>OKWK01000064.1_pt1 | contig 156846 bp, 130 predicted proteins | sample 1607181 | NCBI WGS metagenome assembly OKWK01 (sample SAMN07501053, study PRJEB24779) | human gut metagenome | isolation source: stool | host: human infant | place: USA: Pittsburgh, PA
TCCATCATCCGGGAGACCTCGACCCCTACCCGGCCACCGACGCGCTCAACCGACTACACCCTCGTTCGTGAAGAGCCCGTGTGGCACACCAAGACCCTGCCGCCCGCCATCCTGGGCGTCACCGACGGGCAGGACGTGTGGCTGGACGCCGACATGACGCAGGCCGAGCGGCGCTGCACCCTCGTCCATGAGACCATCCACATCGAGCGGGGCCACCGAGGCTGCCAGCCGCCTGCCGTGGAGGCCAGCGTCGAGCGTGAGGCCGCGCGCCGTCTCATCCCCGTCCAGGCACTGGGCGAGGCCCTGGCGTGGGCGCGTAGTGAGGCTGAGGCGGCGGAGGAGCTGTGGGTGGACGTGGCCACGCTGCGGGTGCGTCTGGCGTCGCTGAACCACTTCGAGCGTGGCTACCTGCGCAAGCGCCTGGAGGAGTAGCGGCATTCGGGCAGACGCTGCGCCGATGAGCGCGTCTAGTTATGGGGATGCCTCCGTCGACCAACTGTGGTCGACGGAGGCATCCCTGTGAGAGTTCAGCCGGTCAGTAGTACTGCCCGAGCTCGACCTCGGGGTTGTCGTCAGTACCGCCGACGTAGCACTCGGCCGTGTAGTCAGCCTCTCCGACGCTCACGGTCTCCTTGATGAAGAATCGGTCGTCGCTGCCGAGCTCATTGACCATGACGCCCATGATGCTGTGCGCCTTGACCTTGAGAGCCGGATACTCCTTCTGAAGCGCCTTCTCCCACGTCTCTCCGCACCAGTATGCAGCCTCTCCGTCGCGTAAACCCTGGGAGTTCATCTCACCGGCTGCCTTGGCGTCAGCCTCTGCCTGCGAGGCTTGCGCTGCGGCCTCATCCTCAGAGTCGTGGTTGACCATCAGGGTGACCTCGACGTCGGCGGCCACCTCGGTGCCGGCAGCCGGCTCCTGTGAGACGACGGACCAGTTGGCCGGGTTCCACACCGAGTCCTCGCCGTCGACGTCGGTCATGGTGACCAGCGAGGTGATGCCGGCGTCCTCGATCGCCTTCTTGGCTGCATCACCCTTCTGCCCGGTCACGTCCGGCATGGTGATTGTGGCGACGGCGGTCTCCTGCTCGGACGGGGTACTGGCCGGCGCGGCCGACTCGGTAGCGGTCGGAGAATCCGCCGCCTTGTCCCCGCCGCCGCACATGCTGGCAAGTCCCAGGATGACGACGACGATGATGGCGATGAACCACCACTTCTTGTAGAAGGGCTTGGCCGCTTTCGTGGCCTGAGTTGAGTTCGCCGGTGGCTGCGACGCCGCCTCGTACTGCGGGGCGGCTGGCATGGACTGGGATGTCTCGGCCAGCGGGTTGTTGGCGTCAGGACCCAGGGAAGGGGATGACATGACATTTCTCCTGTCAAGCGGGTGTTGGCGGAGCGAGCGTACCGCTGTCCCCTCCTACGCGTGGCCGGATTGACGCCAGTACTCGGAGAGGCGCTGCCCGCCCCATTTCACGAGCTGAACCACTTCGAGCGTGGCTACCTGCGCAAGCGCCTGGAGGAGTAGCGGCGGGCGCGAGGCTGGGTGAACGGAACAAGGCGGTTACCCCCACTAGACACTAGAGATTTAGTGGGGGTAAATTGTCGTTGTGACCAAGCCGATGAAGTACCGGGACCTGACCCGCCTCCTCAAGGAGGCAGGCTTCACCTCCCGGCCCGGCAAAGGCGACCACGAGGTATGGACTAAGGGACCACACGCCGTGTCCATCACCCGCACCCGCGAGATCTCACCCGGCCTGGTCCGCAAGGCCCTGAACACGATCGAGGAGAGCAGGCAATGACCGCACTCAACATCACCGCCCGCCGGTGGAGCGGCGGCTGGGAGCTGTGGAACGACGACGACTGCTGGACGCAGGTCACCCACCTAGCAGACGCCCGCCAGCAGGTCGTGGACTACCTCGACACCGTCGACGAGGGCACCGACCACTCCGGGTGGGACGTCACTATCACCCCGGACGTGTCCAGCGCGGCACAGGTCAAGGCCGCCCGCCAGGCGACCGAGCGGGCAGCCCTCCTCCAGAAGGAGGCCGCCAGCGCGTGGCGAGAAGCCGCCATCGCCCTACGAGCCGAGGGCCTGTCCGTCTCCGACACGGCAGCCGTCATGGGCGTGTCCAGGGGAAGGGTGTCTCAGCTGACCGCCACCGCCTGACAGGCAGGGCCCGCGACAGTGGCGCCATCGCCGCCGAGATGGGGCTCCCTCAGTGGGTGGTGTCCGCCTACCGGGCCGAGCTGCGGCGAGTGCGTTAGCCCTCGATCTGCGCAGCCTGCCCCATCGTCGCCGCGATAGCAGCCGCAGCAGCCACCGCCGCGTCCGGGGCCAGGTGCCCGTAGGTGTCCACCGTCGTCTGGATCGACTCGTGCCCCAGCCGCCGCTGGATCACAGGCAGCGGGATACCGGCGGCGATCAGCGCCGAGGCGTGGGAGTGGCGCAGGTCGTGCACGCGCGGGCGCGGGTCCAGCCCCGCAGCCTTCACCGCCGGCTGCCAGCAGCGCGTGTGGAACGGCCCGGACCTCACCGGCCCACCGCTCAGCGTCGTGAACAGCAGGCCCTTGCCTGACTTGCCCTCGGCCTGGGCGCGCAGGACCGGCACCAGCGGGTCTGGGACCGACACGGTACGCACCCCGCGCCGGGTCTTCGGCGCCCCCACGTAGGGGGCGCCGTCGCCCTCCTTCCAGGCCTTCGTGACGCGTACGGACGGCACGTCAGCGTCCAGGTCCAGGTCTGCCACCGTCAGCGCCGTGGCCTCACCGAAGCGCAGGCCCAGGCCGTACAGGGCGGCGATCAGGGGCCGGTAGTGCGGCGGGGCGGCCTTGATGATGGCCTCCACCTGGGCGGCGCGCAGGAACACCATCGGGCGTGAGACCGTGTCACGGGGGAGGGGGACGCCCTTGGCGACGTTGCGGGCCAGCACGCCCTCGTCGACCTGGCGCTGGAGGATCGCGGACAGGAGTGCCTGGGCGTTGCGCAGCGTCTTGGCTGAGGGCGGCTTCTTGGCAGCGCCGCGACCGACGGGCGTGGCGCGCAGGTTGCCGATCCACTGCTCCACGGAGGTGTGGGTGATGGTGTCGACCGGCAGCGGGCCGAAGGTGGGGATGATGCGGTCGCGCAGGATCTGCCGGTACTTGCGGATCGTGCCGGGTGTGGCGGACGCGGTCAGGGCGTCGAGGTGGGCGTTGGCAGCCTTGGCGAGCGTGGGCACGCTGGCGCCCCCGGCGTCGGAGGCGTCCCTGACCTTGCGGGCGGCCTCGCCGCCGATCTTGTCGACGAGGGCGGCGAAGCGCTGGGCGGAGTCGAAGTCGTCGAACGTCTCGGAGGTGGGCGGCCCGCCTGGCCTGGGCCTGAACTGGACGCGCCACACCTGGGTGCCGTCGCGCAGGGTGCGTGGCTTGGGGATCGCGGTCACGGTAGGCCCCTTTCCTTCATGGTCAGGGGCGGTCCGTGCCGGTCCTCTCGGGTCCCTCCCGGCTACCCCCTGTAGTCTGGGCTGTAGTCTGGAAGAATCCTACATTCTGGGGATCGTTGGAATCCCAACGAAAGGTGTAGTGGAGATGGGGGGAATCGAACCCCCGTCCGACGGTGGTGCAACAGGACTTCTCCGGGTGCAGTTCGCTAGCGATTTTCTCAGCCCCGGCGTCTCACGCGAACAAGGACGCCGACGGGCTCAGTCACCTAAAAGTCCCGAAGCCCTCGATGACGAAGGACCTCAGCAGTGGCTCCCTAGATGACGCCAGGAACCGGGGCGGAAGCAGTCCCCGGGCTGACGGACTTCGAGGCTCGCTCAGGCGGCGAGGGCGAAGTCGGTGCGAGTGTTATCGGCACCTATTGGTTCGCACAGAGCGTTGACGAGATGACTGTGCATCCTCGACCCGCTTCTCCTGAACCCACGACCGTCGTCGAAACCGATCATCCCCTGTGTAGTTGTCAATGGCCGCCGTCGAGACGAGGACCGGCAACTGGCCCTGTGGGGCCGGACCGTCATGCTAGCAGCATCGGCACCAAGACAACACATCCTCCTCGCGCCGTATTCCTCCGGGTGCCGCGTGAAGCAGGTCCGCCTGCCCCCGGCCATGACATCATGACCCTGCACTGAAGGATTCAGGAGGAGTCAATGGAGACACGACCGTTTCACGCCCTGGGCCGCCAGGTCTCCGCGGTAGGGATCGGCACCTGGCAGCTGGGCGCTGACTGGGGCGAGGTAGACCCGGCCGACGCCACCGCCACGCTTGAGGCCGCCCTGGACAGCGGCGTCACCTTCATCGACACCGCCGACGTCTATGGCGACGGCCGTTCCGAGCGCTTCGTGGGCAGCTTCCTCAAGGACCACCCCGACGCCGGCCTGACGGTGGTGACCAAGATGGGACGGCGGGTGGCTCAGCTGCCTGAGAACTACACCCGCGACGCCTTCTGGGCCTGGAACGATCGGTCGCGGGAGAACCTGGGCGTGGACACCCTGGACCTGGTCCAGCTCCACTGCCCGCCCAGCGAGGTCATCGACGCCGAGCAGACCTGGGACTGGCTGGAGGAGATGGTCGAGCAGGGGCGTATCCGCGCCTACGGCGTGAGCGTGGAGACCTGCGATCAGGCCCTCTGTGCCATGAGCCGACCTGGCTGCGCCAGCGTCCAGATCATCCTCAACGTCCTGCGGCGCAAGCCCTTGGAGGAGGTCCTGCCGACGGCGCAGCGCATGGACACCGCGATCATCGCGCGCGTCCCGCTCGCCTCCGGCCTGCTGTCCGGCCGCTACACCGAGACCACGACCTTCGCCCCCGCTGATCACCGCAGCTACAACCGTGACGGCTCGGCCTTCGACGTCGGAGAGACCTTCTCCGGCGTCCCCTACGAGGTCGGTGTCCAGGCTGCTCGCGAGTTCGTGACGTTGTGCTCTGAGCTCGGTCCCCAGGGGGCGAGCCCCGTCCAGGTCGCTCTGCGCTGGATCCTGGACCAGGTGGGCGTGACCACCGTGATTCCCGGTGCCCGCAACAGTGCCCAGGCCCGGGCCAACGCCGCTGCCGGCAACCTTGAGCCGCTGTCAGCGCAGCTGCACACGGCCCTGGAGGAGCTCTACGACCGGCTCATCCGCTCCCACGTGCACGATCGTTGGTAGGCGCCTGCGCCGTCGTTTCTGCGACAACGGGTGCGGCCGGGGAGGACGTACTGTCCTCCCCGGCCGCACCCGCGTCAGGCGGCGCCGGTCCTAGTCGAGCTGCTCGAACTTGCGCGACCAGGCGCTACGGATAGGGTTCGCGTCAGCCACCATGGCGTCGAAGCGCTCGTCGGCGATGTCGATGACCTCGCCGACGGCGCAGCGGGCCTCGCGGGCCGGCGAGCTCTCCACGCGTGCCCAGCCGCGGGCCAGCAGCTGGTGGCGGTCGGTCAGGCGCTCCACGCACATGACCAGGGGACGGGAGAACTTCTCCTGGTAGGCCTGGGACAGGCCGCGAAGCTCGGCCTCCTCGGCGTCGTTGAAGGAGCCCAGCGCGAGTGAGGCGGTGTCGAGCTCGGCTTGGGTGTTGCCGTCCTCGCCCAGCAGGAGCTCGGTGATGTCGGCGTAGCCGCGGATGAGGGCCTCCTGCTCCTGCGGCTGGGCGGACAGGACCTCGTCCTCAAAGGCCTGACGCAGTGCGGCGGTCGAGGCGAAGGGGCGGTGCTCCCACGCGCGCTCGGCCGGCCAGGTGGCGTCGGCGTAGAGGCGCGAGAAGACCTCAACGAACTGCTCGCGCTCCATCTCGTTGACCTCGTCCAGGCCCACCGCCCGGCCGTGGACGAGTGCGACGTCGGCCCCGTCCTGACGGTCCAGGTGGAAGAACAGCAGGTTGAGGATGACGGCGGTCAGCGCACCGATCGTCACGCCCGAGCCGAAGAGGATGGCCAGCCAGCTAGGCATCATCGAGGCGATATCGGGCTTGAAGGTCACCAGCAGCGCCAGCCCCATCGAGGTCGAGACGATGACGGCGTTGCGGTTGTCATGCATGTCAACCTTGCCGAGGGTCTGGATACCCACCACTGCCACCGAGGCGAACATCGCCAGGGAGGCTCCGCCGATGACGGGGGAGGGGATGGCGGCGACGACGGCAGCGGCCTTGGGCAGCAGGCCCAGCACGATCATGATGACGCCGGCGCAGGTGACCACCCAGCGTGAGCGCACCCGCGTCAGGCGCACCAGACCGACGTTCTGGGCGAAGCAGGTGTAGGGGAAGGAGTTGAGCACCCCGCCCAGCATCGTCGACAGGCCATCAGCGCGCAGGGCGTTGGCCACGTGCGTGGGCGTGATGCGCTTGCCGACGACCTCGCCGGTGGCGAAGACGTCACCAGTGGTCTCCACCGCCGTGACAGCCATGACGATGAGCATGGAGACGATGCCGGTGACGGTGAAGGTGGGGATGCCGAAGTAGAAGGGCGTGGTGATGCCGACCACGGCCGCCTCGCCCACGCCGGAGAAGTCAGTGTCACCCAGGACCCAGGCCAGGCCCGTGGCCACCACGAGGCCAATGAGAACCGAGATCGTGGACATGAAGCCCTTGAAGACGCGCTGGACGAGCACGATGAGGGCGATGGTGAGCATGGCGTAGCCCAGGCCTCGCAGGGTGGGGCCGGCAGGGTCCGCCCCCGCGGCGCTGGCCTGGGTACCCCAGGCGACGATGTCCCCGGCGGACACGCTCATCAGCGTGGTGCCCATGACCGTCAGGAGCGTGCCGGTGACTACCGGCGGGAAGAAACGCAGCAGGCGGGCAAACCACGGCGCAACGAGGAAGGTGGCGAGACCGGCAGCGATGATCGAGCCGTACATCGCCGTCAGCCCCTGCGTGCCACCGGCACCGCCTGAGGCTGCCAGGCCGATGGCGATGAGCGGCGAGACCGCGGTAAAGGTCACACCCTGGATGAGGGGCAGGCGTACACCAATCTTCGGTCCCAGGCCGGCGGACTGGATGATCGTGGCAATACCGCAGGTCAGGAGATCGGCGTTGATGAGGTGGACGGTGGTGGCCGCGTCCAGGTTCAGCCCGGAGGCGATGACCAGGGGGACGACGACGGCGCCCGCGTAGAAGGCCAGGACGTGCTGGACCCCGAGGACGGCAAGGCGCCCGAAGGGAGGAACGGCGTCAACAGGGTCCTTGGGGCGAGGGGAGGAGGAGACAGGATCAGCGACACTGGGAGGCTGGCCGTAGGACATACGAAAGGGACTCTCCTAGGATGGGACGGACATGCCGGGGCGCCTTGAGAGCCCGTTGCGTGCGCTCCCACCATGGGGAGGACAGCGCGCGGCGCGGGAGACGACGTCTGCGACCCGGCGGCCACCATGCTACTGAAGGAACGCCGATGTCTGCCCTTCCTCCTGTGCGTCCCGCCTATGACCCACACACTCAGGTGGTTCTTGATGCGCTGGACGCTGCTGGTCTCGACCTTCCCCTGAACGAGGAGACCTTGCCTGCCTGGCGCAGGCCGGTCGAGGTCACGCGCCAGCGTCTGCTGGACCAGCACCCGGACCTGGTGGTGAGCGAGAGTGAGATCAGTCGCGAGGACGGCTCGGCGATGACGCTCGCCGTCGTCCGCACAGGCCAGGACGCTCCGGTCCGTCCTGACGAGGCGGGAGCGGGTGCGCCGCTGTTCCTTTCGCTGCACGGCGGGGGACGGGTGGTGGGCAACCGGTACGACGACGTCGTACGTTGCGTGCCGTGGATGCGGCGGTGGGGAGGGGTGATCGTCTCCCCGGAGTACCGGTTGGCTCCTGAGCACCCCTCGCCCGCGGCGACGCGGGACTGCGTGAGTGCGTTGCGGTGGGCGCATGTGCATGCTGAGGAGCTGGGCTGTGATCCGCAGCGGATCATCGTCACCGGTCCGAGCGCTGGGGGAGGACTGGGCATGTGCCTCGCGCTCGCCGGCCGCCAGCCGGGCGGACCTCGTGCGCTGGGTTATCTCCTGGATTATCCCATGCTCGACGACCGCACCGGGATGCAGGACCCCGACGGCGTCGTCCGGCCTTCCTCTGCGGCGCAGTACCCGCAGGACGGGCGCTGGCCGGCGTCCTGGAACAACTGGGCGTGGGACCAGGTCCTTGGCGAGCGGAGAGGAGGCACGAAGGTGACTGAGGAGGACGCCGCCTCCCGCGCCCGCGACCTTGGCGGGATGGGCGCTGTCTTCCTCTCCGTGGCCTCTGCGGAGGTCTTCCGTGACGAGGTCGTGGAGATGGCGAGCAGGATCTGGCGCGACGGCGGAGACTGCGAACTGCACGTCTATCCCGGCGGGACCCATGCCATGGAGGTGGTGTGCAGCACCTGGTTGGCGCGTGACCTGGAGCAGGCACGTCAGTCCTGGCTGGCGCGTCTCCTTCAGCCGCAAGACCCGGCCGAGAACCTGCGGCGGGTCATCGCCAACGGCACCTACCCGGGCCTGCTAGAGCCTGCAGCGCACTGAGGCAGGGTGCCCGGGAGCACGCCGCCCGCCGTTCAGCGGCCAACTGAGGCTAGGAGCGGGCGGTAGTGGGACTTGATTGCTACCAGGTAGGAGTCGGTGTCTCCAGCCTGCGCGGTCCGCAGCATCTGGCGGTGCGAGGTGGCGGTGTCCAGGATGTCCTTGGGTTCCGGGGCTCGCAGAAGCGGGATGAGCAGGACGTGGACGGCCCACAGTGCGTCGGTCAGGTGCCGGTAGAGCGGGTTGTCCAGCCGCGCCAGCAGCTGGGAGTGGAAGGCGCGGTCCTGCTCGGGGAATGGCTGTCCCTGGCGCGCCAGCTCTTCCATCTCCTCCACCGTTGCCTCGATCTGGGGGTCCTGGTGTCCTTTCCACGCGCGGACCACCTCGGGGGCCAGGGCAGTATCGAGCGTCGCGCGTAGCTCGACGACGTTGAGCAGGCCCTGGTAGCCCTTGTCACGGTTGAGCAGGCCGCGGAAGACGAGCGACTCCACCATGGGGCGCATCGAGGCCTGGCCGACGAAGGTTCCATGACCGTGGCGGACCTCGACGATGTCGAGGGCGACGAGGGTGCGCACTGCCTCGCGCACTGACGAGCGGGAGACGCCCAGGTCCTCGCACAGCTGGGACTCGGTGGGCAGCGGGTCCCCGGGCTGGAGGTGCGCCTGGATGATGTAGTCCTTGATCGCCTGCATGGTGAGCGTCGCCTGAGTGGTTGGGGCTGGGCTCAAGGACGGATAGGCGCTGCGTAGGTCGGATGAGACCGTGGTGGTGCCGCGCGCGGAGGGCCTTGCGATTGTCATGGCTCTATTGTCCTTGCCTTGGACTCTGGGGTGGTCTGTGTTACTGTCATTCTACTAACGTCAGACAACAGACGTCCGACCTTCAGGAGTGCTTCAATGGCGATCACGACTCCCCGTCCTTCCCGCCGCGGTTTTCTTCAGCTGACCTCGACGCTCGGTGTGGCCGCAGGCCTGGCCGCCGCACTGTCGGCCTGCGGTGGCTCCGGCTCCGCGTCCTCCGGTGCGAGCAGCGCGGCCACGGAGGAGCAGTCCTCCTCCGCCCAGGCCAATCCGGACGGTGTCATCAAGGCGGGAATCTCCTACGAGCTGGGCACGAACGGCTACGACCCCATGACGACCACCGCCGCCCTGACTGTGGCGGCGAACTGGCACACCATGGAAGGACTCACCGAGCTCCACCCTGCCACGCGCGAGGTCTATGCCGCCCTTGGCGCGGACCTGCCGACCAAGGTAGATGACACCACCTACGAGGTTGCCTTGCGTGAGGGAGCCGTCTTCACGGACGGCAACCCGGTGACCGCCGACGACGTCGTCTTCTCCTTCGAGCGCGTCCTCAACCCGGACAACAACTCGCTCTACGCCCAGTTCATCTCCTTCGTTGACTCTGTCAGTGCGAAGGATGACAAGACGGTGACGATCAAGACGAAGTTCCCTTACTCTCTGGTGGCTGAGCGCATCAGCGTCGTCAAGGTGGTCCCCAAGGCTGCAGCCGAGGCAGACGCGGCAGCCTTTGACATGAGCCCGATCGGTACCGGTCCCTACAAGATGACGGACAACGGCGCGGGTTCGCAGAAGATCGTCTTTGAGCACAATGACTCCTACTCCGGTCCGCGCCCTGCCCTGGCCAAGTCCATGGAGTGGCAGATCCTCCCCGATGACACCACGCGGACCAACGCCATCACCTCCGGTACTGTCCAGGCGATCGACGCAGTGCCCGTGGCCAACCTGGCCACGATGCAGGCCCCGATCCAGGTGGCGGCCCAGCAGGGCTTCTCGCTGCTGTTCGTCATGTTCAACAATTCGGTGTTCTCGGACGTCAAGGCTCGCCAGGCCGTCATGTACGCCCTGGACTACGCCAAGATCTGCGAGACGGGCATGGGTACGCTGGCGACGCCGGCTACCTGCTTTGTCCAGGAGGACCACCCGGCCTACAAGAAGGCGTCGACGGTCTACACCTACGACGCTGAGAAGGCCAAGTCGCTGCTCGCCGAGGCTGGGATTACGACGATCAACCTCCTGTGCACCGACCACGGCTGGTTCGCCTCGGCTCGTCCGATCATTCGGGAGAACCTGGAGGCTCTGGGCGTCACGGTCAACTACGACGAGAAGAAGTCTTCCGACGTCTACTCCTTCATTGACTCCAATGAGGGGACGTGGGACGTGGTGGTTGCTCCAGGCGACCCTTCGGTCTTCGGAAACGACGCTGACCTGCTCCTGCGCTGGTGGTACGGCGGGGACACGTGGACCGACGGGCGTATGCACTGGAAGGGCACCGACTCCTACACCAAGGTCCAGCAGATGCTGGAGGAGGGGGTGCGCCTGGAGGGCGATGCGCAGCTGGCCAAGTGGCAGGAGATCTTCGACCTCGTGTCTGACGAGGTGCCGCTGTACCCGGTCTTCCACCGCAAGACCCCGACCGGCTACGACTCCCAGACGCTGACCGACTTCAAGCCGATCGCACTGACGGGCCTGTCCTTCGTCGACGTCGGCTCGACCCAGGCCTGAGCCTGACGAGCCCTCTCGGCTGAGGCAGGGCGTCGTCGTCCTTGCCGTGATGCTGGGCCCCGCAGCCTGTGTGCTGCGGGGCCCAGTGTCGTCAGTGGACGCGGTTGCCTCGCGGCGAGTCCCCACTTGCCATCAGACATCAGATGTCAGACAATAAGGCGGTGGCCGACACTGTCGCCGGCCCTCTCGCACGTGGCAGCGCCATTGTGCCGACATGACGTCGGCCGGCTCTGCGCGGCGCGGGACGCACAAGCAAAGGAGCATCCCAGTGTCCAACCTCCTCCGCCTGATTGGACGGCGCCTGGTGGCGCTGCCCGTCATGGTGCTGGGCGTGACGCTGCTCGTCTTCGTCGTCATGTCCTTCTCCTCCGCAGACCCTGCGCGCTTGGCGCTGGGGGAGTCGGCGACGGCGCAGGCGCTCGAGCAGTACCGCGAGACCCATCACCTCAACGATCCTCTCCTGTCCCGCTTCTGGGACTACCTCGTGGGGCTCGTCCACGGGGACCTGGGGGCGACGTTCACCGGCGTCAAGATCTCCGACCTGGTTGCTCAGGCTTTCCCGATCACGCTGCAGCTGACCTTCATCGGCATCTTTGTGGCGGTCATCGCAGCCACGGTACTGGGTGTCATCGCCGCCCTCTATCGTGACCGGTGGCCCGACCAGGTCATCCGGGTGATCTCGGTGCTGTGCCTGGCCACGCCCTCCTTCTGGCTCGCGCTGCTGCTCATCCAGCGCTTCGGTGACATCCCGGGCGCCAGTGGCACCTTCCCCTCGGTGGTCACCGAGTGGGTCTCCTTCGGGGACGATCCGGCTGCCTACGTGCGACAGATCTTCCTGCCCGCCCTGGCCATCGCGGTGCCGAACACCGGCACCTTCACGCGTGTGGTGCGTACTGCCATGGTCGAGGAGCTCGATCGTGACTACGTGCGCACCGCCATTGGCGCTGGGATCCCCAAGCCCGTGGTCATCGCCCGCAACGTGCTGCGCAACGCGCTCATCACCCCGCTTACGGTCCTGGGCCTGCGGCTGGGCTACGCCATGGGCGGCGCCGTCGTCATCGAGATGATCTTCAACATCCAGGGGATGGGCCAGCTCATCTTCCAGGGCATTACCCGTAACGACGTCAACATCGTCCAGGGCGTGTCCATCACCGTGGCGCTGGCCTTCATCATCATCAACATCGTCGTTGACATGCTCTACGTGCTGGTCAACCCGAGGATCAGGAGCGTCTGATGCTGCACCGTCGCACACTCGACAAGGTTGCCCAGCCCGGGCTGCGTTTCCAGGGTTGGAGGAAGCTGCCGCTGGGAAGCAAGATCGCCGTCCTCGTACTGGCCCTGGTGGCGCTGATCGCGGTCTTCGCCCCGCTGGTGGCTCCCTACAACCCTGGAGCCACAGGCCTGGCCGCCAGTGAGACTGTCACTCACGTGGAGGGAGTGGGAGACATCGTCTCCTCCGACCCCGCCACCGCTCCCTCCTTCAGCCATCTCTTCGGTACCGATGCCACCGGCCGTGACATCTTCTCCCGCGCGGTCTACGGCGCCAGGGTCTCGCTCGTCGTGGGCCTGAGCGCCACCGGTATCGCCCTGGCCCTGGCTACGGTGCTGGGCGCCGTGGCGGCCACCAGCCGCAAGTGGATCGGCGAGGCCGTCATGCGCGTGCTCGACGTCGTCATGTCCTTCCCCGGTATCGCGCTGGCCGCGGTGCTGGTGCTGGCGATGTCGACCCGGCTGCCGATGGTGCCCGTCATCATCATCGCGACCGCGGTCGTCTACACCCCGCAGCTCACCCGAGTCGTGCGGGCCAACGTCCTGGCTCAGTTCGGTGAGGACTACGTGGCCGCTTCCAAGGTGATGGGCGCTCGTGTGCCCTGGATCCTGGCCAAGCACGTCGTGCGCAACTGCGTGGCCCCGATCATGGTCTACGCCACGGTCCTGGTGGCTGACGCCATCGTCTTCGAGGCCTCACTGTCCTTCATAGGTGCGGGCATCACCTCGGTCAACACCCCGACCTGGGGCAACATGCTCTCCGAGGGCAAGGCACTGCTGCTGTCAGGGCACTGGTGGCCGACCTTCTTCCCCGGATTGATGATCCTCATCACCACGCTGTGCCTCAACGTCCTGTCCGAGGGCCTGACCGACGCCATGGCCTCGCCGCGTATCCGCGCCAACGTCGACGTCGAGGCGGACGAGGAGGCGATGCAGACCGAGCACGCTTGGAAGGAGGCCGGGGCCGCGGTGCGCTCGCACGCCGATCTGCCCGCCGATGCCGTCACCCAGGCACAGGTCTCCGAGCTGACCGGGCTGGTCGAGCCTGCCGCCGAGGAGACTCCTCTGGAGGAACGCCTGGCCACGCTGCGCCGGGCCGAGCTCGCGCGCCAGGACCGACTGGTCTACCCCACCCCCGAGGCCGAGTCGGTCCTGGAGGTCAAGAACCTCTCGATTGCCTTCCCGGCACAGCACGGCGACGTCAACATCGTCGACGACGTCTCCTTCTCCGTTCGCCCCGGCGAGACCATGGGGCTGGTGGGTGAGTCCGGCTGCGGGAAGTCGATCACCTCGATGGCCATCATGGGGCTGCTGCCTCCGACGGCGCGCATCACGGGTGAGATCCTGTTCAAGGGACGCAACATCTTGGAGATGACGCTCGCGGAGCACAACGCCCTGCGAGGTCACGAGATGAGCATGATCTACCAGGACGCCTTGTCCTCCCTCAACCCCTCGATGCTCATCCGTTCCCAGATGAAGCAGCTGACTCGCCGAGGGGGCACCCGCAGCGCCGAGGAGCTGCTCGATCTGGTTGGGCTGGACCCGGTCCGCACGCTCAAGAGCTACCCGCATGAGCTGTCCGGCGGACAGCGTCAGCGCGTCCTGATCGCGATGGCCCTGACGCGAGACCCGAGCCTGGTCATCGCTGACGAGCCCACCACGGCCCTGGACGTCACGGTCCAGAAGCAGGTGATCGACCTGCTCAACGACCTGCGCGAGAAGCTCGGCTTCGCCATGGTCTTCGTCAGCCACGACCTGGCGCTGGTTGCCAAGGTCGCCCACCGGGTGACGGTGATGTACGCGGGCCAGGTGGTTGAGCAGGCGGGGACCAGTGAGCTGCTGACCAACCCCGTCCACGAGTACACCCGGGGCCTGCTCGGCGCGGTCCTGTCCATCGAGGCAGGCTCCAACCGCCTCCACCAGGTGCGGGGCACCGTTCCCAGCCCCTCAGAGTTCGTCAAGGGTGACCGCTTCGCCCCGCGCTCGTCCTACCCCACGGTCGGCCTGGACACCCGCCCGGTGCTCAAGCCGGTTGCCGCCGGCAGCGACCACTTCTACGCCGTCACGCCTGAGCTTGAGGCGATCCTCGCCAAGGAGGCCATGTCATGAGCGCCCAATCCGCTTCCACCTGGGACCCGCAGACCGACCCGGTGATCGAGTTGCGTCACGCCCACGTCATCCACAAGTCCCGCACCGGCAAGCTGTTTCGCCCGGACACGGTGCATGCCGTCAACGACGTCTCGCTGACCGTACGCCGCGGAGAGACCCTGGGTCTGGTGGGTGAGTCCGGCTGCGGTAAGTCCACCACCGCCCGTGTCATGGTGGGGCTACAGCCCCTGACCAAGGGTGAGGTGTACTTCAAGGGACGTCGCCAGGGCAGCTCGGCGGCGGACCGTAAGGCCCTGGGCCGCTCGGTGTCCGTGGTCTTCCAGGACCCGGCCACGGCGCTCAACCCACGCATGATCGTTCACGACACCCTGATCGATCCGCTCAACGTCCACGGCATCGGTTCCCCGAAGGAGCGCGAGGCGAGGGTACGTGACCTGCTGCACCTGGTGGGACTGCCTCCCAGCGCCCTGGAGGTCCTGCCCCGGCAGATCTCTGGCGGGCAGCGTCAACGCGTGGCCATCGCCCGAGCACTGGCGCTAGAGCCGGACATCATCGTCGCGGACGAGCCCACCAGCGCCCTGGACGTGTCCGTGCGCGCCCAGGTCCTCAACCTCCTCCAGGACCTCAAGAGCGCGCTCGGTCTGGGGCTGGTCTTCATCAGTCACGACATCAACACCGTGCGCTACGTCTCCGACCGCATCGCCGTCATGTACTGCGGCGAGATCGTCGAGATGAACACGACCCAGGAGATCTTCTCCCGCCCGCAGCAGGACTACACCCGCACCCTCCTGGGCGCGGTGCCCAGCCTGCTTGAGGCATGACTGCAACCCCTGTCCCACCAACGTTAGGAAACACCACTATGGATACCCGATTCACCGGTGTCATCCCCCCTGTCATCACGCCCTTCAAGGACGGCCAGATCGATCTGGACAGCCTGGACCACCTCGTTGACCTTCTCATCGACGCCGGTGTCAACGGCCTGTTCCTCCTGGGATCCTCCGCCGAGACCGCCTACCTCACTGACGCCCAGCGTGAGCTGGTGGTCACGCGTGTGGTTGACCGCGCCGCCGGCCGTCTGCCCGTGCTGGTCGGTGCCATTGACACAACAGCGAATCGCGTCATCGAGCACGCCCGCCGGGCCCAGGCGTTGGGGGCTGACGCCATCGTGGCGGCCTGCCCCTTCTACGCCATCAATGACATGACCGAGATCGCTGAGCACTTCACCGCCATCCGTCAGGCCGTGGACCTGCCGCTGTTCGCCTACGACGTGCCGGTGCGCCTGAACGGCAAGAAGCTCGCCGTGGACATGCTCGTGCGTCTGGGTGGCCTGGGGATGCTCGACGGCGTCAAGGACTCCTCTGGCGATGACGTCGCCTTCCGGCGCCTGGTGGCCGCCAACGAGGAGGCTGGGCACCCGCTGGTGCTGCTGACCGGGCATGAGTGCGTGGTCGACGGCATGCTGCTGCTGGGCGGGGACGGGATGGTACCGGGCTACGGCAACGTCGAGCCCCGCCCCTACGTTGAGCTGTGGCAGGCGGCCCAGCGTGGCGACTGGCAGGAAGCGCGGCGGATCCAGGACCGGATCTGCGCTGGTTTCGAGATCGTCTTCGTGCCGCAGGGGCGCTCGGCTGACGCCTCGGGCATCGGGGCGTTTAAGACCGTCATGGAGGCCCAGGGTACGATCGCCTCGAACGAGATGGCCTTCCCGGTACGCGCGCTGACGGGCGAGACGAAGGAGAAGGTCGTGGCTATCGCCCGAGAACAGGGGCTGATCTGACATGAGCACGCGGGACGACTCGCGCCCGGGCACCGAGGAGGAGCCTGTCCTCGTTGGTGTGGACCTCGGAGGGACCAAGATCGCCGCCTGCCTGGTGACGGTCAGTGGTCAGCTGCGAGGCGAGGTCCACCAGGTCCCCACTCCTGGGCGGGAGGGTCCCGCGGCCATGCTCGCTGCGATCGCCGGGCTAGTCGGCCAGGTCGTCGCCGCTGGCACCCATGGCGGGCGCTCGCCCCGCCCACTGGCGGTCGGGATCGGCTCGGCCGGCATCATTGACGCACGCAGCGGGGTGGTGCTCTCGGCCACCGACGCGATCGCCGGGTGGCCGGGGACGAACGTGGCCGACGGCGTGGCTCGCCTCCTGCCCGGTGCCGGGGTGCTGGCCCCTGACGGCCAGGCACCGCTCGTGCACGTCGATAACGACGTCAACGCCTACGCGGCTGGCGAGGCGTGGCTGGGAGCCGGGCACGGGGCCTCTAGCGCCCTGGTCGTAGCGGTAGGCACCGGGGTCGGCGGTGCGCTGGTCCTGGGCGGAGCTGTGCATCACGGCACCCACTTCCTGGCCGGCGAGATCGGGCACATGCCGAGCCAGGCCGCGGCGGGCGAGCCGTGCACCTGCGGCAAGTCCGGTCACCTGGAGGCCGTAGCTGCCGGCCCGCAGATCGCTCGCCGTTACCGCGAGGCCACGGGGGAGACCTCGGTGACCACGGCGCTGGAGGTTGAGCGCCGCGCGCAGGGTGGCGACGTCGTCGCGCAGCGGGTCTATGAGGAGGCCGCGGTCGCGCTGGGGCGGGGCATCGCCCAGATCGTCACGGCGGTGGACCCGCAGCGCGTCATCATCTCCGGAGGACTCGCACGCTCCGGGGACCTGTGGTGGCAGCCGCTGCGACGCACGGTGGCTGACGAGCTCATCGAGCTCATCGCGGACTCGACTGAGCTGCTTCCTGCAACGTTGGGGACGACGGCGCCGATCATCGGCGCCGCGCACGAGGCCTGGCTGCGTCTGCCGCAGGCCGCTGGTGAGAGGAACGAGGCATGATGACGAGCACGATGACCAAGACCGAGATCCTTGACCGGCTGCGCGGTGGGCTCATCGCCTCTGCCCAGGCCTATCCGGGCGAGCCGATGCGTGACCCGCGCACGATGGACGAGGTAGCGCAGGCCTGCGTGGCCGGCGGCGCCGTCGGCATCCGTGCCCAGGGACTGGCCGACCTGGCCCTGATCACCCAGCACGTGGACGTCCCGGTGATCGGACTGTGGAAGGACGGGCACGACGGGGTCTTCATCACCCCAACCCTCACCCACGCCGTGGCCGTGGCTGCCACCGGCTGCCAGATCGTGGCGATGGACGCCACCCGCAGGCCCCGCCCTGACGGGCGGACCTTTGCTCAGACCGTCGCAGGCCTGAAGGAAGCATTCCCCTCCGTGCTCGTCATGGCCGACTGCGGGTGCCTGGAGGACGCCCAGGCGGCCCAGGACGGGGGAACGGACATGCTGGGTACCACGCTGGCTGGCTACACCGGGGACCGGCCCAAGACCGACGGCCCGGATATCGAGCTGGTGGACCAGGTCGCGGCCATCGCCCAGGTCCCGCTCATCGTCGAGGGGCGGGTTCACACGCCTGAGCAGGCTCGCACCGTCATGGAGCACGGGGCCTTCGCCGTGGTGGTCGGTACCGCGATCACCCATCCCACGACCATCACCTCCTGGTTCGTCGACGCCGTCGCCCGTCACTGACGGCGGCTGAGTCCTCCCGCACCGCACCACGGTGGGCCGGTCCCTACGCTGTAGCGCGCAGGGGCCGGCCCACTGTCGTGTGATCCTCATGTGGCTGGCGGGCCTGAGCGGGGGCAGGGCGCAGTCTCATCGGGTTGTGGTTGGTGTGACACATGTGACCCAGGAGGCAGCGTCGGAGTGAAAAGTGACGTTCTCCGCCCCGAATCTGTCCACCGTATCTGACAAAACCGCCGTTTTATGCATAGCGTTACGGCCAGCGGCACCGAACCGACCGGTGCCCACCCACGAACTGAGAGGCAGATACATGTCCGTCAACCGCACTGAGCTCATCGCCGCCATCGCCGAGAAGGCTGGCCTGACCAAGACCGACGCCGACGCCTTCCTCGGCGCCTTCCAGGAGGTCCTGGTTGAGAACGTCGCCAAGGGCGAGGCTGTCAAGATCACGGGTCTCATGGGCGTCGAGCGCGTCGAGCGCGCTGCTCGCACCGGCCGCAACCCCCGCACCGGTGAGGAGATCCAGATCCCGGCTGGCTACGGCGTCAAGCTGACCGTCGGCTCCGCCCTGAAGAAGGCCGTCGCCAAGTGACGATCCGCTGACCTCCTCGCCTGGCGAGGACGTCGCGAGCGAGGGCGTGCCACCACGGCTGGTGGCACGCCTTCGTCGTCTGTCCGGGCAGGACAGGGCAGATCCTCCGAGGGGAGGAGGACGGTGTCGGTGTCTCTCCGTAAGGTGTGGCTATGAGCCAGAGCACGCCTTTCGACGCCGTCCCTCCAGCAGGCCCAGGCGGCGAGCACCCCTCCGCCTGGCAGCCGGCCCCTGACGCCGCAGCCCCCGTGAGCGCACCGGAGGCGAGCGTGCCCGCGCTGGTCTGCCAAGGGCTGTGCAAGGCCTTTGGACAGAAGCTTGCGGTGGACCATCTCACTCTGACGGTGCCGGCTGGCTCGGTCTACGGCGTGGTGGGACCCAACGGCGCCGGCAAGACAACCACCCTGTCCATGGCCACCGGCCTACTCGTCCCGGACGCTGGCCGTGTCCTGGTCCACGGGGCGGACGTGTGGCGGGAGCCTGGCCGGGCCAAGGCCCTGCTGGGCGTCCTCCCCGATGGCCTGCGCACCTTTGACCGGCTCAGTGGCCTGGACCTGGTGACCTACTCAGGCCTCCTGCGTGGACTGGACCGCGAGGTCGTGGTGCCGCGGGCCACCCAGCTCCTCCACGTCCTGGGGCTGTGGGAGGCGGGTACCACGCTGGTGGCCGACTACTCCGCCGGCATGCGCAAGAAGGTCCACCTGGCCTGCGCTCTGGTGCACTCTCCCTCCGTCCTGGTCCTGGACGAGCCCTTCGAGGCCGTGGACCCCGTCTCGGCCCAGACCATCCAGGGGCTGCTGACAGACTTCGCCGGCGCCGGGGGCACGGTCATCATTTCCAGCCACGTCATGGCCACGGTGCAGCGCTTCTGCAGCCACGTCGCGGTCATCGCCGCCGGCCGGGTCCTGGCGGCAGGGGCCACGCAGGAGGTTGCGGCCGGGCAGGACCTGGACACGCGCTTTGCCCAGCTGGTCGGGGCGCCGGCAACGCGGGAGGAGCTGTCGTGGTTGCGACCCTCGTCCGTCTGAGGTGGCGGCTGACTGTCAACGGGTTGCTGCGCAACGTCTGGGCGGTCATCGGCACGATCGTCGGCGTGCTCTACGGCCTGGGCGGGCTGGCCCTGGTCGGCGCTCTCGCCGTCGCGCTGGGCCAGGCCTCGCCGGAGGCCATCGCTGCGGTGCTGGCGGTTGCCGGTGCGCTGGTGGTGGCGGGCTGGACCCTGCTGCCGCTGCTGCTCACCGGTGCCGACTCCACCCTGGACCCCCGGGCCATGGCGGCCTGGACCGCTCCGTCGCGCGCGCTGGCCCGTGGACTGGCCGTGGCGGGAGCAGCCGGGATCCCCGGCATCCTCACGGGCCTTGGGCTGCTCCTTCCGGCCGTGTCCTGGGCCTGCGCCGGGCAGTGGGCAGCGGCCGGGCTCGCGCTCGTCCTGGCTCCGGTGGCGCTGGCAACCTGTGTGCTGCTCAGCCGCGTCGTCGTCATCGGTGCAGGTGTCTCCCAGTCTCGGCGAGGCAGGGAGATCGCGGGCCTCGTGGGCGTGCTGCTCCTCCTGGGCGTGGCGCTGGCCCCCTCCTTCCTGCAGAACGTCAGCCTGGGGGCTGACGCCGTGCAGTCGCTGCGTCACGTCGGCACCGTGATCGGGCTGACCCCGCTCGGGTGGGCGCTCGCAGCGCCGGGATACCTGGCACAGGGGTCCTTCCTCGTGGCGACGGCGCTGACCGTCCTAGCGATCGCCCTGCCAGTGGCGCTCATGCCTGCCTGGGGCAAGGTGGTGACGCGGGCAATGACCGGGCCAGAGCGCAGCCGGTCTCGCCGCCGCTCCTATGACAGCGTCAAGGTCGCCCGCGAGGCCGGCGAGGCTCAGCAGGGCGGGGTGGACCCGCTGCCCTGGCAGCGGTGCCTGGGACACCTCGTTCCTGGTCCGGCAGCCGCTGTGGCCGCACGGTGCCTGCGTTACTGGCGAAGCGATCCGCGTTATCTCTCCCAGCTCATCAGCCTGCTCCTGCTGCCGACGGTGTTCACCTTCGTCTTCGTTCGCTCGGTGGGCTCGGCCGCCGGACAGGACTCCTCCATGGCGTGGGGGCAGGCACCTGTCACGGTGGTGGGGGCTGCCCTGCTCCTCGCCCTTTTCTCAGGGTGGATGCTCCATGACGACCTCGCTATGGACTCCACCGCCGTGTGGCAGCTCATCTCCGCCGGCACTCCTGGACGTCACGACCGCCTGGGGCGCATGGTGGCGGCAGCCCTGTGGCAGGTCCCGCTCATCGTGATGGTCCTGCTCCTGACCGCGGCCTACGCCGCGCGGTGGGAGACCGTGCCGGCCGTGGCAGGCACGAGCCTGGCCCTGTACGGCGTCGGTCACGCCTGGTCCGCGATCTCCAGCGTCGTCATGCCCTATGAGACCAACGCGCCGGGGGACAGCCCCTGGAAGTCGCGAGGATCCGGGATGACCCTGATTCTCAGTCTGCTGCAGCTCCTCGGCTTCGTCGTCATCATCGCGGCGAGCTCACCCGTCATCGCTGGCCTGGTATGGATCGCGGTCTCCGGCTCCTGGGCGTGGGGGTGGCTGGTACTGGTGGTTGGTGCGCTCTGGGGCCTCGGGGCGGCGTGGATCGGCATGGTCCACGGCGGGCGAGCGCTGGACGATCGCGGGGCGCGGGTCCTGACGACGATCCGCTCCTGGCCCGGGCACGAGGAGACACGTTAGACCTGGCAGGCCAGGAGCCTGCGTGGGGCGGGCCGGGCGCCGCAGCATGCGCCTGGCCCGATCACCGAGGACGCGACCGTCTCGGCGGCGCAGACGCATGGTCCCAGGACGTCTGATGTCCTGATGGGTGGGGCTATCATGGGTGCTGGTGCACGGACGCACCCGGCTACGGCCGTGACGTCTCATCTGAGGAGAACAATGAAGCTCGTCGTCCTCGACACTGCCGAGCAGATCGCTTCCACCGCCGCCGACGCGATCGAGGAGCTGCTGACGGCCAAGCCGGACGCCGTCCTCGGAACTGCCACGGGTTCCAGCCCCCTGCCCCTGTACGACGAGCTGGTGCGCCGCTACGAGGCCGGCCGGATCTCCTTTAAGGAAGTCACCGGCTTCATGCTCGATGAGTACGTCGGCCTTCCCGAGGGCCACCCTGAGCGTTACGCCACCTTCATGGAGCGCAACCTGCGCTCGCGGGTGGACATGCGTCCTGGTTCCCTCCACGGCCCGGACGCGTTGTCAGCGGACCTAGAGGTGGCCTGCGCCGGCTATGAGGAGCGTATGGCCGCGGCCGGGTACTGCGACCTGCAGATCCTGGGCATCGGCTCGGACGGTCACATCGGCTTCAACGAGCCCGGCGGCCCGCTGGACTCGCGCACGCACATTGACGTCCTGACCGAGCAGACGCGCCGGGACAACGCCCGCTTCTTCAACGGGGACATTGACGCCGTCCCCACCCACTGCATCACCCAGGGCTTGGCCACCATCATGGAGGCGCGTCAGCTGGTTCTCATCGCCACCGGCGAGAACAAGGCTGAGGCGATCCACCAGCTGGTCGAAGGCGAGGTGAGCGAGCAGTGGCCAGCCACGGTCATGCAGCGCCACGCCAACGCCCTGGTGCTGGTTGACCCGGCGGCCGCCTCGCGCCTGAGCCACTGAGCGTTCCTCGTCCTTTGACGCAGCCGGGGCCCGCGCGCCTGCTATGCAGGCGCGCGGGCCCCGGCTTCTGTCCAGGCCGTTTCGGGCACCCCGCGCCCTCGCCGGCCGGAGCGGGCCCGGCGGGGGAGGTGAGCGTGCGCGCAGCGAGAGAGTTTCCACAGGCCCGAGCCAGGACCACCCCTGCGCGCCCGTCCTACACTGGGACGCATGACTGAGTCCCTTGAGCAGATGACGGCGAGCACCGACTCCGGCCCTGGCGAGCCCGGCCGCCCGCTCTCGGACCCGTCCACCGGCGTCTCGACCGGTACCGCGGTGCTAGAGCGCGAGGAGCTCCAGTCCACCGACGACGGCGACGCCGACCGCTTCGCCCACTACGTGCGCAAGGACAAGATCGCGGCCGCAGCCGCGACCGGACGCCCCGTCGTCGCCCTGTGCGGCAAGGTCTGGACGCCCGGGCGTGATCCGTCAAAGTACCCGGTGTGCCCCACGTGCAAGCAGATCTACGAGCAGATGCGTGAGGGTGGCGACTCCGGCGGCAAGGGACCGCGTTTCCCCCGCTTCCCCTTCTCCCGAGGCGGTCAGTGAGCGGCGCGCGTCGCAACCAGGCAGCGAGCAACCCGACCCAGCCTTCTATCTTCGCCGCGGAGACGATGCCGCCGGCCTACCCGCGTCGTGCCGCCTGGGGCACGGCGGGGTCACTGCGCGCCTGGCAGGCCGCGGCGCTGAAGAAGTACCTGGAGACCATGCCCGAGGACTTCCTCGCCGTGGCCACCCCAGGCGCTGGTAAGACCACCTTCGCGCTGCGCATCGCCACCGAGCTGTTCAGCGCGGGTGACGTTCACCAGGTCACCGTCGTGTGCCCGACCGAGCACCTGAAGTACCAGTGGGCGGAGGCCGCCGCACGCGTCGGGATCCACATCGACCCCTCCTTCACCAACAGCCAGGGGGCTCTCGGCTCCCGCTTTGACGGCGTGGCCCTGACCTACGCGCAGGTAGCGGCGAACCCCAACCTGCACCGTGCCCGCACCGACGCGCGGCGCACGCTGGTCATCATGGACGAGATCCACCACGGCGGTGACGCCCGCTCGTGGGGAGACGCCATCCGCGAGGCCTTCACCCCCGCCCGGCGCCGGCTGGCGCTGACGGGTACGCCCTTCCGCTCGGACGAGTCGACGATTCCCTTCGTCCGCTACGTCGAGGAGACCGGCGGTATCAAGCGCTCGCGGGCCGACTACTCCTACGGCTACTCCGATGCCCTGCGCGACGGCGTCGTGCGCCCGGTGATGTTCATGACCTACTCCGGCGAGATGCGCTGGCGCACCAAGGCCGGTGACGAGGTGGCGGCGCGACTGGGTGAGCCCTTGACCAAGGACCTGGAGGCCCAGGCCTGGCGTACCGCGTTGGACCCCAAGGGGGAGTGGATCCCCTCAGTGCTGGCCGCGGCTGACCAGCGCCTGACCGAGGTGCGTCGTCAGGTCCCTGACGCCGGGGGCCTGGTCATCGCCACTGACCAGGCCAAGGCCCGCGCCTACGCCAAGCAGCTGCGCCAGATCACGGGCGAGGAACCGACCGTCGTCCTGTCTGACGACTCGGGCGCCTCCAGCCGGATCGAGACCTTCTCCGCCTCTACCGACCGCTGGATGGTTGCGGTGCGCATGGTCTCCGAGGGCGTGGACGTACCCCGCCTCGTCGTCGGCGTCTACGCCACCTCCACCTCCACGCCGCTGTTCTTCGCTCAGGCGGTGGGACGCTTTGTCCGCTCGCGCTCACGGGGCGAGACCGCCTCAGTCTTCCTGCCCTCCGTGGTGCCGCTGCTCAGTCTGGCCAACGAGCTGGAAGTGGCTCGCGACCACGTGCTGGGTAAGCGGTCCTCCTCCCAGGAGGACGACCTGTTCGGCGCCTACGCCGAGGACCGGCTGGTGGCTGAGGCCAACCAGGACGCCAAGGCCTCCGACGACCTGCTCGGCGGCTTCGAGGCGATGGACTCCACCGCTGAGTTCGACCGGGTCCTCTTCGATGGCGGAGAGTTCGGTACCGGCGCCATGGTCGGCAGCGTCGAGGAGCAGGAGTACCTGGGGCTTCCCGGGCTGCTGGAGCCTGAGCAGGTCACGGCCCTGCTGCGCCAGCGTCAGGACCGCCAGATCGCGGCGCAGAAGCGGGAGTCAGCGGCAGCGGCCAAGCGGCGCGCCAACTCCGGTATCGACGACGCTCGGCGCCGCCAGGCCGCTCGTAAAGAGCTCTCGCAGCTGGTGGCCGCCTGGGCCAGGCGCTCGGGGCAGCCTCACGGTGCGGTTCACAACGAGCTGCGACGTGTGTGTGGCGGCCCCGAGATCGCCCAGGCCTCCACCGAGCAGATCGAGAAGCGCGTAGCGACGCTGCGCCGCTGGTTCGTCGGCAAGCGCTAGCCGCGCAGGGTCTGACGGCCGTCCAGGTCCAGGTGACGGGTGGGCACGGCCGGCTCACCCTCGGACAGCCTCCAGGCGTCGTAGGGCAGCTCGGCGCGTGAGGCCCGGTGCCGCTCGGCGGCAGCCTGGAGCGCCGCCGGCCCACGGTGCTCCTCGTTGACGACGCCGTCGCGCACGAGCTCGACCTGCAAGGGGCGTGCTCCGGCATCGTGCAGGGCCGCCAGGGCCTCGCCCTGCTCGCGTGCCGAGACCACCAGCTCCTCGGCCGCTGTGCCGGTGGCGTCCAGGACGCGCCCGGCCCACTTGCGGCCGCCCACGGTCGACTTGCCTCCGGTGGAGAACTTCGCGACCTCCTGCATGACGCCGTCGGCGTCGGCGCGCTCGACCAGCTTGTAGACCAGGGCTGCGGTGGGGCGCCCGGAGCCGGTGACCAGCTTGGTACCCACACCGTAGGAGTCCACGGGGGCAGCCCCCAGCGCGGCGATGGCGTACTCATCCAGGTCATTGGTGACCGTGATCTTCGTGCTCGTGGCCCCCAGGGCGTCAAGCTGCTGACGCGCCTTGAAAGCCTCGGCGACGAGGTCGCCGGAGTCCAGGCGCACCGCTCCCAGTTCCCCGCCGCCGGCGCGGGCAGCCTTGACCGCCCTCTCGATACCGCGCTCGATGTCATAGGTATCGACCAGGATCGTCGTGTCGTGGCCCAGTGAGGCGACCTGGGCGGCGAAGGCCTCCTCCTCGCTGTCATGCAGGAGGGTGAAGGAGTGGGCGGAGGTGCCGACGGTGCGGATGCCGTAGCGCATGCCGGCCTCTAGGTCGCTGGTACCGACGAAGCCTCCGACGACGGCGGCGCGGGCCGCAGAGACGGCAGCGCGCTCGTGAGCACGGCGGGCACCGAAGTCCACGCAGGGGCGCCCGTGGGCGGCGATGACCATGCGCGAGGCGGCTGAGGCAACGGCGCAGTCATAGTTGTAGATGGACAGCGCCAGGGTCTCCAGGATGCAGGCCTCGGCGAAGGTGCCCTCCACGGTCAGCAGCGGGGAGCCGGAGAAGTAGCACTCGCCCTCGGCGTAGCCGCGGATGCTCCCTGAGAAGTGGTAGTCACGCAGGTAGTCCAGGGTGGCGTCGTCGACGACGCCGGTGGCGTGGAGGAAGTCGATCTGCTGAGGCGTGAAGGTGAAGCGCTCGATGGCGTCCAGCAGCCGGCCGGTGCCGGCGACCACTCCGTAGCGCCTGGATGAGGGCAGGGCTCGGCCGAAGATCTCGAAGACGCTGTGGCGCTCGGCGGTGCCGGCGGCCAGCGCCCCCTGGAGCATCGTCAGCTCGTACATGTCCGTCAGCAGCGCCGTGGAGGTCACCGCCGGAGCGTGCTCGGAGTCGATCGGGCTACCGGTGACCGCGTTGCGCGGAGTGGTCTTGCTGGGAGTCATGACACCAACCTAGTCCCCAGGCCCGCACGACGCACGAGACCGGGTCAGGCCGTAGGGTCAGGCGGCGGGCCAGGCTGCGGCAATCGTGTCTGACCCTCTCGATACCCTGGAGCCATGTCAGCCAGTGCACCCGTCGCCTCGCCCGACACCCGCGAGGACTCAGCCACCCAGCGCCTGGAGCGCTGGCGCACCGTGGTCCACGACGATCCGGTCAACACCATGGACTACGTCGTGTGGGTCTTCCGCAGCTACTTCCGCTTTCCGCTCTCGCTCGCCCACCAGCGCATGATGCAGGTCCACACCACCGGGCGCGCCATCGTCTCGCGCGGGCCTCGCGAGCGCATGGAGGTGGACGTCACCGCCATGCACTCCTACGGGCTGCGGGCCACGATTGAGCCAGACGGCGAGGATCCTGAGGGCGCTGAGGGGGAGGCGGGGGCCTGATGCAGCACTTCGTCCCTGCGCCAGGAGGGTGGGAGAGCCTGGTGGAGGCCTGGGAGCGTGAGCTGATTGCGGGCCTCGTGGAGCAGGTGGTCTTCGTCCTGACCTCTCAGGGCGGGCCGAGCCAGGAGGCGCACAGACCGGGAACCGGGCAGCGCAGCGGTGAGAGCGAGCGTGACAGCCAGATCCTGGCCTCCCTCGACTTCGCGATGGAGGATGCCGCCGGGCAGTCCCGCACAACGCACTCGCCCCGGGCCGACGCGGAGCTCACGCCCCTGCTGGAGGTGCTTCTGCCGGAGGCCTCAGAGGACCCCCTCACCGCCGTCGAGGTCGCCTCGATCACCCGTGAGCGGCTGCGCTCCCTCAAGGTTGAACGGGCCCGGATCGTCATGGCTCAGCTGCGCGAGCCAACCGGCCAGGGTGCGAGCGTGCGGGTGGAGGCCGGCACGGAGCAGGACTGGCTCGGGGCGCTCAATGACCTGCGCCTGGTCCTGGCCCAGCGCCTCGGGATCGAGGACGCCCAGGCTGCCCAGGACGTCCACGCCGTCGCCTGGGAGGACCCGCCGCAGGAGGAGAGCGAGACCGAGCGCTCGCGGCGGGCGATGTCGATGGTCTACGACATGCTCACCTGGTGGCAGGAATCACTGCTGACCGTGCTGCTTAGCGGCGATGGGCCCGCCTAGTCTCGAAGGCGTGAATGACGCACCGATCGGGATGTTCGACTCCGGCGTCGGCGGCCTGACGGTAGCGCGTGCAGTCCTCGACCAGCTGCCGGGGGAGCAGGTGCTCTACATCGGGGACACCGAGCACTCCCCGTACGGGCCCCGACCGATCGACGAGGTCCGCGAGCTGGCACTGGCCGTCATGGACGAGCTGGTGGACTCCGGGGTCAAGATGCTGGTCATCGCCTGCAACACGGCCTCTGCCGCGGTGCTGCACGATGCCCGCCGTCGCTACACCCTGGGCAAGGGAGTGCCGGTGGTGGAGGTGATCCACCCCGCTGCCCGCGCGGCGGCGAGGGTGACGCGCAACGGCCGGATCGGGCTCATCGCCACCCAGGGCACGGTGGACTCCCGGGCCTACGCCGACGCCCTGGAGGCGGTTCCCGGCGTCGAGCTGCTGTCTACTGCGTGCCCGGACTTCGTTGAGCTGGCCGAGCGCGGCGTGACCACCGGGCCACAGGTGATGTCTCGGGCGGAGGAGTACCTGCTGCCGCTGCGAGAGGCCGGGGTGGACACGCTGATCCTGGGCTGCACCCACTACCCGTTGCTCATCGGCCCGATCTCCTACGTCATGGGCGAGGACGTCACCCTGGTGACCTCGAGCGAGGAGACCGCCAAGGACGTCTACCGCGGGCTGGCCAGCCAGGGCCTGCTGCGTGATCCCGACGCCCCGGCCCCGGTCCACGAGTTCCGTGCCACGGGTGACCCAGAGTCCTTCGCGGTCCTGGCACGTCGCTTCCTCGGCCCGGAGGTCACGCACGTCACCCGCTCCGGCCTGGGCACTGACAGCCCGCTCGGCGGCTCCACCCACTGACCCCGTCCCCTACCCCTTCCCATCCAAGGATCCTCATGAAGATCACCGTCATCGGCTGCACCGGAAGCATGTCTGGTCCGGACTCCTCAGCCTCGAGCTACCTCGTCCAGGCGCGGGGGATGTCAGCTGAGGGCACCGAACGCACCTACTCGGTGGTCCTGGACCTCGGGCCGGGTTCCATGGGGCAGATGCTGCGTTACATCGATCCGGCAGATCTCGATGCCCTGGTCATCTCCCACTGTCACGCCGACCACATGGTGGATATGGTAGGGATGCACGTCTTCCGCCGGTGGAACCCCGCTGGCGCGCTGGGCCCGGTGCTGACCATCGGTCCTGCCGAGCTGCCCGCCCGTCTGCGCGGGGTGGACGGCACGAGTGAGGCGGAGACCTATGCCACCGAGTTCACCTTCCGTACGGCGGTGCCGAGGCAGAGCATCCAGATCGGACCGATGACCATCACCCCCTTTGAGGCTCTTCACCCGGTGGAGGCCTACGGCTACCGCATCGAGGGACCGAGTCAGTCCCTGGGGCAGGACGGTGTGCCGACGCGTGCCGCGATGGCCTTCACTGGTGACACCGACCTGACCGAGTCGATGATCGACATGGCTGACGGCGTGGATTTCCTCCTGGCGGAGGCGGCCTTCGTTGAGGGACGGGATACCGTGCGCGGGATGCACCTGACCGGCAAGCGCGCTGGTGAGCTGGCTGCGGGCACTGCCGGCCAGACCCCGCGCCGGCCGGTGGGGCACCTGGTTCTCACCCATATCCAGCCATGGACCGATCCGGGTGTACCGCTGCGCCATGCCGCCCACGTCTTTGACGGACCGCTGGAGGCGGCAACGGCAGGCGCGAGCTGGGAGATCTGAGATGACAGGTGAGGACTCGCTGGAGCCAGGCACAGGCCGGGCCGGTGCCCAGGCAGAGGAGAAGGGCGCGGTCCGCCGTATCTCCTACACGCCTGCGGTGCCCGATGGTCCGGACTGCCCCTGGACCCGTGACCGACGCACGCGCTGGTGGCTCGTGGTCCCGGCGGACCTGCTCGCCGTCGTCCTCATCGCCTTCTTCGCCGCTGCCTGCGTGCATGACACCTCGCAGGCACCTGAGCTGCTCGTCGGGGGCATCATCTCCCTGCTTGCCGGGTGGGTTGCCGCCTGGCTCCTAGCCCGCCCATCCGATCACCTGGAGACGGCCGGTCGCGACGGCGCGAGCGTCGTGGTTGTGACCTGGCTGGTGTGGGTGGTCGCGCGCCTGGTGGCAGGAGCCGACGGCGTCCTTGGCTTTGCCCTCATGCTCGCCTGCTTCATGGTCATCGTCATGGGTGGCTGGCGGTGGCTCTACGGCTTCGCTAAGGCCCAGGAGTCGTTGACGCCCAAGGCGATCCAGCGTCGCCTGGACGCACAGGAGGCGGCTGGCTCGCAGCCCGGCACGTCCCAGGAGGACGAGGACTAGCCCCCCGCCGCTACTTGCCCGCCACCCTCGCCATCGCGACCGTGGTTTTGCGTGAGAAAACGGCCCCTACGCATCGCGTAGGGGCCGTTCCCGCACAGGAAACCACGGTCCTGAGGGCACCTGGGCGGGGTCAGGCCAGTAGATCCGCCAGAACCGGTGCCAGGTCCCGGAAGGCCTGGCCGCGGTGGGAGATGGCGTTCTTCTCCGCCGCACTCATCTGCGCGGTCGTCCGCCCGGCTGCGCCCGGCCGGTCCTCCTGGACCGGGACGAAGACGGGGTCGTAGCCAAAGCCTCCCTCACCCAGCGGGGCCGTGAGCAGGCGCCCCTCCATCGAGCGCTCCACCACCGTGACGGCCGGAGCCTGGTCCGCAGTGTCCTGGGCTGCCGGGGTCACTAGGACAGCGGCGCAGGTGAAACGGGCCGTACGGTGGGGATCGGCGATGTCGGAGAGCTGCGCGAGCAGGAGCTCTAGGTTGGCTGCGTCGTCGCCGTGATGGCCGCACCAGCGTGCCGAGAAGATCCCGGGTGCCCCGCCGAGCACGTCCACGCACAGGCCGGAGTCGTCAGCCACTGCCGGCAGGCCCGTGGCCGTGGCCAGCGCTCGCGCCTTGAGTTCAGCATTGGCAGCGAAGGTCAGCCCGTCCTCCACGGGCTCAGGAGCCTGGAGCGCGGCGGCAGAGATGATCTGCTCCGGTGCGAGGCCGGGGACCAGCGGCGTGAGGATTGCACGCAGCTCGGCCAGCTTGCCGGGGTTGTGGGTGGCGAGCACCAGCCGGGCGCCTGCGGGCACGGTGACCTGCGTCGTCGTCATCGCGCGCCTCAGGCGTCCTGGCCCGAGCGGACGGTGAAGGGCTCGCCGGACGGGCCCGCCAGGACCGCCTTCTGCAGCTCGGCCAGCTCGCCGTTGCCCTTGGTAGCCAGGTCCAGCAGCGCGCACAGCTCGTCCCGGTTGAAGGGGGCGTGCTCGGCCGTACCCTGAACCTCGATGAACTTGCCCGCACCGGTCTGGACGACGTTCATGTCCGTGTGGGCGCGCACGTCCTCCTCGTAGGGCAGGTCCAGGCAGGGAACGCCGTCGATGATCCCGACGCTGATGGCGGACAGTGAGTCAGCAATCACTGGCTTGCCGGCGCGTGGGCTGATCAGTCCCCGCTCAGTGCCCCAGGCCACCGCGTCGGCCAGGGCCACGTAGGCGCCGGTGACGGAGGCGGTGCGGGTGCCACCGTCGGCCTGCAGGACGTCGCAGTCCAGGGCGATGGTGTTCTCACCCAGGGCCGCGACGTCGACGACGCCGCGCAGGGCACGGCCGATAAGACGGGAGATCTCGTGGGTACGGCCGCCAACCTTGCCTCGCACGGACTCTCGGCCCGAGCGCTCGGAGCCGGCGCGCGGCAGCATGGCGTACTCGGCGGTCACCCAGCCCTCGCCGCTGCCCTTGCGCCAGCGGGGGACGCCCTCAGTAAAGGATGCGACGCACAGGACGCGAGTGCGGCCGAACTCGACCAGGACGCTGCCCTCGCCGTGCTCCTGCCAGCGGCGGGTGATGGTGACAGGGCGCAGCTCATCGGTGGCGCGCCCGTCCTTGCGGGTGAAGGTGGATGTAGAAGTCACGCCTGCAGCCTACCCGTAGGCCGCAGGCGAGCAGCGGGCTAGGCAACGCAGGCGGGTGAAGGCAGACGGGGGGGGGAAGGGGATACGGGGGCGCAACCTTGAGCTGCGCCGGCGTCATCACTCACACGGACAACACGCCCAGGTCTTGATCGGCCGCGCACGGTGACGGACACGGACCTGGGGCATGCCTGGGCCAAGGCGCCGACGCTGCCGGCGTCCTCGCTCCGGCCCCTGCGTCATGCCACGAGGCGGGCTCGGTTGGTGCGCGAGATGGGACTCGAACCCACACGTCATGGACACTGGAACCTAAATCCAGCGCGTCTACCAATTCCGCCACTCGCGCTCGCGGGACAGCCTAGCGGTTCACGGCCCGAGCACCGAACTGGGCCGCAGCGCGCCCGAGCGAGAGCGAGGCTGGGGTTGTGGTGGCGCGAAACAGCGGACCGATGTAAGTTTGTCCGTGAAACCAATTGGGTGGTGGCAGGGTAGGCTCATGTCATGGCACGCAATGACGCCCCAGGCACACGCACCACTGACCTCCTTCCCCCTCTTCCAGACCTCGCCCATGAGCTGGCTGCCGAGGCCGGTGCCGCGGCGGGCTCACTCGACCTAGCCACGCTCGTTCCCGACCCGCAGGACGCCCCGGTCATCCGCTGGGGAATCCTGGGCGCAGGGGGTATTGCCGGCAAGTTCGCCACTGACGTCCCCAACCTGTCCTCCGGGGTCATCGCCGCCGTCGGCTCGCGCGAGGTGTCCAAGGCCCAGGCCTTCATCGACGCCCACCCGGGCACGACCAAGGGCGGACCTGCACGCGCTCACGGCTCCTACGAGGAGCTCGTGGCCGATCCCGAGGTCGACGCGATCTATGTTGCTACCCCGCACATGTTCCACGCCGAGCACGCGCTGACGGCGCTGCGAGGCGGCAAGCCGGTGCTGGTGGAGAAGTCCTTCACGATCAACGCCCCCCAGGCTCGCGAGGTCCTCGATACGGCACAGGAGCAGGGCCTGTTCGCCATGGAGGCGATGTGGACGCGCTTCCTGCCTGGGCAGGTCGTCCTGCGCGCGCTGGCCTCCAGCGGCGCGCTCGGCCAGATCCGCAATGTGCGGGCCGACCACTACCAGGTGCTGCTGCACGTGCCGCGTCTGGTGTGCCCGGAGCTGGCCGGTGGTGCACTGCTGGACCTGGGGGTCTACCCGGTCTCCTTCGTCCACTCCCTGCTGGGCAGCCCGGAGTCGATGCGGGTCCTGGGACGCCTGAGCCAGGAGGGCGTGGACCTGGACGAGGTCGTCGCCATGGGCTATCCCGGTGCGACGGCGGTGGCCGGTGCCGGCATGGACAGCGTCGGGACCAACACCGCCCAGGTCCTGGGCAGTCGGGCGCGGGTGGACCTCGGGCCGTGGTTCTTCGCCCCCACCACCGTCACCCTGGCACGTCGCGGGCAGGATGGCAGCGAGGTCAGCGCCACCTGGGACGCCGCGGTGCCCGGCGGCTTCCAGTTTGAGGCGGCGGAGGCGGCGCGTTGCATCGCTGCCGGCCGTACCCAGTCCGAGATCATGCCGTGGTCGGCGACCATGCGGGTCATGGAGCTCATGGATGAGGTTCGCCGCGATCTCGGCGTGGTCTACCCCGGCGAGCAGCCCGCGGCCTGATCCTCTGCCTGCGGCCTGATCGCCCAGGAGACGAGGCGGGGCGCCGTCGACCTTGTCCGAAAGGCCGACGGTGCCCCGCCTCACGTGGTCAGTCAGTCCAGGCCGAGCTCCTTGCGTAGGCGCCCCACGTGTCCGGTGGCCTTGACGTTGTACTTGGCCAGCTTGACGGCACCGTCCTTGCCCACCACCACGGTGGAGCGGATGACGCCGGTCAGTGTGCGGCCGTAACTCTTCTTCTCGCCCCACGCACCCCAGGCCTCCATGACCGAGTGGTCAGGGTCGGAGAGCAGGGGGAAGGGCAGGGACTGCGTGGCGGCGAAACGCGCGATAGCGGCCTGAGAGTCAGGGGAGACGCCGACGACGCCGTAGCCCGCCTGCTCCCACGCGGCCAGTGAGTCGCGGAAGTCGCAGGCCTCCTTGGTGCACCCCGGGGTTGAGGCGCGCGGGTAGAAGTAGACGACGCAGCCCTCGCGATGGTTCCTGAGCAGGTCTGCCAGGTGCACCGGGGTGCCGGTGGCGTCTGCGAGGGTGAAGTCAGGCGCGGCCTGACCGGGGGTGAGCTGAGGCATGGTGGTCTCCTGTGAGTCGGTGACTGTCCATGGTAGGGCGAGGCTGCTGCCTGGCTGGTAGCGGCGCTCAGGCCGCCAGGGCGAGAGCGTCGCGAGCGGCCTCGAAGCGCTCCAGCGCCCGCTCCAGGCGGGAGGGGGAGGCGTCAGCCGCCAGGGAGCTCAGCTCGGCCTGTGCGGCGCTGTACTCGCGCTCGGCAGCCTCTCGCAGGTCCTGGTGCATGTGCATCGTGTTCATCATCAATCTCATCATCCTTCTTCAACATCACGGCCCCGTAGGGCCCCTCTGCGCTGGGAGTGAATGGCAGGTCGGTCCTGCGCCCAGCATGTGTGGTCTGGTCCGGTCCTCATAGCCCGCACGAGGCGGGGGAGTGCCCGGGATGGCATGGCACCTGGCGCGGGTTACGCAGCTCAGGCACTGCCGACGCAAGGATGAACGCTCGAGGTAGCCACCGGTATTCCATGGGTGACGAGTCAGCCTCGGACGCGTGAACACTGGGGGTCCTCGATCTTTCGATGACCTCGGAGCAGAAGTGCTCACGATGACTGCTGATGCTTTCCGGAGAATCCGGTGCATCACGCAGCAGCCTTGCGTGGTACCCCCTCAGGGACTCGAACCCTGGACACCCTGATTAAGAGTCAGGTGCTCTAACCAACTGAGCTAAGGAGGCATGTCTCGAAGCGCCTGAGCGCCCGGCGACGGAGGAAGACTTTACGTCGCCGGGGCGCCGGCGTCCAATCGAAAAACCGCAACTCTGTGCGAATGTGCGAGAAGTCTCAGCGCGGTGGGGCAAGGTTGCGGGTCAGCGCGCGGCCGGGTCCTCGGGATGGTCACTGTGCTCGCGCGCCTTGCGCTGCCGCTCGACGTCAGCGATCCGCGCCCGGTCACGTGCCGAGAGCTGCGTGCGGCCCAGCGGCGTGCGGGAGGCCTCGGAGACCTCGCGCCGTCCGGGCTGGGTGATCCGCCCTGTCCGGGTGAACTCGCGGTACTGGGCGAGCTGGCGTGCCTGGTCCTCGTCCAGCCCGCGCCACAGCGGCAGATCGAGCTTCTTGCGCTCGCGCACCCGCACGCCCACCTGCCAGCCCATGAGGAAGATGAGGACGACGACGGCCCCGGCCAGCAGCGAGCGCTCGCCAACCAGCCGGGCGACCGTCCCGCCGGCCAGGCCCGCGACCGCAATCGTTCCTACGACGATGCCCAGCATCGACAGCCAGTAGCGCTGAGACGGGTTGAGCCTCATGACGCCTGCCCCGAGGTCTCGCGGCTGTGTGCGCCGTCGAACGACTGTGAGAGCTGGGTGGCGAAGAAGTCGGTCGCCTCGATCAGCGCGGACAGCGTCTCCGGCTCGGAGAAGGCGTGCCCGGCGGTGGGGGAGATGCGGAGCTCGGCCTCGGGCCAGGCGCGATGCAGTGCCCAGGCCGTGCCGATCGGACAGCACATGTCATAGCGGCCCTGGACGATCACCCCCGGGATGTGGTGCTCGGCCAAGAGGCGGGCGCCCTGGATGAGCTGACCATCTCGCATCCAGCCCTGGTGGTAGAAGAAATGATTCTCGATGCGCGCGAAGGTCACAGCGTAGCTGGGGTCCTGGACCTCGTCGAGATGCGCCTGGTCCCTCAGCAGGGTGGAGGTCGCGGCCTCCCAGGTGGTCCAGGCGATGCCCGCAGGCCCGTGGACGGCGGGATCGGGGTGGGACAAGAGCTCGTGGTAGCGCTCGATATAGCCTCCGGGCTCCACGTCCTCGCCCGCTGCGGCCACGTAGTGCTCCCACTCGTCGGGCCAGACCATGTCCGCGCCGCCAGCCTCGTAGTACCAGTCCAGCTCTCGCTTGCGCAGGGTGAAGATGCCGCGCAGGACCAGGGCGAGGACCCGTTGCGGGTAGGTCTGGGCGTAGGCCAGGGCCAGGGTCGAGCCCCAGGACCCGCCGAAGACCAGCCAGCGATCAACTCCCAGGTGCGTGCGCAGCCTCTCCATGTCCTCCACCAGGTGCCAGGTGGTGTTGGTGGACAGGTCTGCCTCCGGCTCCCAGGCGTGAGGCAGGGAGCGCCCGCAGCCTCGCTGGTCGAACAGGATGATCCGGTAGCGCTCGGGGTCGAAGACCTGCCGGTGGGCGGGGGAGCAGCCGCCGCCAGGGCCGCCGTGGAGGAAGACGGCGGGGATGCCGTCCGGGTTCCCGCACTCCTCCCAGTAGATCTGCTGACCGTCACCGACGTCGAGCATGCCGGTGGCACGTGGCTCGATCGGCGGGTAGAAGCTGCGCAGCGGATGGGAGGGGACGCCGTCGTCATGCACGGTGGGTGCTGTCATAGGCGCTATTGTGACCCATCCGGCTGCGGCCGAATGTCGCCTCAGCCATATCGGCCTCGTGCGGCCGCGGCGGAGGCTGTGAAGACGGTACGGTTGCCGGGTGACCAAACCGATCGTGACCCTCGCGACCTGTGCTGACTACCCCGAGCTCGACGTCGACGACCAGGCCCTGCCTGACGCGCTGGCCGAACGCGGCATCGAGCCGCGTATCGCCGTGTGGAACGACCCGGACGTCGACTGGAACGAGGCCGGCATCGTCGTGCTGCGCTCGGTGCGTGACTACGCCAAGAAGCGCAACTACGAGTCCTTCCTGCGCTGGGCGCACTCGGTGCCACGCCTGCTCAACCACCCCGCCGTCGTCGACTGGAACTCGGACAAGCACTACCTCCAGCGCATGAGTGGTCACGGGGTGCCCATGATCCCGACCATGTGGCTGGAGCCGGAGCGAGGCTTCTCCAAGCACCAGGTCCACACCCGCTTCCCGGCCCATGGTGACTTCGTGGTCAAGCCGGCCGTCTCCTCCGGTGGACGCGGCACCGGCCGTTACACGGCTACCGACGCGCGCTCGCGCTCGGAGGCCATCAACGACGCCATGCACCACCTGGGGCGCGGGCGCACGGTGATGGTCCAGCGCTACCTGGAGGAGGTGGACCGCAAGGGTGAGCTCTCCCTGGTCTACTTCAACGGTGTGCTCTCCCACGCCGTGGAGAAGGCCCCGATGCTTCACCCCTCCTTCCGTTCCACCGATGAGGTACACGAGGAGATCGTCACCGCCCGGGAGCCCAGCGAGCAGGAGTGGCTGTGGGGCGAGCGCGTGCGCAAGGCGATCCACGGCCTGATCAAGGAGACCGCGGGACGCGACATCCAGCTGCTGTTCAACCGTGTGGACGTGGTCTCGGACGGGCAGGGCGGCTTCTACCTCATGGAGGTCTCCCTCATTGACGCCGGTCTCTACCTGGGATCGACGCCTGAGGCCCTGACGAACTTCGCTGACGCGATCGCTCAGCGAGCCTTCTGGTGAGGGCCTGCGCCTCGACCCCGTCATGGGTGAGCGTGAACGCCCATGACGGGAGACAATGAGTCCATGCGTACTCTGCTCAACCTCATCTGGGTGGTCTTCGGCGGCTTCTGGCTGTTCCTGGGCTACCTGTTCTTCGGCGTGGTCGCCTGCGTCTTCATCGTGACGATCCCCGCGGGCGTGGCCTGCTTCCGCATCGCCGGGTACGCCTTGTGGCCCTTCGGGCGCTCCGTGGTGGAGAGGCCGGGCGCCGGGGCGATGAGCGGGCTGTCCAACGTCGTGTGGTTCCTGGTGGCAGGCCTGTGGCTCGCCATCGGGCACGTGACGACGGCGGCTGCCCAGGCCATCACGATCGTCGGGATCCCGCTGGCCATCGCCAACCTCAGGATGATCCCGGTGACCTGCTTCCCCTTCGGCAAGGAGGTCGTTGACGGAGGCGGCATCCTCTGACCCCGCGCGCCGGGTTCCTGGCCCGGGCACCCGGCCGCTTTCCTCGGCCACTGCCGCGCGGGTCGTGGACGTGAGCTGGCACGTGGGAGAGGGGCGGCGGGACCGCCCCAGGGAGGCTTAGTCCTGGGCCTCCAACGGGGCGAAGGAGGCCTGCGCGACGGTGGCCAGATCGGCTGGCGCCAGCCGCACGCTGACTCCACGCCGGCCGCCGGAGACGATCACCGAGGCCGCGTGCTCGACCGAGGCATCGACGACCACTGGCATGCGCCGCTTGAGGCCGAGCGGGGAGATCCCGCCGACGACGGAGCCGGTGATGCGCTCGGCGTCAGCCGGCGGGATGAGAGCTGCCTTCTTCATCCCCAGCGCCTTGGCGGCGTGCTTGAGACTGAGCCGGTGGCTGACGGGCAGCACGCACGCCCCGACCTGGTCGCCGTCGCCGACCAGCAGGGTCTTAAGCGCGAGGTCAGGGTCTACCGCGAGCTTGGCCGCCGCTTCCTGCCCGAAGCCGGTAGTGGAGCGGTCTGAGTGCTCGTAGGTGAGGACCTCGTGCGCCACACCCGCCTTGTCCAGGGCGAGGAGGGCCGGCGTCGCTGCGCCGGGCTGGGACCCGCGGTGCTTCTTGCTCATGGGCAGACCCTAGCGCTGGCACGCAGGTGGCCGATCTGCGTGCCAGCGCTGGCGGAGTATCAGGCGCTCAGGTGATGGCGGCCGTGCCCGAGCTGGATGCTCTCGCCTCCGGGCAGGCTCACCCTCGCCGTGACGCCCACGGGGACGACGACGTCGAGGCTGAGCGTGCCGTCGTCGTCGGTTCTCCAGGAGGAGGCGGCCCAGCCGAAGGGCGTGCGGTGGACCGACTCGGCCCAGCTCAGGCCCCCACCGGGCTGCGGGGCGACCTCGATGACCCGGTAGCCGGGCTCAGCCGGGGTCAGGCCGCCGACGACCTGCTCCAGCCACGCGGCCACCGCGCCCAGCGCATAGTGGTTGAAGGAGGTCATCCCTCCGGGGTTGATCGAGCCGTCAGGCAGCATCGAGTCCCAGCGCTCCCAGGTGGTGGTCGCGCCCATCGTGACGGCATAGAGCCAGGACGGGCAGGAGGTCTCCATGAGCAGGCGGTAGGCCTGCTCGGCGTGCCCGGTGGCGGACAGCGCGGCCGTGAGCGCCGGGGTCCCGGCGAAGCCCGTGGCCACGTTGCCGCCGCTGGCCTCGACCAGCTCGGCCAGGCGCTTGCCGGCCACCGCGCGACGCTCCTCGTCCCCGGCCAGGTCGAAGGCGATGGTCAGGGCGTAGGCCGTCTGGGTGTCGCTGCTCAGGTGGCCGGCGCCGTCGGTGTAGCGGGCCCGGAAGCCCTCGCCGATCGCGTCAGCGAGCTGGCCGTAGTGCGCTGCCTCCTGCGGCTTGTCCAGGACCTGGGCCCACTGGGAGACGATCCTGGCGGAGTGGGCGAAGAAGGCGGTAGCCACCAGGTGCGGGTCCGTCATGGCCTGCATCGGGTCCTCCGGTGGGGCGGAGGGATCCAGCCAGTCGCCCAGCTGCATCGAGCAGTCCCACACGTGGTCCTCGCCTGCCAAGGAGTCGACCAGGTCCACCCAGCCCTTGGCCGAGTCGTACTGCTGGCGCAGCAGCCCCGTGTCCGCGGTGGCGCGGTAGAGCTCCCAGGGCACGACCGTGGCAGCGTCGCCCCACACAGCGGCAGGCGTCGGCGGGGTCCAGAAGCCGCCAGGAATGACCGGGACGTACCACGGGACCGTTCCATGAGCCTTCTGCTCGACCGCCAGGTCCGTCAGCCACGAGGAGAGCAGGCCGGTGCAGGAGTAGTGGAAGGCGGCCGTGGGAGCGAAGGCCTGGATGTCCCCGGTCCACCCCAGGCGCTCGTCTCGCTGGGGGCAGTCGGTGGGGATGGAGACGAAGTTGTCACGCATGGACCAGCGGGAGTTCTCGTGCAGGCGGGTGACCCGCTCGTCCGAGGCGGCAAAGGCACCCAGACGTTCCATCTGCGTGTGCAGGACGACGGCGACCAGCGCCCCGTTCTCGATGGCGGCCTTGGCCTCGTCGGCTCTGCCCGGCCACCCGGTGACGTCGACGTAGCGGAAGCCGTGGATCGCGAAGGCCGGCTCCCACTCCTCCAGGCCGTCACCACGCAGGGTGTAGACGTCAGTGGCCTCAGCCTCGCGCAGGGTCCGCATCCCCAGCTCGCCGCCGTCGAGCACCTCGGCGTGGCGGATGGTGACTGACTGGCCGGCTGCGCCGCTGACCTGCATGCGTACGCGCCCGGAGATGTTCTGACCGAAGTCGACCAGCAGGCGCTCGGGCGAGATCTCGATGACCTTGCCGTTGAGGTCGGCGGTGCGCCGCTCCATGACCGTGACCTCGACGGGGCGCAGGACCTCGGTCGCGCGCACAGGCGCGTCAGAGGGCATGACCAGGCGCTCGGCGTCGCTGGCGCCGACGGCGACCGGCCACCAGCCGGACTCCTCGAAGCCCGGGGCGGACCAGCCCGGGGTGGCCAGTCGGGCGTCGGCTTTCTCGCCGTCGTAGAGGTCAGTGAACAGGATCTCGCCGACCCCCGCCTTCCAGGAGGAGTCGGTGGCGATGACCTGGCGAGTGCCGTCGGCCAGGGTGACCTCGAGCTGGATGAGGGCGGCGACGTCGTCGCTGGCGCCAAGGTGGCGGTGCGGCACCTGCTGGACCTCGGCCACCGCCGTATCGGCTTCGTCAACGGGCCTCTGACCGTACGGCAGTCGGTGGACCGGCGTCGCGGCGTTCTCCAGGCCCTGTCCGAGGCGGGGGAGGATCCTGACAAGGTCCTGGTGGAGGTTGAGGCGGTGCACGAGGGCGCGAGCTACTGCGCGGACGCCGGCGCGGTCGGAGCGGCCCGGCTGCTGGATGATCCCGAGCCCCCCACGGCCCTGTTCTGTGCCAACGACCAGATGGCCATCGGAGCCATGCGCGTCATTCGTGACCGCGGCCTGCGCATCCCCCAGGACGTGGCGATCGTGGGCTATGACGACGTCGCCATCGCCTCCGAGCTCATCACCCCGCTGACCAGCGTGCACCAGCCCATGCGTGAGATCGGCCGGGCCGCAGCGGACCTGCTGCTCTCTGACGGCTCAGCAATCCAGCACATCACCTTCGCGCCTGAGCTCGTGGTGCGCCAGTCCACCCAGGCCCCTACCTCTGCGGACCCACGTTCAGCAGGTGAATGACGGCCTTGTCCGCCTGGTCGCACTCGGTCAGGTCGACGAGCGCGGTCAGCCGCCAGTCGTGGTCCTCGTCAGGGTCCTGCAGCACCTGGGTAGCCAGCCACACGGTGCGGCCGGTCTTGGCAAAAGCCTCGATGAGGCGCTCGGAGACCCCGGCTGCCGCTAGGTCCGCGGGCCTCGGAGCCTCATCGAGCGGAGCCAGCGCGATCGAGCGTGCCGCCGTGTCCGTGCCGATCCAGTCGTACTCGTCCCAATAGCGGGCCAGGGCATCGTCCCACCGGTCCTCGCCCCAGCCGGAGGAGGCGTCCAGGCGGCCCAAGGCCTCGACGTCGTCGCGGGCCATGAGCTCGACGCGACGGAACATCTCCTTGCGCACCGCCACACGGAAGGCGTGGAGGTTGCGGCTGAAGGCGACCTTGCCGTTCTCGTCCGCCCCGAAGGCGCGCTCGACGCCGATCGAGTCGTCCTCGCCGGGCCGGTCGCCGTCCAAGATCCCGGCTGCCAGCTCGGCGCGGCCGGCTTGCGCCGCCCCCAGGGCCTCCCACTCGTCCAGCAGGGAGGAGTCCACCGCGCGCACCAGGTTGCCCAGCCAGTCGATGAGGGCAGCGACCTCCTCGGTGCGGTGCTCCTCAGGGACCACCTGGCGCAGTGCCCGGTAGGCGTCAGTGAGGTAGCGCAGGATGACGCCCTCGCTGCGCCCCAGCTCATAGCGCGAAACGAGGTCGGAGAAGGTCATCGCGGACTCCACCATGTCCCGCACCACGGACTTGGGATGCAGCTCGTACTCGGCGATCCAGGGATTGGACTGCTTGTACATCTCCAGCGCAGGCGCCAGGAGCTCGGCCAGGGGCTGGGGCCAGGTGACCTCCTCCAGCGCGGCCATGCGCTCGTCATAGTCCAGGCCCTCGGCCTTCATCGCAGCGATCGCCTCGCCACGGGCCTGGCGCTGCTGGGCGTAGAGCAAGGGCCTTGGGTCATCCAGGGTCGCCTCGACGACGCTGACGACGTCCACCGTGTGCTCGGGGGAGTCCACCCCCAGCAGGTCCATGGCCGCCAGCGCGAAGGGGGCGAGGGGCTGGTTGAGAGCAAAGTCGTCAGGCAGGTCCACCGCCAGACGCAGGCGGGGACGGCCGTCTGCCTTGGCCTGGGCGGAGGAGACATGGGTGAGCACCCCGGCCGTGCGCAGCGAGAGGTAGATGTCGATGGCGCGGCGCACGTGCTTGCGCCTCATCGCCTCGCTCTCGTGGACGCGCGAGAGCAGCTGGGCCATCGCGGCCACGGGATCGCCGTCGCGCTCCATGAGGTTGAGGACCATGGTGGTGGTGACCTGGAACTGGCTCGTCATTGTCTCGGGCTGGGCGTCCCGCAGGCGCTCGAAGGTCTTGTCCGTCCAGTTGACCCGGCCCTCGGGAGCGGCCTTGCGCACGATCTTGCGGCGCTTGCGCTCGTCGTCTCCGGCCTTGGCCAGAGCCTTGGCGTTCTCGATGACGTGCTCGGGAGCCTGGACGATCACGTAACCGCGGGTATCGAAGCCCGCGCGGCCAGCACGGCCGGCGATCTGGTGGAACTCGCGCGCCGTGAGGTGGCGTTCCTTGGCGCCGTCGAACTTGACCAGGGAGGTGAGTACCACCGAGCGGATGGGGACGTTGATGCCCACCCCCAAGGTGTCCGTGCCGCAGATGACGCTGAGCAGGCCCTCACGCGCCAGGCGCTCGACCAGCCTGCGGTAGCGCGGCAGCATCCCGGCGTGGTGCACCCCGATGCCGGCACGCAGCAGATGCGAGAGCGTGGCACCGAAACCTGGCCCGAACCGGAAGGAGCCCAGCGCCGCAGCTACCTCTTCCTTACGGGACTTGGGAACCAGGTCCACACTCAGCAGCGAGGTGGCTCGCTCGATCGCCTCCTTCTGGGAGAAGTGGACGACGTAGACCGGAGCCTTGTGCTGCTGGACCAGGCGCTGGAGAAGCTCGCCGATCGGCTCGACCACGTACTCCATCTCCAGGGGCACTGGTCGCTCGGCGCCCTCGATGACGGCCACCTCCCGGCCGGTGCGCTCCTTCATGTCTGTCACGAAGAAGCTCACGTCTCCCAGCGTGGCCGACAGCAGCACCATCTGTGCCTGGGGCAGCTCCAGCAGCGGGACCTGCCAGGCCCAGCCGCGCTGAGGATCGGCGTAGTAGTGGAACTCGTCCATGATGACGCAGTCCACGTCCATGGCCTCGCCCTCACGCAGGGACTGGTTGGCGAGGATCTCCGCCGTGCAGCAGATGATGGGAGCGCCGGCATTGATGGAGGAGTCGCCCGTCACCATGCCGACGTTGTCGGCGCCGAACAGGCGGATGAGCTCGAAGAACTTCTCACTCACGAGCGCCTTGAGAGGAGCGGTGTAGTAGGAGCGGCCTCCCCGGGCCAGCGAGGCGGTGTGGGCCGCCAGCGCGATCATGGACTTGCCCGAGCCCGTGGGGGTCGCGGCGATGACGTGGCGCCCGTCCAGGATCTGGCTCAGTGCTTCGTCCTGGTGGGGGTAGAGCGGGCGCCCGGTCTCCTCGGCCCACTGGCTGAAGGCCAGGTAGATCTCCTCCGGCTCAGGGACGTAGTCCGGGTCCGAGGCCGGGATGAGGGAATCGAGCAGGGCGTTGAGGGCCGGCGTCGCGCTGGAGGAGGACATGCCGCCATGCTCCCACAGCCCGGCGATTCCGAATCATGGCGTCGTGGATTTCCGCAGACACCTGTCACGATCCCGGGTGATTGCCCAGAGCCGACGCAGATGAGAAAGCGAGGTCGTTGAGATGCGCTGGAAAGACACGCTCAGCACCAAAGACTGTGCGTCGTGACGGCCTATCGCCCGGGATCGTGACAACAGGTGAGTGACGGCTCGGCCAAGATCTCCCCAGAGCTTGTCAGCCGCACTGAGGACGGAGCCATGGAGGACTTGCTGTCCTGGTCCGCACGGAGAATGTGTCCACCTATCGGGCAGTATGTGGACGGATGAGAATATCCAGCCCGGATTGTGAGACTATGCGCGGCGTTCCCATCCCCATCACTGAAGGCCCGAGATCATGGACGCCCTCGCAGCCACTCTCCTGAGTGTTGCCGACTGGATCACGGCCCACATCACCATGTGGGTCCTCATCGCCACCGGCCTGTTCCTCACCGTTGTCACGCGTGGGGTGCAGATCAGGCTCCTGCCTGAGATGGTCAAGCGAGTCTTTGGCTCCCGCTCCGGTGCTCAGGGCGGCATCTCCTCCTTCCAGGCCTTCGCCATCTCCCTGGCCGCGCGTGTGGGGATCGGCAACGTCTTCGGCGTGGCCGCCGCCCTGCTCATGGGCGGCCCCGGCGCCATCTTCTGGATGTGGGTCGTGGCGCTGGTGGGCATGGCCACCGCCTTCTTCGAGGCCACCCTTGCCCAGGTCTTCAAGACCCGCGCCGCTGACGGCTCCTTCCGCGGAGGCCCGGCCTTCTACATGGCCCGAGGCATGAAGAACAAGACGCTGGCAGGCGTCTTCGCCGTCATCACGCTCATCACCTGTGGCTTCATCATCACCTCGGTGCAGTCCAACGCCGTGGCCGGCACGCTCGTGGCGGCCTTCGGCGGCTCCGAGAGCTCCCCACTGCCAGGCTTCGGCGGGCTGACCGGCGCCCAGCTCGTGGTGGCCGCGCTGGTCTTCTTCCTCACCGCAGTCGTCGTCTTCGGCGGCATCCGGGCCGTGGCCCGCGTGACGGAGTGGATGGCGCCGGTGATGGCCCTCATCTACGTGGTCCTCGTGGCCATCATCTGCCTGACCAACCTCACCGAGTTCGCCCGCGTCATCGGCTGGATCTTCTCCTCGGCCTTCGCGCCCGAGCCGCTGGTAGGCGGCCTGGGCGGAGGGATCCTGGCTGCCGTCGTCAACGGCACCAAGCGCGGCCTGTTCTCCAACGAGGCCGGCCAGGGCACCGCCCCCAATGCCGCCGCCACCGCGACCGTCACCCACCCCGTCCAGCAGGGGCTCATCCAGTCCCTGGGCGTCTTCATCGACACGATCATCGTGTGCACGACCACGGCCTTCGTCATCCTCATCTCCGGCCCCGAGACCTGGACCTCGCCCGAGGCCAACCCGGCAACGCTGACCACCCTGGCCATCTCCCACGGCCTGGGCGGCTGGACGGTCCTGCCGATGGCCGTGCTCATCTTCGTCCTGGCCTACTCCTCGATCATCGCCGCCTACGTCTACTCCGACGTCAACATGTCCTACCTGACCGGCGGCAAGAAGTGGGCCAGCTGGCTCGTGCGCGTGGTCTGCGCGGTCTCGGCCACGGCCGGTGCGGTGCTGAGCCTGGACGTGGTGTGGAACGCCGTCGACATCGCCATGGCCGTGATGACGCTGACCAACCTCGTGGCCCTCATCTGGCTCTTCCGCTGGGGGACCGGCGCGCTGCGTGACTACGAGGCGCAGCGCAAGGCGGGCGTGGCCGAGCCGGTTTTCGTCGGCGTGAACAACCCGCACCTGCCCGCTGACGTCCCCGGTGACGTCTGGGCCCCGGAGGCTGCCCAGAGCACGACGACGGCGGAGGCCCGCTGATGACGACTCTCACCACCGCTGGACTCGCCCTGGCCCGTCCCACCTGGTCCACCGCGGACCTGGAGGCCACCCTCAACAAGGTTGACGACCTCTTCTACACCTACGTCCTGGCCGTGCTGCTGGTGGGCGTGGGCCTGTATTTCACCATCCGCACCCGCGGGGTCCAGGTCCGCCACTTCGGCACCATGATCCGCTCCATCACGCACTCGCGCTCCGGGGCGGAGGGAGGCATCTCCTCCTTCCAGGCCTTTGCCGTCGGGCTGGCTGCCCGTGTGGGCATCGGCAACGTGGCGGGCGTGGCACTGGCCGTCGTCGCCGGCGGGCCCGGAGCCCTGTTCTGGATGTGGCTGGTGGCTCTGATCGGGATGTCCACGAGCTTCGTGGAGTCCACCCTGGCCCAGGTCTTCAAGGAGCGTGGGCGCGACTTCACCTTCAAGGGTGGGCCGGCCTACTACATCAAGAACGGCCTGCACTCGCGGCTGTGGGGCTCGATCTTCGCCGCCATGTGCATCATCAGCGTCGGCGTCACGGTGGTCATGGTCCAGACCAACTCCCTGGCCGGCGTCATCAACGCCACCGTGCCGAGCATGGCCCCCTGGATGGTGGGCGTGGCCCTGGTACTGCTGACCGGCCCGATCGTGCTGGGCGGGCTGAAGTCGGTGGCGCGCGTGTCAGAGTGGTTGGCCCCGATCATGGCGCTGCTCTACGTGCTTATCACCGTGGTCGTCATCATCATGAACATCGGTGAGATTCCTGCGGTCCTGTCCGCGATCGTGCGTGGTGCCTTCGGGACCGACCAGGCCCTGTTCGGCATCTCCGGCGGGATGCTCGCCGCGGTCCTCAACGGTGTGCGCCGCGGACTGTTCTCCAATGAGGCAGGCCTGGGAACCGTTCCCAACGCCGCGGGCACCGCGACCGTCTCCCACCCCGTGCGCCAGGGACTCATCCAGTCCTTCGGCGTCTTCGTGGATACCATCCTCGTGTGTACCGCCACCGGCCTGCTCATCCTCCTGGCGACTGACACCTATCAGCCGGGTAAGGAGGACCTGGTGGGCGCGGTGCTGACCCAGCAGGCCGTCGTCGAGCACCTGGGGGCCTGGACCACCTGGCCGATGGTCGTCCTCATCTTCGTCCTGGTCTTCTCCACCGTGCTGGGCTGCTACTCCTACTCCCAGGTCAACGTGAACTTCCTGGGCGGGGAGCGCCGGGCGGAGCAGGCCTTCGGGCTGCTGCTGACCGCGGCGGCCTTCGCCGGCACGGTGCTCACCCTGCCGATCGTGTGGGCCCTGACCGATATCGCGCTGGGGATCCTGGGCGTGATCAACCTCGTGGCCATCGTGTGGCTCGGGCCCTGGGCCTTGGGCGCCCTGCGCGACTTCGAGGCGCAGCGCAAGGCCGGCGTGGCCGAGCCCGTCTTCAACGGCCACGGCAACTCCTTCCTGCCTGGTGACACGGTTGACGGCGTGTGGGACAGCGTTCGCGCCTCTCATCCTGCCGACGGCGCAGCAGCGGCCGGCTCTGACCGCCTAGCCCCGGAGGCCTGAGCCATGGAGACCCTTAACTCGATCCTCGGCACGGTCTCGAACTGGCTGTTCGGCACCATCCTCATCTGGCTGCTGATCGGCGTGGGCCTGTTCTTCACGATCGCCACCCGCGGCGTGCAGCTGCGGCACCTGGGTTCGATCGTGCGCGCTGTGGTGGGCTCACGCTCCGGCGCACAGGGCGGGATCTCCTCCTTCCAGGCCTTCGCAGTGGGACTGGCCTGCCGCGTGGGCACCGGCAACATCGTCGGCGTGGCGCTCGCCCTGGTGCTGGGCGGACCGGGGGCCGTGCTGTGGATGTGGGTGGTGGCCCTGGTGGGCACGGCGACCGCCTTCGCCGAGGCAAGCCTGGGCCAGCTCTTCAAGGTCCGCCGCGGTGACGGCACCTTCCGTGGCGGCCCGGCCTACTACCTGGCACGTGGCCTGCACCTGCCGGTGGTCGGTGGCGTCTTCGCCGTCGTCTTCATGATCGCCAACGGCCTGGCGATGCCGATGGTTCAGGCCAATGCCATGACTGCCGCCCTCGGCTCGGCGGCAGGTGTGAGCCCGTGGTGGGGCGCGGCGATTGTGGCCTTGCTCGTGGCTCCGGTGCTGCTGGGCGGACTGCGGTCCATCGCCCGGGTCACCGAGTGGATGGCCCCGCTCATGGCGATCGTCTACCTCCTGCTCGTGGCGGTCATCATCGTCACGCACCCTGCCCAGACCCTGACGGCCTTCGGCCAGATCTTCGCCGGCGCCTTTGAGCTGCGCGCGGGCCTGGGAGGTGTGGCTGGCGGCCTGACCGCGGCCGTGCTCAACGGCGTGCGCCGCGGTCTGTTCTCCAACGAGGCCGGCCTGGGCGGCGCCGCCTGCGCGGCTGGGTCGGCAACCGTCGCCCACCCGGCTCAGCAGGGCTTCATCCAGGCCTTCGGGGTCCTGGTGGACACGTTGCTGGTGTGCACGGCGACGGCCCTGGCGATCCTCATCGCCGGCGTCAACGACCCCGCGGTCTACACCCCGGGTGTCACCGGAGCACAGAGCACGGATATCTCCGGCACCCTGACCCAGACCGCCATTGCCTCGACGCTGGGGGAGTGGACCTCCTGGCCCATGACCCTGCTCATCATCGTTCTGGCCTACTCCACGATCCTGGGCGCCTTCTCGTATGCCGAGGTCTGCCTGGACTTCCTCACCCGCCGGGCGTGGGTGACCACGGCTCTGCGCATCGGCGCGGTGGCCTGCACCTTCATCGGCGGCAGCGCGGCCCTGACCACCGTGTGGACGCTGGCGGACGTGCTGCTGGGGATCGGGGCCTGTCTCAACCTCGCTGGCATCGTCGCCCTGTGGAAGTGGGTGGCTGGCATGCTGCGCGACTGGGAGGACCAGCGGGCGCAGCGTCCTGAGCAGGCACCGAGCTTCGTGGCACCCGGAAACGCGTATCTGCCTCACGCGCTGCCGGGGGACGTGTGGACGGGCCCCAGTCAGCACGCGTGACCTTGGGCGCAGGCGGGGGACAGGTACGCGGCCTGTCATCTGCCTGAAACATGCGAGGAACCAATCGGTTACTCCTCATCCCTAGCCTCCCACAGCGTGTTGACTTCCTACCTCCCGACTCTCCTGGCACCGGCCGGGACCACCGTGAGCACCAGCGCGCTGGACTCGGCTGCCGATACGCTCGCGACCATCTCCGACCGCTTCTACGGGGGTTTCCTCGCCTGGGCGCTGATCGCCGTCGGTCTGTACTTCACGCTGCGCACCCGCGCGGTCCAGTTCCGCCTCTTCGGAGCCATGCTGCGCGAGGTGGCCGGCTCGCGCTCCAGCGCGGACGACCACGAGGGCGGAATCTCCTCCTTCCAGGCCTTCGCCATCGGCCTGGCCTCGCGTGTGGGAACCGGCAACATCGTCGGCGTGGCACTGGCCATCACGATGGGCGGGCCGGGCGCTGTGTTCTGGATGTGGGTCGTGGCGCTGGTGGGGATGGCTACCGGCTTCGTGGAGTCCACGCTCGCCCAGGTCTTCAAGGTCCGTCACTCTGACGGCACCTTCCGCGGGGGCCCTGCCTACTACATCTCGCGTGGCCTGGGCTCGCGACGCTGGGGTGCGATCTTCGCCGTCATCATCACCTTCGTCTTCGGCTTCGCCTACGAGGCCACCCAGGCCAACACGATCTCGACGATGGTTCAGGACACCTTCGACGTCAGCCCCTGGGCCACGGCCGTGGTCCTGGTGCTGATCACCGCTCCGATCGTCTTCAAGGGCATCCGTCGCGTGGCACGCATCGCGGAGTGGATGGCCCCGCTCATGGCCACCGTCTACGCGATCATCGCGCTGGTGATCCTGGTGATGAACCTGGGGGCGATCCCCATGGCGCTGCGCGAGATCGTCGAGGGTGCTTTCGGCCTCAACCAGGCCTTCGCCGGGCTCGCCGGTGGCTTCTACGCGGCCATGATCAACGGCGTGCGCCGCGGCCTGTTCTCCAACGAGGCTGGTGAGGGCTCGGTCCCCAATGCCGCGGCCACGGCCACCACGTCCCATCCGGTGCGCCAGGGCTTCATCCAGTCCCTCGGCGTGTTCGTGGACACGCTCGTGGTGTGCACGGCCACTGCCCTCATCGTCCTGCTCTCGGGCGTCTATGACCCGGCGACGGCGCAGGCCGACGGCGCCTCGACGCTGACCAGCGCGTCGGTCGCCTCCCAGCTGGGGGACTGGGCGCAGTACCTCATGGTGGCGATCGTCTTCGTCTTCGCCTACTCCTCGCTGCTGGGCAACTACACCTACGCCGAGGTCAACATGGACTTCCTGCTGCGCGGGCGCTCCAAGCACTACGGCCTGCGCACAGTGATCCTCGTGGCGACCTTCATTGGTGCTGTGTCCTCGCTGACCTTCGTGTGGAACCTGGCGGACATCGCCATGGGAGTCATGGCGGTGATCAATATCGTCGCGATCGTGCTGCTGGGCAAGTGGTGCTTCGGGGTGCTGCGGGACTGGGAGGCCCAGCGCAAGGCCCTGGTGGCAGGGGAGATTGAGGAGATCCGCTTCGTGTCCACGGACAACCCCTACCTGCCTCGTGAGCTGCCGGGTGACGTGTGGGCGGCGCCGTCGAGCCAGGAGGAGCCTGCGTCGCCGGGCAACCACGCCTCAGTGGGGGCCTGAGCCCCCTTCCTGGCTCGTGAGTGTGCAGGTACGCCCACGAGTGCGCACCCTAGGAGTGCACACTCGTGGGCGTACCTGCACACTGGCCGGCCTTGCCCGGCAGCGTGCGCGTACCAGGCGCTAGGCTCAGGGCATGAAGATCGCGCGCTTTGCTACCGGGGACGAGATCCGCTACGGCATCGTCGAGGGGCTGCCCGCTGACGACGTCGTTCCCTCCGGGGAGTCTGACGCCCGCCTCGTGGTCCTCAAGGGCGACCCCCTCTACAGTGTCCCGCAGGCCACCGGTGAGGTGGTCCAGCTGGCTGACGCGAGACTGCTCTCCCCGGTCATCCCGCGCTCGAAGGTGGTCGGCATCGGCAAGAACTACGCCGCCCACGCCGCAGAGATGGGCAGCGAGGCGCCAGCCGAGCCCATCGTCTTCCTCAAGCCGAACACCTCCGTGATCGGCCCGGACGTGCCGATCGTCCTGCCCACCTGGTCCAGCGAGGTTCACTACGAGGCTGAGCTCGCCGTCGTCATCAAGTCCCTGGCCAAGGACGTGCCTGCCAGCGAGGCGAGCCGCGTGATCCTGGGTTACACAGTGGCCAATGACGTCTCCGCCCGCGACGCCCAGCGCTTGGACGCCACCTGGGCGCGTGCCAAGGGCTTTGACACCTCCTGCCCGCTCGGCCCGTGGATCGAGATCCCCGAGCCTGCTGCCGCGGGTGAGGCAGGCTTTGACCCGGCGAACGCCGTGGTACGGGCTCGGGTGGACGGCCAGGTGGTCCAGGAGGGGACGACGGCGGACATGATCACCTCGATCCCCAAGCTCATCTCCTACGTCTCCTCGATCTTCACTCTCCTGCCCGGTGACGTGGTCCTCACGGGCACACCGGCCGGGGTCGGAGAGATTCGCGCGGGGCAGCGCGTCGAGGTCGAGGTCGAGGGGATCGGCGGCTTCGGCAACCCCGTGGTACGCCGCTAGATACTGACCTCGGGGACGTCTGCCAGGTCCGCTACCTTCGGGATCGAGCGGATCGGCCGGGACAAGACGCAGGCGAACCCGCCCAGGCTCAGCGCCGCAGCGAAGAGCAGGAGCGCCCAGGTCGCGCCGAGGTGCTCCAGCGCGAGCCCAGCGCCGGCGCTGGCCAGCGGCATCATGGCCAGCGAGAGGAATGACGCCGCTGAGGACGTGCGCCCTTGAACGGCGTCGGGCGTGATGTGGACGCGGTAGGCACCCATGCCGGCGTTGAGTGGGATGAGTGCGAGCTCCCCCAGAGCGAAGAGACCACCGATCCACCACACGTTCAGGTGCAGCGGCATTGCCAGACCCATCACTGCCAGCACGGAGATCGTCATGACGGCGATGCCTCCCACCCGTGCCTGGCGCAGGACCCAGGGCGCGGCCAGCGCTGCCAGGATCCCCACGACGCCGACGCCGGCGTCCATGAGCCCGAGCGCCTGGGGCGAGGTGCCGTCGAGCTGCAGAGCGAGGAGCGCGGTGGTGAAGATGCCGTTGAGGCCAAGGTTGAGCACCATGCCGCACAGCACCATGTCCCGGATCGCGCGCGCCTTCCACACCCACCGGATGCCGGTGACGACGTCGTCGATAAGCCCTCTGAGCCGGACCGGGTCGCTGGAGGGCGCGGGCAGGTACGTGCGTACCAGGCTCGCGCAGGCCACGGCAGCCAGGGACAGGGCGGCGTAGACCGCCATCGGTAGGCTGCGGGACAGAGAGAACAGTGCCGCAGCGGCCGGGCTACCCACCACGCCGCCCAGTGAGTTGCGAGCCTGGTTGAGACTGAGCGCGGTCCCCATCTGCTCAGCCGGGACGATCCGCTTGAGAGCCGCCTGCTCGGCGGGGGAGTAGAAGCACCCGGCGGCGCCGAGCAGGACGCCGGCCACGAGCATGTGCGGAAAAGTCAGGGCGCCAAGAGCGTCAGCCAGGGGGATGCTGCCCAGGACGACTGAACAGACCAGGGCGGAGACCACCATGACCCGCTTGCGGTTCCAGCGGTCGCACAGGGCTCCGGCCGGCAGCATCATGACCCACTGGCCCACGCCGTAGGCACCCGCGACCAGGCCTGCCTTGGCAGGAGAGTGGGTGAGGTCGACGATGAGCAGCATGATCCCGAGCGAGAGCATGCCGCTGCCCAGCGAGGAGAGCGTTGAGCCTGTCAGCAGGAGCCGGTAGTCCCGGTTGCTGCGAAGTGGTGGGACGACGCCGTCCTTGGCGTGGTCTGGCGAGACAGGCATAAGGGGCAGCCTAGGACAGGTCACAGCGCACCCTCAAGGTCGGCGCTGACGAGCGTGATGCCCCCTGCGGGGCGAGTGTGCAGGTATCGCGACCGGTGAGCAGCTTCGGGCTGCACACCCATGGGTCTACCTGCACACTCGCGCGAGCGAGCGGCTAGAGCCGGCCGACGGCGTCGACGATCCTGGTTAGCGTCTCCTCCTCGATCGCGCGGCCGGTAGCCAGGTTGAGACGGCAGTAAGACTCGTAGCCCCGACCAAAGGCGGCGCCGTCATTCATCACCACCCCGGCCTCCCGGGTGAAGAAGGCAGCAGGGCTCTCGCCCTCAGGCAGCGGCAGGCCCGAGAAGTCCACCCACGCCAGGTAGGAGCCTGCTGGCACCGTGATCTCCACGCCTTCCACCGCGGACAGGCGCTGGGCAGCCAGGGAGGCGTTGGCGTGGATGTAGGAGCGGGCCGCCTGGTTCCACTGCCGGCCCTCGTCGAAGGCGGCGACGACCGCTGCCGCGCCCAGGGCCGCGGCTTCGTGCCCCAGGGCAGCGGACAGGGGATGGGACTGCCAGGCCTGGCGGGCCTGGCCGCTGGCGATGAGCTGGGCGCAGTGGAGGCCGGGGACGTTCCAGCCCTTGGAGGCCGCAGTCGCGGTAAAGGTCAGGTCCGGGTCCGCGCCCTTGCGGGAGGCGTAGGGGACGTGGCGCGCGGCGGGATCCAAGATGAGGGGCGCGTGGATCTCATCAGAGAAGACGGGCACGCCGTATCGGGTGGACAACGCGGCGACGGCGTCCAGCTCGGCGGGATCGAGGACCCGACCCACCGGGTTCCACGGGTTGCACAGGACCAGCAGGCCGGCTCCTGCTGCCATGGCCGACTCAATCGGCTCCAGGTCCAGTGCCCAGCCTGGGGTCCCCGAGGCGGCGGAGGCAGGGGTGCGCAGCGCGGGCACCTGGATGCACTCCCGCCCGTGCTGCCCGGGGATCGACAAGAAGGGCATATAGGCTGGCGTGGGCACGATCACCGCGGATCCGGGCCTGGTGTGGTACTCGATGATGGCGCCCAGGGCGGACAAGACATTGGGGAGCAGGCTGATGTGCTCCACCGGCACCTGCCATCCCAGCACCTCTGACTCGTAGCGTGCCGTGGCCTCACGCGCCTGCTGCGCCAGGGACGCGGGCATGTAGCCCAGTGTCCCGGTGTCCACGGCGCGGCGCAGCACGGCGGAGACTGACGGGGCGGTTCCCAGGTCCATCTCCGCCACCCAGGCGCCGATAGTCTCACCCGGTTGGCTCCACTTCAGCGAGCCTCGGCGGCGCATCTCGGCTGGGGTCAGTGCATCCCAGGCAGCGACGGTGGTAGCCAGGTCGAAGCTGGGGACGGAAACGGCCGAGGCGGTGTGAGCAGCAGTGGTCATGGAACCGAGTCTAGGACAAGGGTGGGACACGAACGGGGGAGCTGTGGCGCGCCCTGTCCAGGTGCGCGGAGGCACAGGCGCTCCTGCGTCGTCGTCTGCTGCAGGAGACTAGGCTGGGCTACATCATGACTGAGACCTCCACCGCTGCCAGCCCTGCCGTCCCGGCCCCTGGCTCCAGCGACATCCGCGTCCGCTTCTGTCCCTCTCCCACCGGCACCCCTCACGTGGGGATGGTGCGTACCTGCCTGTTCAACTGGGCCTACGCCCGGCACACCGGCGGCACCTTCGTCTTCCGCATTGAGGACACTGACGCCGCTCGTGACTCTGAGGAGTCCTTCAACGCCATCCTCGACTCCTTGGCCTGGCTCGGCCTGGACTGGGACGAGGGTGTGGGCAAGGGCGGCCCGCACGAGCCCTACCGCCAGTCCCAGCGCATGGACCTGTACAAGCAGGTGGCAGCCGAGCTGCTGGAGGCCGGCTACCTGTACGAGTCCTTCTCCACCCCCGCCGAGATCGAGGAACGTCACAAGGCGCGCGGTGAGGACCCCAAGCTTGGTTATGACGGCTTCGACCGGGACCTGACCGAGGAGCAGAAGGCGGCCTTCCGTGCTGAGGGGCGCGAGCCGGTGCTGCGGATGCGGATGCCGGAGGAGGACATCACCTTCGACGACCTCGTGCGTGGTCCCATCACCTTTAAGGCCGGCAGCGTGCCGGACTACGTGGTGGTGCGCGCCAACGGTGACCCGCTGTACACCCTGGTCAACCCCGTTGACGACGCCGCCATGGGGATCACCCACGTGCTGCGCGGAGAGGACCTGCTGTCCTCCACGCCGCGCCAGGTGGTGCTCTACCGGGCGCTGATGGCGATCGGCCGCGCCAGCGTCATGCCGCAGTTCGGCCACCTGCCCTACGTCATGGGGGAGGGCAACAAGAAGCTGTCCAAGCGTGACCCGGAGTCCAACCTCCTCATCCACCGCCACCGCGGCATGATCCCCGAGGGCCTGCTCAACTACCTCGCCCTGCTGGGATGGTCTTTGTCCAAGGACCAGGACGTCTTCTCTCCCGAGCAGCTCGTGGCGGCCTTTGACGTCCACGACGTCAACCCCAACCCAGCCCGCTTCGACCCCAAGAAGTGCGAGGCGATCAACGCTGAGCACGTGCGCCTGCTTGAGGCTGAGGACTTCCGCAACCGGCTGGTGCCCTACCTGGCGGATGTCTATCCCGACCCGGCGGACCCCGACTGGCAGGCCCACCCGCTGGTCAGCGCAGCGAGCTTCGGCGAGCTCAGCGCGCGCGAGCAGGAGGTGCTCACCGCGGCGGCCCCGCTCATCCAGACCCGCGTCCAGCTGCTGGGGGAGGCCCGAGACATGCTCGGCTTCCTCTTCGTGAGTGACGATGCGCTCCAGCTCGATGAGAAGGCGGTGTCCAAGCTGAAGGACTCCGCGCCGGCCGTTCTGGACGCCGCCATCGCTACCCTGGAACCGCTGACGCAGGAGCAGTGGACAACGGAGCGGCTGGAGGAGGCCCTACGGGCCGCCATCGTGGAGGGCTTGGAGATCAAGCCTCGCCTGGCCTTCGGACCGCTGCGCGTGGCGGTGACCGGGCGCCAGGTCTCCCCGCCGCTGTTTGAGTCGATGGAGATCCTGGGTCAGGACTCCAGCCTGGTGCGTCTGCGTGCGCTGCGCAGCCAGCTGGGCTGAGGCGCGAGCCTGGAGAATGGGGCGGCGTCCCGTGGGATGCCGCCCCATTCTCTATGTGTCTGTACTCACGCGCTGTCAGTTTGCCCTGATGTGGGCTCGCGTGTAAATTACTTCCCGCTGCTCCGAGCGGGCCACCGCCCGGGAAGCACCATTCTTTGGGGTATGGTGTAATTGGCAACACAGGTGATTCTGGTTCATCCATTCTAGGTTCGAGTCCTGGTACCCCAGCGAGAGCGAAGGAATTCGGTCAGCTGAGTCTGAAGTGATCCTGACGAATTCATGTGACTGATTTCTTTTTCTCGGCATAAGTGAATATGCAAGGCCCCGTTCGTCTAGCGGCCTAGGACACCGCCCTCTCACGGCGGCAGCACCGGTTCAAATCCGGTACGGGGTACGGATCAAGAATCCATGTGCGGATTCATGATCGAGGCCCCGTTCGTCTAGCGGCCTAGGACACCGCCCTCTCACGGCGGCAGCACCGGTTCAAATCCGGTACGGGGTACCACGCTGATCGCCCGGCTGCTCACGCAGCCGGGTTTTTTCGTGATCTCGTGTCACGATCCCGGGCGATGTCAACGTGCTCACTGACGCCCGGCGCAAGGCGGGTGGCTGATCCTTGTCATGATGCGCCTTCTGAGGGGCCTGTGTGCTCGCGCCAGCGACTGGGCGCGCAGATCACCCGGGATTGTGACAGTGGATCTCCACCTCGTCACCGCCTCTGGCTACACTGCTTGACGTGACGAACTTTCCTACGCTCAAGGCCCCCGGTCCCATCCCCGACGGCGCGATGCGCATCACGCCCTTGGGTGGTCTCGGCGAGGTCGGGCGCAACATGACCGTGTTCGAGGTTGACGGCAAGCTCCTCATCGTCGACTGCGGTGTCCTCTTCCCCGAGGAGGACCAGCCTGGCGTCGATCTCATCCTCCCCGACTTCTCCTCCATCGAGGACCGTCTGGATGACGTCGTGGCCCTGGTCCTCACCCACGGGCACGAGGACCACATCGGAGGCGTGCCCTACCTGCTGCGCCTGCGTGACGACATTCCGCTGGTGGGGAGCGACCTCACCCTGGCCTTCGTTGAGGCCAAGCTGCGTGAGCACCGCATCCGCCCCACGCTCAGGGTGGTCAGCGAGCACGAGCGCGTCCACTACGGTCCCTTCGACCTGGAGTTCGTGGCCGTCAACCACTCCATCCCCGATGCCATGGCGGTCTTCATCCGTACCGGCGCCGGCAACGTGCTGGCCACCGGTGACTTCAAGATCGACTCCCTGCCCATTGACGGGCGTATCACGGACCTGCGTTCCTTCGCGCGCTTCGCCGACGAGGGTGTGGACCTGTTCTGCGTGGACTCCACCAACGCTGAGGTCCCGGGCATGATCGGTCACGAGAACCAGATCGGCCCCGTGCTCGACGGCGTCTTCGCTGAGTCGGACCAGCAGATCATCGTCGCCTCCTTCTCCAGTCACGTCCACCGCGTCCAGCAGGTGCTCGACGCCGCCGCCCTCCACGGGCGCCGCGTCGCCCTCGTGGGGCGCTCCATGGTGCGCAACATGGGGATCGCTGCGGAGAAGGGCTACCTCAAGGTGCCCGACGGCGTCCTCATCGACGCTCGCGACGTCACCTCCCTGCCCGCTGACGAGCGCGTGCTCATGGTCACCGGATCCCAGGGCGAGCCCATGGCGGCCCTGTCCCGCATGGCGCACGGCGAGCACCGTTCCGTCACGGTCGAGGCCGGGGACACCGTCATCTTCGCTTCCTCGCTCATTCCCGGTAACGAGAACTCGGTCAACCGTGTCATCAACCAGCTCATGCGGCTGGGAGCGCGCGTGGTCCACCAGGGCAACGCCAAGGTCCACGTCTCCGGGCACGCCTCCTCCGAGGAGCTGCTCCACGTCTACAACATCGTGGGTCCGCGCAACGTCATGCCTATCCACGGCGAGATCCGCCACCTCGTGGCCAACGGCGCCCTGGCGGTCAAGACGGGCGTGCACCCGCGCAACGTCGTGCTGTGCGAGGACGGCGTCACCGTCGACCTCAAGGACGGCAAGGCCCGCATCTCCGGCCAGGTCGGCTGCGGCTACGTCTACGTCGACGGCTCCTCCGTCGGTGAGATCGACGAGACCGAGCTCAAGGACCGCCGGATCCTGGCGGAGGAGGGCTTCGTGTCGGTCTACGCCGTCGTGGAGACCAAGACCGGCACGATCCTGGCTGGCCCGGACATCCAGGCACGCGGGATGGCCGAGGACGACTCGGTCTTCGACGACGTCCTGGACGACGTCACCCGTGCCCTTCAGGACGCGCTGGACAAGGGCAACCAGGACGCCTACTCCCTCCAGCAGGTCATGCGCCGCACGGTCGGCCGCTTCGTGGGGCGCCGCCTCAAGCGCCGCCCGATGATCGTGCCCGTGGTGATCGAGGCCTGAGGAGCGGATGAGCGTGCTGCGTCCGGCCTGCTTTATCTCCACAGGCTCCGTCCTTATCGATCTTCCCCTGCACGTGGACCACATCCCCGCGCCAGGTGGTGCCATCACGGCGGTTTCCTCCGGACCCACGGTCGGAGGCGGCTACACGGTGGTCTCCGCCGTCGCCCGTCAGGGAGTCCCCGCGGCCCTAGCCGCCACCCTGGGCACCGGCCCGAACTCCGCCCAGGTGCGTGAGTCCATGCAGGCTGACGGCGTCGAGCTCGTCGTCGAGGAGCTCGTGGGGGACATCGGCACCTGCATCACCCTCATCGAGCCGCCCGGGAGGCGGACCTTCATCACGACCGAGGGCGTGGAGGCCGAGCCCCAGATCGAGGACCTGGACCGCATCGAGCTGGTGCCGGGGGACTGGATCTACGCCACCGGCTACGACTTGGCCCACCCCTCCTCCTCGGCTGCCATCAGCCAGTGGCTGCTGCGCCTGCCTGAGCACGTGGGCCTCATCCTCGACCTCGGGCCGGTCGAGGCCGAGATCCCGGATGACCTGCTGCGCCGCCTGCTGGAGCGGGCCACCCTGCTCACCGGCAACGACCTGGAGATCAACCACCTCATCCAGCGCCTGGGCGGTGCCGACGAGCTGCGCGAGGCGACCCCGCGCGCCCTCATCGTGCGTCGTACCGGCGTGCACGGCTGCGTGCTGTGGCCGGCGGTGGGTGACCGCATCGAGGTTCCGGGCTTTGCTCGTGAGGTCCTGGACACCACTGGTGCCGGGGACACCCACACGGGGGTGCTCGTTGCCAGCCTCATGGACGGGATGGACGTGGTCACCGCGGCCCGGCGCGCCAACGCTGCGGCCGCTGAGGCGGTCTCGCGCCTGGGGCCTGCTCGTGCACCCCGGCGCGACGAGATCGACGCCTTCCTCGCTGAGGTGTGAGAGCGGCCTCGGGCGAGGAATCGGCCACGCGCGCTGGCTGCGGCGGCGTGGCGAACCGGCCTCGGACAGCGGCACAGATAGCGTCAGAGCATCATGGCCACTCGTCGTACCTCTTCGCCCTCGTCGCCCCGCGCGGGCGCCAAGCGCTCCCAGTCCGCCGCTGCCAAGCCGACCACGACTGAATCCACCTTCACGGGATCCGGTCGTTACCGGCGTACGGCATGGGCCTTCCTCATCCTCGCCCTGGCCGCGGTGACCGGACTGCGTGAGTGGTTTGGTGTCTCCGGCGCTGCGGGCGCGGTTCTCCACCACATCGCTGCCGGTCCGCTGGGCGTCCTGGGCGTCACGGTTCCGGTGCTGCTGGGCGCGCTGGGGATCGCCATGCTGCGTGTCCACCACCTGGCTCCGGTCCACGCCCGTGTGGCGGTGGGCTGCCTGGGTGTGCTCGCCGGCGTGACCGGCATCATCCAGGTTGTCAGCGGCAACCCGGCTCTCTCACGTGGGATCGCTGCGGTTGAGGAGGCGGGAGGCCTGCTGGGGTGGGTGGTTGGCTACCCCCTGGCGGTCCTCTTCTCCGCCATCGGCGCCGTCATCCTGTTTATCCTCCTCATCGCCTTCTCGCTGCTGGTACTCACCGGCGTCACGGTGGCTGACCTGCGCGAGCGCCTGTCCGGGGACAGCGGCCAGGAGTCTGACCAGGCCGAGGAGGAGGCTGACTCCCTGGCGCTGCGGCTGCTGGACCGGGTGCGTGCCCACCGGCAGGAGACCCAGACGACGTCGTTGGACTCCTATGACGGCGACGAGCCCTTCCGCTCGGCCCTCCAGACTGAGCAGAGCGAGCCGCCTGCCCGCAAGCGAGGCAGCGGACGGCGCAGCCGTCGCACTGACGACGATGCCCCCACACGTCAGCTCGCCAACCCGCAGGATGACGGCCGTGGCCCCGCAGGCCAGGAGGCCTTTGACTTTGAGGCCCAGGACGGCGCCGCAACCTCCGTGCTCGGGGAGACTGAGGCCGTCGCTCACACTGGTTCGGGTGCGGCGGCCTCGGCTGCCACGCCGGCTGAGGCGAGCGTGCCGCCCTCGGTGCCGCTGCGGCGTCGTCCCTCCAAGCAGGGGCGCCCCGGGGCGACCACGCCCCTGGACCATCGCCCGGTGCCACCCACCGAGCCCGATGCCGTGACCCAGGAGACGCCTCTGGCGGCGCTGGCCGAGGCCGAGCCGGATCTGGCCGACGAGCTGGCCATGGGCGCAGGCCTGGAACTGCCCGACGGCACGGTCTACTCCCTGCCTGCCGATGACCTGCTGGAACCCGGCCCCGGCCACGCCACGCGGACCGAGGCCAACGACGCCATCGTCGACAAGTTGCAGGACGTCTTCACCGAGTTCGGCGTGGACGCCACCGTCACCGGCTACACCCGTGGTCCTCAGGTCACCCGCTACGAGGTCCACCTGGGACGCGGCGTCAACGTCTCGCGCGTGACTAGCCAGGCCAAGAACATCGCTTACGCGGTGGGAAGCGATGAGATCCGCCTGCTCACCCCCATTCCTGGCAAGAGCGCCATCGGTGTGGAGATCCCCAACTCTGACCGTGAGATGGTCAAGCTCGGCGACGTGCTGCGCTCGGGGGCGGCCAAGAAGCAGTCCCATCCGCTGGTGGTGGGGCTGGGTAAGAACGTTGAGGGCGACTACGTCGTCACCAACCTGGCCAAGACCCCGCACCTGCTGGTGGCGGGCCAGACCGGGTCGGGTAAGTCCTCCTTCGTCAACTCCATGATCACCTCCATCATGATGCGGGCCACCCCACAGGAGGTGCGCATGGTGCTGGTAGACCCCAAGCGTGTGGAGCTGACGATCTACGAGGGCATCCCGCACCTGATCACCCCCATCATCACCAGCCCCAAGAAGGCCGCCGAGGCGCTGGAGTGGGTGGTGCGGGAGATGGATGCGCGCTACGACGACCTGGCCTCCTTCGGCTTCAAGCACATCGACGACTTCAACAAGGCGGTGCGTGCCGGCGAGGTCAAGCCCTTGGAGGGCTCGGCCCGCGTCATCAGCCCCTACCCCTACCTGCTCGTGGTGGTCGATGAGCTCGCCGACCTCATGATGACGGCCCCCAAGGACGTCGAGGCCTCCATCCAGCGCATCACCCAGCTGGCGCGTGCTGCTGGTATCCACCTGGTGCTGGCCACCCAGCGTCCGGTTGCCCAGGTGGTCACGGGCCTGATTAAGTCCAACGTGCCCTCGCGTCTGGCCTTTGCCACGGCCTCGCAGCTGGACTCGCGCGTCATCCTGGACCAGAACGGCGCGGAGACTCTCACCGGTCAGGGTGACGCCCTGTACCTGGGCCCCGGTGCCTCGGCGCCGGTGCGTATCCAGGGCTCGTGGGTCACCGAGTCGGAGATCCGCGCCGTGGTGGCCCACGTCAAGCAGCAGCTGGAGCCGGAGTATCGCGAGGACGTGATCGTCCCCGAGGTCAAGAAGCAGATCGACGAGGAGATCGGCGACGACATGGACCTGCTGCTGCAGGCCGCCGAGCTCATCATCACCAGCCAGTTCGGCTCGACCTCGATGCTCCAGCGCAAGCTGCGCGTGGGCTTCGCCAAGGCCGGACGCCTGATGGACCTGCTGGAGACGCGCGAGGTCGTAGGCCCCTCAGAGGGATCCAAGGCTCGCGAGGTGCTGGTCCAGCCCGAGCAGCTGGAGGAGACGCTCGCCTGGATCAAGGGCGAGGGAAGTGCCCCGGGAGCCGAGGACGAGGCCCACTCCGACGCCGTCGGTGCGGGTACCTCAGAGGCCGGCTCTCCCGCAGGTGGGGCCGGCACCGCCGCCGTCACAGACCGCTACGCCACCGACCCGCTCCACCGCGACCTGGTGGAGTCGGAGTCCTGGGAGGACACGGCCGCCGAGGAGGACTCGGAGGACGCCTGGAGCCTGACCGGCCGCGGCGCCTCCTGGTGAGTCCTCAACCGCGGGGCAGGGGGACCGGGGCCTCGCCCGTGGCCACGGGCACCTGGTCAGAGTAGGTCTGCGGGTTGACGATCCCGGTCACCGCCTGCCAGCGCCGCTCGATCTCCGTGGCGGACAGGCTGGTCCAGGCCGGGACGGCTCCTGCGTGCGCGGCGCCCAGGTCGAGCTGGGTGTGGCCGACGGCGTTGTCCACGGTGAAGGGGTGCCAGTGCAGCGCGTCCACGCTGACGCTCCGCTGGCCGGAGGCGTCCTCGGAGACGGTGACGTCCACCCACACGAACAGGCCGATCGTGGTCATGATCGTGCCCAGGGCCTCGGACTGGTTGGAGATGAAGTTCCCGGCCGAGTAGGACACCCACATGCCCCGCCCTCCCGGTCCGCCGGCGAGCAGCTCGTTGGTCTGGGGAACGTGCGGGTGGGCGGAGAAGAGCACGTCAATCTGCCCGGTGTCTGCAATGGCCTGGGCGTACTCCTTCTGCGACGCGACCGGATCGCGGGTGTACTCCTCGCCGATCTGGGAGTGGAGGACCACCAGGTCCGCGCCCGCCTCGCGAGCGGCGCGAGCCTGGTCCGCCGCCCACTGGACATCGTTGAGGTTGACGGCCCACGCCGGGTCCGCCGTCATGCCGTTGAGGCTGTAGGTCGTTGACAGCTGGGCGACGGTGACGGTGCGGCCCTCGCGCTGGAACTGGTAGAGCTGGTAGGGCCTGGCGGCCTCGGCCTCGGTGCGGTTGGTGCCTGAGAAGCCCATGCCATTGGCCTGGAGCGTGTCCGCTGTGGTGAGGACGCCGGACCAGCCCTGGTCCCAGGCGTGGTTGGAAGCGGTGGCGCACCCGTCCCAACCCGTGGATCCCAGGGCTGCGACCACGCCGAGCAGCGAGCCGAACATCGGGTAGCCCGAGGCTACGCCGCGTGGGGAGACTGGGACCTCCATGCCGCACAGCGCCAGGTCTACGCCGCTGTACCAGGGCTGGGAGGCGGCGATCATGGGGGAGATGTCTCCCTGGCCGCCTGCGGTGTCATTGATGACGGGCATATGAGTGAGTACGTCGCCGGCGTAGCCGATGGTGAGGTGGATATCCGGCGGCGGGGTGGGCGAGGGGGTGGGACGTGGTGAGAGCGCGGGTGAGGAGGCGAGGCTAGCGACGGCTGAGGAGGGCTGCTGGGCAGCGGGCGCCGTCGTCGCCTGGCGGGTGAGGAAGAGGTAGGTGGAGGCGCCGAGCACCGCGACCACGAGCAGGGCGAAGAGGCCTCGGCGCAGCCGGGAGCCCGAGGAAGGGCCCGCGTGGGAGGAAGCCTTGTGGGAGGCAGCCTTGTGGGAGGTGGGTCGGGCGGCGCGGCCTGGCCCGAAGGGGGAGGGATGGGAAGTCACAGGCACAGGCTAGGCTGTGAGTGATGAGCGAGATCAGCACTTCAAGCAGCCCTTCCGGAGCCGCACCCCACACCGGGCAGGCGCCGCTGGTCAATATCGCCAACGCGCTGACGGTTCTGCGCCTGGCGCTGGTACCAGTCTTTGTCTGGCTCATGCTGCAGCCGGGGGACGGGATGAGACTCGCCGCCACGCTGGTCTTCATCATTGCCTCGATCACGGACCGCCTGGACGGGCAGCTGGCGCGCTCGCGCGGGCTCATCACAAGCTTCGGCAAGATCGCAGACCCGATCGCGGACAAGGCGCTGACGCTGTCCGCTTTCATCCTGCTGTCGGTGGCAGGCCGGCTGTGGTGGTGGGTGACGATCGTCATCCTCGTGCGTGAGCTGGGGATCACCCTCATGCGCTTCTTCATGCTGCGCCGTGCCGTCATGGCGGCCTCACGCGGCGGCAAGCTGAAGACGGTCCTCCAGATCGCCGGCCTGATCGGGCTGCTCACGCCCTGGGCGATGCTCCTTCCTCATGCCGTGGCGACGGCGGTGGACCTGGTGGCCTACGTCGTGGTCGGTGCCGCCACCGTGGTCACCGTGGTCACAGGCCTGGACTACGTGCACCAGGCGGTGCTCCTGTCCCGCGGCGGGCAGGCTGACACCACGGCTGGGACCGCGCGCCGGGACGACACCCGCCAGTGAGGAGAGCGACCGTGACTGACACCCTTGGATCCAGCGGCTTGGAGGGCAGCGAGGAGCTGGCAGCGGCCTCCAAGCAGGTCGAGGCCGCGCGTTTCCTGCTCTCGACGGCGCAGGAGCGCGGGCTCACGGTGGCCGTGGCCGAGTCCCTGACTGGGGGAGAGGTGGCCTCGTCGCTTGTGAGCGTTCCGGGGGCCTCGGCGGTGGTCGTGGGCGCCGTCGTTGCCTACGCCACCCGGATCAAGCAGGAGGTCCTGGGAGTCGACGCTGATCTGCTGGCCCGCCGCGGTCCGGTCGATGCTGAGGTCGCCCAGCAGATGGCTGCTGGGGTCGCCAGGCTCATGGGGGCGGATATCGGACTGGCGACGACGGGCGTGGCCGGCCCCGGGGCGGCTGACGGTCACGAGGCGGGGACCGTGCACGTGGCGGTGGTCACGCCGCAGGGCTCGCTCAGCCGTGAGCTCCATCTGGAGGGAGACCGTGACGCGGTCCGCGATGGCGCGACGACGGCGGTGCTGGCTCTCGCCGTCGGCGTGCTGGACGTGACGTGAGAAGGCCCCGGCCTGACAAGGAGGTTCCCGTGACGCTTCAAGGAATCTCCCAGTTTGACCGGTCATGATCGTGCCAACACCGCGCAGGATCGCTTCAGCGCTACGGCGATGGACTGTGATCCTGCGCGCGTGGGAATGAAACTCCGCAGTGAATGGTTGTGCCTCACGATGAACAACGCGACTCACCCCCGCACCACCCGTTCGATGCGTCCTGCTGGCAGGACGCCGATGCGACAGGCCCCCGTGGCTGGCTACGGTGCGGCTGTGGACAACACCAAGCACGAGAACGTCCTTCTGCGCCGAGAGATCGGCGAGGTCCTGCGTTCGGTGCGCCAGCACCAGGGACGTACCCTGCGCGAGGTCTCCTCGCAGGCACGGGTCTCCCTCGGCTACCTCTCCGAGGTCGAGCGCGGGCAGAAGGAGGCCTCCTCCGAGCTGCTGGCCTCGATCTGTCAGGCGCTGGACGCTCCTTTGTCCGCCGTCCTGCGCGAGGTCTCGGACCGCATTGCCCTGACTGAGGGCGTGACGATCCCGGACACCGTTCCGGATGAGCTCGTCCGTCAGCAGGGCGCCCTGCGCTGAGGCTGACACTCTCCTTGACACCTCCAGCGCTCGCGCGCTGGCACCTGCCCCCGCAGCTCGCCATGGCTGCGGGGGCAGGTGCGTGCTGGGGCGTACCGGGTTCGCGGTGGGGATAGGTGGGCGCCTGGGCGTGGGAGGGTGTGCGAGAGTGGCCCCGTGAAGCACTCTGAGTTCTGGCGCGCGGTGGAGACGGTCTATGGCTCGGCCTACGGTCGGTCCTTGGCCACGGATCTCGTGCTGCCTGGACTGGGGCGCACCTGCGAGGACGCTCTGGACGCCGGGGTGGCGCCCCGCGAGGTCTGGAACGCCTTGTGTGATGAGACTGACGCCTCGGAGACTGACCGCTGGGTCTACCGCGAGGATCCGCACGAGCGTCGGCGCCGCTGAGGCGGCGAGACCTGAGCAGGGGCTGGCGGCCAGTGGCCCGGAGGCCCGGTGGCACGGCTCATGCAGGACACGCCGAGACGGCCGATCTGACATCGAACAGATGTACGACTAGGCTCGTCCCCAGACGACGGGCTGCCCGAGCTGTCCACAGAGGTGGTTGGGTGCGGTCGTTTGTGTCGGTGGTCCGGCATACCGTCGTTCGTGAGCCCCGGAGAGGGGATCTCGCTACCAGGACCAGCCCTGCCCACCACGGCGCGAGCCGTCGACGAACACGAGGATGACCAATGCCCGCAGCACAGACCCAGGACCGTTCCAAGGCCCTGGCCACCGCTCTGTCCCAGATTGACAAGGCCTTTGGTAAAGGCTCGGTGATGCGTCTGGGGGATGACACTCGTCCTCCGGTCTCCGTTATCCCCACTGGCTCGATCGCCCTGGACGTGGCCCTCGGCGTCGGAGGCCTGCCGCGTGGCCGCATCATCGAGATCTACGGACCGGAGTCCTCCGGTAAGACCACGGTGGCGCTTCACGCCGTGGCCTCGGCGCAGAAGGCCGGCGGTAACGCTGCCTTCATCGATGCCGAGCACGCCCTGGACCCGGTCTACGCCAAGGCGCTGGGCGTGGACACGGACAACCTCCTGGTCTCCCAGCCGGATACCGGTGAGCAGGCGCTGGAGATTGCGGACATGCTCATCCGCTCCGGCGGACTGGACATCATCGTCATCGACTCCGTCGCCGCCCTGGTGCCCAAGGCGGAGATCGAGGGAGAGATGGGCGACTCCCACGTGGGTCTGCAGGCACGCCTCATGAGCCAGGCGCTGCGCAAGATCACCGGGGCCCTGTCCGCCACCGGGACCACTGCGATCTTCATCAACCAGCTGCGTGAGAAGATCGGCGTCTTCTTCGGTAACCCCGAGACCACCACCGGCGGTAAGGCGCTGAAGTTCTACGCCTCAGTGCGTATTGACGTCCGCCGCATCCAGACCCTCAAGGACGGGGACCAGCCGGTGGGTAACCGGACCCGGGCCAAGGTTGTCAAGAACAAGATGGCTCCGCCTTTCAAGCAGGCCGAGTTCGACATCGTCTACGGCCAGGGCATCTCTCGCGAGGGGAGCCTGCTGGACATGGGCGTGGAGAACGGCATCGTGCGCAAGTCCGGCGCCTGGTTCACCTACGGCACGGATCAGCTGGGCCAGGGCAAGGAGAACGCCCGTACCTTCCTCAAGGACAACCCTGAGCTGGCTGACGAGATCGAGAACAAGATCCTTGCCGTCCTCGGGATCGGTGAGCCTGGTCGCAAGGCCCGCGAGGAGGCGGAGGCTGCCGCTGCCCAGAAGGCGAGCGCCGTGGCCGAGCCTGAGGCCGGTGCTCAGGGTGGCAAGGCCGCCAGCACCACGGGGGCTAAGAGCGCCGGGACGCGGGGTGCCAAGAAAGCCAAGGCTGTGAGCGTGGATGATGCCTTTGGCGAGGAGGCCGGCGGCTTCTGATGCCCTGGCTGACACCGGACGAGCACCAGCAGAAGGTTGAGGCGGCGCGGGATATCGTCCTGCGCCGCCTGGACCGCAACCCTGCCCCGCGAGCCGCCCTGGCGGACTTGCTGGAGCGTAGGGAGGTTGACCCCCGGGTGGCCCAGGAGGTGCTGGACCGCCTGGAGTCGGCCGGACTGATCGATGACGCTGCCTATGCGGCGACCTTGGCCCGGACCCGTTTCGCTGAGAAGGGGGCTGCGCGGCGCGCGATCGCTGAGGAGCTGCGTCGCAAGGGCGTGGGGGAGCGGGCGATTGCCTCGGCCCTGTCTCAGATCGAGTCTGGCGATGAGCGTGAGGCTGCCGTGACGCTGGCCCGTAAGAAGCTGCGCCTGACGGAGAGCCTGGCTCCTGAGGTACGTCGTCGGCGCACTCTGGCCCTGCTTGGGCGCAAGGGGTACTCCGCCTCCGTCGCTGCCCAGGCCTACGAGCAGGCGCTGTCCGAGCTCTAGGAGCGCGCGGGAGGGTCCAGGAAGAGGCTGTGAGTGGCTCGTGCATCTGGCAGACGCCGTCAGGTCAGGTCCGTAGGATGGGACCATGAGCCCTCTCGATGGTGAGAACGTGCCGGTCTCCAACGCCCCTGCCCCTGCTTCCATGTCCAGCGAGGACGTCAACCTTGTTGACCTTGCTGCGCGTGCCGGCATCAGTGCCGAGCACGTCATCCCCTATGGCCGGGACGTGGCCAAGATCGATCTCTCCGTTCTGGACCAGGCCGGACACAGCGAGCCGGTGCCCGCGGACCGGGCCCACTATGTCGTCGTCACCGCCATCACCCCGACCTCCTTCGGCGAGGGCAAGTCCACCGTGGCCATCGGGCTGGCTCAGGGCCTGGCCTATCGCGGCCGCCGCTCGATTCTCACGCTGCGCCAGTCGGCCATGGGACCGACTTTCGGCATCAAGGGGGGTGCCGGCGGCTCCGGCTGCGCGCGCATCCTGCCGGCTGAGCGGATGAACCTGCACCTGACCGGTGACTTCCACGCCATCACCGCGGCCCACAACCTTCTGGCCGCGATGATTGACAACCACCTCCACCACGGCAACGAGCTCGGTATCGACGAGCGCACGCTCACCTGGCCGCGCGTCCTCGACGTCAACGACCGGGCCCTGCGCCACATCGTCATTGGACTGGGCACCCGGACGGACGGCGTGACCCGTCAGGCCTCCTTCGACATCACCCCGGCCAGCGAGATCATGGTCATCATGTCCCTGGCGACCTCGCTGAAGGACCTGCGTGAGCGGCTGGGGCGGATCGTCGTGGCCCGCGACAAGGACGGTGCGTGGGTCACCGCCGAGGACCTGGGTGCTGCTGGGGCGATGGCGGCCGTCCTCCGGGACGCCTTGGCCCCGAACCTGCTGCGCACGGGCGAGGGCACTCCTGCCCTGATCCACACCGGTCCCTTCGGCAACATCGCGACCGGCTGCTCCTCGGTCATCGCTGACCTCGTGGCAGCCCAGGGAGCGGCGGGGCACGACGCCGGCCAGGAAGGGGGCTGCGAGCCGGGCTACGTCCTGACCGAGGCTGGTTTCGGTGCGGACATGGGCTTGGAGCGCTTCTTTGACCTCAAATGCTCCGTGTCCGGAATGCGCCCGGAGGCCGCTGTCCTGGTGGTCACGGTCCGCGCCCTGAAGGCCCACTCCGGCAAGTACCGCATCGTCTCCGGCAAGGAGCTGCCCCCGGCCATGTTGGAGGAGAACCTGGAGGACGTGCGTGCTGGGGCTTCCAACATGCTCAAGCACCTGTCGATCGTGCGCGGTTTTGGCATGGAGCCGGTGGTGGCCATCAACGTCTTCCCCACGGACCACGACTGCGAGGTCGAGGAGATCCGCCGCATCGCTACCGAGGCTGGCGCGCACGTCGCCGCCGTGCACCCTGTGACCGAGGGCGGTGCCGGCTGCGCCGATCTCGCGGACCAGGTTGCGGCAGCCTGCGCCCTGGCTCGCCAGACGGGGCCGAGCCAGCCGCAGGAGACCTCCTCGCCGCAGGAGGCCTCCTCGCAGGCGGCCGACGCTGAGCGCGGTCGTCCCCTCTACGTGGCTGGAGACGACCTGCGCACCAAGATCGGCAAGGTGGCGGCCATGTACGGTGCCGACGGGGTGGACTACACCCCGGCCGCCTCCCGCTTCCTGGACGCGTGTGAGGCCGAGGGCTTCGGCCACCTCGCCGTCGTCGTGGCCAAGACGCCGCTGTCCCTGTCCCACGACCCCTCGCTCAAGGGCGTGCCCACCGGGTGGCGCCTACCGGTGCGTGAGGTGCGTCTGGCGGCCGGCGCCGGCTATGTCTACGCCATCTGCGGCTCGATCTCGACCATGCCGGGGCTGCCGTCCAAGCCGGCGGCGCAGCGGATCGACGTCGACACGCAGACCGGAGAGATCCTCAACCTGCGCTGAGGATGCCGGGCAGCCTCGGCGCGCCCATCTTGACCGTGGCTTTGCGTACGGGAACGGGGGATACGTGGCCCACAGTCCCCGTTCCCGTACACAAAACCACGGTGGCAAGGGTCTGGGGCGGAGGTACCCGTGTGACTGGCTCCATGGAGCCCGTAGGACGCTGCCTCTAGCCTCGCGGTTAGGGCACCCTTAGATTGGTGTCATGACCCGATCATGCGCCATCGCGACCACTGTCCTGACGACTGCTGGCCTCCTGGCCGCCGCAGCTGCCCTGACCACGACACTGCGCCCCGCCCGCCACCACGTGGAGGAGGTGGGCACGGACGACGGCGGTCACCGCCCACCGCGTGTCCTCATCGCTGGCGGCGGCTACGTCGGCTTCTGCACCGCGCAGGCCCTGCGCGCCCGCCTGAGCACCGACGAGGTTGAGATCGCCGTCATCGATCCCCGCCCTTACATGACCTACCAGCCCTTCCTGCCGGAGGTCGCCGCGGGCTCTATCCAGCCACGCCACGTCATCGCCTCCCACCGGCGCAACCTTGACGGCATCACGATCATCACTGGCTCGATCACAGGAATCGACCACGCTCACAAGACCGTCACCATCACCCCGCCCGTCCCCGAGTCCACCGGCGAGACGCCGACCCCCTACGAGCTCACCTACGACCACCTGGTCCTGGCGCTGGGAGCCGAGGCCCGGACCCTGCCTATCCCGGGCCTGGCCGAGCAGGCGATGGGATTCAAGCAGGTCGAGGAGGCGCTGGCGCTGCGCAACCGCGTGCTCTCTCGCATCGAGGACGCCGCCTCCACCTGGGACGCTGAGCGTCGGCGTCGGCTGCTCACCTTCGTCTTCGTCGGTGGCGGCTTCGCCGGCGTTGAGGCCATCGCCGAGCTGGAGGACATGGCTCGTGCCGCGGTGTCCAAGATCCCCAGCATCGATCAGCGAGACGTGCGCTTTGTGCTCGTCGAGGGCTCGCGGCGCATTCTGCCGGAGTTGACTGAGGAGCTGTCGGGCTACGGCCTGGAGCAGCTGCGTGAGCGCGGTATCGACGTGCGCCTGTCCACCTTCCTCACCAGCTGCGTCGAGGGGCATGTGGTCTTGTCAGACGGTAGCGAGTTCGACGCCGACACCATCGTGTGGACGGCCGGCGTCAAGGCCGCACCGGTGCTGGCTGACTCCGATCTGCCCGTTGACGCACGTGGCCGCGTGACGGCGCTGCCCACCCTGCAGGTGGTCCGCGACGGCGAGACGGTGGAGGGGGCCTGGGCGGCCGGCGACTGCGCGGCCGTCCCGGACCTTGTCTCCGACGACCCTGAGGCGACCTGCGCCCCTACCGCCCAGCACGCTGTACGCCAAGCCAAGGTCCTGGCCGACAACCTCGTGGCGACCCTGGCCGCCGGCCCTGCGGGCCACGTGGAGCTGGCCCAGTACGCCCACGAGAACCTCGGTACGGTGGCCACGCTCGGGATCGGCAAGGGCGTGGCGCGCATCATGGGGCACAACCTGCGCGGCTTCACCGCGTGGACGGCGCACCGCGGCTACCACGTCTACGCCATGCCGACCCTCAACCGGAAGGTGAGGATCATGATGGACTGGTTCGCCGCCGTCGTCTTCCGCCGCGACCTGGCGAGCTTCGGTTCCGTGGCCCTGCCCGGTGCGGCCTTTGCCGCAGCCGCCCAGCACGACGCCGAGGCCGCTGCCCGCCGTCAGGCCGACTGAGCCCGCCCTGGGCCCCAGCGCCCAGGCGCCTTGAGCCCTCCCAGGCGCCATGGGCCCGGAGCCCAGGAGCTCTCACGGCAAGGAGACCGTATGACGTCCACTCGACGTCATACGGTCTCCTTGCACGATGCCGGGCTCTCAGGCCCCAGTGACCTCGGCGTCGAAGCGGGAGGCGTACTCCTCAGCGCTGAGCAGCTCGCCCTCCTGCGCCACCTCGACGGTGAAGAGCCAGCCCTCGCCGTAGGGGTCCTTGTTGATGGTGCCGGGCTCGTCGACGACGGCTTCGTTGACCGCTACGACGGTGCCGGTCACTGGCGAGACAAGGTCCGAGACCGACTTGGTGGACTCCAGCTCGCCGCAGGGCTCACCGGCCTCGACCTCGGCACCGACCTCAGGAAGATCAACGAAGACCACCTCGCCAAGGGCGTCGGAGGCGACGGCGGAGATCCCGACGCGGGCAGGGGACTCACTGTTGATCCACTCGTGGTCGGCGCAGTAGCGCAGCTCCGGGCGAACAGGCTGGGACATAGGGGTTCCTTTCTTGACACGGCAGGTCGGGGCGATCCCGTCCTGCCCAGGACTTGGGTGAGGTCAGGGCCACGGCGTGGCTCGCCGTCGCCAGAAGCCGTAGGGACCAGCGGTGGTACCCACCGCCCCTCTTAGCGCGAGCGCTTGTAGAAGGGAGAGGCGACGACGCGCATCGCCAGCTGCTTGCCGCGCACGTCCACCGCAAGCTCAGTGCCCGGCGCCCACGCCGGCTCCTCAAGCGAGGCCGGGGCTACCAGGGCCAGGGCAATGGGGTGACCGAGCGTGGGGGAGAGCAGGCCAGAGGTGACGGAGCCGATGGCCTGGCCGTCGCTGCCCAGGACCGTGCAGCCCGCTCGCGCGGCCCGGCGGCCCTCACCAGCCAGCGCGACGAGTACCTTCGTGCCCGGCTGGCCTTCGCGCTCGGCACGCGCGGCCAGGGCCTGGCGCCCGACGAACTCGCTCTTGGCCAGCTTGACCACGGCGCCCAGCGAGGCGTCAAAGGGCGTGATCTCCTCGGTCAGCTCGTGCCCGTACAGCGGCATCCCGGCCTCCAGGCGCAGGGAGTCGCGTGCGGCCAGACCACAGGGGGTCAGGGCCGCCAGGGTCTCACCCTCCTGGGCAGCCGGCGTCGGAGCGAGCGTGGCCGCGTGGTCAGTGATGACGCTCCACAGGTCCTCCGCAGCCTCCGCCTCGCAGAAGAGCTCGAAGCCGTCCTCGCCGGTGTAGCCGGTGCGGGCCAGCAGGACCGAGTGGCCGGCCGCCGTCGCCCGCACCGCCGCGTAGTAGCGCAGCCGCCGCAGGATCGTGGGCCCGCACAGTACGTCTGCCCCGCAGTCCTCGTCCGCAGGCTCCTCCGGGCGCAGCGCGGCCTGGATCCCGGCGCCGGAGGTAACCACCCCGCGCAGCACCTCCTCCGCACGCGGGCCCTGGACGGCGATGAGCGCCGTCTCCAGGGACACGTCCTGCACCCGGACGTCGAAGGAGGGGGCAGCGCCGGTACAGCGGCGCACCAGCTCCTCGGCCACGCGCTCGCGGTTGCCGGCGTTGGGCACCACGAGGTACTCCTGCTCGCCCACGTGGTAGACGATGAGGTCGTCGATGATGCCGCCCTCCTCGTCCACGATCATCGTGTAGCGGGCGCGGCCGAGCCCCACCTTGGAGATCTCACCGATGAGGGCGTGGTCCAGGGCCGCGGCGGCGTCCGGGCCGGTGACCTTGACCTCGCCCATGTGGGACAGGTCGAAGATCCCGGCGGCGTTGCGCACGGCCCGGTGCTCAGCCAGGTCCGAGGCGTAGCGCAGGGGCATGTCCCAGCCGCCGAAGTCGGTGAAGGAGGCTCCTAGCCTCTCGTGGACCTCGTGCAGGGGGGTGCGGCGCAGGGCCGTGGTGGAGGTGGTCATCACTCGTTCTCGCTCTCGAAGGCGGTGGGGGCAGGGCAGGTGCAGGTGAGGTTGCGGTCTCCCCAGGCGTTGTCGATCCTGGCCACGGGGGCGAAGTACTTGTCCGTCTCCATGCCTGGCAGCGGGAAGGCAGCCTGCGTGCGGGTGTAGGGGCGGTCCCACTCCTGCCCGGCGACCTGGGCCAGGGTGTGGGGACTGCGGCGCAGCACCGAGTCCTCGATGCTCACCGTGCCGGCGGCGACCTCGTCGATCTCGGCGCGGATGGCACGCATGGCTGCGATGAAGCGGTCGAGCTCCGCCAGGGGCTCGGACTCGGTGGGCTCAACCATGAGCGTGCCGGCCACCGGGAAGGACAGGGTCGGGGCGTGGAAGCCGTAGTCGATGAGGCGCTTGGCCACGTCCTCAGCCGTGACCCCGGTCTGCCGGGTCAGCTCGCGCAGGTCCAGGATGCACTCGTGGGCCACGAAGTCGTCGTGGGTGTAGAGCGTGGGGAAGGAGTCAGCGAGCTGACGCGAGAGGTAGTTGGCGCTGGCGATGGCGGACAGGGTCACCTCGCGCAGGTCGGCGTCGTCGAGCAGGGCGAGGTAGGCCCAGGCCAGCGGCATGACCCCGGCCGAGCCGAATCGCGTGCCCATGACCGGGGGCCCGGCGAAGCCGGCGTCCGGGTCACCCTCCTCCGGGGCCGCCGATCCCTCGGGGCCCGCGGGCAGATAGGGCGCCAGGTGGGACTTGACCGCGACCGGCCCCACGCCCGGGCCACCACCGCCGTGGGGGATAGCGAAGGTCTTGTGGAGGTTGAGGTGGGAGCAGTCCCCGCCCAGGTCCCCGGGCCGCAGCAGCCCGGCCAGCGCGTTGAGGTTGGCGCCGTCGATGTAGACCTGCCCGCCGGCCTCGTGCACGAGGCGGGTGACCTCAGTGACCTGTGGCTCGAACACCCCGTGTGTGGAGGGGTAGGTGAGCATGATGGCGGCGACCCGCTCGCCCAGCTCAGCCAGCAGCTCGCGCAGGTGGTCGACGTCGATCGAGCCGTCCTGCGCGGTCTTGACCACCTTGACGCTGAAGCCCGCTCCCGCGGCCGAGGCCGCGTTGGTGCCGTGGGCGGAGGCCGGCACGAGGACGAGATCGCGCTGGCCCTGGCCCTGGGCGGCCAGGTAGCGCTTGATGGCGAGCAGGCCGGTCAGCTCGCCCTGCGCACCGGAGGCCGGCTGCAGGCTGACGCGGTCGTAGCCGGTCAGGGCCGCTAGACGCTCCGAGAGCTGGCCGAGCAGGGTCCGCCAGCCCGCGGTCTGCGAGGCGGGGGCGTAGGGATGGATGCCGGCCAGCGCCGGGTCCAGCCAGGCCGCGGACTCGACGGCGGCGTTGAGCTTGAGGGTGCACGAGCCCAGCGGGATCATCGAACGGTCCAGAGCCAGGTCCCGGTCTGCCAGGCGGCGCAGGTAGCGCACGAGCGCGGCCTCGCTGCGGTAGGCGTGGAAAGTGGGGTGGGTCAGGTACTCGCTCGTGCGGGCCAGCTGCGCCGGCAGCGGCAGGTTCTCGGCCTGCTCGTCAGTGGGCAGCCACTCCTGGCTCCCGGGCTCGGTGGAGGTGAGGACCTCGATGACGTGGGCGACGTCCTCGTCCGTGGTGGTCTCGTTGGTGGACAGGCCCACGTGGTCGGCGTCCAGGAGCCTGAGGTTGTAGCCGGCCGCCTCGGCACGCTCCACGGCCTCCTGGGCACCGCCGGGCAGGTAGACGCTGAGGGTGTCGAAGAAGCGCGTGTGCTCCAGCTCAATCCCTGCGTCCAGGAGCCCGACGGCGATCCGGGCGGCCTGACGGTGGGTGTGCTCGGCGATGGCGCGCAGTCCCTGAGGTCCGTGGTGGACGGCGTAGAAGGCGGCGACGACGGCCAGCAGCGCCTGAGCGGTGCAGATGTTGGAGGTGGCCTTCTCACGCCGGATGTGCTGCTCGCGGGTCTGGAGGGCCAGGCGGTAGGCGGGTGCACCGTCGGCGTCCACGCTCACGCCCACGATGCGTCCGGGCAGCTGGCGCTGGAGCCCATGGGTCACGGCCATGAAGCCGGGGTGGGGGCCGCCGAAGAAGAGCGGCACGCCCAGGCGCTGGGCGCTTCCGACGGCGATGTCAGCGCCCTGTGCACCGGGCTCGGTGAGCAGGGTGAGGGCCAGCGGGTCGGCGTCGACGGCAGCCAGGCCACCACGCTCGTGGACAGCGGCGATCGCGGGGGCCAGGTCCACGACGGCGCCGCGGGAAGTCGTGGCCGCCAGCACCGCTCCGAGGACCAGGGCACCTGCCTCCAGGCCCGAGACCTTGCCGGATGCGATAGCGGCCGGGGTGGTGGTCACCCAGGGGATGGACAGGGCGTCGAGCCGGGCGGTGGCGACCTGAAGGCACTGAGGGTGCAGACCCTCGTCCAGCAGGACGGGACGGCCCTCGGCCTTGCGGGTGGCGCGGGCCATGAGCAGGCAGGCCTCAGCCACCGCCGTGGCCTCGTCCAGCAGCGAGGTACAGGCCACCGGCAGGCCGGTGAGGTCGGCTACGAGGGTCTGGAAGAGCAGCTGGGCCTCAAGCCGGCCCTGGCTGATCTCAGCCTGGTAGGGGGTGTACGACGTCGTCCACGCCGGGTTGGACAGGACGTCACGTACGATGACGGCCGGTGTGATCGTGGGGTGGTAGCCGCGTCCGATCATCTCCACGTGGTGGTGGGCATTGGCGGCGGCGAGCTGGCGCATGACGTCGGTGACCGCGGCCTCGCTCAGGCCACCGCTGGCGCTGGAGGGCTCAGTGTGCTCGGGGGCGTCCAGGCGCGGCAGCCCGGCCGGGACGACGGCCTGGGCCAGCTCTTCCAGGGAGCTCACCGCCAGGGTGCTCAGGACCGGTGAGTCGGCGTCGTGCAGGGCCTCGTAGACCCCGATATGACGGGTGACAAAGCGAGCATGGACATCGGTAGGGCGCGTCATCGAGACCTCCGGACGGGATGTGGACCGTGTCACATCATAGGGGAGATGTTTCGGGCAGGTGACGAGACGGAGCGGTGGCTCAGGACCGGCACGGGCGGGCTCGGGTCGGGCGACGCGAGGGCGCCGTCCTCCCGCGTGTCGGGGAGGACGGCGCCCTCGTGAGGACCTGCTGCCAGGCCTGCTACTCCTTGGTCGAGGTCTTGAACAGGAGGTTGACCTGCTCGTTGTAGGCCGTCAGCGTCGAGGCCGGCTCTCGATCGACCCACAGGGCGTCGACGCCGGGGGTCATGATGGCCTTGACGTCAGCACCGAAGTAGGTGAGCGGGAAGTAGAAGGTCGTGCCTTCCTTGACGTGGTCGGTGAAGGGCTTGGTGGACAGGCCCGTCTCCTCGAACTTGGCCACTGCCAACTCGGTGGAGGAGGAGATCGCCGGGAACACGATGCCGTAAGAGGCGACGATGTCCTGGGCCTCCTTGGTGCCGAGGAAAGCCACCCACTTCGAGGCGTTCTCGATGTTCTTGGACTGCTTGACGATCGAGTCTCCCAGACCGTTGAGCAGGCTCATGCTCTTGCCGTTGGGGCCAATCGGGTGGCGGGCCAGCCCGAGGTCGATGTCAAGGCCTGCGAAGATCTTGAACATCCACGCACCGTTGATGCACATGGCGATGGAGCCGCTGCCCAGCTGGACGTCGGTGCCAGTGGTGGTCGAGAAGGTGCCGGCCGGAGGCATGTAGCCCTTGTCGATGAGCCCGAAGTACCAGTCCATGGCGCGCTGGAAGTCCGGGTCGTCGTAGCGGTAGCGAGTACCCCAGGTCTTCTTGTCCGTGTACATCCAGTCGCTGATCGTGCTGGTGAAGGGACTCCAGGCGGTCTGGCCGTCGTTGGACCCGGCATCGTTGATACCGATGCCGTAGACCGCGACGCGGGTGGGGTCGAAGCCCTCCTCGTCCCCGCGCACCCCGTTCTTGTCCACGGTCAGGCGCGCCAGGATCTTCTCGAAGCTGCCGCCGTCCTCGGGGTTCCAGTCCCAGTCCTCCAGGTCGGACTCGCTCAGACCGGCCTCGGCGAGCATGGTCTTGTTGTAGAAGATGGCCTCGGTGTCCCAGTCCTTGGGACAGCCGTACTGCTTGCCGTCCTCGCCCTTCCACAGGTCGATGAGGCCTTCATGGAAGGCGGACTCGTCGACGTCGGCCCAGGCAGGCTGCTCGTCCAGCGGTACCAGAACGTCGAGGTCAACGAACTGGGCGAACTTGGCGATGTGGTCAGTGAAGACGTCAGGGCCGGTACCGGCGATGAATCCGGCGGTCAGCTTGGTCCAGTAGTCACCCCAGCCGACCTGGGTGATATTGACCTTGATGCCGGTCTTCTCCTCAAAGCGTGCGGCACAGGCCTCGTAGGCCGGCTCCTGGGCGGAGTCCCACAGCCAGTACTCCACGGGGCCACCGGCCTTGCGGTCGGCGGAGGAGGAGCAGGCGGCCAGGGTTGCCGCACCCGCTGCGGTGACCAGTCCGCACAGGAAGCCACGGCGGGACAGGGGGGAACGCAGGGCCGGCAGGGCGGTCGCGAGATGCGTGTGTGTGGAAGTCATCTGGTGCCTCACTTGATGCCGTTGAAACCGATGGAGTTAACGATGCGCTTGGCGAAGGCGGCGAAGAGCAGCAGCATCGGGAGCGCCGCGACCAGCGTGGCCGCCATGAGACCGGCCCAGTCGGGACCTGTCTGCGGGGACTGGGACTTGAACACCGCCAGGGCGACGGTGAGCACCCGCGAGGAGTCGGTGTAGGAGACCAGCAGGGGCCAGAAGTAGTCGTTCCAGGCCGCGATGTAGGTCAGGATCGCCAGCGTGGAGATCGGCGCCTTGGCCATGGGCAGGATGAGGGTGAAGAAGACCCTCACCTTCGAGGCGCCGTCCAGCAGGGCGGCCTCCTCCAGCTCACGCGGGATGTTCATGAAGAACTGCCTGAGGAAGAAGACGGCGAAGGGCGTCATGAGCATCGTCGGCAGCGAGATGCCCAGGAGAGAGTCGATGAGGTGGAGCTGCTTGACCAGCACGAAGTTGGGCAGGAGCGTGAAGATCGAGGGCACCATGAGCGCGGCCAGGAAGATGCCGAAGACGGTGTCCCGTCCCGGCCAGCGCAGGCGGGAGAAGGAGTAGGCCGCCATGGCGGAGAAGAAGACCTGCCCCACGGTGACCAGCGCGGCCACGACGACGGAGTTGCGCAGGTAGAGCCAGAAGTTGATGGCGGCGCCGCTTCCGCCGTCGGCCAGCGCCTCCTCGGTGGACTGCATGCCGAAGACGCGCTCAAAGCCGCGCAAGTTGGTATCCACCGGCAGCAGGCTCGTGGGATCGGAGGCGATGCCCGCGTTGGAGGACAGGGCCGTGCGCAGCACCCAGTAGAAGGGCAGCAGCGTGAACAGGAGGATGAGGACCATGGCGGTCCAGGCCAGCACACGTCCTAGCGAGGGGCGCTTGCGCGGCTGGTCGGTCTTGGTCATGCGGACCGAGGTGGAGGATGTCGTCGTTGTCATGGCTGGTGTCCTCTCAGTCCAGGTCCGTCTGGCCGGCGCGCGTCATCTTGTACTGCAGCGCGGTGATAGCGGCCAGGATGATGAGCAGGCCCACCGCCAGGGCGGAGGCGTAGCCGAACTGGAAGCGGCCGAAGGCCAGGTCGTAGATGTAGTACTGGAGCACGCGGGTGGCGTTGACCGGGCCACCCTGGGTCGTCACCGAGACGGTGTCGAAGACCTGGAAGGAGCCGATTATCGTCATGATGAGGACCAGGGCCAGGATCGGGCGCAGCAGCGGGACGGTGATCTTCCAGAACATGCGCCACTCACTGGCGCCGTCGACCTTGCCGGCCTCGTAGACCGTGTTCGGGATGGACTGGAGCCCGGCGAAGATAAGCAGGGCGGTGTAACCCACGTGGCGCCACACGTTGATGATGGCGATGGTGGGGATGGCCAGCGTGGAGGAGAAGAAGTTGACGGTGTCTCCGAAGACCGCCTCGATGAGCTGGTTCGTCACACCCAGCGTCGTGTCCAGGATCCACAGCCACAGCATGGCGGCCACGACGTTGGACACGAGGTAGGGAGTGAGCACCAGGGAGCGCACGAGCGTGGACTGGGTCAGGCGCTGCATGAGGACGGCGATGAGAAGAGCGAGGATCGTCTGCAGGCCGATGTTGATGACCACGTACTCCACGGTCACGCCAACGGCGTTCCAGAAGATCTTGTCCTGGACCATGCGTGAGTAGTTCTGAAGCCCAATGAACTTCTCGGGGGTCAGCAGGTTGTACTCGGTGAAGGACAGCCAGATGCCCCGGATGAGGGGCCAGATGTAGAAGGCGATGAGGCCGATTCCGGCCGGCAGGATGAATCCCAGGCCGAGCCGTAGGTCGGTCTTGGGCCGACGGCGCATGGCGCCTGCGGGACGGGAGGGGGCTGAGACAGACATGTTTCCTTCCATATCGTCGTTGAAGATGGAGACGGAGGTTGACGGGAGGAGGCAGGCGAAGGACGGGTGGTCCCTCACCCGTCTCAGACGGCGGAGCCGACCGCGGTGGCTCGCACGAGGACGAGGTGGTCAGGGTGGAGGTTGGCCAGCGCGAGCCCGGTGGTCGAGAGGTAGGAGCCTGGCAGGACGACGCCGTCGTCCTCCATCCACGCTGCTGGCAGCCTCAGCTCGGGGTAGGGCGGGGCGGCCAGGCGCACGTGGTAGCGACGCCGGGGGTCCAGGCCGGGCAGAGGCCGGGGCGCGCAGGGCCAGGAGTGCTGTAGGCCCAGGCAGGCGATCTCGAACAGGGCGTCGGTCCCGTCCTGGCTCACCACGCCCTCGATGCGCAGGTTGTCGTCGTCGGCCAGGTCGGCGTGGACGGTCAGTCCTGAGTGCAGCAGGGGGCGCAGCTCCTTGTGCAGGGCGATGATCCGGGCCAGGCGCTCGCGGGTGGGGGTGTCTGCCTTGGTCAGGTCCCACTCGACTCCCATGTGTCCCCACAGGGCGGTGCCGGCGCGGAAGTCGATGTCGAGGTCCCGCAGCGTCGTGTGGGCGCGGCCGGCGCCCACGTGCGTGCCGATGAGCTCGGGTGGGAGCAGGAGAGTAGTGCCGCGCTGGATGTCGTGGCGGTCGTGGGCGTCGATGGAGTCCGACGCCCACACGCGCTGCGCCCGCTCCATGATCCCCATGTCGATGCGGCCGCCGCCTCCGGCGCAGGACTCGATCTCGAGCTCGGGGAAGCGCTCGTGCAGCGCGTCCAGCAGCCGGTACAGAGCCAGGGTCTGGTCGTGGACGGCGGCGGCGCCCCAGCGGCCTGCGGCCGGCTGGGCGCACTCGTGACCCGTGGCCAGCAGTGGGGAGTTGTGGTCCCACTTGAGGTAGGCGATGCCCAGCTCATCGACCAGATGGGAGATGGAGGTGAAGAGGTAGTCCCAGGCTCCAGGTGCGGTGAGGTCCAGCACGCGCTGGTTGCGGTGCTCGGGAGCCCCGCCGGCGCCGTCGCCCAGCACCCAGTCCGGGTGGGCCCGGGCCAGGTCGGAGTCGAGGTTGATCATCTCCGGCTCGAACCAGAGCCCGAACTCCATGCCGAGGGAGTGCACGTGCTCCACCAGGGGACGCAGCCCTTGCGGCCAGACGTCCTGGGACACCTGCCAGTCACCCAGGCCTGAGGTGTCGTCACGGCGCGAGCCGAACCACCCGTCGTCGAGCACGTAACGCTCGATACCCACCGATGCGGCGGCGTCGGCCAGGGCCTTGAGCTTGTCCAGGTCGTGGTTGAAGTAGACGGCCTCCCAGGTGTTGAGCAGCACAGGGCGCGGGCGCGAGGGGTGGGAGGGCAGGGCACGCAGGAAGGCGTGGGTGCGGTGGGACATGGCGTCCAGGCCCTCGCCCCAGGAGAAGACGGCCCACGGCGAGGTGTAGGTGCGCTCGGTGTCCAGGAGGACCTCCCCGGGCAGGAGGAGCTCCCCGGCACCCAGCAGCTTGCGTCCCTGCGGGGTGGAGGAGGCGAGGTGACGGGTGTTGCCGGACCATGCCAGGTGGACACCGTGGACGGTGCCGCTGCGGAAGCCGAAGCCGGCGCGTCCTGCGGCCAGCCACGTGGTGGCGTCGTGGCCGGGACGTCCCTCCCAGCTCTCGCGCAGGTGGGTGCCGGCGGTGAGTGGGGTGCGCTGCAGGCTGCGCTCGGCGATGTGGTGGCCGGTCATGTCCAGCAGCTCGTCGGCAGCCTCGGGCAGCGGCAGGACGGGAGTGACCTCGTCGACGACGATCGGGGCCAGGTGCTGCCCGCCGTCGGCCTCGCGCTCGTCGCGCACCCAGGCGCGCAGGCGCAGCAGGCCGCTGGGCTCCAGGCGCAGCTCGGTGCCCAGGCTGAGGGCATGGACCTCGTCAACGGCCTCGGAGGTGATGACCTCGACCGTGCCTGCTGGGCCGGACTCTGTGCGGTGGGCGTGGGTGACGTGGCTGGGGTGCGGGCTGAAGGAGGTGCCGTCCGCGCGGTGCAGGAGCACACCTGGGCGCGAGGACCAGGCCTGGGCGGGCAGGGGGAGGACGGACAGGTCGTTGGCGATCCAGGCGGTGTTGGTGCCCAGCGAGGTGCGCTGGGCCCGCTCGACGTCGTCGAGGGCCGCGGAAGGCAGGTCACCGAGGTCGGTGCCCCAGTGGCGCACGACCGGCAACCGGTCCGGGAGGAGGTCGAGGACCACGCTGGTACCGCCGTTGCGCAGGTGGAGGGTCATCATCGTCCTTCCAAAGGCGCCACAGTGTGACGCACTTAAAATCTTGTAGCATGAAAATAATGCATGGAGGGTGGCTGTGCAAGGCCCTGTTATCCCGGGCGTCGAGCGGGTGTGGCACGATGGCGCCTGGCGGACCCCTGCCAGCACCTGTGCGTCCGCCGTGCGAAGACTTGCGTGCCCGCCGTTGTGACGCGTCGTGACGGACTGTGGAAAGGACCTGGTATGCCCTCGCGTGCAACGCTGACCGAGCGTGGTCCCGTTGCTGCTGTCCTGCTGTCCCTGGCCTCGCGCGGCCCGGCCTCGCGCACCGAGCTGGCCGCCAGCCTCGGGCTGTCGGCGGCGACCCTGACCCGCGCCACGAGGGCGCTGGCCGAGGCCGGCCTGGTCGATGAGTCGCGCGTTGAGGCGGAAGGACCCGGCCGTCCCCTCAGCCTGGTGTCCCTGGTGCCCGGGTCCGCGGCGCTCATGGGCGTCAAGCTCACCGGCACTCACGCCTGGGCCGTGGTCATCGACCCCGTGGGTACCGTCCTGGCCAAGGAGATGGAGCCGCTGGCCGGTGGGGCCCCGCACGAGGTGGCTGCCCAGATCGCCGGGCTGGCGCGGCGACTGGCCGAGGACTGCGGCCAGGAGCCCCGCGGCATCGGGATCTCGCTGGGTGCGAGCGTGGTGGGAGGCCGGATCGTGCGGGTGGCGCCCTTCCTGGACTGGCATGACGTCCCCTTTGCCGAGCTGGTGACGCAGACCAGCGGCCTGCCGGTCAGCCTGGCCAATGACGTGCGTGCCTTCGCCTACGCCGAGGCCTGGTACGGGCTGGGTCGTGAGGCCAGCCCCTTCGCGCTGCTGACGGTGGGGGCCGGAATCGGCTGCGGGCTCGTCGTCGACGGTGAGCCGCTGGAGGGGGCGCACGGTGCCGCGGGCAGCGTCGGGCACCTGCCGGTGGCGCAGGACGGGCCCGCCTGCGAGCTCGGGCACGTGGGCTGCGCCCGTGCCCTGGCCTCGACCCCCGGGATGCTGGCGCGTGCGGCGCAGCTGCTGGGGCGGGAGGTGGACCTGGACGAGCTGGTCCGCCTGGACGCTGAGGGGGACCCGGTCGCCGGGCGGGTCCTGGGTGACGCCGCCTGGGCGCTGGGGGTCATTGCCGGCGCGCTGGTCGCCGTCGTCGACCCGGGGCTCGTCGTCGTGTCCGGAGAGGCGGTCGGGGCTATCCAGCCGCACGAGGCCGAGCTGTACGAGGCCGTTGAGCGTGCCAGGCACTGGTCGGCTCCGCAGCCGCAGATCAGGCTGCGCCCCTTCACCTTTGCTGACTGGGCTCGCGGCGCCGCCACGCTCGCGGTTGAGCCCTGGGCGCTGGCCGTCCAGTCCGCGGCCCGGGCCTCCTGAGCCTCGCGATCGTGGTCTCCTGTGCTGGACCGTGTCCTGAATCGCAGCCAGGCCACGGTTGATCACAGGAAACCACGGTGCCGATGGCGGGCCGGCCCCCATAGACTGCACGGCGATGACCACCCAGATCTCTGCCTCCGCTGCCTCGCCGATTCCTGCCCTCAGCGCTACCGCACCCGCGAGCGCGACGGCGCCTTCGACGTCGTCCCTGCCGCGCACCTACCACGTGCGCACGCTGGGCTGCCAGATGAACGTCCACGACTCCGAGCACATGGCCGGCCTGCTGGAGGCGGCCGGGTACCGGCGCGTGGAGGAGGTGCCGGCAGCCGCCGCGCGGGCGACCGAGGCTGGCGACGGCGGGGCCGACGTCGTCATCATCAACACCTGCTCAGTGCGCGAGAACGCCGCCACCCGCCTGTTCGGCAACCTCGGGCAGCTTGCCGCCGTCAAGCGCGAACGCCCCGGCATGCAGATCGCCGTGGCCGGGTGCCTGGCCCAGCAGATGGGTGAGGGGATCGTCGAGAAGGCCCCGTGGGTCGACGTCGTCTTCGGCACCCACAACCTTGACGTCCTGCCCGCCCTGCTCGAGCGCGCCCGGCACAACGCCGAGGCGGCGGTCGAGCTGGAGGAGTCCCTCAAGGTCTTCCCCTCGACCCTGCCCACACGCCGCGAGTCGGCCTACGCCGCCTGGGTGTCGATCGCCGTGGGATGCAACAACACCTGCACCTTCTGCATCGTGCCCTCGCTGCGCGGCAAGCAGCGCGACCGTCGCCCCGGCGAGGTCCTGGCCGAGATTGAGGCCGTGGCCGCCCAGGGAGTCACCGAGGTGACGCTGCTGGGGCAGAACGTCAACTCCTACGGCGTGGGCTTCGGGGATCGCGGGGCCTTCGCCAAGCTCCTGCGCGCGGCCGGCGGCGTGGAGGGGATCGAGCGCGTGCGCTTCACTAGCCCCCACCCCGCCGCCTTCACCTCTGACGTCATTGACGCGATGGCCGAGACCCCGCAGGTCATGCCGAGCCTGCACATGCCGCTGCAGTCCGGCTCGGACAAGGTGCTGCGCGCGATGCGCCGCTCCTACCGCTCCGAGCGCTTCCTGCGGATCCTGGACGAGGTGCGCGAGAAGATCCCCAACGCCGCCATCACCACCGACCTCATCGTGGGCTTCCCCGGTGAGACGGAGGAGGACTTCCAGGCCACGCTGGAGGTGGTGGAGAAGGCGCGCTTCGCCTCGGCCTTCACTTTCGAATACTCCCCGCGTCCGGGCACCCCGGCTGCCGACCTGCCTCAGGTGCCGGTCGAGGTGGTCAAGGACCGCTATAAGCGCCTGGACGAGCTGGTACGCCGTATCACCCACGAGGAGAACGTGCGCCAGGAGGGCAGCGTCGTCGAGCTGCTCGTGGCCGAGGGGGAGGGACGGCGTGACGCCGTCACCGCCCGTATCTCAGGGCGCGCGGCGGACAACCGTCTGGTCCACGCGGGGCTTCCGGCTGGTCTGGCCGCTGACGACTACGCCGGCGGTGCCCCGCGCCCGGGGGACATGGTGCGCGTGCGCGTGACCCACGGCGCCCCGCACAACCTCATCGCCGACTCCGCCCTGTGCGGGCGGGAGCTGAGCCAGGCCGAGCGGGCTGAGAACGAAGCCCGCCGCGCGGGTGATCGGGTCTGGTACGACGACGGCCCGGCCCTGTTCGAGGTGCGTCGCACCCGGGCCGGTGACGCCTGGGAGCGGCGCCAGCGCGAGGAGACCGGTGAGCCGGAGCCGGACACGGCGCCGGTGACCCTGGGGATGCCGATGATCCGCGTGGGTGCGCCAGGCGCCGTGCGTGAGAGCAGCGGAGACATGGGCGGGCGGACGATGCTCGGCCAGCCGCGGACGATCTGAGGCCTGACGCTGTGGAGCCCTGCGCGGAGCGACGAGGGCCTGCGGCTGACGCGGGCGTGGCGGAGACCGGGGACGGCGCGGGCGCGCTTGCCCCTGCCGGGCACGCACGCTTCGTCGGCAGCCGTCCGGCTGCGGCTCCTGAGCAGGCTGTGGCCCGGACTGTGGTCTCCGCGTGCCTGGCGGGGATCCCGTGCCGCTACGACGGCGCCGCCCGGCCCGACCTGCAGGTCGTGGCCGCCGTCGAGGCAGGGCTGGCCGTGCCCGTGTGCGCGGAGGTGCTGGGCGGGCTTCCCACGCCCCGGCCACCGGCTGAGATCGTGGGCGGGGACGGCTACGACGTCCTGGCCGGGCGGGCCAGGGTGCTTGCTCAGGACGGGCATGACGTGACGCGGGCCTTCGTGGCGGGCGCGAGCGCCGTCGTCGAGCAGGCCCGGGAGCACGGCGCCGAACGGGCGGTGCTCAAGGCCAAGAGCCCCTCGTGCGGGGTGGGGCAGGTCTACGACGGCACCTTCAGCGGGACCCTGACAGGCGGCGACGGCGTGCTTGCCGCGGCGTTGAGGCGTGCCGGCGTGGAGGTCGAGAGCCGGTAGCCCCGCCGCCGCTACCCCGCCGCCACCGTCGCTACCCCTTGGTGTCCTTCGCATCCCCATAGCGCGCGCCACGGGGTAGCGGAGGGCTAGATGGGGTAGCGGGCGTTGGCATGGGGTAGCGGAGGGCGTGCGGGAGTACCTGCCTACTCGTTGGGCTCCAGAAGGGAGTCGACGACGCTGCGCACCTGCGCCGTCGTCATGCCAGCGGCCTGGGCCCGTCTGACCGCCTCAGCCAGCGCTTGGCGGGCCTGGTCCCGGGGCGGGGCCGCGTGCCCGGGTGCGACCCGTGTGCCGGCAGCGCGGCGCGTGACCACCATGCCGGCCGCCTCCAGCTCCTTGTAGGCGCGGGCGACGGTGCCCGGGGCGAGGCGCAGGTCGCCGGCGAGCTGACGCACGGGGGGAAGGCGCTGGCCCTCCTCCAGGGCACCGTCGACGATGAGCGAGGCGATCTGGGACCGGACCTGCTCAAAGGGCGGGGTGGGGGAGTCTGTGATCGTGATCGTCAGGTTCATGCCGACACCTGCCGGGGGGAGCGAGCGAGCAGGACCGCGCCGTAGACCATCGACGCCACCGCCACGACGATACCGACACCGCCTATCGTGCCGCGCCCGTAGTCCCAGCCGGCAGCCTCCCAGGTGGCCGCCTCGATCATGGGGACGCCCAGGAGCGGAAGGGGGAGCGCAGCGGAGACCAGGAGCAGCCCGAGCGCTCCCTCAGCCAGGTAGCGCCGTAGCGCCTGGTCGAGCGGGCCGGGGCGGGACCCGACCTGTCCGCGCGTGGCGACCCGCCGCAGCGCGAGGAGACTCGCGGTGAGCTGGATGATCAGGCCTGCGGCAAGAGGTACCAGCATGCGTGGCCCGGGCCAGGGGGCGTAGGCGCTGGAGATGGCCTCGCCCGTTGACGCCGTTGAGACCCCGAGGAAGTAGGAGCCTGCGGGTAGGGCGGGACCGCCAGGGGCATGCCAGGGCTCGGCGGCTGTGACAGGGAGCCCGACGGCGGCGTCCGCGGCTAGCGAGAGCACGGCCAGCAGGAGCAAGACGAGGCCGGTGGCGGGTAGGTAGTCGACGATGCGTCGGCGGGCCAGGGAGGCGGTGCGCTCCGGGGCCATGACGGCCGGGGAGCGACGCTCGCCGAGCAGCAGGATGGCTAGCCCGACGATCCCGAAGAGTGCCACGCCCTCGGGGTGCCCACTGAGGTAGGCGGCGGCTGTGGCGGCCAGCGCGAAAAGGACCGCTGCAGCGCGGGTACGCGTGGAGTGCCGGATGATTGCTGACAGCGGGTGGGCCTGTGCGGCAGGACGGGGACAGGTGGCGCGCAGCGCGCTGATGACGAGGGTCAGGAAGACGGCGGTGAGGACGAGGAGGAGAGCGATGTACGGAAGAGGTGACACAACGGCTCCTTTGTGTTGAGATGATGATACAAGAGTGCTCGTCCTGGACGTTTGTGTCAACCCTGTGGTGCAAGCGGGTGCGGCGAGTGAATGTTGCTCGCCGTCGCTACCCCGCTGTCGCCGTCGCTACCCCTTGGTGTCCTTCGCACCCCCGTAGCGCGCGCCATGGGGTAGCGGAGGGCGCGTTGGGGTAGCGGGCGTCGGCATGGGGTAGCGGAGGGCGCGCGGGAGCTGGTTCAGCGAGGTGCTTGAGGATGGGCCTTGCCCGCTCGCCCAGCCAGGATCTTCTTGCGGGTAACGAGCCAGGCCCCGGCCAGGCCGGCAACGGTGAGCACGAGCCCGCAGGCGACGCCTGCCCAGCGCTCAGGCCAGGGCAGGAAGGACGGCTGTAAGAGCCAGGTGCGTACCCACGGCTCGGCCACGGCACCCACCGGGACCACGAGACCGGCCACGAGCCCCGGCCAGCCCGGTCGCCTGGCCACCCACCCCACCAGGCCAAGGGGAGCGCAGGCGAGGACGCCCAGGATGAACCAGTGGGTGTTCTCCGCCCATATCCCGACGTTGTACATGCCCACCAGCTGGCCGAGCCCGTAGTGGAAGGCGAGCGTGCCCTCAGCGGCGAGGACCGCAGCGACCACGGAGATCGTCGGACGGCTCATGAGCCAGCCTGCGAAAACTCCAATGCCAGCCCACACAGTGCCGCAGTTGACGAGCTTGCTCACCGTCTTACGCAGGAAGGAGAACACCTGTATCTGGCCCTCCAACTCGCTGACAGAGACCCAGTTCGAGGCGAGCGAGACCAGTGCGAGTCCGGTGCAGACCAGCACCAGGCTCAGCCACGGGCGTCCTTGCAGTCTCGATGTCCTCATGCACCCAGTCTCGCAGCGGGTGGGACGCTGCGCACCGCAATGAGGGGCCTGATGAGACCCACCCGGCCGCGCACCTGGCCGCTTGAGTGCTGGAGCCGGTCATCTAGACCGTAGCTTTCCGCGCGGAACCGTAGGTTGCGCTGCCCACAACCCACGGTTGTGAGCAGGAAACCACGGTCTGAGTGAAAACCCTTGCGCTCAGTCGCGGTCCCGCAGGGTCTGCCCCAGGCTCTCTCGACGGCCGGCGCGGGAGGACAGGACCATGGCCAGGCAGGTCGTGGCCAGTGTCATCGCGCTGACCAGCCCCATGGCCGTCCAGGGGCCGTGGGCCACGACCTGCCTGACGGGCCGGTCCAGGAGCTCACCCAGTAGCGCGCTCGTCCCGACCGAGACCACGAGCCCCAGCATGATGGCGCACGCCGCGTGCAGTACGCCCTCCAGCACCTCGATGCCGAGCACCGCCGACTCGCTCGCACCGGCCGCGCTCAGCAGGGCCGCGTCACGACGACGGTGTCCCGCACTCATGGCGATCACCGCCACTCCGCCTGTCCACGCGGTGAGGAAGGCCAGCCCGAACAGCGTCACAAAGCCGGAGACCTGCATGTTGCCGATGCCAGCGGACTGCACCCCGAACATGACAGCCACCATGCCGATCGCCACGAGGAAGGGCAGGACCGTGGCGGAGGAACGCCGGGACTCTAGCGCCGCGGTCCGGGTAGCCACGAGCCAAGCCGGTCCGGGCAGCGCCAGCGCCGCGAGCGCCCGCAGCCCAGCCGGCACGAGCCACCTCGCCAGCACGCACAGGACGACGAGCACGCCGAAGGCGCTGAGGATCGCGGTCGTCGCTGCGTCGTCATTGCTGAGCACGCCGCGGTGCAGCCCCACCCAGCCGACGACGACGCCGGCCGCGCAGCCCGCTGCGACGGCCAGTCGCGTGACCAGCCCCGTCACGCGGCCCGCGGTCCACCGGCGCCGCGCCGATCCCCGCGCGGTCATCAGCTCGATCTCCTGCGCCCGGGCGGCGCGCCTGGCGGGACCCCAGCCGCCAAGAACGACTGAGCCGGCGACGATGACCGCGCACCAGATGAGGTCTGAGGATCCCCGTGCTGGCTGGGTCCCAGGCAGGACCGCTTCCTGGTCCACCATGAGCGGGATGACGGCCGCGGCGACCGGGCGCCCGAGCAGGCACCCGCCGCACGCGCCCACGGCGCCGACCACGCCCAGCTGGACCAGCAGCAGGACACGCAGCGCCGCTGGCGCCAGCCCCAGCGCCCGCCACAGGCCGTGGTCTGGACTGCGCTGGCTGATGACCATGCCCGCTGACGAGCTGAGCACGGTGGACGCGGCCAGCACTACGCAGATGATGCAGAAGACGGACAGCGTCTGGGCGGCGTCGAGCATCTCGTGGCGCTGGCGCGCCTGCGCCAGGGCGCGGGCGGAGGCGGTGGCCCCGTGCATGACCTGCAGCTGGCCTGCCACGCATGCCCCGGCGACGACGGCGACCACGCACACCCAGGTCCACGAGCCCGCGTGGCGGCGCAGGTCTGAGAGCAGCAGTCGGATCATCGTGCCTCACCTCCCACCTGGCTGTCTGGCCTCTGGCTGCCCTGCCTCTGACCTGTTCTCTCCTGGCTGCGCGTGGCCAGCACGGCCTGGGAGACGGCCTGCGGATCACCGCCGGGCAGGGCGGCGACGATCCGCCCGGCGCTCATGACCAGGACGGAGTCGGCCGCCGCCGCGGCTGAGGCGTCGTGGGTGACCATGAGGACCGTGGTTCCGGCGCCGGCCAGCTCCCGGAACCACCTCAGCACCTCGGTCCCAGCAGCCACGTCCAGGGCCGCCGTCGGCTCGTCAGCGAAGACGATGTCGGGGCAGGAGGCCAGGACCCGAGCGACCGCCACGCGCTGGCGCTCACCGCCGCTCATCTCGTGGGGCAGGTGCCGGGTCTGCGCGCCCAGCCCCACGCGCTCCAGGGCCTGGGTGACCGCCCGGTGCGGTAGGGGACGGTGACGGAGCCGGCCAGGCAGGGCCACGTTGTCGCGGGCGGACAGTGAGGTGACGAGGTTGTCGTCCTGGAAGACGAAGCCGACGTGGTCGGCTCGGAATCGGGCCGCCGCGCGTGGGCGCAGCCGGCTCGTCGTCGTCCCCAGCAGGTTCACGGTGCCCGACGACGGGGCGTCCAGCCCGGCCACGCACTGCAGCAGGGTGGACTTGCCGCAGCCGGAGGCACCGACCAGGGCGGTGAAGGAACCGGCCGGCAGCGTCAGGCTCACCCCGTCCACGGCCGTGACCTTCTCCCGTCCGCGACCAGGCAGGGGGAAGATGCGGCTGAGGTCGGTGACGAGGACAGCCGGTGGCGCGTCGTGACAGGCCCAGGCTCCCTCTGCCCGCCTGGCAGGGGCGGCGGGCGCGGCGGGGGCCAGGTGCGGGTGGCTGGATGGTGGTGGGATCTGTTGCGTCCTCATGGCTCCAGCACACTCGGCCGCTGGTCCTCCGTCACTGGCCTCAGCTCCCGACCTGCCGGGGTGGAGCCAGCACCACCGAGAGCCTTGCGTCGTCGGAAACAGGGGTGCCAGCACCCGTGGCAGCGCCAGAGCCGGCACGTAACCTCGGCGCCATGATCACCTCCTCCGGCGCTACCGCGGCACCGAGCGGACAAACGCGTCTGCCGGCAGACCTTCCAGCGCGGACCGGCCACGCGGCGGCGTCCTCAGCGCCACGCCACCGAGCCTGGCGGGTGGTGGTCATGGAGCTTGTCCGGGCTGCGCTGCTGATTCCCGTCATCATCGTGCTCGTGGCTGGGCTCCCGCTCTTCTACATCACGATCCCGTTGACGGCCCAGGGGGAGAGGGCGGCGGCTCGGCTGTGCGGTCTGGATGTCTCCAGCGCCAGGCCGGTCGGCACCCCTGGCTGGCCCTGGCTGGTGCGGCGCGTGACGAGCGCCGGCTTCTGGAAGCAGGACCTGCCGATGGTCGTCATCGGCCTGGTGATGAGCCTGGGCAGCTTTGTCATCGCTGTCTCGGGCTTGTCCACGGCGGCGGTCCTGGCACTCGTGCCCTGGCACACGACGCCGGAGAACCCGACCACCATCGTCCTCGGGGTATGGGCCACGACGCAGACCGACGGGACGCGGATGGGCTGGGCCGTGGTGCTTGCGCTCGTCCTGCTGGCCCTGACCTGGTTGCTCCTGTGGGGAACGGGCGCGCTGCGGATGCTGCTGGTGCGTGCCCTGTCCGGCCAGAGCGAGGAGGAGCGGCTCAGCCGTGCCAACGCAGCCTTGAGCGCCGAGGTCGGGCACCTCGCGGCTGGCCGGGCCACGCTGGTGGACGCCTTCGACGCTGAGCGCGCCCGCATCGAGCGGGACCTGCACGACGGCGTCCAGCAGGACCTCGTGGCTGTGACAATGAGCATCGGCGCGGTGCGGATGCAGCTCCAGGCACTGGCAACCGGTGCGCAGGACGACGGCGACGGCACAGCCCGAGCCGCCCTGCTCGCCGGCCTCGACTCCGCCCAGGAGCGCGCCGAGGCTGCCATGCGCTCCCTGCGGGAGACCGTCCACGGCATCCGCCCCGCGGTGCTCACGGAGAGAGGTCTGGCCCCGGCGCTGCGTGACCTGGCCGGGCGCGCCCCTCTGCCCACTACCGTCAGCGTGCGTGGCGAGGCGGCTGCTGGCCAGACTGTCAGCTCGCCTGTTGCCACAGCCGTGTACTTCGCGGTCTCGGAGGCGCTGACCAACGCTGCCAAGCACGCAGGGCCGCAGGCTCGCGCCGTCGTCGCGCTGGAGGTCCAGGAGGACCAGCTGCGGGCTGTCGTCACCGATGACGGGGTCGGCGGTGCCTCCCCGCAGGCTCCCGGAGCCACAGGACTGGCAGGAATGGCGCAGAGGGTGGAGTCCGTCGGTGGGACGCTGGACGTGGTCTCGCCATCGGGTGGCGGCACACGGCTGACGATCACGGCCCCGCTTACCCCGCCCTGGGCCCGGGGGGAGTAGGCGGGGGGCGGGCGCTGGTGCGTCGTCGGAAGCCATGGAGGCGGCTACGGCACAATGACGCCTATGAGAATCGTGCTGGCCGACGACGTCGCTCTTCTGCGGGAAGGACTTGCGGGACTGCTGACCGCGGCGGGGCACGAGGTGGTCGCCCAGGCTGCTGACGCCGATGAGCTGCGCGCCGCGGTGGCGAGGCTAGCCAGCACCGGAGAGCTGCCCGACGTCGTCGTCACGGACGTGCGGATGCCGCCCACTGGCACCGACGACGGCCTGCGGGCGGCGGTAGACCTGCGGGCCGCATACCCAGGCCTGCCGGTGATGGTGCTCTCCGCCTACGTCGCCGGGCCCTACCTGCGCGATCTGCTCGACGGCGCTGGCACGCAGGCCGGGGGAGTGGGGTACCTGCTCAAGGAACGGGTCGGGCGCGTGGACGACTTCGTGCGCAGCCTGGACGTGGTGACCTGCGGCGGCATCGTCGTTGACCCCGAGGTCCTGGCCACGCTCATGGCAGGCCGCGCCTCGGCGACCAAGCGGGCGACGTCGGATCCCAGGACAACCGCCCATGAGACCGTGGTTTCACGGTCGGAACCGGGGGCTGCGCGGGCTGTAACCCCCGATCCAGGACACAAGACCACGGTTCAGAGGGCGGATGAGGCTGACCGCACGGGCGAGCGAGGTCTGGAGAGGCTGACCCCGCGCGAGCAGGAGGTCCTCGCGCTCATGGCCGAGGGTCTGTCTAACGCGCAGGTCGCCGAGAGGCTCGTGCTCTCCGACGGCGCGGTGGCCAAGCACGTGGCCAATACCTTTGCCAAGCTGGACCTACCTCCCAGCGAGGACAACCGCCGGGTGCGGGCGGTGCTGGCCTGGCTGCGCTCGCGGGCCTGACCGATCAGCGTGCCTGCTCATGCTGGTCCTTGTGCCGGTGTGCCTGCGGGCCGCTCGGCGTGCTCGTGACTCGGTCTAGGCGAAGTTCCGTCCCAGCTGGGTGACCGTGAACTCGGTCGGCGAGCTCGCACGCACGATGAGCCAGATCGTGTAGCCCGACTCGTTGTCCGGAGCGGAGGGAACGGCCTCGGTCAGTCCCATCGTGTTGACCGGGCAGATGGCGTCGCCGTCGCTGACGTCGTACAAGGTCGCCTTGATCTCTCCGCCGGTGCCCTGAAGGTAGTACGAGCCGGTGCCGACCGGGCCGATGAGCGAGCAGGTGTCCACCTTGCCTCCCGGCGGGAAGTGGATGGCGCGGAACATCAACGCCGGCCTGGCTTGAGGGTCGCAGTCATCGGGTCCTACGCAGGCGTGCTTGATCTGGTCCATGACCTCGGCGCTGGCGTAGCGGGCTGCGGTGGCGTCGTCTCCGCTGGCGGCAGCGTCGTAGAAGGCCTGCACCGTGGCCTGGTCAGGCACGGCCACGTCACCTGACGGGGTGTGGAAGACCTGGCTCGTGACCTCGAAGCCGGACCCAGTCCACTGAGCCGTCTCCGTCAGCGTCGCGGATCCGCCCGAGGCGTGGTCGCCAGGGTCACTGGGAAGCTGGATCTCCGGGAGGCCGATGATGACGGACTCGCCCTCCACCCGCACCGAGCTGATGACGAGATCAGCGGTCTGGGCTGGCAGCGGTGTCCCATGGCCCCAGTGCTCCAGCCAGCCCAGCAGCTCCAGGCTCGGGCTGTAGGCAGCCAGTGAGGAGTGGGTGTAGGACCCGCCTCCGTTGCAGGCCAGGGTGACCAGCGCCGTCGCCCGGCCGGACAGGAGCGCCGGGGTGACGTCTCGGATGGTCACTGTGGCATTTGCCTGGTGGGAAGCGGTGGAGTTGTAGATCCCGGAGCGGAACTGGTGGGTGGCTTGGCCGTCGTCCGCGCTGAACTCGGTGCAGGAGGGAGGCAGCGCTAGAGCGGCCTCGGACAGCTGCTCGCGCGTAGGCGCCTGGGACAGGTCCGCCTTCTTGGTCAAGGTCGCTGGCGAGGCCTCGGTCTGGGACCGTGGGGAGGCCGTCGCTGAGCCGGTGGAGATGACGGTGACCTTGACCGGCGTGCCCATGGCGCAGGCGGCCAGGCCAGTGACGGCCAGGCAACAGGTGAGGGCGGCGGCAAGACTCCGTGAGTGGGACGGGACCCAGGAGGCAGCCGAGAGGCCAGAGCGGGAAGAACGACGGTGGGCGAGCATGACTGCTCCTGAGCGTGAAGCGGGAGGGGGGATGCCTGTCATGGTGGTCAGTGGCACGTCCCTGTCAGGCGCAGTGCCCTGGCGGGGACCTGCCTCACAGACCCATGGGGCACCAGTCGCTAGGGTTGTCCCCATGTCCTCCTCCACGCCCACGACCTCGCAGGTCCCTGTCCCGGCTGTTCCCTCGCCGGTTGACGTCGACCGTGTGCTGGCCTGCGTGCGGGACCTCGGCCTGCGCTACTTCGTTGACGATGAGGGGGACATCGGCATCCCCTGGCGCTACGTTACCGTCCATGTCATCTTCCAGGACGATCGCGCCATCCAGCTGCGGGGCGTGTGGCACCGCATCTCGGACACCGAGCACCTGGCCCGGCTGCGGGGGCTGGTGGAGGAGTGGAACGCCACCCGGATCGGCCCCAAGGCCTACCTGACCATTGCCGACGGCGGCATCGTCCGTCTGCACGGTGAGGTCGCCTATCCGCTGGGCGCCGGGATGACGGATGCGCAGCTGGAGAGCTTCGTCTTCACCAGCTGCCGGCTGATCGTCGCCCTCATGCGCGAGGCGGAGAACCTCTTCCCTGACCCCTTGCGCGGAAACCTGGAGCCCTGAGATGCCTCGATCACCTCGCGGAGGGCTGGCAGGGATCCTGGCCTGGTTGCTGGGCCGCGGTGAGCGCCGTCCAGCACGCTGCTCCACCAGCGGTCCTCGCCCCGCCCGCACCACGCCGCCCCGCGGTCACCGGACCAGCCCGCAGTCGGCCGCCCTCGCTGGCCGGTCCGAGCAGTCCGGGCGGCGTGACGACGCCGGCGCCTCCACCGCCCCGACCGTCACCGGATCGGTACGCGAGCTGCTCACCCCCCTGCGCCGCACGGCCCCGACGCATGAGGGCGCGCATGGTGCCCAGGCCTCAGGCCTGACCTCTCCTCTCACCCTGGAACGCATCGAGGCGATGCTGACCGGCCCGATGGGCTACGCCGTCGAGCGCCGCCAGGAGGAGGGACACCTCTTCCTCGTGGGCAACTGGGACGACTTCCCCTTCGTCATCGAGGAGCCGGAGGAGCACGAGGGCTGGCTGCTCGTCTCCGGGGACGCGACCCAGCCGCTGCCTCTGGGGGAGCGGGAGGAGATCGGCGCCAGCGTCAACGACTGGAACCGGGACAAGTTCTTCCCCACCGTGGCCGTGGTTGACACGCCCATGGGACCCCTGGTGCGCACGACCTACCTTGTGGACCTGACCGACGGCGTCAGCGACGCCCAGCTGCGCCTGCACCTGGAGACGGCGTTGTCAGCCTGCACCCAGGCACTGAGCCAGGTCGGCCCCCTCCTACCGGAGCTGTGAGCGAGATGGTTGCTCCTTCCTCACCGGCCCCGAGCGCACCGGCCGGCTCCGCCCCGATGCGTATCGCCGTCGTCGGCCCGACGGCGAGCGGTAAGTCTGACCTGGCGCTTGACCTTATCGAGGCCCTGGGGGAGGCAGCAGGATCCGCCCACCCGGCTGAGGTCGTGGGGGCGGACGCCTCCCAGCTCTACCGCGGGATGGACATTGGCACGGCCAAGCTGCCGCTGGAGCAGCGCCGGGGCGTGCCCCACCACCAGATCGACGTGCTGGACGTGCGCCAGGAGGCGAGTGTGGCCTCCTACCAGCGTCACGCCCGCGCGGACCTGGCAGCGATCGAGGCCCGCGGGGGGCGTGGACTCATCGTGGGAGGGTCGGGCCTCTACGTGCGGGCGCTGACTGACGCCCTGGACTTTCCCGGCACTGACCCGGCGGTGCGCGCCGGTCTGGAAGCGCGCGTGGAGCGTGAAGGGCTGGCGGCGCTGCGCGCGGAGCTGGAGGCCAGCGACCCCCTCAGCGCGGCGCGGATCCAGCCCACTGACGCCCGTCGCATTGTGCGTGCCCTGGAAGTGGCGGCCGTGACGGGACGTCCTTTCTCCGCGAGCCTGCCGCGCTACGAGGACCTGGCGCCGACCCTTCACCTGGCGCTGCGCCCCGAGCGCGAGGCGCTGCGGCGTCGGATCCGCCTGCGCACGCAGGCCATGTTCGCCTCCGGACTGCTGGAGGAGACCCAGGCGCTGCTGGACCAGGGGCTACGTGAGGGGCCAACAGCCTCGCGCGCCATCGGATACGTCCAGGCCGTTGCCGTGCTGGATGGAGAGATGAGCCTCGCCGAGGCGATCGAGTCGACCTCGCTGGCCACGCGTCAGCTGGCCTCGCGCCAGCTCAAGTGGTTCCGCCGCGACCCACGCGTGTGCTGGATCGACGTCGCTCTTGACGAGGACGGCGCCTGGGCTGCCGGCGAGCGTGAGCGTGTGGTCGAGCAGGCTCTCGCCCTGCTTCGTGAGCACGGTGACAGGCTGTGACCATGAGCCTGGGCGCTACGCCCTTTAGGCTGTGCACCATGACCGAGCAGACGCCCCTGGCAGGCCGCACCCTCATCAAGGGGCACGCCACGGAGAACGACTTTCTTCTCCTTGTGGACCCCGACTGCCAGGTGGCCCTCAGTGCTGGTGACGTCGCCGAGGTGTGTGATCGTCACGCCGGGGTCGGGGCGGACGGCTTCGTCCGTGTGGTGCGCACCTGCGCGCTGCCCGGCGTGCACCGCTTCCACGAGGCCGTGCCCGAGGCCGAGTGGTTCATGGACTACTACAACGCTGACGGCTCGCTCGCCCAGATGTGCGGCAACGCGATCCGGCTCATGGCTGAGGTCCTGGTCTGCGAGGGCCTGGTCACCCTGGACGACGGCGACTCGGTCACCATCGGCACCCGCGGCGGCGCGCGCACGCTGACCCGCGCCGGGCAGCTGTGGACGGTGGACATGGGACCGGCCCGGCTCATCCGCCCCGAGCACGCGCTGGGCGAGGTCGACGACGAGGGCTGGGACACGGCGGTGACGGTTCCCGGGCTTGAGGGGCCAAGGGCGGCACTGTCGATCGCGATGCCCAACCCGCACACCGTCGTCGCCCTGTCTGAGGAGGCCGAGCTTGACGCCGCGCTCTTCGCGGGCCTGACTGACTCCGACGCCCCCGTCTACGAGCCAGTGCCCCCGCAGGGGACCAACCTGGAGCTCGTCGTCGCGCTGGGGGAGGAGTCCGACGGCGATGCTGCAGAGTCGACCGGCCAGGATGCCGAGGCATCCGTACGTGTGGGCCGCGCCCGCATGAGGGTGCTTGAGCGCGGCGTGGGGGAGACCCGCTCCTGCGGAACGGGCTGCTGCGCCGTCGCCGTCGCCCTGCACGAGTGGGAGGGCGAGGACGCGCCCACCGACTACCTCATTGACGTTCTCGGAGGCCAGGTGGGTGTCCACGTCGGCGCTGACCCGTGGGCGCCGGACGCTACCGTCCTGCTGACAGGTCCGGCCACGATCACCGGACGCCTCACCCTGGTCTGAGACCAACCCGATATCTCCGTCATCCCCGCTGCCCGGGGCCCTGACACTGCCCGCCCACCAGATCCCGGAAAGACCCATGGCTGACCTACCTTCGAGTAACTCGGGCCGGACGTCGTCGCCCGCCATTGACGTCATCACCACCGGCCTCATGCTCTTCGCGCTGTTCTTCGGCGCGGGCAACCTCATCTTCCCGCCGGTCCTCGGGGCCTCAGCAGGAGACCACCTGTGGCAGGTCGTCCTGGGCTTCTGCCTCACCGGTGTGCTGCTGCCGCTGATCGCCGTGATCGCCGTGTCCACCTCGGGTGAGGGCATTCTGGGGCTGGCTCGCCGGGTGGGACCCACCTTCGGACTGCTCATGCCCCTGGCGGTCTACCTGTCCATCGGACCCATGTACGCCGTGCCGCGAGTTGTCACCGTCTCCTATGAGCTGGCCACCAGGCCGGTTCTGGAGCTGACGGGGATGACGCCCGGACGCTGGGCGCTGACGATTCACGCGGCAGTCTTCCTCGGGGTGTGCCTGGTCCTGGGACTGCGCCCCTCCAAGCTGGCCGACAGGATCGGACGCTGGCTGACCCCGGCGCTGCTAGCACTCATTGTGGTCCTGTGCGCCATCACGATCTCCTCCACCGCGCCCCTGGACCGCCCGGCGCAGCCGGACTACGTCGCTGAGCCGCTGGTGACTGGACTGACCCGGGGCTACCTGACCATGGACGTGCTGGCGGCCACGGTCTTCGGCATCGTCGTCATCCAGTCCCTGCGGTCCCAGGGCTTCCACTCCACCAACGCGGTCACGAAGGCCACCATCGGGGCCGGTACCCTGGCGGCAGCGCTGCTCGCGGCCGTCTACGTGGGCCTGGCGATGATCGGCGCACGGACCCAGGGCGAGGACGTGTCAGACGGTACGGCCCTGCTGCGCAACGCGGCGGACGCGGCGCTGGGGAGCACCGGCGTCATCGTGCTGGCGGGCATCGTGCTGCTGGCATGCCTGACCACGGGAGTGGGACTGCTGTCCTCCTTCGCGGCCTACGCCCACTCGGCCTGGCCCAAGGTGCCTTTCGCGAGCTGGCTGTCCGGCTCGACGGCGGTGTCCTTCGCCCTGGCGAACCTGGGCCTGACCACCGTGCTGGCGATCATCTCGCCGCTGACCCTGCTGCTTTACCCGATCGCGATCACACTTGTGGCGGTCACCCTTGTGGACGCCGCTGCGCCGGGTCACCTGCGGATGACCTACCTGCTGCCGGTAGCCACGGCCATTGTCCTGGGAGCCGTCTCAGCGGCTGCGGACATGGGATGGACCGCACCGAGTGACCTGCTGGCACGCACCGGGATATGGAATGACTCCACCGGCTGGATCCTGCCGACCCTCGTGGTCCTGCTGATCGGCGTGGGTATTGACGTGGCGACGGGGCGCTGGTCCCGGCCGGCCTCGGACCTGTCCGGGGCGGATGACGACGTCGCGCGGGTGGCGGCCGAGGGCTTCTGAGCGCGTCAGCGCCGTACGCGCAGGACCCGGAAGCCCTTGGACGAGGCCTCCTTGCTCACCGTGTAGCCCTGGTCTGCCATCCACCGGGCGAGTGAGTCCGCGCCCAGGTTCTTGCCGACGACGAGCCAGGCCTCGCCGTCCTCGGCCAGGAGCCCCAACCAGGTGCCCAGCAGCTCGTGCAGCGCCTCCTTGCCGATGCGCACCGGAGGGTTCGACCAGATGAGGTCCAGGCGCTGTCCGGTCTCGCGCAGCTCGGCGAGCAGCTCCTCGGCCTGGACCGCTCGCACCTGGTGGTGGCCGGCAGCGGCGGCGTTGCGGGCCGTGAGCTCGAGCGAGCGCTCGTTGACGTCGGCGGCCAGTACGTGCGCCTGAGGGGCGGCGTCGGCCAGTGCCAGGGTGATCGGCCCCCAGCCGCAGCCCAGGTCCAGGAAGGTCCCGGTCTCGGGCGGGTCGGGGACGTGATCGAGCAGGACCTGGGTGCCCTTGTCCAGGCGGGATCCAGAGAAGACACCGGAGGCGGTGACCACCTCGTGCTCACGACCGCGGATCGTGAAGCGGTGGCTCTGTTCCTGGGCCGGGACAGCGGGGGAGGCGGTGAAGTAATGCTCGCTCACGCCGTCCAGGCTACCCAGGGCAGGGGCGTCGGTTAAGACCGTGGACAGTCGGTTTGGTTGTGGCGGGGATGGGGATCGACTGTTGAGGGCCTGAAGCGACGCAGGCTCCTGGCTGACCTGACGTGATCTGCATCGATCCTCACCTTCCAGGCTGGTGTCACGGGCGTGGGCCCGTTACGATGCCGCCCATGTGGATTTTCCGTATGCGCTGAGACGGCGACAGCCGACGTCGCCGTCCTGACGAGACCGCCGGTCCGTTGAGCCTCGCTCCGGACCTCCGCACGCATACGACGAAGGACTCTTCTTGACTGACCGTACTGACAACCACACCACTGACACCCACATCGCCGCCCACGCTGGTCCCGGCACCGAGGCGCCTAGCGCCGAGGACATCGTCAGCCGCATCCTCTCCCGCCACGGCACCGCCCTGGCCTCCACGGCCGGCGACCACACCCGTCACGACCTGGCCGACGACGGCGCCCTGGAGCGTGAGGCACGAGCCGCCACCCGGCGCGTGGCCTCCCTGACCACCGAGCTGGAGGACGTCTCGGAGGTCGAGTACCGCCAGATCCGCCTGGAGAAGGTGGTCCTGGTGGGGCTCGAGCTGCCCGCCGCCAGGCCTGCCGCGACCACCGGGGCCGCCGCCTCGCCGTCGTCCCGGCACGGATCCGCGCTCGAGGCCGCCGATGCTCAGGACGCCGAGACCTCGCTGGCTGAGCTCGCGGCCCTGGCCGAGACCGCCGGCTCGCAGGTGCTGGACGCCCTCATCCAGAAGCGCGACCACCCGGACCCCGCCACCTACCTGGGCTCCGGAAAGGCCAAGGAGCTGGCGGAGATGGTGGCGGCCGCAGGGGCGGACACCGTGATCGTCGACGGGGACCTCGCCCCCTCGCAGCGCCGTGCCCTGGAGGACGTGGTGCGGGTCAAGGTGGTGGACCGCACTGCCCTCATCCTCGACATCTTCGCTCAGCACGCCAAGTCCCGCGAGGGCAAAGCCCAGGTGGAGCTCGCCCAGCTGGAGTACCTGCTGCCGCGTCTGCGCGGATGGGGTGAGTCCATGTCCCGCCAGGCTGGTGGACGCGTGGCCGGCGGTCAGGGCATCGGCTCGCGCGGACCCGGTGAGACCAAGATCGAGCTGGACCGCCGGCGCATCCGTGACCGCATGGCCAAGCTGCGCCGCGAGATCAAGGCCATGGCGCCCTCGCGCGAGGTCAAGCGCGGCTCGCGCCGTCGTGGTCCCATCCCCTCGGTGGCGATCGCCGGCTACACCAACGCCGGGAAGTCCTCCCTCATGAACCGGCTCACTGACGCCGGCCTCATGGTCCAGGACGCCCTGTTCGCCACCCTGGACCCCACGGTGCGCAAGGCAGAGACCTCCGACGGGCGGCTGTACACGCTCACGGACACGGTCGGTTTTGTGCGCAACCTGCCGCACGAGCTCATCGAGGCCTTCCGCTCCACGCTGGAGGAGGTGGCGGGCGCGGACGTGCTCGTCCACGTCGTCGACGCCGCCCACCCCGATCCGCTCAGCCAGATCGCGGCCGTGCGCGCGGTGCTGGCGGAGATCCCCGGGGCGCTGGAGGTTCCTGAGCTCATCGTCCTCAACAAGGCGGACCTGGCCGATGCCGTCACGCTCGCAGCCCTGCGCACCCGCCTGCCCGAGGCGGTCATCGTCTCAGCGGCCACGGGCGAGGGCCTGGACGAGCTGCGCTCTCGCATCGAGGAGATGCTGCCGCGCCCCGACGTCCCGGTGGACCTGGTCATCCCGTACTCCCGCGGGGACCTGGTGGCCAAGGTGCACGCCGACGGCGAGATCGACGCCATCGAGTACGTTGAGGCCGGCACGCGCGTGCGCGGGCGAGTGGACGCGCCGTTGGCCGCCGAGCTGCGGGCAGCGGCGGTTGCTGAGCCAGAGCCGGCAGCCGGGGCGTCGGAGCCCGGCCCGGCAGGCTCGGCTGGGCGGTAGAGGACGACGGCGATGGCGTCAGCAGGTGCACCGGGCCGCTCGGGTGGCGGTAGTGACGAGCAGTCACGTGCTGAGGAGGCGCTGGCTGAGGCGGTCTCCCGCCTGGGCGGTGCCCCGCGGCAGGGCCAGGTCGAGATGGTGCGTCGCGTGGTGGAGACCATTGAGGGCGGAAGCCACCTGCTGGTCCAGGCTGGTACGGGAACGGGGAAGTCCCTGGGCTATCTGGTCCCGGCGATGGTCCACGCCGCCAGCAGCGGGGAGCGGGCCGTCGTCTCGACTGCCACCCTGGCCCTGCAGCGCCAGGTGCTCACCAAGGACGCGCCGCTGGCTGCTGACGCCGTTGAGGCCGTGACCGGTGTGCGCCCCACGGTGGCGCTGCTCAAGGGCTGGCAGAACTACCTGTGCCGCCACCGTGTGGCCGGCGGGTACCCGGATGACGACGCCGACTCCCTCTTCTCTGCCTCCGAGGCGACTCGACCTGCGCGAGTGGGTGAGGCGGCGAGCGCCAGCCTGGGGGAGCAGGTGGTGCGCTTGCGCGAGTGGGCCACCCGCACGAGTACCGGGGACCGTGACGACCTGGTCCCCGGGGTCTCAGACCGGGCCTGGGCACAGGTCTCGGTGGCCAAGGCCGAGTGCCTGGGATCGTCCTGCCCGCTCAAGGACGAGTGCTTCCCCGAGCTGGCGCGAGCGGTAGCCGGTGAGGCGGACGTCGTCGTCACCAACCACGCGATGCTGGGTATCGCCGTGGCCGGCAACCCCGGCGTCCTGCCGGAGCACCACGTGCTTGTTGTTGACGAGGCCCATGAGCTGGCCGACCGTGTGCGCAGCCAGGGCACCGTGAGCCTGTCCGCCGGGGCTGTGGCGCGTGTGGCCCAGGCAGCGCGCAAGCACGCCAGCGTCATCGCCACCGGCCTGGAGGAGGCCGGCCAGGGCCTGCAGCTCGTGCTTGCGGAGCTGCCGGACGGTCGCCTGAGCGAGGGCGTGCCTCCGGCTCTGCGCACGGCGCTGGTGAACCTGGACGCCGCAGCACGCCAGGTGCTCACAGACGTACGTGAGGCGGCCAAGGCCGCGGGTGGCGGCACGGCAGGCGAGGGCGCCGGGGGAGTGGCCCTGGCGCGGGCCGCCGTGGCGGACCTCGTGGAGGCAGTGGAGCGCATGACCTCGGACTCGGTGGCCCAGCGCCGTGACGTCGCCTGGATTGAGCGGCCACGGATGGGAGCTGAGCCTGCGCGCCTGACCCTGGCACCGATTGACGTGGCGGGATCCGTGGCGGACACGCTGCTGGCTGACCACGCTGCGGTGCTCACCTCAGCCACCCTGGCCCTGGGCGGGAGCTTTGACCCCATGGCGCACGCGTTGGGGCTGACGCTGGCTGCCTCGCCCTGGGAGGGGATCGACGTCGGCACGCCCTTTGACTATGCCCGTCAGGGCATCCTCTACACCCCCACCCACCTGCCCAAGCCCGGCTTCGGGATCTCCCAGGAGGCCCTGGAGGAGGTGGTTGCCCTCACCCAGGCCTCGGGCGGCGGGATGCTGGGGCTCTTCTCCTCCCGGCGAGCGGCCGAGGAGGCGGCGCAGCTGCTGCGCGAGCGGACGGACCTGACCGTCTACGCCCAGGGGGAGGACCAGCTGCCGACCCTGGTGGAGGCCTTTGCTGCCGATGAGGACGCGTGCCTGGTGGGCACCCTGAGCCTGTGGCAGGGCGTGGACGTGCCCGGACGCACCTGCCGCTTGGTCATCATCGACCGGATCCCCTTCCCGCGGCCGGATGACCCGGTGGCCCAGGCTCGCAGCGAGGCGGTGGCCGCCGCCGGGGGCAACGGCTTCATGAGCGTGTCCGCCACCCACGCAGCCCTCCTGCTGGCTCAGGGGGCCGGCAGGCTCGTGCGGCGGGCGGACGACCGCGGCGTCGTCGCCGTCCTGGACCCCAGGCTGCGCACGGCACGCTACGGCTCGTTCTTGGCTCGTTCAATGCCGGCGCTGTGGCCCACGCGTGAGCGTGATGTGGTGCTGGGAGCGCTGACCCGTCTCGCGGCAGGCTGACGGCCGCAGGCGTGAGGTGCGTCCTGCGTGAGGTATGGCGCACGAGTGTCATAGGAGGTGGCTCACCGCGTACCCTTGCCATGGAGGGGCTGCGGCTGTCCCTCGTTACTCATGATCCGGAGGTATCCCCGTGTCCGAGTCCATCATCCCCAACACCGCCCAGGGTTCCTACCCCACCGCGCCTGGGGGACGCCCCTCCAAGGTCGCGATCATCGGTGCGGGTGCGGTCGGTTCGACCCTCGCCTACGCCTGCGTGACCAAGGGTGTGGCCCGTGAGGTCGTCCTGCAGGACATCGTCAAGGAGAAGGTCGAGGCCGAGGCGCTCGACATCGCCCAGGGCATCCAGTTCACCTCCGCCGGTGCCGTCTCCGGCTCTGACGACCCTGAGATCTGCCGCGATGCTGACGTCATCGCGATCACCGCCGGCGCCAAGCAGAAGCCGGGACAGTCCCGCCTGGAGCTGGCCGGGGCGACCGTGGGCATCATGGAGAAGATCCTGCCCAAGCTGGTGGAGGTTGCCCCCAACGCCATCTTCGTGCTCGTGGCCAACCCGGTGGACGTGGTGACCTACTGCGCCAAGAAGATCACCGGACTGCCCGAGAACCAGATCTTCGGCTCGGGCACGGTGCTGGACACCGCCCGCATGCGTTACCTGGTCTCCCTGGAGACGGGCACGGCGACCCAGAACATTCACGGCTACATAGCCGGTGAGCACGGAGACTCCGAGGTCCCGCTGTGGTCCTCCACCCAGATCGGTGGAGTGCCGATCACCCAGTGGGGCAAGACGGTCGACGGCGGCTATTTCGACCAGGACAAGCGTGACCGTATCGCTCACGACGTCGTGCGTTCCGCCTACCGCATCATCGAGGGCAAGGGCGCGACCAACTACGCCGTGGGCCTGGCGGTCCAGCGCATTATCTCCGCCGTCCTCAACGACGAGCAGCGTGTGCTCACCATCTCCCCGCTGCTGGACAACTGGCACGGGATCTCGGACGTGTGCATGGCGGTGCCGACCATCGTCGGCCGTGACGGTGCCGGGCGCCGCCTGGAGCCGCCGTTGACCCTGGACGAGCGCGACCGCCTGACGGCCTCGGCCGAGCGCCTGCGCGACGTCGCTCGCGGCCTGGGCTACTAAAGGGCACGTTCGCTGCCGCAACCGGCAAGACCGACGACGCAGCCGCACCTTCCGTGTCAAGGTGCGGCTGCGTCATTCGTTGTGGCCGCGGCTCAGGCGGCGGGCTTGGCAGGCTGGGCTAGAGCGCGCGCAGGACGGTGACGACCTTGCCCATAATCGTGGCCTCGTCGCCGGGGATCGGGGCGTAGTCAGGGTTGCGGGGTAGCAGCCACTGATGGCCGTCTCGGCGTGAAAGCACCTTGACGGTGGCCGAGGCGCCGTCGACGTCCTCGAGCATGGCTGCCACGATGTCTCCGTTGGAGGCATCCGGCTGGGAGCGGACGACCACCCAGTCGCCGTCGCAGATCGCGGCCTCGATCATCGAGTCGCCGTGGACCTCAAGCATGAACAGCTTGCCGTCTCCGGTCAGGCGCCGGGGCAGGGCCATGACGTCGTCGACCTCCTGCTCGGCCAGGATCGGCGAGCCGGCGGCGATGCGCCCGACCAGGGGGACGGCCACCGCCTCGCCCTCGGCCACGCCTGGTAGGACGGGCAGCTGCGGCTGCGGCTGCGGCTCGGCAGTGGAGGGCGGCGTGGTCTCGGGCTCAATGACCTCCAGGGCGCGCGGCAGGCGGGGATCGCGGCGGATCAGGCCGATGCGCTCGAGCTTGTCGAGCTGGTGCTTGACGGAGGAGGGGCTCGTCAGCCCGACCTGGGAGCCGATCTCGCGCATCGAGGGCGGGTAGCCGTGGGAGAGGACGGCCTGTCTCACGGCCTCGTAGACCTCGCGTGCCCGTTCATCCAGGCCCTCCAGGACCTCAGCCACGCTCTGGGGCTCAGTCACGGAAGGAGCGGAGGAGATCATGCCCTCCTCGGAGGGGGAGAGGGAGCGTTGTGTCATCGCCGTGTCCTTCGTGTCAGCCGCGCTAGCCGAGCAGCGCTGCTGCTCGTGCACGAATTTGTGTCGGTGGTCGGTGGTGGTCTTGACGTGTCAAGCCTACGGGTCACACGCCGAACCTTCAAACATGTGTTCGAAGAAACTCTGGACGTGTAGCCCTGATGGCGCTACTGTATCGAACAGGTGTTCGTCGAACACATGTTTCAGGAGGAACTCATGAGCGCTCTTGCCGTCCCGCCCTCGCCCCGTCTGCGTGCTGCGTCAGCCGCCTCGGCTGAGGCGGCTGTGGCCCAGCGCCTGGAAGGTGTGCGCGCAGGCCGCCCTCACCTGCGGCTGGTGACTCCTGACTTTGTTCCTGAGCAGGCCTCGACCTCGCGAGGGGCGAAGCCGGTTGGGCCGGCGCCGGTCAAGATCGGCCAGCGTGCCACCAAGCGCGCGGAGGCTGTGGCCGGGTCTCAGACCTCCTCCTCGGCCTCGGTGACGCGTGAGCGTCCGGCTGCTCTGGCGGCGGCTAGCCTGCAGGAGCTGGCGCCGCGCCACCCTGCGGTGCGGGCCCAGCGTCGCTGCGGTGAGGCGGGATCTGTGTCGGTGGCGCAGGAGAGCGTGGAGCGCGGTCAGGTGCGCCTGGGCAGCGTGGCTCGGCCGGCGAGGGCCTGCGAGGAGCACGCGCGGGTCGGCCTCGCCCAGGCGTCTACGGTGCAGGAGTCGAGGCAGGCCGTGCCCGCGGCGCTGCGTCGTCTGGTGGTACTGGCGTGCGCCGCCGTCCTTGGAGCCCTGCTGGTCGCAGGAGGCATCGTCCTGTCCGGCTTGATCTCCGAGCCGGTTGCTGGCGGGACCACGACGGTGCAGCAGGGTGAGTCGTTGTGGGACATCGCCTCGGCAACGGGTGCCCAGGACGTCTCTGCGGCGGTCTCGCAGATCGTGGAGCTCAACAACCTGGAGAGCACGACTCTTCAGCCGGGGCAGACCCTCATCCTGCCGGCGAGCTGAGCCTCCAGGCGCGGCAGGCTTGCGACTGCGGGCGTGTGGCCCTACGCTCCGAGCACACGAATTGCGAGGACTCGGAGGCTACGCGTGCACTGCCCATTCTGCAGATACGACGGTTCGCGCGTTGTCGACTCCCGGACGACTGATGACGGGCTCGCGATCCGCCGTCGTCGCGAGTGCCCCCAGTGTGGGCGGCGCTTCACCACCACTGAGACGGCGAGCCTGTCGGTACGCAAGCGATCGGGGGCGGTGGAGCCCTTCTCGCGCGACAAGGTCGTGGTGGGTGTACGCCGTGCCTGCCAGGGACGTCCGGTGTCCGACGATGATCTCGCGCTACTGGCTCACCAGGTTGAGGAGGCGATCCGGGCCTCCGGGCAGGCGCTCATCGACTCTCACGACGTCGGCCGGGCGATTCTGCGGCCGCTGCGGGAGCTTGACGAGATCGCTTACCTGCGCTTTGCCTCGGTCTACTCCGGATTCAACACCCTGGATGACTTTGAGAAGGCCATTGCCGAGCTGCGCGAGGCCCACCACAAGGACTGACTGACGCAAGGCACCTGGCGCCTGGAGGTCTGCCACCAGGCTCGGCCGCAGGTGGCAGGTAGCAGGTAGCCTGGTAGGGCTGCCTTGATGGCGCCGGACTATCTGGCGTCGATCGTGGCGATAAGGCTGTCGACCAGGGCGGGCCAGGTCCAGCGTTCCTCCATCAGCGCGCGCCCGGCGCGGCCCATGCGCTCACGCAGTTGAGGGTCCTGTAGCTGACGTACGAGGGCGGCGGTCAGGGCGTCCTTGTCCCTGCCATCGACGACGTTGCCGGTCACGCCCTCCTCGACGGTCTCTGGGGCGCCGCCGCTCGTGCCTGCGATGACGGGCAGGCCGGCAGAAGAGGCTTCCAGGAAGACGATGCCCAGGCCCTCGACGTCGAGCCCACCACCTCGGGTACGGCAGGGCATGGCAAAGACGTCGCCCATGGCTACGTGCCAGGGCAGTTCCTCGTAGGGGACCTTGCCGGTGAGGATGATGGACTCGCGAGCAGGCGAGTCGCGTTTGAGGTCGGCCAGACGCTTGGCGTAGGAGCCCCATCCCACGATGACCAGGCGGGCCCCCGGGACCTGCTCTGCGACGCGAGGCCAGACCTTGATGAGGCTGTCCTGTCCCTTGCGGGCGACCAGGCGTGAGACGCAGACGACGGTCGGGGCCTCGCCGAGGCGGTAACGGTCGCGCAGCAGGGCTCGGGCGGCGGGGTTGGGATGGAAGCGGTGGGTGTCAATGCCGCTGGGAAGTCGCAGGAGCTGCTGGTCAGCCGGCATGAAGGGGCGCAGGCGGCCCAGGGTGTAGTCAGAGATGTAGGTGATGACGTCAGCGTCACGGAAGATCTTGCGCAGCGCCTGGCGAGCGCCTGGGATCATGGACCACCCGACCTCGTGACCGTGAGTCGTGGCGATGACCCGTGTAGCGCCGGCGCGGTGGGCCGCCGCTCCCAGCAGGCCCAGAGGGGCCGCCGCCCCGAACCAGACGGTTTCGATGCCGCGCTGCGTGATCGCCTGCTCCATGCGGCGGCGCACATCCGGGGTGGGCAGCAGCATATGGGTGGGGACTCGCAGGACCTCGTAGGGCAAGGTGGCGTCGTAGGCGCGGGCTGCCTCCTCTCCCTCCGGCGGGGTTGAGGCCAGGACGGTGAGGTCCTCCGCCGGTAGGCGGTGGCAGTAGTCGTCCAGGTAGGACTGGATCCCGCCCACGACGGGCGGGAAGTCATTCGTGACCAGGAGCGTGCGGCGCATGGGGGCCAGTGTAGGTGGCGGGCGCAGCGGATCCTGTGGTGGCGGGCGCAGCGGGTCAAGGCGAGAGGCTGCGGGCGCTGACCTGTGCCTGCAACCCCTGCAGCCGTGCAGCCTCAGCCCTCGTCGGCGCTGCGCAGCACCTCGGACAGGCGCCGGGCGGCGGCCATCACCACCGGGCCGTGGACGCGTCCGGGCTGGCGGCCCATCCGCTCGATGGGGCCGGAGATGGAGATCGCCGCGATCACCTTGCCGCTGGCCCCGCGTACCGGCGCGGAGACCGAGGCGACCCCGGGCTCGCGCTCGCCCACGGACTGGGCCCAGCCCCGGCGTCGGACCGCCGAGAGCATGGTGGCGTTGAAGCGGGCCCCGGCCAGCCCGCGGTGCAGGCGGTCCGGCTCCTCCCATGCCAGGAGGATCTGTGCTCCGGATCCGCCGAGCATAGACATGGTGGCACCCACAGGGATGGAGTCACGCAGGCCGATCGGACGCTCGGCGTTGGCCACACAGATGCGCACGTCGCCCTGGCGGCGGTAGAGCTGGGCGGACTCGTGCGTCTTGTCCCGCAGTGCCGCGAGCACGGGTCCGGCGGCAGCGAGCAGGTGGTCCTCACCAGCGGCTGAGGCGAGCTCGCTCAGCCTCGGGCCCAGGATGAAGCGCCCCTGTGAGTCGCGCGAGACCAGGCGGTGGTACTCCAGGGCCACCGCGATGCGGTGAGCCGTCGGTCGGGCCAGGTGTGTGGAGGTCACGAGCTGCGCCAGGGTGGCCGGGCCGGCCTCCAACGCACTCATCACCAGCGCCGCCTTGTCAATGACGCCGACGCCGCTGCTGCTCTCCTCAATCGATGCGTCCATAATCTGATACTGCCATCCCAAGGGGTGAGATTTCAAGTTAAGGTTTCATGCAGTCAGAAACCTCGTGAAAGGAAGTGTCGCGATGGGAAAGACCCTCGCTGAGAAGGTGTGGCAGGACCACGTCGTGTCCCAGGGAGCCGACGGCGCCCCGGACCTGCTGTATATCGACCTTCACCTGGTCCACGAGGTCACCAGCCCACAGGCCTTTGAGGGACTGCGCCTGGCCGGCCGTCAGGTACGCCGTCCTGATCTCACGCTGGCCACCGAGGACCACAACACCCCCACCCTGGACATCGACCTGCCGATCGCGGACCTGACCAGCCGTACCCAGATCGAGACCCTACGCCGCAACTGTGCGGAGTTCGGGGTACGCCTGCACTCCCTGGGGGATGCTGACCAGGGCATCGTCCACGCCGTCGGCCCACAGCTGGGCCTGACCCAGCCTGGCATGACGGTGGTGTGCGGCGACTCCCACACGTCCACCCACGGCGCTTTCGGGGCGCTGGCCTTTGGCATCGGCACCAGCCAGGTCGAGCACGTCCTGGCCACCCAGACCCTGCAGATGAAGCCGTTCCAGACGATGAGCGTGCGCATCGACGGCGAGCTGCCCGCCGGATCCGGGGCCAAGGACATCATCCTGGCCATCATCGCCAAGATCGGCACCAACGGTGCCCAGGGCCACGTCATCGAGTACCGCGGCAGCGCCATCGAGAAGCTCTCGATGGAGGCACGCATGACGATCTGCAACATGAGTATTGAGGCCGGGGCGCGCGCCGGCATGATCGCGCCGGACCAGACCACCTTCGACTACCTCCAGGGCCGCCCCCACGCGCCGCAGGGGGAGGACTGGGACGCCGCCGTGGCCTGCTGGAGCTCCCTGCGCACCGATGAGGACGCCGTCTTCGACACCGAGGTCGTGCTTGAGGCCGAGGACATCGAGCCCTTTGTCACCTGGGGCACGAACCCCGGCCAGGGCCTGCCGATCTCGGCCACGGTCCCCGACCCCGAGCAGATCGCCGACGAAACCGAGCGCCGCGCGGCTGAGCGGGCCCTGGAGTACATGGACCTGCGTCCGGGCACGCCGCTGCGTGAGATCCACGTGGACACGGTGTTCCTGGGATCGTGCACCAACGGCCGCATCGAGGACCTGCGGGCCGCTGCCGAGGTGGTGCGTGGACGCACCAAGGCCCCAGGAGTGCGCATGCTCGTGGTTCCTGCCTCCGCCCGTATCCGCCTGCAGGCTGAGGAGGAGGGCCTGGACCAGGTCTTCAAGGACTTCGGCGCAGAGTGGCGCAACGCCGGCTGCTCGATGTGCCTGGCTATGAACCCGGACAAGCTGGCCCCCGGCGAGCGCTCGGCCTCGACCTCCAACCGCAACTTCGAGGGACGCCAGGGCAAGGGCGGCCGCACCCACCTGGTCTCGCCCGTGGTCGCCGCGGCCACCGCGGTGCGCGGCACGCTGTCCACGCCTGCGGACCTTCCTGCCCTGACCACCGCGGCCTGACCGCCCCGAGACCCAAGGAGACACTCATGGAGAAGTTCATCCGCCACACCGGTATCGGGGCACCGCTGCGTCGCAGCGCCGTCGACACCGACCAGATCATCCCCGCCGTGTACCTCAAGCGCGTCACCCGCACCGGCTTCGAGGACGCCCTGTTCGCCTCCTGGCGGGCGAACGAGTCCGACTTCATCCTCAACCAGGAGGCCTACAAGCGTGCCAGCGTGCTCGTGGCCGGCCCGGACTTCGGCACCGGCTCCTCGCGCGAGCACGCCGTGTGGGCGCTGAAGGACTATGGCTTCAAGGTGGTGCTCGCCCCGCGCTTCGCGGACATCTTCCGTGGCAACGCTGGCAAGCAGGGTCTGGTGGCTGGCGTCATCTCCCAGGAGGACGCCGAGCAGCTGTGGAAGATCCTGGAGACCGAGCCCGGCACCGAGGTGAGCGTGGACCTGGAGCAGCGCACGGTGGCCGCAGGTGGTTTCCGTACCACCTTCCAGATCGACGACTACGTGCGCTGGACCCTGATGGAGGGCCTGGACGACATCTCGCTGACCCTCCAGCACGAGGACGAGATCGCCGCCTACGAGGCCGCGCGTCCCTCCTTCAAGCCGCGCACGCTGCCGGCGCGCCACCTGCCTGAGGCACAGGTCGTTCCGGCGCGCGCCGCGGACATGCCGCAGGCCTGAGCCGCAGTGGGCGCACCCAGCCCACCTGCAGGCCCTCCCGGACCACACGACGACGGCGGTACCGCCCCCTCCGGAAGGCGGCACCGCCGTCGTCGCTCACGCAAGAATTGCGCGCTGAGCGACGCCGTCGCGCACCTCACGTCGCGCGCGGCCTGCGTGCCACTATCCTGGGGCGACCGTGCCCGGCCGCACCCCCACGCGCCTCGGGCCCCGCTTGAGGTGACGGAGGTTGACGATGGTCGACGGACTGCTGCAGGTCCACGGTGGCCGCCCACTGCGCGGCGAGATCACGGTGCGCGGCGCAAAGAACCTCGTACCCAAGGCCATGGTGGCGGCGCTGCTGGGGCGTACCCCTTCGGTGCTGCGCAACGTGCCCCTCATCCGTGACGTGGACGTGGTCTCCGGGCTGCTGAGCCTGCACGGGGTCTCCATTGACTACGACCAGACCGAGGGGATCCTGTCCCTGGACTCCTCCAGCGTCGAGAGCGCCCATATGGCGGACATCGACGCCCACGCCGGGTCCTCGCGCATTCCGATCCTCTTCTGCGGCCCGCTTCTGCACCGACTGGGGGAGGCCTTCATCCCGGACCTGGGCGGGTGCCGCATCGGAGACCGCCCCATCGACTACCACCTGAACATCCTGCGCAGCTTCGGCGCGGTGGTGGACAAGCAGGCGATGGGTATCCGGCTCACGGCCCCGCACGGGCTGCACGGCACAGTGATCGACCTGCCCTACCCCTCGGTAGGTGCCACCGAGCAGACCCTGCTCACCGCGGTGCGCGCCGAGGGACTGACGGAGCTGCGCGGGGCCGCGATCGAGCCCGAGATCATGGACCTGGTGGACGTGCTACAGAAGATGGGCGCCATCATCTCCGTGGACACCGATCGCACCATCCACATCGAGGGCGTGGACGAGCTGGTGGGCTACACCCACACCGCCCTGCCCGATCGCATTGAGGCCGCCTCCTGGGCTTCGGCGGCCCTGGCGACCCACGGCGACGTGTTCGTACGCGGCGCTCACCAGTCGGACATGACCACCTTCTTGAACGTCTACCGCAAGGTCGGCGGCGCCTTTGACGTGCGTGACGACGGCATCCGCTTCTGGCACCCGGGTGGTGACCTGAAGTCGCTGGTGGTGGAGACCAACGTTCATCCTGGCTTCATGACCGACTGGCAGCAGCCGCTGGTGGTGGCCCTGACTCAGGCGGACGGTCTGTCCATCGTGCATGAGACGGTGTACGAGAACCGCTTCGGCTTCACCTCGGCGCTGCGCAAGATGGGCGCCACGATCCAGGTCTACCGCGAGTGCCTGGGGGGCTCGGCCTGCCGCTTCGGGCAGCGCAACTTCTACCACTCCGCCGTGATCTCCGGTCCCTCGCCCCTGCACGGGGCGGATATTGAGGTGCCTGACCTGCGCGGCGGTTTCTCCCACCTCATTGCCGCCCTGGCGGCCGAGGGCACGAGCCGGGTCGAGGGCATCAACCTCATCGACCGTGGCTACGAGCACTTCATGAGCAAGCTCGCCGCGCTGGAGGCGGACGTCACCCGTCTGGCCTGAGCGAGCGGCGGCGCCTGCGCACCCTGAGTGGTGCCTCCCAGTAGAGTCGCGGTGTGGCTTCGACTCAGCACCGCACCATAACGCCCTTCTACCGCTTCGCCGCGCGAGGGGTGATCATCCCCTTCCTCAAGGCCGTCTCGCGCCAGCAGGTGACGGGGCTGGAGAACATCCCGCGCTCGGGCGGGTTCGTGGCGGTGGCCAACCACTTGTCCGAGCTGGACTCGCTGACGGCCATGCGCGCGCTGGTGGATGCTGACGTCCCGGTCTACTCCCTGGCGAAGTCCAGCCTGTTCGAGATCCCGGTGCTGGGTCACGTCTTCAAGGCCGGTGGCCAGATCCCGGTCTACCGCGGCACGGACAAGGCGGGCAACGCTCTGGTGGAGGCCGAGCGGCGCCTGCGTGCCGGGGACGCCATCATGGTTTTCCCTGAGGGTACGCTCTCGCGCGACCCCCTTCAGTGGCCGATGACCGGCAAGACGGGTGCGGCCCGCTTGGCGATGGCCACCGGTGTCCCCGTCCTGCCCATGGGACAGTGGGGTCCGCAGGACATCCTTGACTCCTTCGAGGGCGGAGGCTTCCACCCCTTCCCACGCAAGGACGTGCGCGTGAGCATCGGTGAGCCCTTCACCCTGGAGGCCTTTGGCTCCGACACCACGGACCGCGACGCCGTGCGTGAGGCGACGGCTGAGATCATGCGCCGCATCACCGCGATCGTGGAGGATCTGCGCGGGCTCAAAGCCCCACGCCCCTATGACCTTCACTATGACGGCAACCCGGGCAAGAACAAGCACGGCCGGGACAAGCGCGGCACGCGTCGCCCCGATCCACTGCCCGGGCAGGAGGGCGACGGCGAGGCTCAGGCATGAGCGGCTTCTCGCGTGCCGCCGTGATCGGCTCAGGCGCCTGGGGAACCACCTACGCCTGCCTGCTGGCCAGTGCCGGCACCCCGACGACGATCTGGGCGCGTCGGGCTGAGCTGGCCGATGAGATCAACGCGGGTACCAATGCCCGCTATCTTCCCGGTACGCCGCTACCGGCCGGGATCAGCGCCACCACGGACCTGGGGGAGGCCGTGGACGGCGCGGGGATCGTCGTCGTCGCGGTGCCCTCGCAGGTCTCGCGCCAGGTACTCGCGCCCTTGGCCGGCGCTCTCGCGCCCGGAGCCGTGGCCGTGTCACTGATGAAGGGCATTGAGCTGGGAACCGGGCTGCGCATGAGCCAGGTCCTCGGCCAGGCGCTGGAGCTGGAGGAGGGGCGTATCGCCGTCGTCTCCGGGCCGAACCTGGCCGATGAGATCGCGGCAGGCCAGCCCACGGCCACGGTGGTGGCCGCACGTGATCCGCAGGTGGCGACGGCGGTGGCGGGCGCCTGCGCGACCGCGACCTTCCGGCCCTACACCAACACCGACGTGCTCGGTGTGGAGCTGTGTGGGGCGGTCAAGAACGTCATCGCCCTGGCCGTGGGAATCGCGGCCGGACGGGGTATGGGGGACAACTCCAAGGCCACGATCATCACCCGGGGACTGGTGGAGATCACACGGCTCGGGCTCGCGCTGGGTGCGGCGCCGGAGACCTTCGCGGGGCTGGCGGGCATGGGAGACCTCGTGGCCACCTGCTCCTCTCCGCTGTCACGCAACCAGACCTTCGGGCGCCGGCTGGGGGAGGGCATGAGCGTGGCCGAGGCCTCGGCTGCCTCACGTGGCGTGGCTGAGGGGGCCAAGTCGGCTCGCGCTGTGCTGGACCTGGCTGAGGCGCACGGCGTCGAGATGCCGATCACCGCCGGCGTGGTGGCCGTGGTGGAGGGGTCCGCGACGGTTCCCGAGGTCACTGACGCCTTGCTCGCTCGCCCGCGCAAGGCTGAGGGCGTCCACGCCACGCCGCAGGCCTGAGCATCTCTCGCCCGTCTACCGCCGCAGGCCTGGTCCTGCGCCGTCGGGGTACCCCGGGCAGGTCTCCTGATCAGGGCTGGCGGACGTCGATGACCAGGCGGGAGGGCTCAGAGAGCGTGAAGACCCGGTACTGGGTCGACTCCGTGCCCAGCACCAGCTGGAACTGGTCCTCAAAGGTCCGGTCCAGGTAGACCTGCTTGAGGGCCGTGCCACCGGCGTTGACCAGGGCGGGGCCGTCGTAGTCGATCTGCTGGTCCTGCTCGGTCATGGGCATCTGGGTGCCGCGGCCGTAAACGCGGATGAGGTGGCTGCCCTCCAGGCTGAGGGGATCGCCCTTGCCCTGGGTCGAGGCCTCATCGACGACGTCAGCGAACCAGCCGATCGTGCCGGTGCCCGAGGTCTGGACGACCACCCGGTCATAGCCCTCGTGGACTCCCGTGCGCAGGGCCGTCTCCACACCCGCCTCGCCGCTGGGCTCCGACTCGGAGTGCCCCTCGGTCCAGGCAGCCTCAGGGTCCTGGGCAGACTCCTGCGCGGTCAAGGCCTGGCTCGTGGCCTCGGCTGAGGCGGAAGCCGACGGCGTCGCTGAAGCAGCCGGGGAGGACACCGACGGCGAAGGCGAGGACGCGGCTGACCCGGCCCCCGACGTCGAGCCGCAGGCGGCCAGAGCACCTGCCAGGACCGCGCCGAGCCCGCCAGCGAGCACCCCGCGGCGTGTGAGGTCTGTGGTGCCGTGAGCGCCGCGTGCGCCAGTGCGAGACGAGGTCGTCATCGGGTCCTCCTGAGGATGTGGACGGGCTTGGCTTCCACCAGGGTACGGGCACGGCGTCACGGAAGCAGTCAGCCAAGGCGGTAGCGTTGCGGCCATGTCGTCCACGAACGCGCCTGAGACCGCCACCAGCCGACCCCTGACCGCTTCGCCCGGGACCGAGCCGGGCACGGCCAGCGAGGCCGGCGTCGCACGCAAGCCGCGCGTCGCCGTCGTCTTTGGGGGCCGCAGCGGTGAGCACACGATCTCCTGCGCCACCGCGGCCGGGGTCCTGTCCGCGATCGACCGTGATCGCTTTGACGTCCTGCCGGTGGGCATCACCCTGGACGGGCAGTGGCTGCTGGTTGACGACGACCCAGCCGCCCTGGCCCTGGACGAGTCCCGCCCGCCGGTCGAGATCACGGCCGAGGGCCTGGGGCGCGGCGAGCTCGCGATGCGACTGGGCGGGGGAGCCTTCACCGCCGTCACCCCCACCGGCCCCAAGGTGCTGGGCGAGGTCGACGTCGTCCTGCCCCTGTTGCACGGCCCCTACGGTGAGGACGGCACCATCCAGGGCATGCTGGAGATGCTGGACATCCCCTACGTGGGATGCGGCGTGCTCGCCTCGGCCGCCGGCATGGATAAGCAGGTCACCAAGGTGCTGCTCAATGCCGCCGGGATCCCGACCGCCCAGCATGTAGTGGTCCACCCCCACCGTTGGGACAGTGAGCGTGAGCTCATCCTGGACGCCTGTGAGGCCCTGACCTACCCGCTCTTCGTCAAGCCCGCCCGAGCCGGCAGCTCGCTGGGCATCACCAAGGTCGAACGCCGGGAGGACCTGCCCGCGGCCATCGAGGCGGCACGCGAGGTCGACCCCAAGGTGCTGGTCGAGTCCGGCGTCGAGGGCCGGGAGGTGGAGGTCGCCGTCCTGGACGGTCACCACGGCGCCGCCCCACGCGTGGCCGAGCCCGGCGAGATCGTCATGGACGCCTCCCACGGGGCCGGGGAGTTCTACGACTACGAGACCAAGTACCTGGCTCACGACGCCGTCCAGATGGTCTGCCCGGCGCGCGTGAGCCACCAGGAGTCCGAGCTGCTCAAGGAGACGGCGGCCCGCGCTTTCGAGGCGCTAGGCGGGGAGGGCCTCATGCGCGTGGACTTCTTCCTCACCCCGCGCGGGGAGGCTGTGGTCAATGAGGTGAACACGATGCCCGGGTTCACTCCCTTCTCCATGTACCCCTACATGTGGCAGGTGTCTGGCCTGAGCTACACGGACCTGGTCAGCGAGCTCATTGAGCTGGCGCTGGAACGCCCGCGCAGCGTCAACCGCTGAGCGAGGCGACGCGCGCGGGCGGCACGGAGAGACAGGCAGACGTGGGCAGGACGGGATCCCGGGCCGGTCACCGCGGCACGACGACGGCGCGACCAGGAGGCTCGCTGGCCTCGCCTGCCACGGTGGCCGAGCTGGGGGAGGCGGGCCTGCTGGCCGTGATCACGCCGTTGCTGCCGGCCAGCCCCGTCCAGGTGGTGGGCAACGGGGACGACTGTGCGGTGCTCGCGGCACCCGACGGGCGCTACGTGGTCTCCACCGACGTCCTCGTGGAGGGCCACCACTTCCGCACCGACTGGTCGGGCCCTGAGCAGGTCGGGCGACGCGCGGCTGCCCAGAACCTCGCCGACGCCGCTGCCATGGGAGCGCGGTCGGTAGCCCTCGTGGTCAGCCTCGTCCTGCCAGGCGACACTCCTGTGTCCTGGGTGGAGGGACTGGCCCGGGGCCTGGGTGAGGAGTGCCGCAAGGCTGGGGCCGGCGTCGTCGGTGGGGACCTGAGCGCGGGGGAGAGCATCGTCATTGCCGTCACCGTCCACGGGGACTTGGAGGGCCGTGAGCCGGTCCTGCGCAGCGGGGCACGGGCCGGGGACCTCGTGGTCCACGCCGGCGACCTGGGCCTGAGCGCGGCAGGGCTGGCGCTGCTGGAGGCCGGAGCGGCGCCGGGCTGTCACGGAGGCTGTGAGGCACCTTGGACGGAGGACGGCGATCGCGCCGCTCGCCTCGGAGGTGGGGCCGGTGCGGGTGCCAAGGAGGCGGGACTCATCCGCCGCTGCGTGGAGCGTTTCCTCGCGCCGGCGCCGCCGATTCAGGCTGGGCCCGCGCTCGCGGAGACTGGTGCCCACGCGATGATGGACGTCTCGGACTCCCTGCTGCGCGACTGTGGACGGATCGCGGCGGCCAGCGGCGTCGTCGTCGACCTGGACGATCCTGAGGACCCGCGCACGGTGCTGGGTCGGGCGGCCGCGGCACTGGAGCCTGTGGCGCAGGTGGTGCTGGAGGCTCGCGGTCAGGGGGAGCCTGGCGGTGCGGCGAGGCTCGCGCGCCAGTGGGTGCTGACCGGGGGAGAGGACCACGGCATGCTCGCCTGCGTGCCGGCTGACGCGATCCTGCCCGAGGGGGTGCGCGTCATCGGGCGCGTGCTCGAAGTCGGTGAGCCTACCGGGCAGTCGGCGCCGGGAGTCCTCGTCGGGGGACGGCCGTGGACGGGCGCGCTGGGCTGGGACCACTTCGCCGGCTGAGTGGGTGGCTCTTTCGTTGTGGTTGCAACTGGGGAGTGGGCTTGAGTCTTTTTCTGGGGTGCTGAGATCGCGCTTGCGGACCTGAGGAGGTCGTATAGGCCTGCGCTCGGGCGGTTGGAACGTGCTGCGGCGGATGCGTGCGTCGGTACGCGACGAGAACGTGCCTGACGAGGCTTGGGACGCACGTATGCGTGGCGTCAAGGCGCACTCATCTGCGTAGGGCCGTTCCAATGGGCGTAGGGCGCCTGATAGCCCAGCCTCGAGCCCGCAACCGCCCCCCAAGTGCGGCTCGCAGACCGCCGCCCCCCCCAGGCGCCATCCCCCCCCAGGGCCCGCCAGGCACGACGAAGGCCGCCACCCGAGGGTGACGGCCTTCCAGCGCCAGATCGGCAGGCTGCGCTCAGATGTTGCGCGTGACCTTGCCGGCCTTGAGGCAGGAGGTGCACACGTTCAGGCGCTTGGGGGCGCCGTTCACGAGAGCACGCACTCGCTGGATGTTGGGGTTCCACCGGCGGTTGGTCCGCACGTGGGAGTGCGAGACGCTCTTGCCGAAGATGGGGCCCTTGCCGCAGACGTCGCACACAGCAGCCACGGTCTCACTCCTGAATCTTCAATGCTTCAACGCTCGGACTCGTCGTCCGGCGCTAGGTCCACCGCCCGGGGAGTGCTCCCTCGGGCAACCCGGACACTGTATCGAACTTCGGGGCCCGCTCCCAAGCGCATCCAGCGTGGGCTGAGGCACAACCGTGCCACCTGGCTGGCGCAGCCAACCGCCTCAGGCAGGTAGCCTTGAGGGTATCCCACGGCACGCAAGGAGGACGAGGTGAAGGACGACGGCGCACGCCTGACCCCCCAGAGCGTGGACGCCGAGGCCCTGCGCACCTGGTTCTCCCTGGCCAGGGACACTGCCGAGGCCACCCGCAGCCTGGTCGACTCTCTCAACGTCTTCCCCGTCCCTGACTCTGACACGGGAACGAACGTCGCCCTCACCCTGCGCTCGGCGGTCGAGGCGCTCAGGCTGCTGCCGGCAGGAGCTGACGCCGCCCAGGTCTCCCGGGCTGCCGCTGACGGGGCCGTGCGCGGCGCCCGCGGCAACTCCGGACTCCTGGTCTCCCAGGCGCTGTCCGCCCTGGCGGACGAGGTCGCGCAGGCTCCGGACCCGAGCGGGCTGCGGCCGGTGGAGCTGGTGCACGCCTACGAGCGCATCGCCTCCACCACCTGGGCGGCGGTCTCACGGCCGGTGACCGGGACGCTGCTGACGGTGGCCCGCGATGCTGCGAGCACGGCACGCCAGACCCTCCAGGACGCCGATGCCGCACACCCGGCGACGGTGGCGGACATCGCGGCCGCGGCGGCCCTGGGCGCTCAGGAGTCCGTGGTCGAGACCGCAGGAATGGGGCACGGCCCGGTCGACGCCGGAGGAGCTGCCCTCATGCTGCTGCTGACGGCACTGTCCGACTGCCTGGGAGAGCAGGCGCAGGCCGCAGGCTCTGTGACCACGGGAGTCTCGGGGACGGCGTCAGAGGCGACCTATACGCGGGTAGCCCACCAGATGCTCATTGACCTGGCCAGCTCCGGCACGCCTCACGGTCACCTCTACGACGCCCAGGCCTCGCCCGACGCCTCGACCGGGGAGTTCGAGGTCATGTACCTGCTGGAGGCCACCGCCTCGCAGGCCGCTGCCCTGCGCCGCCAGCTGGAGGCCGTGGGAGACAGCGTGGGCGTGGTCGGCACCCCGGACGCCCTGGGAGTGGGGCTCTACCAGGTCCACGTCCATACGGACACCCCGCGCGCGGCGCTGCCTCGCGGTGGGCGTGCCCGCCAGGTGTGCATCCACCACCTGACCCCGACCACCATGGCGCTGGCCGGGGGCTGGGACGCAGCCGAGCCGCCGCTGGCCTTCGCCCACCCCGCCCAGGCGCAGGCCAGCAACGTCATCTCCCTGGAGCGCCTGGCTGCCAGGCGTCAACGCCGCGAGGCTGAGCGCGAGGCAGGTCTGCGTGCTCACCCGTCCCAAGGTGGAGCCCCCTTGCCGCGTCCCCAGGAGCGCGTAGGCGTCATCGCCTGCACCCGAGCCCCGGGCCTCATTGAGCAGCTGGCCCGCACCGGCGCCGTCGTCGTCCTCGATCCCGAGCGCGAGGGCATCGTCAGGGCCGTGGGTGACCTGGGCCTGGCTCAGGTCCTCGTCCTTCCCTGCGACGACGACGGCGCAGCCGCGGCCCACGAGGCGGCTCGTTACCTGGCTGCCCGGGCTGTGCCCTCGGTCGTCTCGGGTCCGACGGGGGCGCGCCTGGCCGCCCAGGTCGACCCCGTGCCGGGCCAGGGCCTCAACAGCCCTCAGCTGCTGGTGGCCGATACCGACGACGAGGCTCGTGCCCTGGCTGCAGCGGTGGCCGTGGCTGGTTCTGTACCGGGTGGGCCTGGGGGAACCGGCGTGACGACGCCGGAGAGCACCAGCCTGACCGAGCTGGCCCGTCGCGCGAGCCTGGCAGGTGCGCATATGCGCACCCTGGCCTTCGACGGTGCCCAGGCCGAGGCCGAGTCCGTCGCCTTCGCCGTCGCCAGTCTGCTGCGCGGCGACGACGAGTTGGTCACCGTTATCCTGGGCCGTGACGCCCTGCCGGACGTCGGCTCACTGGCGGCCACCGCCGTCGCCCAGCGGGCTGAGACCCTGACCGGCTCGGCCGAGGCTATCGAGGTCGTCGTCCATGCCGGCGGCCAGGTCGCCCCAGATGTCCTCATCGCCGTCGAGTAGCACCTACCACCGTGTCCGTCCCTGTCTCCTCCACATCCTCCGCCCCTACTCCGCTCGGGTCTCGTCCGCTCCTGGCCACGCCCGTGGACAAGCTGCTGGGCAAGCGCACGGCCGAGCAGCTGGGCCGCCAGGGCGTGGAGACCGCCGGCGACCTGCTGCGCCTGCTGCCGCGACGCTATGACACCTGGGGGGACCTGACGGACCTGTCGAGCCTGGTTGAGGGTGAGCAGGTCACCGTCCAGGCCCAGGTCATGCGCTCAGCCGCTCGTCGCGCGCGCGGAGGCCGCCCGCCTGCCCTCATGGAGGCGCTGGTCACCGACGGCGCCTCCAAGATGGACGTGGTCTTCTTCGGCGCCGCCGGGCTCATGGCTCACTACGCCGAGCAGTTCTCGCCGGGGACCACCGTCCTGCTGTCAGGCAAGGTCGGTATACGCCGCGGTCACCGCCAGCTGGCCAGCCCTCGCTTCCAGGTCCTGGACGAGCTGGACGAGGCCGAGCGCGCCGAGCTGCTGGCGCGACCGATGCCGATTTACCCCGCCACCGAGTCCCTGCCGTCGTGGCGGGTGGCCAAGGCTGTGCGCACGGTGCTTGACCAGCTCACCGAGCAGGACGTCCCGGAGCCCCTGCCGCCTGAGGTCCGCCAGGCCCACGACCTCGTTGGCGCCCTGACCGCCTGGCGCTGGGTCCACACGCCTGAGGACGCCGAGCAGTGGCGCGCGGCCCGCAAGCGCCTGCGCTACGAGGAGGCCTTCGTCCTCCAGAGCGCTCTGGTCCAGCGTCGCGCCGCCCATGAGGCCACCCATGCCGCCGTGGCCTGGCCGCGTCCGGGTGCCGGGTCCCTGCGAGCCAGCCTGGACGCCAGCCTTCCTTACACCCTGACCCGCGGCCAGGAGCGGGTGGGGCGTGAACTGGAGGAGGCACTGGCCTCAACGGTCCCGATGCAGACCCTGCTCCAGGGGGACGTCGGTAGCGGTAAGACCCTCGTGGCTCTACGGGCCATGCTTCAGGTGGTCGGTGGTGGGGGACAGGCCGCCCTGCTTGCCCCGACCGAGGTCCTCGCCGCCCAGCACCGTTCCTCCTTGGAGCAGCTGCTGGGGCCCTTGGCCCGGGCCGGGATGCTGGGGGGCGCCAGCCAGGCCACCCAGGTCCTGCTCCTGACCGGTTCCACCCCTACGCCCCAGCGCCGGGAGATCCTGGCAAGGCTGGCTGGGGGTGAGAGCGCGATCGTGGTAGGCACGCACGCCCTGCTGTCAGACACCGTCCAGATCCCCTTCCTGGGACTGGTCGTCGTCGACGAGCAGCACCGCTTCGGCGTCGCCCAGCGTGATGCCTTGCGCGAGCGAGGCAACGTGCGTGACCCGGACACCGGCCAGCTGCGCACCCCCCACCTGCTGGTCATGACTGCTACCCCGATTCCCCGCACCATCGCCATGACGGTCTTCGGGGACCTGGACACCGCGGTCCTGGACGAGCTGCCTGCCGGACGCAGCCCGGTGGCTACCCACCTGGTGCCCTGGGAACGCACCGGCTGGGTGGAGGGCATCTGGCAGCGTGCCGCCCGCGAAGTGGCCCAGGGCGGGCGGGTCTACGTGGTGTGCCCACGCATCGACGCCGGTGAGGCGGACCCGGGCGACAGCGCTGACGACCCGCAGGCCAGCGCCTCGCGCGGCGGTACGGTCCCGCTGTTCGCTGCCGTGCCCGGGACAGGGGATGAGGCAGCGGATGAGGAGAAAGCGCCGGCGCGCCCGCTTGCCTCAGTCGAGGACTGGGTGGAGCGACTGCGTGGCGAGCCGGCCCTGGCCGGGGTCAGCATCGGCACGCTGACCGGTCGCATGAGCCAGGCGGACAAGGACGCTGCGATGGCGGACTTCGCTCGCGGACGCGCACCGGTCCTGGTGTCCACCACCGTCATCGAGGTGGGCGTGGACGTGCCTGAGGCCACCATGATGGTCATCCTGGACGCTGACCGCTTCGGCCTGTCCCAGCTCCACCAGCTGCGCGGACGCGTGGGCCGCGGCCAGCGTGAGTCGCTGTGCGTGGCGGTCACCGGCGTCGAGGTCGGCTCGCCCGCCTTCCACCGGCTGCGCGCCTTCGCCCAGACCATGGACGGCTTCCGCCTGGCTGAGGCGGACCTGGAGCTGCGCAGCGAAGGCAACGTGCTCGGGGCGGCCCAGTCTGGCCGGCGCAGTGACCTGGACCTGCTGCGCGTGACGCGCGACGGCGCCCTCATTGCCTCAGCCCGGGCTGAGGCCGAGGCGCTGGTCAGTGCCGATCCGCACCTGGCCGATCACCGTGACCTGGCGGCAGCCATCGCTGACCGCCTGGATGAGGAGTCCCGGGCCTACCTCGAGCGAGCCTGAGCCACAGCCCGCAGCCCTGGTCGGTGCCCCTGGCGGGAGAGGGTGAGACTGGGTACAGGGTGAGGACTTCTCGACAAGGACGCCGGGGGACAGGATCGTGTCCTGGCGCTGCTCACGCAGGAGGACCGTGGCACACGCAGGCATTCCTCAGGACCAGGTGGCCCAGGGGCCGGTGCTCCGACCCCGCCTGCCCCTGTCCGTGGTCACCAAGCCCACCGGCGCCGCCTGCAACCTGGACTGCCAGTACTGCTTCTTCCTGTCCAAGGAGCTGCTCTACACCCAGAGCGGGGACGCCGTGACCTCGCGAAGCGTGAGCCCTCTGGGCTACGGCCGCTTCCTGACGGCGGTCTTCGATGAGTGGGTCCGCCAGGACATCGGCCGCGTCTTCGTCCAGGACCTCGACGCCGCCTTGTCCGCCCTGTTCGGCATCTACCCGGTGTGCGTCCACGTCCCCGAGTACGGGGTCAACCTTGCTATGGAGCTCAATGGCGACGTCTACGCCTGTGACCACTGGGTGGAACCGGACCGGCGGCTGGGCAGTGTCCTGGACAGCTCCTTCGCTGCGCTGGCCGCCACCCCGGTCATGCGCCGTTTCTCCCGCAAGAAGCGCGCGGAGCTGACGATGCAGTGCCGTCAGTGCCCGGTCGTGGGGCTGTGTCACGGTGGCTGTCCCAAGGACCGTTTTGAGCGCTCGGCCGACGGCGAGGACGGCCACAACTACCTGTGCCTGGGATATCAGCACTTCTACCGCCACATCCTGCCTGACCTGCAGGCCATGGCCAGGCTCCTGCGCGCAGGCCGCGCTCCTGCCGAGCTGATGGACCCGCGTACGCGCGAGCAGATGCGTGCCACTGGGCCGGCCAATCCGGCTGCCGAGGAGGGGCCTGGACGATGACTGTTGTGACTGCCTTGCTCATCGGTGCCTGTATGGGCTCCGCGGCCTAGGAGCTCTCCTGGTCGGGCTCGTCGAGCTCGGCGAACCACACGCGCGTCTCGCCGTAGGTCTTGTCCGCGAAACGGCGCATCCCCGCAGGCCAGCTGGGCTCAGGAGAACGGGTGGAGCGTTCCAGGACGACGACGCTGCTGGCTTCCAGCCACGGGTCCTCCCGGCGGGTCAAGGGCTCCAGCACCGCGCGCACGCCCTCCTCGTCGAGGTCGTAGGGAGGGTCGATGAGCACCAGGTCCACTGGCGCGCCGGCCGGGCCGGCCACGTAGGTAGCTGCCTTGGCGGTGACCGTTCGCACGCCCCGTATCCCCAGGGCGCGCACGTTCTTCTCACACACTTGGGTGGCTGTGCGTGCGGAGTCGACGAGCACCACCTCGCCGGCCCCGCGGCTGGCCGCCTCCAGCCCCAGCGCCCCGGAGCCGGCGAACAGGTCCAGGACCCGGGCGCCGTCGACCACCCCGTAGTGCTCCAGCCGGCCGAACAGCGCCTCGCGCACCCGCTCAGAGGTAGGACGCGTTCCGGCGCGGGGAACCTCCAGCCGGCGTCCGCCGGCGAGCCCGGCCACGATCCTCGTCATGCCGGCAAGCCTATGACAGCTCGGTGGAGTCGCGAGCCTGCCAGGTGCCGCGCCTGGACCACGCCGAGCGCGGTCAGCCGATAGGCTCAGTCACGTTGACCAGCCAAGGAGGAGACAATGACGTCAGCGCCCTGCGCCGCCCATGACGACGCGCCCTGGATGCTTCCCACCACCCCTGGACCAGGCCGGGGACGTCACCTGGTACCGCGAGCATGGGTACGCCGTTCCAGCCCCAGCCTGGAGCTATCGGGCACCTGGAGCTTCCGCCTGCATCCGGTGGCCGCCCCCGAGGGCGTGGATGATGCCGGCCGGAGTATCGAGCCCACCTTCGACACTGAGGACGCCACGCTCGGAGCGTGGAGCACCATCGAGCTGCCGGCGCACTGGGTGCTCACTGGCCAGGGGAAACGTGGCCTGCCCTGGTACACCAACGTCCAGTTCCCCTTCCCCCTGGACCCGCCCTTCGTGCCGGATGAGAACCCGACGGCGGACCACGTGCGGACCTTCGTTCTCCCCGACGGCTGGGGCCTGGGCGAGGAAGGAGGGCTCGACGTCCTGCGACTGGACGGGGTGGAGTCCTTCGCCTCGGTGTGGGTCAACGGCACCTGGGTCGGCACCACCCAGGGCTCCCGCCTGCCCAGCGAGCTGGACGTGACAGGGCTGCTGCGAGCCGGCAGCAACGAGATCGCGATCCGAGTCAGCCAGTGGTCACCCGGAAGCTACGCCGAGGACCAGGACCAGTGGTGGCTGCCAGGCATCTTCCGGGAGGTCACCCTCCACCACCGCCCGGCCGGACGCATCGACGACGTCTACGCGCGCCCGGACTACGACCCCGCCACCGGGACCGGCCGCCTGGAGGTCGAGGTATCAGGCCCCGCCGCGGCCTTCCCCGCCGAGGTCGTCCTGCCCGAGCTCGGGGTGAGCACCACCCTGACGGGTCCGGGGCTGGCGGTCCTGGAGGCGGGCGCCGTCGAGCCCTGGAGCGCCGAGATCCCGCGCCTGTACGAGCTGGATGTCCGTGCCACCGGCGAGACCGTCCGACTGCGTACGGGCTTCCGCCGCATCGAGGTGGTCGACGGCCAGGTGCGCGTCAACGGACAGCGGCTCATTCTGGCCGGGGTCAACCGCCACGAGGTGGGGGCAAGCCGCGGACGCGTCTTCAACGAGGAGTGGAGCCGGGCGGATCTGGCTCTGATGAAGGCCCACAACGTCAATGCCATCCGCACCTCTCACTACGCCCCGCACCCGCGCCTGCTGGACCTGGCTGACGAGATCGGCTTGTGGGTCATGGACGAGTGCGACCTGGAGACCCACGGCTTCGAGGCCGTCGGCTGGCAGGGCAATCCTGCTGACGAGCCGGCCTGGCGCGAGGCCCTGCTCGACCGTGCCCGCCGCATGGTCGAGCGGGACAAGAACCACCCCTCCATCATCTTCTGGTCGCTGGGCAACGAGTCCGGCACGGGACGCAACCTGGCGGCCATGAGCCAGTGGATCCACGAGCGTGACCACCAGCGTCTGGTCCACTACGAGGCTGACTTCGCCGGCCAGTACACCGACGTCCACTCCCGGATGTACCCCACCTTGGAGGAAGTGGCCGCCGTCGTCGAGCGGGATCCCGCCTCCCCGGCCGGCACCGGCCCGGTGGCGCTGTCTGGCATCCCTGCCTCCAGGCTCAGCCCCGGACAGGCGGCCCATGTACGCACCCTGCCCTACGTCATGTGCGAGTACCTCCACGCCATGGGCACCGGCCCGGGAGGTGCCGAGGGCTATACCAAGCAGGTTGAGCCCAACCCGCGCCACCTGGGCGGCTTCGTGTGGGAGTGGCGTGACCACGCGCTCATCGATCCTCGCCCTGAGGCCAGCGGCGCGCTGCGTTACGGAGGGGACTTCGGTGAGGACGTCCATGACGGCAACTTTGTGTGCGACGGACTGGTTACCGCCGACTCCGTGCCGAGCGCCGGCACCCGTGCCTGGGCCGCCAGCGTGGCGCCGGTGGTGGCCACCGCGCTCGCCGACGATCCCGGAGCAGTGGAGCTGCGTAACCGTTTCCACTCCCGTACCACTCAGGGCCTGGCCCTTGCCTACCAGGTCCTGGCCGAGGACAGCGGCCAGGCCGTGGTCACCGGCCAGGTCAAGGCGCCCGAGCTCGCTGCCGGCGAGTCCACCGTGCTGCGTGTGGAGGGCCTGGGCGAGGCCATCGAGCGTCTGCGGCGCGAGGAGCCGCAGGCCGTGGTGCACGTCCAGGCCGCGGTCCTCGACCCCGTGGTGGCAGGCATCCCGGCCACCTCGCCGCGGCAGGTGGACCCCGTCACCGGAGCGGTGCTGCTGCCACAGATCGGCCAGAGCACCGAGGACGGCCTGCGAGTGATGAACCTGCGGGAGACCTCGCTGGCACCGCTGGTTCCCGCCACGACCCGCCTGAGCGTGAGCGAACCGGGAGCGCGGCGGGTGAGCGGGGCGGTGGAGCTGGGCCAGGCACGCCTGGACAGCCTCGGCCGCCTGGTGGAGCTGGGCGGCGTCGAGATCGTGGGGCCCGAGGTCTGCGCCTGGCGCGCCCCCACGGACAACGACGACGGCCACGGCCCCGTGGAGTACTGGGACGTGGCGCCCACGCCGCAGAACATGGGCGGCGGCAGCGCCACCGGCGGCGCGTGGGGCACCCCCTCCTCGGCTGACCGGTGGCGCGAGGCCCGGCTGCACCTGCTGCGCGAGCGGTCCTGCGGCATTGAGATCGACGACGACGCCGTCACCGTCCGCTCGCGCGCGGGCGCACCGAGCCGGCAGTGGCGCCTGGACGTCACCACACGGTTCACCGCCGAGCGTGGCGGGCTGCGTATGCGCACCACGATCGAGCCTTCGGGGCCCCTGCCTAGCGTCCTGCCGCGTCTGGGGATCCGCCTGGGGCTGCCGGCCGGGCTGGAGAAGGCCACCTGGTCGGGGACAGGTCCGGCACCCTCCTACGCGGACATGGACCTGGCAGCGCGCCACGGCGTGTTCCAGGGGCAGATCGAGGACCTGTGGGAGATGCAGGTACGGCCCCAGGAGGGCGGCACCCACCCGGGTCTGCGCAGCCTGTGGCTCACCGGTCAGGACGAGGCCGGGCCGCTGCGCCTCATGGTGCTCACGCACGGGGCTCCTGCCTTCTCCCTGTCTGCCTGGCACCTGGACAACCTCACCGCGGCCAACCACGTGGAGGAGTTGAACAAGGACGAGCACCTGTGGCTCCACCTGGACGGGCTGCACCACGGCATCGGCACCCGCTCGTGCGGCCCTGACACCCGCCCGCAGTTCGCCGCTACCGCGCGCACGGTGGTCCTGGACGCCTGGATCGGGGTCCAGCGCGGCTGAGGACGCCTCGATCGTTGAGCCTGCCGGCCCTGCCCGCCCCGGTCCCCGAGGCGGGCAGGGCCGTGACAGGAGGGGAGAGGACGGGCCCGGCTGCGCCGTCGGCCACAGTGAGGCGGGCAGCGGCGCGGGGCCACCCACGAGCCGGGCAGGGCGATACCCTCACGCCATGACCCTCGCCGTCTACCCTGGCTCTTTCGACCCGATCACCACGGGGCACCTCGACGTCGTCGCACGCGCCCTGACCCTTTTTGACCGGGTCGTCGTCGGCATCGCGCACAACGCCGCCAAGTCAGGCCATCACCTCTTCGACGCCGAGACCCGCCTGAGCCTGGCACGCCAGGCCCTGGCGCAGCTGCCTGGTGCCGAGGTGGACCTGGTGCCTGGACTGCTGGCTGACTACTGCCGTGGGCGCGGGGCCACCGCGATCGTCAAGGGCCTGCGCAACGGCACGGACCTGGACGCTGAGGTGCCCATGGCACTGCTCAACCGGGACCTAGGGGGCCCGGAGACGGTCTTCCTCGCGGCCGCGCCGGCCCACGCCCACGTCTCCTCCTCCCTGGTCAAGGACGTCGCCCGCCACGGAGGAGACGTCTCGGCCCTGGTCCCACCGGTCGTCGCCGCAGCCCTGCGTCAGGAGCTGGGGCAGGACTGAGGCTGCCTGCCTGCCAGGCCTCGCGCCCTCCCACCGATACCCTGCGCCACCTCAAGGAAGGAAGAACTCGTGACCACCAGCCCAGACGCCGGTGACGACCTGCTCGTGATCCTCAGCGAGCTGGACAGCCTCATCTCCGGTTCACGCACCATGCCGATGAGTGCCTCCGCCATCGTCAACCGTGAGGAGGCCCTCGACCTCATTGACCGTGCACGTCGGGCCGTGCCACGCGCGGTGCACCGGGCCGAGGACATCGTGGCGGACGCCGACGCCGTCGCGGCTCAGGGACGGAAGGAATCCGAGCGCCTGATCCGCCACGCCCACGAGGAGGCTGAGCGCCTGGTCTCCTCGGAGAACGTCGTGCGCCAGGCCAATGACCGTGCGGACGCGATCATCGCCGCCGCCGAGGAGCGTGCCGCCCAGCTGCGCCACGGGGCTGACGACTACTGCGACCGCACGCTGGCCAGTCTGGAGATCGAGCTGGGACGGATCGGCGAGCAGGTGCGTGCCGGACGTGAGGTCCTGGCTGGGCGCCTGGAGTCCCGGGCCTCCACGGGCTACGGTCCCGGCCACACCGAGGCTGAGCGCCCCGAGCCTTCGCGGCGTTCCCTGCGCTCGTCAGCCAGCTGGTCCGTGGATCCCTCCGCCCAGCGCTGAGAAGGCTGCGCTCGGGCGGCGGTGACCGGCTCGGGCAGGTAGATTCGCACCGCAAGGTCCGCACCCGGACCGGGACCATGAGGAGGAAACCGTGACCGGACTCGTCGTCGACATCGTGGACCTGCCGCGCGCGGTAGGCTCGGTCAAGAACGTCCGCCTCGACCTGCCTGCGCCCACGGGCCTGGGTACGGAGGTCGTCGGCGTGCCCGAGGGCAGCGAGATGACGCTGGTTGCCTCATTGACCTCCATGGACGACGGCGTGCTCGTGCGCGGGGAGGCAGACGTCCACGTCCACGGTGAGTGCGTGCGCTGCCTGCGCGACCTGGACGAGGACCGCACCGTGACCTTTGACGAGCTCTACTTCCTGCCCGAGGCCGCTGCGGCCCAGAAGGAGGAAGGGGACGAGGAGGCGGAGGACCTCTTCCTCGTGGGGGAGACGAGCCTGGACCTGGAGCCGGCGCTGCGTGATGCCCTGGTCCTGGACCTGCCGTTCCGCCCCCTGTGCCGCCCGGACTGCGCGGGCCTGTGCCAAGAGTGCGGTGAGCGCCTGGACGACCTTCCCGAGGACCACCACCACGAGGTGCTGGACCCGCGCTGGTCGGCTCTGTCCGCGTTGCTGGAGGAGCCGGGCGAGCAGAGTCAGGAGGAGCAGGCCTGATGTCCCGAGGCTCGCACAAGCCCTCTCGCAGGACGGCTCCGCCGGCCCGTACGGACGTGGAGTCGCTGGTCTACCGCTGGGGCTGTCAGATCGAGGACCCGCTGCTGGACCTGGCGCTGACCCACCGCTCCTGGGCGCACGAGAACGGTGGCCTGCCCACCAACGAGCGCCTGGAGTTCCTGGGGGACGCCGTCCTGCAGATCATCGTCACTGAGGACCTCTTCCGTGACCACCCGGAGGTGCCCGAGGGACAGCTGGCCAAGATGCGAGCGGCCACGGTCTCCGAGCCGGCCCTGGCAGGCGTGGCCCGGGATCTGGGACTCGGTGAGTTCATCAAGCTTGGTAAGGGCGAGGCCCTGTCCGGCGGGCGGGACAAGGACTCGATCCTGTCCGATACCGTCGAGGCGCTCATCGGCGCCACCTACCTCACGGTCGGCCTGGAGCCTGTACGTGAGGTTGTCCTGCGGCTGGTCAGCCGCTTCCTCACCGAGGCCCCCTCGCGCGGCGCAGGCCTGGACTGGAAGACGAGCCTGCAAGAGCTGGCCGCCGTGCACCGCCTGGGCAGCCCGAGCTATCGCGTCACGAGCGTGGGTCCTGATCACGCCCGCGTCTTCACCGCCGTCGCCGTCGTCGACGGCCAGGAGCGTGGAGAGGGGACCGGCAGCTCAAAGAAGGTCGCTGAGCACGACGCCGCCGAGGCGGCCTACGCCTCGATCCTTGCCTCTCACGGTGACGGAGGGCTGGAGATTCCCGGGGCGACCGAGGCCCTGCGAGCGGACCTGGGGCTGCCGACCGGGCAGTCCAGCCCTGCCGGCGGCGCGGGTGCCTGAGCTTCCTGAGGTCGAGGCCGTCCGCAGGGGCCTGGAGCGCCACCTCGTCGGCCGTGTGGTCACGGGAGTCGAGGTCCTGGAGCCTCGTGCGCTGCGGCGTCAGGAGGGCGGCGTGGAGGCCTTCATCCGGGGCCTGGCCGGGCGCAGGCTGGAAGCGGCCGTGCGCCGCGGTAAGTTCCTGTGGCTGCCCCTGGATGACGGCCGCGCCCTGTCCGCCCACCTGGGGATGAGCGGGCAGCTTCTGGTCAGGGGCACAGCACCGGCAACCAGCGCGCGCGGCCAAGAGCCGGGCCCTGTGGGCGACGCGCCTGCTGCTGACGCCGTCGTGGCGGACCCGTCTGTGCCCCGCGTGGACCTGACCGCGACCCGCGCCCCGAGCCTGGTGCGGGACCTGTCCGTGCGCCCCAGGCACCTGAGGGTGCGTCTCCACCTGACCTCGCGTGAGGCAGACCCACATCCGCAGGCTGGGGCCGCGCTCGACCTGGTGGACCAGCGCATGCTCGGGGGACTGCGCCTGAGCGAGATGGTGGCGACGTCTGACGGCGCGAGCGGGGGAGAAGGATCACCGCAACCGTTCCTGCCGCAGGACGCGGCGCATATCGCGCGAGACCTGCTGGACCCCGCGGTGGACCATGACGGGGTCCTGGCGCGGATGCGCTCGTCACGGCGAGGTGTCAAGGCTCTGCTGATGGATCAGGAGCTGGTGTCCGGGGTCGGCAACATCTACGCCGATGAGGGCTTGTGGGCAGCTCGGGTCCACGCGGCCTCGCCCGGCCGCAGCCTGGGTCCACGGGTCGGGCGCCGGCTCCTTGAGGCCACCGCCGAGGTGATGCGCCGGGCGCTGAAGGTGGGCGGCACCAGCTTTGACGCCCTCTACGTTGACGCCGAGGGCGCCGCCGGATTCTTCGCCCGCGAGCTTGAGGCCTACGGGCGCGCCGGTCAGGAGTGCCGCCGCTGCGGTGCCACCATGCAGCGCCAGGTCATCGGCGCCAGGAGCCACACCTTCTGCCCGCGGTGCCAGCGCAGGTGGGGTACCAGCAGCTGATTCCTCTGCTGCTGGGCGGGAATGCTGAAAGGAAGCGGTGCGGCTTTTGTGACGTTGGTCCCCAGCGCTGGTACTCTCTCACGTATGCCGACTCCCTCCTCAACCGAGCAGGTCCGCGTCATGATCGTGGACGACCACGAGATCGTCCGGCGCGGCATTGCTGAGATCATTGATCGTGCAGACGACCTCGACGTCGTCGCTGAGGCCGGCAGCCGCGCTGAGGCGGTACGCCGTGCCGAGCTGGTCCGCCCCGACGTCGTGCTCGTGGACCTTCAGCTTCCTGACGGTACCGGGATCGAGGTGATGAACGACCTGCGCGAGACGGTGCGGGAGGCCCTGCCGATCGTGCTGACCTCCTTCGACGACGACGAGGCACTGGCGGAGGCTCTGGAGGCCGGGGCACGTGCTTACCTGCTCAAGACCGTCCACGGCGCGGAGATCTCCGACGTCGTCCGGGCGGTGGCCGCGGGCCGGGTCCTGCTGGACGAGCGCACCGTGACTCGTCGCCGTGCTGACCATGACGACCCCACCGCTGACCTGACCAACGCCGAGCGCAAGGTCCTGGAGCTGATCGGGGACGGCCTGTCCAACCGGGAGATCGGCGAGCGGCTGGGCGTGGCGGAGAAGACCGTCAAGAACCACATCACCGCGCTCCTGGCCAAGATGGGCCTGCAGCGCCGCACCCAGGTAGCCGCCTGGGTGGCCGGGCAGCGCGCCTCGGGCTGGCGCAACCACTGAGCCTGGGTACCTGGACGCGTGTGGCCGCCCCAGCTGGGGCGGCCACACGCGTATCCGGGCTACCGGACCTGACGCGGTTGAGCCGGCTCGGCCAGCGGTACCCGCCAGGTGAAGCAGGTCCCGCGGCGTCCGCCGTCGGACCTGGCTCGTGGCCCGATGACGAAGGTGCCGCCGTGGCGGCGAGCGCGTTCGGCCATATTGGCGGTTCCTGAGCGGCGCGTGACGGAGGGATCGACCCCCACGCCGTCGTCACGGCACACGATCTCGACGACGGGGCTACCGGAGAAGGGCGCGGAGCTGCCCGTCGCGGCGTCGTTGGGCTCCTCCTGACCTGGCTCGGGCTCCAGGCAGCCGGCTGGCAGCACGCCCTCAAGCTTGATGTCAACGGTCACGGAGGAAGCGTGGGCGTGGCGGGCCACGTTGCTCAGCCCCTCACGCACCACGGCCACCATGTCATCGGCGATATCAGGCTCCACCGCGGCGTCGACGGCGTCAATGAGCTCGTCCTCGGCCTCGCGCGGTGCCTGGGCCAGCCCGCGACCGTCCACGCTCAGGAGCAGGGAAGGGGCGTAGCCCAGCGAGGTGCGGGCCAGCGAGGCCTCACGGCGCAGGCGTTCCACGAGGCTGACGTCCTCGTCCCGGTCACGTAGCGAGCGGACGATGGATCGGATCTGGCGCACGGAGTCGTCCACGGCTGCCAGCGAGGACTCCAGCACCTGGCACACGGCGTCCACGTCCACCTGGGTGGCTCCCGCCTGCTGCGAGGCAGCCTGAAGCCGGTCCTTGGCAGCCGTGATCTGCATCCCGGTGGCGAAGAGCTGTTGGATCGCCAGGTCGTGCAGGTCCCGACCGATCCGGTTGCGCTCGCCCAGCAGCAGCGCCATCTCCTCAGCGTGCTGGGCGTCAGCCAGCTCGAAGGCCATAGTCGCCTGCCCAGCGACGAGCTCAGCGATCTCCAGGTCCTGGGCGGTGAAGAGCGGGGCTCCCTGCTCGCGCAGGAGCAGCATGACACCCACACCCTTGCCACGGTGGATCATCGGGGCGTAGAGCGCCGGACCGAAGCGGGCCAGGGCCTCGACCTGGAGCTGGGAGTCGTCCCACAGCTCGTGCAGCGAAGGGATGATGAGTCCGGTCTGGTTGGACAGGGTCTGCAGGGCACGTCCCTCGGCCGGGAAGTAGGTGCCGATGAGGTCAGCGCCGTGGGCGCCGTCGGCGATCTCGCACACCCAGGTCTGGCCGATGCTGGGCAGGACCAGGGCGGCCGTGTCCGCGTGGGCGACCTCGCGCACCCGCCGGGCAATGAGGGTCAGGGCGTCGTCCTGCTCGGCGCCGGACAGGAGCATCGTCGTCAGCTCCTGGGAGACAGCCATCCACTGCTCGCGGCTGCGCGCGACCCGGTACAGGCGTGAGTTCTCCACGGCGACGGCGGCGGCCTCAGCCAGCGTGGCCACGGTGGTGACGTCAGCCGGGCCGAAGCCACCGGGCTTGTCGCACAGGTAGAGCCGCCCGTAGACCCGGTCATGGACCTTGAGAGGAGCGGAGAGCACGGAGCCCGGGTCCTCGCCCTCGATCGCGCCGGTAAAGGCGGAGGAGCCCATGAGCTCGTTGACGACGACGACCTCCTGCTCCGAGCTGGCCGTTCCCAGCAGCGCCTGGAGGTGCTCGGGTGAGGCCGTGGCGGACCCGGCGGTGACCGGGTCATTGGGCTGCCCGGTGGTGCGGGAACGGTCCTCGACGGCGATCGTGCCCCAGGTCGCGCCGGTCAGCGAGCAGGCGGAGTCCACCAGGCGGCTGAGGGCGTCAGGAACGCGCAAGGAGCTGGTCAGACGCAGGGCTGCGCGCAACAGCTCGACCGTCGTCTCCTCCAGCGGCTGGGCGACCCGGTGGCTCCTGGTGGATCCCAGGGCGTCCAGGTGCACGGCGTAGGTCAGCGCGCCCAAGGTTGAGGAGTCCTCCGGGCTGGGCACCGAGGGCAAGGACATGAGCAGATCGGTGGAGGGCATCCCCGGCACCATGACACCAGCGGCGTGCGGTGCGTGCTGGGGCGTGTGCTGTTCAGGCACGTCCCGCTCCTTCCTGTTCCAACGACCAACGGTAGCCCTCGTCATGCTCGCTCAGCCAGGCATGGGTGCCGCGGGCCCGCACCCGTGCCGGGCCACGGGCCTGGGTCCCCAGGACCAGGACCTCGTGGGCGCAGTCCAGGGCACTGAGGCGGTGGGTGACGAGCAGGACTCCGCGGGAGGAGTCTGCTGTGAGCAGGTCTGCCACCAGCTGGTCAGCGGTGGCGGTGTCCAGGTGCTCACCCGGCTCGTCCAGGAGCATGAGGGGGGCCGGAGCCGCCAGGGCGCGCGCTAGCAACAGACGACGTCGTTCCCCGCCTGACAGTGCGGTGGCGTCCGTGCCGACGACGGTGTCCAGTCCCTCGGGCAGCGTCGCCAGCCACGTGCCCAGGCCAGCGCGCTGGAGCAACGCCGTGGCCTCCTGGGGCGTGACGGTGCCGCGGGCCACGCGCAGGTTCTCCAGGACGGAGGTGTCGAAGATATGCGCGTCCTCCTGGGTGAGGGTGACGCGCTCCGCCACCTGGTCACGGGGCACGGACCAGGGCACCACGCCGTCCAGGGTCAGCTCGCCTGCACGCGGGGGAAGCAGGCCAGCCAGGGTGAGTAGGAGGGTCGTCTTGCCGATGCCGGAGGGGCCCACCACGGCCAGGCGGTCACCGGGTCCCAGGTCGAGGTCGATCCCCTCGGCCACCACCGGGCCGCCGGGCCACCCCACGGCCAGGCCGCGCGCACGCAGACGGGAGGCACCCTGGCTGGGCGATGAGAGCCGAGGGCCCTGGGCGGAGTCCGGCGTGGGCAGCGCTGTGGCCTCGGCGCGGTCAACGAGCTCGATGATGCGCACGGCGGCGCCGGCGGAGGTGACCAGCTGGACCGAGGCTGGTCCGAGGTTGGCGGTCGCCTCGAAGGCGGACAGCGGGACCAAGACGATGACGGCGAGCCAGACCGGTCCCAGCGTCCCCGCGGCGACGGCTGGCAGACCAACCAGGACGGCTCCGAGCACAGCCAGTCCCATGGCCAGGGTGTCCACGGCCGCCGCAACCGCGGCAGGCCTGGCGGCCTTGTCCCGGGTGGCGGCCAGGTGGCGCTCGACCCGGTCCAGATCGGCCAGCAGGTGGGGCATCCGCCCGGCCACGCTCAGCTCGCTGCCGCCGTCGATCGCGGTCAGTGCCGTCGCGGACAGGTCCGTGGCCTGCTCCTGCCGGGCAAGCTCGGCAGCGCGGGCGGATCGGATCGTGGCCATGGGGCCCAGCACGCCCGCCAGGATGAGGCAGGCAGCCAGGATGAGTCCGGCCGGCCAGTAGACCAGGCCGATCGCCACGCTGGTGACCAGGCCGACCGTGGCCGCCACACCCGCGGGCAGGAAGCCTCGCACCACGAGGTCCCCGACGGCGTCGACGTCGGTGCCCACGCGGGAGAGCACGTCTCCGCGGCGCAGGCTCGCTACCATGTCCGTGCGCGAGGAGGCCAGGATCTCGTACAGGTGGGTCCGCAAGGCGTTCATCCCGCGCAACGCGGTGTCATGGGAGACCAGGCGTTCGCAGTAGCGCAGCACCGAGCGGGAGACACCGAACAGGCGTACCAGGACGGGGGCGACTCCCAGAGCCACGACGTCGGGCATTTGAGAGGCCCTGGCGATGAGCCAGGCGGCGACGCCGGACAAGGCGACGGCCGAGGTCAGGCCGAGCGCACCGGTGAGGACGGACAGGGCCACACGGCCGCCGTCGAGCTCGAGGAGGGACAGGGCACGCCGCAGCGCTCGTCGCTCGTCGCGGTGAAGGAACAGGCTCATCGGGCGGCCTCCTCAGCGTCAGTGAGGGCGGTGGCGGCAGGTGCCGAGCCAGGACTCCCATCGTCCTTGGCCGTCAGCCCGGCCTGCGGCGCGGGAGCGCTGGAGACGGTGATGACGTCGTCGGCCAGGGCCAGGACGCTGGACCGGTGGGCGATGACGACGACGGTGCGTCCTGAGGCACGCAGCGCAGCCAGGCCATCCAGCACGTGCGCCTCGCTGGCGGCGTCCAGGTGCGCGGTGGGCTCGTCCATGACCACCAGGGGAGCGGTGGACACCAGGGCCCGGGTCAGTGCCAGGCGCTGGCGCTGACCGACGGACAGGCCGGTTCCTGCGTGGCCGACGGGGGTGTCCCAGCCCTGGGGCAGGGAGTCGATCACCTCGTTCAAGCCGGTGACCCGAGCGGCTTCCAGCACCCGCGCCGGAACCGGGGCGTGCGCGCCGTGATCCGGGGAGGAGACGTCGTCGGTGGGCATGAGGTTGGAGCGGATGGTGCCGGGCAGGAGGACGGGACGCTGGGGAACCCAGGAGATCTGCCTCCACCAGCTCGTGGGTTCGGTCTCGGCCAGGTCCTGTGCGGCGCCGTCGGCGCTGATGACGCGTACACGGCCCTGCTCAGGCTCCAAAAGCCGCAGGAAGACCTGGGAGGTCGTGGTCTTTCCAGCGCCGGAGGGCCCGGACAGTGCCGTGAGGCGGCCCGGACGGATCGTGGCGCTCAGGTCGTGGGGTGCCCAGGCCCCGCGAGCGGCGACGCTGAGGTGCTCCAGCTCGATGCTGGCGTCCTCCAGGCGGGGAGCGGGCAGCGTGCCGGAGCTGAGGGCGGGGGCCTCCAGGACCTCGAAGACGGCCTGCGCGGCCGCCATGCCGTTGGCTGAGGCGTGGAACTGGAAGCCGACCTGGCGCAGGGGCTGGTAGACCTCAGGCGCGATCATGATGACCAGCAGCCCGGTGGCCAGGTCCATGTGCCCGAACAGGAGCCGGAAGCCGACCTCGACGGCGATGATGGCGACCGAGAGCGTGGTGAGGAACTCCAGGACCGCGCCGGACAGGAAGGCCACGCGCAGCGTCGCCATCGTGGTGCGGTTGTAGGCTCGTCCCAGCTCACGCACGCGCCGCCCCGGTCCGATTTCGCGTCCTAGTGCCTTGAGCGTGGGCAGGCCGGCGATGAGGTCGAGGACCTGGGCCCCCAGACGCTCCATGGCCTCCAGCCGGTCGGCGGAGTGCTGCTGGGTCATCTTGCCGATGAGGATCATGAAGATCGGGATGAGCGGGATGGTCAGGACCACCGCGATGGTGGAGGGGACGTCCTGGAGCAGCATGACCAGGCCTGTCAGCGGCGTGACCGTAGCCGCCATGAGCAGCTGGGGCAGGTATCGGGTGAAGTAGGGCTCCAGGTCGTCCATGCCTCGGGTGAGCAGCGTCGTCGTCTCGGCGCCGTGGGCAGCCTGCCAACGCGGTCCCAGGGCCGCGGCCCGCTCGATGACCAGCCGGCGCAGCTCGATGATGGTGCCGGTTGCCGCCCGGTGCGCGCGGGCCTCCTGGATGAGGAGCACGAAGGCACGCAGGATGACGACGACCGCGAGAACGCCCACCAACGGCAGGACCTGGGACACCGTCGACTCACCGGTGATGACGGGGGAGATGACCCGGGAGATGAGGAAGGCCTGCGCGACGACGAGGACGGCGGTGGCCAGCCCGGTGACGGCGGTCAGCACGATATAGCGGCGCGCCGAGCGTGCGTAGCGCATGAGTCGGGGGTCCAGTGGCTTCACCGTCCCAGGATAGTGGGGTAGGACCCTGGTCCTCGTCCATCCTCGTCGTTTCAGGCCCTCAACAGTCGGTCCCCATGCTCCCCGCCAGGGAACCGACTGTTGAGGGCCTGAAACGACGGCGAAAGGAACCCGCCCGCCACCCAGCTGAACTGGATGACGGGCGGGTCCGTTCTGGTGACGGCTCTGGGCTCAGGGCCTGGGAGACCGCCAGGTCCGTCAGTATCCGACGGCGGCCTCCGGCTGAGCGGAGTCACGCACCTTGGTCGGGTGCAGACCACCCTCGTTGGGGTCGATCTTTTCGGCGCTGACGCGCTTGGAGAAGACCTTGTAGCCCCAGATCGTGTAGAAGAGCACGACCGGCACGAAGATGATCGCGGCGACCGTCATGATCGCCAGGGTCACGTCATCGGAGGCGGCCTGGGCGATCGTGAGGGAGTAGGAGTCGTCGATCGACGAGCGCATGACGTTGGGAGCCATGGCCGAGAAGATGAAGACGACGGCGAAGGCGATGCCACCGAAGTGGAGGGAGAAGGCCCAGCCCTGACGCCCGGCCCAGGTCATGAGCAGCGAGGCGATGAGGAAGACCGCGGCCACGAGCAGCGGGATCCAGGCCAGGGCGTTGAGCGAGTAGGCCAGCTGGGCCCACAGGGCCCACACGGCGGTCAGCGCCGTCGAGGCGATCGCGGACTTGCGGGCGAAGGCCTCGGCGCGGGCGGACAGGTCACCAGCGGTCTTGAGCGCGGTGTAGAGCGCGCCGTGGGTCAGGAACAGCGAGCAGGTGACCAGACCACCCAGGATGGTGAAGGGGGTCAGCAGGCTGAAGAAGCCACCGGTCAGCTCGTGAGAGGCGCCAGCCAGAAGGGTCTCGGAGGGGACGTTCTCGGCCGGGATGACGTTGCCGGTGGCAACCTCGACGACCTCGATCTTCATGCCCTGGACCAGGTTGGCGAAGGCGGCACCCCACAGGATGGAGGGCAGCCAGGTGGAGACGGTGTGCGCCCAGTCCCAGTTGTCACGCCACTTCTGGGAGTTGATCTTGCTGCGCCACTCGATGGCGCAGATGCGGACGATCAGGCACAGCAGGATGAGGAAGAGGACCAGGTAGGCACCGGAGAAGAGGGTGCCGTACCACTCCGGGAAGGCGGCGAAGGTGGCGCCACCAGCGGTGAGCAGCCAGACCTCGTTACCGTCCCAGTGCGGGCCGATGGTCTTCATCATGGCTCGGCGCTCCTGCTCGTTGCGGCCGAGGATCTTGAGCAGCATGCCGACACCGAAGTCGAAGCCCTCAAGGGTGAGGTAGCCGATCCACAGGACGGCGATGAGGATGAACCAGAGGATGGAAAGCAGCGTCATGGTGTGTTCTCTCTTCTCTCGGCTCAGTACTCGAAGGACAGAGCAGGAGCGGCCTGGCCGGTCTCCTGCGAGGCCGCCGAGCCCTGCTCCGTCTGCGTGCGCACACCCTCACGGATGTAACGGCGCAGGAGCATGAACCAGACGACGCCGAGGCCGGCGTACAGGAGGGTGAAGATGACCATCGAGGTCAGGACGGTGCCTGAGGAGACGACGGTCGACACGCCGTTCTGGGTCAGCATGTAGACCTGAGCGACGGGGTCGCCGGCCTCGAAGGAGGCCAGGTTGGGGGCGACGACCCAGGGCTGACGGCCGATCTCAGCGAAGATCCAGCCGAAGGTGGAAGCCAGGAAGGGCAGGCCCATGGACCACAGGGCCAGCTTGCCGTAGCCCGAGGAGGTGATGAGCCGGTCCTTGCGGATGAGCCACAGGGACACCACACCGATCAGGACGCTCAGGCCACCCAGCACGATCATCGCGCGGAAGGTCCAGAAGGTCGTCATCTCGTCGGGGGTGTAGTCGATCTCGTTGCCGGCCACGTCCGTGGTGCCGTAGTTGCTGGCGTACAGCTCCTGGGCCTCCTTCAGGCCCATGACCTCAGCGTTGGGGTTGTTGGTGGCCATGAAGGAGTAGACCTTCGGGATGGTGACGACGTGGCTGGCACTGCCGTCCTCGCACGAGCCGAAGGCTGCAATGGTGAAGCCGGCACCCTGCGCGGTCTCGCACAGCATCTCGGCGGCAGCCATCTTGGCGGGCTGCTCCTTGACGACCAGCTGGCCCTGGAAGTGGCCGGAGAACATGCACAGCACGCCGGCGATGACCATGGTGATCGCGCCGAAGCGGGTCATACGGCGCCACTGCTGACGAGCCTCGAAGTCCTGCGTGGCCTTGGCGGCCTTGGTCATCCACCACACGGACACGCCCAGGATGATGGCACCAGCCACCAGGAAGGAGGTGGTGATGGTGTGGAAGAAGGTCGTCCACAGCAGGGGGTTGCCCAGGACAGCGAAGAAGCCGCCCACGCCGTCCAGGACGGCGCGGCCGGTGTCAGGGTCGATTTTGGCGCCCACCGGGTGCTGCATCCAGGAGTTGGCCCCCAGGATGAACAGGGCGGAGATGTTGACGCCGATCGCCATCATCCAGATGCACAGGTTGTGCAGCTTGGGGGACAGGCGGTCCCAGCCGAAGATCCACAGGCCCATGAAGGTGGACTCAAGGAAGAAGGCGAGGAGGGCCTCGAAGGCCAGCGGCGCACCAAAGATGTTGCCGACGAAGCGGGAGTACTCAGACCAGTTCATTCCGAACTGGAACTCCTGGACGATACCGGTGGCCACACCCAGGGCGAAGTTGATCAGGAGGATCTTCCCGAAGAACTTGGTCGCCACGAGCCACTGCTTGTTGCCGGTGCGGTTGTAGAGGGTCTCCATCAACGCCACGAGCGGGGCCAGACCAATGGTCAGGGGGACGAGGATGAAGTGGTAGACGGTCGTGATGCCGAACTGCCAACGAGCAAGATCGAGGGAGTCCAGCGCCAAGGGTGTGAGAACCACCAGCGCCACCTTTCATAGGGAGTGATGACTTCAATAGGGCTGCCGGGACCGAGGTCACGGTGACACAGGTCAAGTGTAGCCGTCGGTGTGACGCAGTGTCGTCAAAGCGGCATCGTTGGTACGCCTGTGTTGTGACGCTTTTCTGACTTCTGTCAGGTAGGCCCGCGTTTTCGACCCCTGGGACTTTGGGCGCGAGAGACGTGGGGACTAAGGTCCTAGGCCTTGAAGTCCTTGAAAGGCCGGGCGATTCCGCTGGAGGCGATGGCTGCGGGGTGGTCATGAGGTGGGTGGGAGGCGGTGAGTGTGGGATACTCGCCGTGGCCCCGGGTGTCACGTACCGGCCCCCGGTGTCCGAACCTCGTGGTCCACCCCGTCCGGGAGCCTTGCGCCGCCTTGAGCGCTGCTGCGGTCCCGACGCGTGAGGGTGACGACGACGGCCGGCGCCGCAAGGCGCATACGCAGGCTTTCTGCTCCGCCCCGGAGCATGACCGTGCCGCGGTCTCGTAGGTACGACGAGAACCGCGGTGCCCGGAGAGTGCATCGCACCATGACCACAACCTCAGACCACAGCTCGGTCGAGTCAGCTGGCGAGCAGGAGCCCCAGGGCGTCCAGGAGCCAGCCTCGCAGGAGCCTGCCGCCGAGGAGCCCGCCAAGGCCCCTGCCAAGCGAACCCGTCGCACGACGACGCGCTCGCGCAAGACCGCCACCAAGACGTCCTCCGCGTCCGACAAGGACGAGGCTGCCGAGAAGGACGACAAGAGGGCTGACCCCCAGGAGCCCGAGCAGGGCGCGGCGGAGGAGGCCCCCAAGGCGCGTTCTCGCAGCAAGTCCTCCACGCGCAAGACCACGACCACTCGCACCCGTAAGACCGCGGCCTCGACCAAGGCGAAGGCCTCCGCGAAGGGCACCGAGGCTACCGAGTCCGACCTACCTGAGCAGACCAAGCCGGCCCAGGCGGAATCGCAGACCACCGCGCCGGTCGCCGCCGCGGAGCCGGAGACCGGCGCCACCACGCGCCGCCCGCGTCGCTCACGCAAGGTCACTGCCACCCAGTCCGCACCTGCCCCAGCCCCGCAGCCTCAGGATGAGGTCGTTCCGGTGGCTCCAGGCTCACCGTCTCCCGCAGCCTCCTCGTCCCAGGACGAGGAGGAGGTTGTCTCCCGCTCCCGGAGCACGACGCGCCGTCGCCGCCGGGTGATGGCCGTCCAGGCTGCCTCGGACGCCGCCCCGGTGGTTGAGACCATCGTGGCCCCCGAGGACGTTGAGGAGGCTTCTGACGAGGAGCCGGCCGCCGAGGTGGCCGCGCCGACGGCGGAGCAGGACGCATTGCAGTCCGCCGACTCTGCTTCCTCCGCTCCTTCGGCACCCTCGGCTGACCAGATCGAGGAGGACGAGGAGGACGACGACGTCGAGGAGAGCCCGGCCCAGCACGAGGACGAGGAGGCCGAGGCCTTCCTCCCGGCTGCCTCGCTGCTCTTCCAGGCCCCGGACCCCACGCGTGCCCGCCGTCGTCGTAAGGTCACGGCCGCCCAGGCGGCTCCGACGGCCGCTCCTGAGCCGCAGGAGGACGGCGAGGAGCAGGATGCCCCTGCTGATGCCGCCCAGCCTCAGCCGGAGGCCGAGGAAAGCCGGCCGGCCAAGCGTGGGCGCCGTCGCCGTAAGGCCACGGCGGCCCAGTCGGCCCCCGAGCACGCCCCGGAGCCTGAGGGGGCGTCCGCACCGGCCGAGCCTGATGAGGCCTCCCAGGAGGAGACCGAGGACCAGGAGGACTCCACCAACGGGCGCCGCAAGCGCCGTCGTGGCGGGCGCGGACGTCGGTCCCGCTCCCGCGCGGAGGCCTCCGAGACCGAGAAGGGCTCGGAGCCTGAGGAGGAGGCCGCGCGCGAGGAGCGTGAGGACTCCGAGCCGCAGTCCGAGGAGCCTGGCCAGACCACCGAGAGCGCTGGTGAGGAGGGCTCGGCCAGCTCCCGTCGGCGCCGGCGTCGTCGCTCCCGCTCACGCTCGGACTCCGGTCGCGACGTGCGTGACGAGGTGACGGCCCTCAAAGGATCGACCCGTCTGGAGGCCAAGCGCCAGCGCCGCCGCGAGGGGCGGGCGGCAGGACGTCGTCGTCCCATCGTCACAGAGGCCGAGTTCCTCGCGCGCCGGGAGTCGGTGGACCGCCAGATGATCGTGCGCGAGCAGGACGGCCTCAACCAGATCGCCATCCTGGAGGACGGGATGCTCGTCGAGCACTACGTCGCCCGCCACACCCAGACCTCGATGGTCGGCAATGTCTACGTCGGCCGTGTCCAGAACGTCCTGCCCTCCATGGAGGCCGCCTTCGTGGACCTGGGCAAGGGGCGCAACGCCGTCCTGTACGCCGGCGAGGTCAACTGGGACGCCGCTGGCATGGAGGGCAAGCCCCGCCGGATCGAGGACGCCCTCAAGAGCGGGGACACGGTCCTGGTGCAGGTCACTAAGGACCCGATCGGTCACAAGGGGGCACGTCTGACCAGCCAGATCACCCTGGCCGGGCGCTACCTCGTCCTCGTGCCCGGCGGCACCATGACCGGTATCTCGCGCAAGCTCCCGGACACCGAGCGTCACCGCCTCAAGGGCATCCTCAAGCGGATCGTCCCCGACGACGCCGGCGTCATCGTGCGCACGGCCGCCGAGGGGGCCAGCGAGGAGCAGCTGCGGGCTGACGTCGAGCGCCTGGCCACCCAGTGGGCAGCGATCGACAAGAAGTCCAAGCAGATCCTCTCCGGCTCCGGCCGCGCTCCCGTCCTGCTCAAGGGGGAGCCCGAGCTCGCCGTGCGTGTGGTGCGGGACGTCTTTAACGAGGACTTCCGCAAGCTGATCGTCCAGGGTCCTGACGCCTGGAAGACGATCTCGGAGTACGTCACCGAGCTCAGCCCGGACCTGGCCGACCGGCTGGAGCACTGGGTGAGCCCGGAGGACGTCTTCAGCGCCCACCGCATCGACGAGCAGCTCGCCAAGGGCTTCGACCGCAAGGTCTGGCTGCCCAGCGGCGGCACGCTCATCATCGACCGCACCGAGGCGATGACCGTCATCGACGTCAACACCGGGCGCTTCACCGGTGCTGGCGGCACGCTGGAGGAGACCGTCACCCGCAACAACATCGAGGCGGCTGAGGAGATCGTCCGGCAGCTGCGTCTGCGCGACATTGGCGGCATGGTCGTCATCGACTTCGTCGACATGGTCCTGGAGTCCAACCGTGACCTCGTGCTGCGCCGTCTGGTGGAGTGCCTGGGACGCGACCGCACCCGGCACCAGGTCACCGAGGTCACGAGCCTGGGGCTGGTGCAGATGACCCGCAAGCGCGTGGGACAGGGCCTGGTCGAGGCCTTCTCCACCCCGTGCGAGTGCTGTGGCGGGCGCGGCTTCATCGTCCACGACAACCCCGTGGAGAACCAGCAGGCGGACATGTCCGCCTCCGCCTCGCGCAGCGCGTCCAAGAGCCGTCGGGGCAAGGGCGAGGGCGAGTCCGGTAGCAAGGCCCGCGGCCGGGGACGCAAGGGCCCGGACGCCGACGACGTCGCGGACGACGCCACGCGCGCTGCGGTCCGCGGGGCGCTGGCCCAGATCGCGGCGGCCGCCGAGCACGCCCACAAGGATGCTGCGGAGCAGGCCGAGGCGGCCGGCTTCCAGGACTCCGCGGCGCAGGGCGACAGCCAGTCCGAGGACTGAGCGCACTGCCCGGAAGGTGACCGACCTGGCAGGACCGTGCGGAAGAACACAGCCGTCACGGGCCTGCTCAGGTTGGCCAGCCAGGGCGGATCGCATAAAGTAATCCGCCGGTGCGTCTCGCACCTTGCCCAGGAGACATGCCCCGCCGAGCGCCACGCGCTGACAGGGTGTGTCCGAAGATTTCGACAGAGATGAGCATTCAAGTGGTCTACGCGATCGTCAAGGCCGGCGGCCGTCAGGAGAAGGTCTCCGTCGGCGACGTCGTGGTTGTCGACAAGCTTGCCGGTGAGATCGGCGACGAGGTCACCCTCGCCCCCGTCATGCTTGTGGACGGCGACGCGGTGACCACCGCTGCTGCCGACCTGGCCAAGTCCTCCGTCAAGGCCGAGATCATCGGCGACGAGAAGGGCCCCAAGATCAACATCCTCAAGTTCAAGAACAAGACGGGCTTCCGCAAGCGCCAGGGTCACCGCGCCCAGCTGACGGCCGTCAAGGTCACCGCGATCAAGTGACCGCCCACGCGGCATCCTGAACGCATCAGCTCGACAGAAAGAAGCCTGACATGGCACACAAGAAGGGTCTTGGTTCCTCCCGCAACGGCCGTGACTCCAACGCTCAGCGTCTGGGCGTCAAGCGCTTCGGCGGCCAGTTCGTCGGCGCCGGTGAGATCATCGTCCGCCAGCGCGGCACCCACTTCCACCCCGGCAACAACGTCGGCCGTGGCAACGACGACACCCTGTTCGCCACTGCTGCCGGCAACGTTGAGTTCGGCACGCACCGCGGCCGCAAGGTCGTCAACGTTGTGGCTGCGCAGGCCTGAGCCTGACACACATCACGCTTTCGCGAGGGCGAACGGCTTCGGCCGTCCGCCCTCGCGGCGTCTAACCTGACCTTCACCACAGCCTCGCGCGACTCATGCTGCTAGCCGCGCCCCGCCGTCGTCCCCAGGAGGAGACATGCCTAGCTTCATCGACCGAGTGGTCCTCCACGTGGCTGGAGGCGACGGTGGCAACGGCTGCACCTCGATCCACCGCGAGAAGTTCAAGCCGCTGGCCGGCCCCGACGGTGGCGACGGCGGTCACGGGGGCGATGTCATCCTCGTGGCTGACCCGGACGTCACCACGCTGCTGAGCTACCACCGTTCGCCACACCGCAGCGCCAAGGGCGGTACCCCGGGCATGGGTAACTGGCGACGAGGAGTCGACGGCGAGGACCTGGTCCTGCCCGTGCCCACCGGCACCGTGGTCAAGACGCCTGAGGGCGAGGTCCTGGCCGACCTCGTCGAGGCCGGCAACCGGGTGGTGGTGGCGGCCGGTGGGACCGGCGGCCGCGGCAACTTCTCCCTGGCCTCCTCCAAGCGGCGTGCGCCCGGCTTCCACCTGCTGGGCGAGCCGGGGGACCGGCTGGACGTGGTCTTGGAGCTCAAGACCATTGCGGACGTGGCCCTGGTGGGTTACCCCAGCGCCGGCAAGTCCTCGCTCATCGCCGCTATGAGCGCGGCTCGGCCCAAGATCGCCGACTACCCCTTTACCACCCTGGTTCCGAACCTGGGCGTGGTCGAGGCCGGCGCCACCCGCTACACGATCGCCGACGTGCCTGGGCTCATCCCCGGCGCCTCGCAGGGCAAGGGCCTGGGACTGGACTTCCTGCGGCATATTGAGCGCTGCGCGGTGATCGTCCACGTGCTGGACTGCGCCACGCTGGAGCCGGGACGCGACCCGCTCAGCGACCTGGACACGATCGAGTCCGAGCTGGCCGCGTATGCCGACGGCCTGGGCGAGGCGGAGTCAGATCCGTCCCTGACCGGACGGGTTCCGCTCATGGAACGACCACGCGTGGTGGTCCTCAACAAGGTGGACGTGCCGGAGGCCGAGGAGCTGGCCGACTTCGTGCGCGAGGACATCGAGGCCCGGGGCCTGAGGGTCTTCACCGTCTCCGCCGTCGCCCACACGGGGCTGCGGCCGCTGTCCTTCGCGCTGGCGGAGCTGGTTGAGGCCGCCCGTGCTGCCCAGCCTGAGATCGCCGCGCCTGAGCGCCCGGTGATCCGCCCGGCTGCTGTGGGACGGCGCGGTGGTGAGGCCGTGGCCCGTGTGGCGCTCATCCAGCACCCCAGCGAGGGGCAGGTCTACCAGGTCCGCGGGGACAAGCCGGAGCGCTGGGTGCGCCAGACCGACTTCACCAACAACGAGGCCGTGGGCTACCTGGCTGATCGGCTAGCCACCGCCGGGGTGGAGGACGAGCTGGTGCGCGCGGGCGCCCACGCTGGCGACTCAGTGCTCATCGGCGAGATCGAGGGCGGTGTCCTGTTCACCTGGGAGCCCACCGTGACCGCCGGGGCCGAGCTGCTGGGGGCGCGTGGGACGGACGTGCGCGTGGAGGACTACCACCGCCGCACCAACGTCGAGCGTCGCGAGCAGTACCACGCCTCGATGGACGCCAAGGAGGAAGCGCGGCGCCAGCTGCGTGAGGAAGCCGCTGAGGGCCTGTGGACCGATCCGTCCTGGCAGGAGGAGCACCAGTGAGCACGCAGGACGCCGGGTACACCGCGACCACCCGCCCCACCGCGCTGCCGGCTGGCGCGCGGCTGGTGCTCAAGGTCGGATCCTCCTCCCTGACCCGTGAGGACGGTGGGCTCAACCTCAACCGGATCGACATCCTCACCCGGCTCATCGCCGGGCTGCGCAGGCGCGGTCACGACGTTGTCCTGGTCTCCTCCGGCGCGGTGGCAGCCGGGCTGCCAGCGCTGGGGATGGATGAGCGCCCCAGCGAGCTGCGCCTGCTTCAGGCAGCGGCCAGCGTGGGTCAGGGCCGGCTCGTCTCTCGCTGGCAGACGGCGATGAGCGCCTACGGCCAGGTCACCGCCCAGGTGCTGCTCACTGCGCAGGACGTCGCTGTACGGCGTCACTACCGCACTGTGCGCGCCACCTTCGACGCCCTGCTGTCCATGGGGGCGGTGCCGGTGGTCAACGAGAACGACGCCGTGGCCAACGCCGAGTTCAGCCTCGGGGACAACGATCACCTGGCCGCGCTCGTGGCCCACCTGGTCAGCGCGGACGTCCTGGTGCTCTTCACTGACGTCGACGGGATGTGGACGGCCAAGCCCGGAACGCCGGGAGCCACGCCGATCCGTTTCGTTCCCGACGTCACGCACCTGGAAGGCGTCAACGTTGACATGCGCGGATCCGCCCTGGGTACGGGAGGCATGCGCACCAAGCTGCAGGCAGCCACCATCGCCTGCGCCTCAGGCACGGACACGGTCATTGCCAGCGCTGACGACGCCGTGAGGCTGCTGGGGACCGACGGCGTCCCGGCGGACCTGGGGACCTGGTTCTCGGCCACCGGGCCGCACCGCCCCAGCCGCCGCCTGTGGATGGCGCACGCCTCGGTGCCTGAGGGGCGGGTGCTGATCGACGCCGGTGCCGCCCAGGCCCTGACGGTGGGCAAGAAGTCGCTCCTGCTGCCCGGGGTCACCGGGGTGGCTGGGGACTTCGAGTCAGGCGCGGTCGTCGAGGTCGTGGGGCCCGACGGCGTGCTGGCGCGAGGCATCTGCCGGTACGCCTCCGCAGAGCTGGACGAGGTCCTGCAGGCGCGTCGCAGCGGGGGAGAGGTCCCGGACCACGTGACTCCGGTGGTCCACCGCGACGACCTCGCCGAGCTGCCGCACGGGCTAGGGGCCTGAGGCACGCCCCCGGGCACTGCGCCTTGGTGGCTACCCCTGCGCCTGGCAGGGCGCGGAGCACCCGGTGTTTCGGCTGTGTAGCGCATGTCTTCTAGGGTGGACCCATGACTGCGGACCCCACCCTCGATCCCTCCCAGGCCACTGATTTCGTCGCCGCGCTGGCTCGTTCGGCGCGCGCGGCACAGCGTGAGGTCGCTGGGGCGACCCGTGAGGTCAAGGACGCCGCCCTGGCCGCGATGGCTCTGGCCCTGCTCGAGCAGGAGCCTGCGATCCTGGCGGCCAACGCCGTCGACCTGGAGCGTGCGCGCCAGGAGGGGATGAAGGAAGGACTGGTCGACCGCCTGACCCTGACCACGGAGCGTGTCGGGGGCATCGCATCCGCCCTCCACGAGGTGGCGAGCCTGCCAGACCCGGTTGGCCAGGTGATCGATGGCCAGACCCTGCCCAACGGGCTGCGGGTGCGTCGCCTGCGCGTGCCGCTGGGCGTCGTCGGCGTCATTTACGAGGCCCGCCCCAATGTCACTGTGGACGTCGCGGCCCTGGCACTGAAGTCCGGCAACGCCGTCCTGCTGCGCGGTGGGCACGCGGCCGAGCACACCAACGCGGCGATCGTGGCGACCCTGCGCGGTGCGCTGGAGTCAGCCGGTCTTCCGCCGGAGCTGGTGGCCACGGTGGACCCGGCCGGGCGCGCCGGGGCCAGCGCGCTCATGCAGGCGCGCGGGCTCGTCGACGTCCTGGTTCCGCGAGGCGGGGCAGGGCTCATCAAGGCCGTGGTGGAGTTCTCCTCGGTGCCGGTGATCGAGACAGGCTCAGGAAACTGCCACGTCTACGTCGACGCCTCGGCGGTGCTAGAGGACGCGGTGGCGATCATCGTCAACGCCAAGACACAGCGCGTGGGCGTGTGTAACGCCGCTGAGACGCTCCTCGTCCACCGCCAGGTGGCGCCTACCTACCTGCCTCAGGCGGCCCGTGCGCTGTGGCAGCGTGGCGTGGTCCTGCACGCCGACGACGCCACGCGCGAGATCCTTGAGCAGGAGGCCGTGGCGGCCGGTGCGAGCCAGCTGCTCGTGGCGGCGAGCCAGGAGGACTGGGAGACCGAGTACGGCAGCCTGGACCTGGCTGTGCGGGTGGTTGACGACGTCGATGCGGCCACCGAGCACATCCGCCGCTACTCCACCGGACACACCGAGGCTGTTCTCGCCCAGGACCTGGCGGTGGTGCGCCGCTTTACCGCCGGCGTGGACAGCGCCGTCGTCATGGTCAACGCCTCCACTCGCTTTACTGACGGGGGCCAGCTGGGCCTGGGAGCAGAGCTGGGGATCTCCACCCAGAAGCTGCACGCGCGAGGCCCGATGAGTCTGGCGGCCCTGACCACCACCCAGTGGCTGGTCGAGGGAGAGGGGCATGTGCGCCCCTGAGGGCGCTTCGTGGCAGGATGGGGCCATCCGCGCGTCCGGCGCGGTGGGATCGAGCAGCACGGCAGGCCTGACGGACCTGGCTGAAGCGGGAGGAAGACACGTGGACCAGGGTTCCCGACCTCTGCGCATCGGCATCATGGGCGGCACCTTCGACCCGATCCACCACGGTCACCTCGTGGCGGCCTCTGAGGTCCAGAACGTCTTCGACCTGGACGAGGTCATCTTTGTGCCGACCTGGGCTCAGCCCTTCAAGCGGGACCGGCGGGTCTCGGCCGCCGAGCACCGCTACCTCATGACGGTGATCGCCACGGCCTCGAACAACCGCTTCACGGTCTCGCGGGTGGATATCGACCGGGGCGGGACCACCTACACGATCGATACCTTGCGGGACATTGCTGCCGAGTATCCTGGTGCTGAGCTGTTCTTCATCACCGGTGCAGACGCTCTGGCGCAGATCCTGACCTGGAAGGACAACCAGGAGATCTTGAACATGGCGCACCTGGTCGGTGTGACCCGTCCTGGTCACGTGCTCGCCGATCCTGGTCTGCCTGAGGACGGGGTCTCGCTGGTCGAGGTACCGGCGATGGCGATCTCCTCAACTGACTGCCGTAACCGCGTGGGGCGCGGGGCACCGGTGTGGTACCTCGTTCCTGACGGTGTGGTGCAGTACATCCGTAAGTACGGGCTCTATCGTGTGAGTCAGCAAGCAGGGCCGACGCCCTCCATGACAGCGCGCGTGGCGCGGTCGCAGTCTCTTCGGAAGGAGAACAACGGTGAGTGAGCACAGCGAGACTGGTCACCTGGATCAGGCGGACGGTGCCGCGCCGCGTCGCTCCCGGCGAGCGATCCGACAGGCAGAGCGACAGGCTGAGCGTGAGGCGCTGCTCACTGGCCAGCAGCCGCTGCTGACCCGACGCGAGCTCAAGCGCCTGCGTGAGGAGGCGGAGGCCCTGCGCGCAGCGGTTGCCGCCGGAGAGATCACCCTGGAGCAGGCCAAGGCGCTGCAGGACCCGCTGGCGGACCAGCCCAACGTCGACGTCCCCTCGCTGTCCGCCACCGGGACCCACGCCGCGGTCCCCGCTGAGCACCAGGCACCTGAGTCCGCGGCCTCACCGGAGCCTGTCGCTGCCGAGGCTGCCTGGACGACGTCGGGACCGGACACCGCTGAGAAGGAGGCTCTCGCCGAGGTCCCCACGGGCGTGCTTCCTGCTGCCGACCGGCCTGACGCGGTGCCGACCGCCGCGAGCCCTGCCGTGGCCGAGCCGGCCTCGGTTCCTGAGCGTCGATCGGTTCTGGACCGCGCAGCCCAGCCTGCGCAGGCGCCCGCTGCGGTTTCCTACGGCTACGGCGCGACGACGGCCACGCCCGCCCCTGCCCCGGCTACCAGTAGCGCCCCGGACGCCGCCGCGCAGCCTGCCCCGACCCCGTTCAGCCCGGCCGAGCCGGCTGCTCAGGAGACTGCGTCCGCTGCGGCTGAGCAGGCGGCTACGCCGTCGTCACCTGAGCCTGCGGCTCCGACGACGCCGACGCGCCGCCCCATCGTGCGTATCCCTGCCTCGGTGCAGGGAGTACGGACCGTGGACTCCTCCACCGGTGAGCTCAGTGCCGTGCAGGTGATGGGGGAGGGCCAGACCATCGAGACCCCGCAGTGGAAGGCGCTGCGTCAGGATGACGCCTCGCCCTCTCACACGCAGGATGCGCAGGCTCCCGCCGCGGCGCCGTCGCACCACTCCCACCGTGCTGCCGATGGTGCGCAGCACGCCTGGGCCCACGCGCCTGAGCCCGACTGGGCAGAGGTCCCCAGCGCCAGGGAGGCTGAGGACCAGGGACGGCAGGGGTTCCCGCTGACCCACCACCTCCTGATTGCGCTGCTCGTCCTTGTGGTCGTGCTGGTGGTGGGGACCCTCCTGTGGTTCTACCTCGGGCGCAACACGGGCACCAGCGCCGCGCCGGGGCTTGAGAATCTGCCATCGCTTGAGCAGCTCAAGCTGCTGCTGTCCTGACCGACTACCTGGCCACCGACCCCGACACGGAGAAGACACGTGCCTGCCACCCCCGAAGCAATCGAGCTGACGATCGCCGCCGCGCGTGCGGCCGCTGACCGGAAGGCTGAGGAGATCATTGCGATCGACGTCTCTGAGCGCCTGGCGCTGACGGACGTCTTCCTCGTGGTCTCCGCCGCCAACGACCGGCAGGTGCGTGCCGTCGTCGACGCCGTCGACGAGGCGATGATCAAGGCCGGAGCCAAGCGCAAGCTGCGCGAGGGCTTCGAGGAGGCGCACTGGGTGCTGGTCGACTACGGCGACGTCGTCGTCCACGTCCAGCAGACCGAGGATCGGGAGTTCTACGCCCTGGAGCGGCTGTGGAAGGACTGCCCGCTCGTGGAGCTGCCCGCTGACGTGCTGGCAGGCTCGGGCGCGGCTGAGGGCGGCGCGGCCGACTCAGTGCGGTGAGCGAGCTCATCCTGTGGCGCCACGGGCTGACGGACTACAACGTCGCCGGGCGCGTCCAGGGACAGGTTGATATCTGCCTCAACGAGACGGGGCTGGCGCAGGCGCGTGCTGCGGCGCCGGCCTTGGCAGGCTTGTCCCCGAGCCGGATCGTCTCCTCGCCGCTTGAGCGTGCCCAGTCGACGGCGGCCTGCCTCGCGGCGCTGACCGGTCTGCCGGTGGAGAGCGACGAGGCGCTGGTTGAGCGCAGCTTCGGTCAGTGGGAAGGGCTGGCTCGCCAGGAGATCCAGGCCAGGTGGCCTGACCAGTACGCCCGCTGGCGTGCGGGGGAGGACCCTGAAGGGCTGGACGTGGAGACGCGTGCGCACACAGCCCAGCGCGTGGGACGTGCGCTAGAACGCTTGGCTGGGCAGCAGAAGAAGGCTCAGAGTACTCAGGGGACCATCGGCGCGAGCACGGCTGAGGGCGCAGGCGCAGGAACGGGCGCGGGGCGCGGTCCCGTCGTCGTGGTGGCTCATGGGGCTGCGATCACTCTGGGCACCACGTACCTGCTGGGCCTGGACCCGGGAGGCTGGTTCGGGTTGCGGGGCCTGGACAACTGCCATCACGCGGTGCTGCGCTCTGGTTCTCGCACGCCTGGGTGGACCCTTGTGTGTTGGAACGCCGGTGGCGGGCAGACGGCCGGTGCTGGTGGTGCTGCTGGATCCGGCGAGCAGGGACAGGGGGCGATCGGGGCCTTCCTCGCGTGAGGGTGAGGTACCGCACGCGGTGCGGATTTGCTCCGTGCGGGCCTTTTTCCTTACAGTTATCCGCGTCGCCCGCGAGGGTGGACGCCCATCTCGGGGCTATGGCGCAGTTGGTAGCGCGCTTCCATGGCATGGAAGAGGTCGGGGGTTCGAATCCCCCTAGCTCCACGATCACCAAAGCCCAGGCTTGCGAGCCTGGGCTTTCGTCTTGCTGGCGTGCGTGTGGCTTCCGGGCGCATGGGGCCGTCGTGCCCGAGGCTGCTGCGCCTGCGGCTGTTGTGCCCGCGGCTGTGCCTGTGCCTGTGTCTGCAGCTGGCAGACCGGGAGCGCAGGGGGCTCCTGTGGGGCGCTTTGGTGATTGGTACGTGCGTGGGTGATTGCTGCGTGCCCTGCGTGCCGGGTAGCGCACGTAGTAATCGGGCAGGCGCTGGCGCATCGGGTAGGCACGTTCTAATGAGGTGGGCGAGGGCGCAAGACGGCTTTGGCGACCGTGGCACGCTGCCCAGACACCGTCGACCTGCTTCACCGAGGCAGAGATGAGGACAAACTTGTTGTTGAGTCTGAAGAGAGACCACACCCGATAAGGCCTCCGCCCTCGTGGGCGGCGCGCCAGCGGCACCGAGGCAGGGCTAGCACGACGGCGATGGTCAAGAGAGCAAGAAGCGCGAGCACGGGCCGAGTGAGGTCACGCGAGGTAGGAAGAGGCGCTGTTCGCTCCTGACTTGCCGACACAGACCTCTTTGCTCTCGCAGAGACGGGTCGTGGTGTCATCGTTCGGTACCTTGGTGATGGACCGAGTCTTCTCGCGGAAGTCGTGGCGCCGACCTGCTACGAGCCTTGTTGAGTAGGAAACGATGCCAGGCAGTCTTCTCGTCTGTGCGGTTCGTAGGAGGGTGAGGCAGAGTGACGCATGAGTAGGTCTTGTCGAATACTCGCGATCTTGCCTCTGTGACGTACTTGACAAGGGTCAAGTCGTCAAGCAGAATCGTTGTAATCGATTACTCGACCGACTGCGAGGATCGACCATTTCAATGGCGAAGAGGAGCTCAACATGAACATGCCATATCTGTCGCGACGGAGCATGCTCGCTCTTGGCGCGGCCGCCGCAGGAAGCGTTGCACTCTCGGGGTGTGGGGGCGGAGGTGCTTCCAACTCAGGGACCGCCTCCTTCTGGAACTTCTACGGAGAGAATCCATCTGGTAGCGCTGAGTCGGAGTGGATGACGAAACTGATCTCAGACTGGAACGCTAATAACGACTTCCAAGTCAGCCTCAAGTACATGCCTGCCCAGACCTACTTAGATGGCAGCACGCTTCAGACCGCATTTACCTCGGGCGAGGGACCGGACGTCTTTCTGCTGTCGCCAGGTGACTTCCTGCGATATGCGAACGGCGGTGTGCTGCGGGACCTGAGTGACAAGCTCGATAACTCAGTCAGGGCTGACTTCACTCCAGGTTTCCTGGAGTCGCGATCGGATGGCGACAAACTGTACGCGATTCCGATGGATGCAGAGCCTCTCGCCATCTTCTACAGCCCAGCTGCGTTCGAGGCTGGGGGACTGTCCGAGGGTGATATTCCGACGACCTGGGAGGAGTTTGTCGCGGTTGCGGAGAAGCTGACAACTGACCGTCAGTTTGGTGCCATGGTGGATCCTGCACCGTCCTACTACGAGAACTTCACGTGGTATCCGTTCCTGTGGCAGACCGGGAACGATGTCTTTGATGCCGATGGGAAACCGGCATTCGACAATCCAGGGTCTGTTCAGGCTATGCAGTTGTGGCAGGACCTCATCTACGGTGGGTTGGCTCCAAAGCAGGCCCAGGGCGCAGGTGCGAGCGAGGTCAACACCAACCTCGGCTCCGGCAACGTGGCCATGCAGCAGTCGGGTATCTGGGGAATTGCCCAGATGGCCCAGAACCTCCCCGACTTTGAGTACGACGTGTTCCCCCTCCCGATTCCAGATGGGGGTACTCCAACCACGATCGTTGGAGGATGGAGCTTCGCTGTCAACGCCGAGGGGAAGGACCCGGACGGTGCGGCCGACTTCGTGACCTGGGCGTTGGCAAGCCAAGAAAAGGAACAGATTCAGCGCCTCGTGGATTGGACTGCTGGAGCCAAGTCAAACTTCCCGACTCGCAAGTCGGTCCTTGAAGCAGCTGAGCAGCAAGGCAAATACGAAGAGGCTCACATGAAGAAGTTCGTTGACGAGATCTATCCGACAGGTGTCTCTGAGCCCCGATTCCCACCGGAGGTATACAAGCCGATCTCCGATGCGCTGCAGGCTGTGGCGCTGGAGGGCAAGGACGCGCAGGAGCAGGTCTCAGCGGCGCAGGCATCGCTTGAGAAGTACATGGAATCTTATGACGGCGTCAAGATCTCATACTGATGGGGCGTCCTCGATGCGCGGGAATCCCATTTCTCGTAGCCTACGGAGAAAGAAAGAGGAACGAGCCGCCTGGGCGTTCCTTGCTCCGGATGGAATCGGGCTGGCATGCTTCGTCGTGCTTCCGATCATCATCTCTTTTGTCTTTGCCTTCATGTCCATGAATGGATTTGGCAAGGTCAGCTTTGCTGGTCTGGACAATTTCGAGCGTCTCTGCGCTGATCCTAAGGTTCCGAAGTCTCTATTAGTGACGTTCGGATATGCGGCAATGACCGTACCTCTGAGTTTCGTTACCGGTTTAGGGCTGGCGCTCCTCTTCGAGAAGAAGTTCAAGGGTGTCAATATCGCCCGGACCTTCATCTTCATGCCCTACGTGCTGAGTCTCGTGGTTGTCTCGCTGATCTGGCAGCTCCTTCTCAATGACAAGACCGGGCTCATTCCAAGCGCCTTGCGGCCCTTCGGGTTGAGCGACGTGAGTTGGCTTGGCGATCCTCGCTTCGCCCTGTTCACAGTTGTTCTCATTACAGTATGGAGCCAGGCCGGATATGTCATGCTTCTGTTTCTTGGAGGGCTTGGCGGGATTCCTCAGGACTACTATGACGCTGCAGCGATCGATGGAGCTGGATGGTGGCGGACTTTGGTGTCTATCACCTTGCCAATGTTGCGTCCCACTTCATTTTTCATCATCCTGACCTCGATCATGGGGTGTGTCGCCGGTGTGCAGGCCTTCGATCTGATCTTCATCCTGACATCTGGAGGCCCTGCTAATGCGACGTTGACGATGCCGTTCTACGTCTACGAACAGGCGTTTACGTACAATGATCTTGGATATGCCTCTGCGTTAACCCTGTTGCTGGTCCTTATGCTGATGGTTGCTGTGATCGCATCCTTCGCGTCAACTCGAGGGGGCAGGTTCCATGAAGACTAATCGGAAACCTGCCACCTCAAGGGGGAGAAGGGATCTGTGGCGAACGGCCGCGGGATGGATTGTTGGCGTACTTTTTCTAGCTCCGTTTGTCTGGATTGTTGTCACTGCCTTCAAGCCGTCGAATGATGCGTACTTTATTGGGGTCCGAGAGCTAACGTTTGACAACTTCAAGTACGTTCTGTTTGAGATGCCACTGATTCGCTACATGCTCAATACGGGGTTTGTCTCCGTGGTTGTGACAGTAGTGGCGTTGGTGTTTCACACCATGGCGGCGTATGCGTTGGCACGGTTGCGGTTCCGGGGAAATATGGTGATGTTGAATGTCATCGTTGCTACATTAATGGTGTCAACGCCTGTCATCTTGGTTCCGCTGTACCTGATCGTTCGAGAGCTGAGCTTGCTGAACTCGTTGGCAGGTGTCATCATCCCAAGTATCTTCAATGCCTATGGGATCTTTCTTCTACGTCAGGTGATGCTCTCAATTCCGCGAGAGCTGGAGGAATCGGCGACCCTAGACGGCGCATCATACTGGCGGAAGTACACGACCATCGTCGTTCCGCTCGTAAGGCCGACGATCGCCTCGTTGGCGGTCCTGTTCTTCTTGGCGAACTGGAACTCCTTCATGTGGCCAAAGACGATCTTGCTTGATGAGAGAAACTGGATGGTGCAGCAGGGTCTCTCATCTATGCAAAGTCAATATGGTGCTCAATGGGGATATATCGCGGCTGCTGCAGTAATCGTAGCGATTCCTACGCTCCTGCTCTTCCTGTTGTGCCAACGGTGGCTCATCAAGTCCATCATGATCAGTGGGATGAAATAGGAAGGACTTGATCATGAGGCGTCGCCAAGCATCGCTTGGCGACGCCTCTTCCTGCTGCCAATTCCGAGCACTAATTCAGGAGCGGCTCGATCCAAAGCCTGGCTGAATGAAGGATCCTGGAATGCCAAGAGTGACGGCTTTGCGATCGCGATGAAGAACTGCTCGTGAGTCTTGACCTCGTGGGGTGAAGACAAACCCACGGTTGGATAGACGGTTACGTGGTCTCACGTGCCTGTCCAGCAATAGAACGGAGGTATGCGGTGGTGTGTAAGAGTCGGTCGGACTGAGCATTTGCCCTCAGCACTTCGTCCTCATCGCGTCAGTTGAGCATCGGGCTTGTGGAGCGCGGAGGCGTCACAGCATCGTGGCCAGGCGAGTGATGACGGCTCTTCACGAACGAGGGTGTAGTCGGTTGAGCGCGTCGGTGGCCGGGTAGGGGTCGAGGTCTCCCGGATGATGGA
>OKWK01000066.1_pt1 | contig 151853 bp, 135 predicted proteins | sample 1607181 | NCBI WGS metagenome assembly OKWK01 (sample SAMN07501053, study PRJEB24779) | human gut metagenome | isolation source: stool | host: human infant | place: USA: Pittsburgh, PA
AAAACTCTCTGATCATGGCGGAAGAATTGAAAAATTCAATAGCAGATACAAGAGAAATAAATGACAATGAGGTTAGCCTAGCTAACCTTTTTTATTACTTAAATTTATGAAGATAAAAGAAGCTCTATTAGAGGGAAGAAATTTTTTAAAAAATTCAGAATATACAGATCCAATTTATGAAACCAGAAAAATTTTAGCAGAAATTTTAAATAAAGATTTATCTTATTTAGTTTCTCATGACAATGAAAAATTAGAGGAAGCTATTAAAAATAAATATTTCGATATTTTAAAAAAGAGGCAAGAGGGTCTACCTCTACAATATATTTTGGGAAGAGAAGATTTTTACGGAAGAACTTTTACTGTATTAGAAGGAGTTTTAATTCCTAGACAGGATACAGAAATTTCTGTTGAAGTGATTTTAAAAATCTTAAAAGAAAATAATATAAATAAAATGTTAGAAATTGGCTGCGGAACAGGAATAGTAAGCATTACAGTGGATCTTGAAAGCAAGAGACAAATGGATGTCACTGCTCTTGATATTAGTCCTTATGCAATTAAAAACACCACTATAAATAAAAAAAATTTGAAGTCAAATATTAAAATTTTGAAAAGTGATTTATTTGATAAGGTGAGTGGAAAATTTGATTTAATTTATTCAAATCCACCTTATATAAAATCCAGTGAAATAGAAAATTTACAGCTAGAAGTGAAAGATCATGAACCAAGGCTTGCATTAGATGGTGGAATTGATGGACTTTATTTTTATAGAGAAATCATTAAAGAGGCTCCAAATTATTTAAATAATAATGGCTTTTTAGTATTTGAAATAGGTTACGATGAGGCAGAAGATATTTCACTAATAATGGAAAAAAATTTTGATACTAAAATTTATAAAGACCTTAATAATCTGGATAGAGTAATAGTTGGACAATTAAAGATATAGGAGTAATTATGTACGAAAAACTTTCGGTTTTTGAAGATAGATTAAAAGAGCTTGAAAAAGATTTGAGCAATGTAGAAATTATTAATGATTCAAAGTTATACCAACAAAAGGCTATTGAACATGCTGAAATTGAGCCAATTGTTGCAAAATACAGAGAATATAAAGACACTCTAAATACTTTAAATGAAAATAAAGAGTTAATTAAAGAAAAATTAGATGATGAATTTAAAGACTTAGTTAGAGAAGAAATTAATGAAGGAACAAAAAAAATTGAATCTTTAGAAAATGATTTGAAGATTTTGCTTATTCCTAAAGACAAAAATGACAGTAAAAATGTAATGGTAGAAATTCGTGCAGGTGCCGGTGGTGATGAGGCAGCACTTTTTGCAGGAGTACTATATAGACAATATGTAAGATATGCTGAAAGAAAAGGATTTAAAGTAGAAACTATTTCTTCAAATGAAATTGGAATTGGCGGATTTAAAGAAATTGTATTTATGATTATAGGTAATGGAGCTTACTCAAGACTTAAATATGAATTTGGAGTTCACAGAGTTCAAAGGGTTCCAGAAACAGAAAGTGGAGGTAGAATTCACACATCTACGGCAACAGTTGCAGTTTTACCTGAAGCAGAAGATGTGGATATTGAAATTGATCCAACTGAAATAAAATTTGATGTTTTCCGTGCTTCAGGAAATGGTGGACAATGTGTAAATACAACTGATTCAGCAGTTAGACTTACTCACATTCCTACTGGAATTGTTATTTCTTGTCAAGATGAGAAATCACAACTTAGAAACAAAGAAAAAGCAATGAAATTACTTAGGTCAAAATTATATGATTTAAAACTTCAAGAGCAAAATGAAAAAGAATCTATGGAAAGATCTTCACAAATTGGTACAGGAGATAGGTCTGAGAGAATTAGGACTTATAATTACCCTCAAGGAAGAGTAACTGACCACAGAATTAATTTCACATCTCACAGAATTGACGCTATTAATGACGGAGACTTAGATGAAATAATTGATGCTTTGATAACACATGATCAAACACAAAAAATTGAAAATATTGATTAAAAAATAAAAATTATATAATAGATTAATTTAGTGCATATGTTTGCTTTTTCATAAATGATAGTCTATAATATTAAATGTAGTTTTATTATTAAATATTATGGGGGTAATATAATGAATCAAATGACAAGTGACAATTTAAGATCAGCTTTCGGTGGAGAATCTCAAGCTCGTACTAGATACAATATCTGGGGAGATGTAGCTGAAAAAGATGGCTTTAAAAATGTAAAGAGACTTTTTGATGCAACTTCTGATGCTGAAAAAATTCACGCAACACTTCACTTTAAAGCTCTTAAAGATGTATCTGGAGATTTTGCAGTAACTTCAATGGCAGGTTTTGGAATTAATAGTACATCTGATAACCTTGAAGCTGCAAAAAATGGTGAAATATTTGAATCAACTCAAATGTATCCATCATTTATCGCAGTTGCAGAAATGCAAGGAGAAAAAGAAGCTGTTAGAGCTATGAAATTTGCTTCAGCTGCAGAAAAAGTTCATGCTGAAAGATACCAAGAAGCAAAAGATTCAGTTGACGCTGGGAAAGATCTTGATGTCGAAAAAATATATGTATGCCCAACTTGCGGATACATTACTTTTGAAGAAGAAGATAAATGTCCAATTTGTGGATGCCCAGGAAACAAATTCATGGAATATTAATTTATCTAAAAAATCTCTCCTTATTAAGTAAAGAGAGATTTTTACATATAATTAATGAGTCGGTTTTTACCGACTTTTTTGTTTTAAAATTAATTAGAATATAATCATTTTAGATTTAAATAAAAATCAAATATAAAGAAACAAATTATTGATAAATTCAGTTTACTATGTTATACTTTTATGCGGTAAGTAATACACACATTTTTTGATATTAAAGGAGTTGCCAATTTGGTCCCTTTAATAGATGATGAAAATGGAGGAAAAAAACACGGAGGTGGCTTAAATGTCAGTAATTTCAATGAAAAACTTATTAGAAGCCGGTGTTCATTTCGGACACCAAACTAGAAGATGGAACCCTAAGATGAAGAAATTTATATTTACCGAAAGAAACGGTATTTATATAATCGATCTTCAAAAAACTGTTAAAAAAATTGAAGAAGCTTATGATTTTGTAAGAGAAATTGCAGCAAATAATGGCGAAATTCTTTTTGTTGGTACTAAAAAACAAGCTCAAGATGCTATTGAAAAAGAAGCAGTAAAATGTGGAATGCCATACATCAATCAAAGATGGTTAGGTGGTCTTTTAACTAACTTCAAAACAATTAATAAGAGAATTGAAAGACTTTACAAACTTTTTGAAATGGAAGAAAATGGTACTTTTGACGTTCTTCCTAAAAAAGAAGTTGCTCAATTACTTCACGAAAGAGAAAAGCTTGAAAAATTCCTTGGTGGAATTAAAGAAATGAAGGGTATGCCTAAGGCTTTATTCGTAGTAGACCCTAAAAAAGAAAAAATCGCAGTTAAAGAAGCTCATATTTTAGGAATTCCTGTTATCGGTATAGTTGATACAAATTGCGATCCTGATGAACTTGATATTCCTATTCCAGGAAATGATGATGCAATTAGAGCAGTAAAACTTATTACTGAAACTATTGCAAATGCAGTTATTGAAGGAAAACAAGGCAGCCAAATTGAAGATAGCGATAATAACGATTATGATGAATCCGCTCAAGAAGTTTCTGAAGTAGTAATTGAAACTGTTGAGGATGAAAATTCAGCTATAGAAGAGTAAAGATATTTCGAGAGTTCTAAAGTAATCCTTTAAAACTCTCTTTTTTTAAAAATAAATAAGGAGTGAATTAAAATGGCAATTACAGCAGCATTAGTTAAAGAATTAAGAGAAAAATCTGGAGCAGGTATGATGGACTGCAAAAAGGCTTTAACAGAAACAAATGGTGATATGGATAAGGCAATAGATTTTCTAAGGGAAAAGGGTCTTGCATCTGTAGCAAAGAAATCTTCAAGAATTGCATCTGAAGGTTTAGTTGATTCTTACATTCACGGTGGAAGAATTGGTGTTCTTGTTGAAGTTAACTCTGAAACAGATTTTGTTGCAAAAAATGAAGAATTTAAATCTTTTGTAAGAGATATTGCAATGCAAGTTGCAGCAGTTGCTCCAAAATATGTAAGCCGTGAAGAAGTTCCAGCTGAAGAAGTAGAACATGAAAGAAAAGTTCTTACTGAACAAGCTAGAGGTGAAAATAAGCCAGAACACATTATTGAAAAAATGGTTGAAGGTAGACTTGAAAAATTCTATGAAGAAATTTGTCTACTTGATCAAAATTTTATTAAAGATCCAGATAAAAAAATTCAAGATATTTTAAATGATTTAATTGCAAAAATTGGTGAAAATATTAAAATCAGAAGATTTGTTAGATTTGAAGTTGGCGAAGGTCTTGAAAAGAGAGAAGAAGACTTTGCTGAAGAAGTAGCTAAACAAATAGGTTAACAAATTGGAGGAGTAAATGCCAAAATATAAGAGAATTGTTTTAAAACTCAGCGGAGAAGCCTTAGCAGGTTCAAATTCTGTGGGTATTGATATTAATTATGTCAATTTAATTGCGAAGCAAGTAAAGAAAATTTATGAGTTAGGTGTTGAGACTGGTATTGTTGTTGGTGGCGGAAACTTTTGGAGAGGACGTGACGAAAACAATATCGATCGTGCTACATCTGATTATATGGGTATGTTAGGTACTGTGATGAACGCTTTGGCATTGCAGGACTCTTTAGAAAAATTAGGCGTTATTACTCGTGTACAAACTGCTATTGATATGAAGCAAGTAGCGGAACCTTATATTAGAAGACGTGCTATTAGGCATTTAGAAAAGGGACGCGTTGTTATATTTTCAGCTGGTGTTGGGAATCCTTATTTTTCAACTGATACTGCTGCTGCACTTAGGGCTGCAGAAATAGATGCTGATGTTATTTTACTTGCAAAAAAAGGCACTGACGGAATTTATGATTCTGATCCAAATATAAATTCAGATGCTAAAAAATATGACAATCTAAGTTATAGAGAAATCTTAAATAAAAATTTAAAAATAATGGATGGTACAGCAACTACATTATGCATGGATAACAATATTCCTTTAAGAGTATTTGGAATAGATGAAGAAGATGCAATGTATAAGGTTGTCTGTGGCGAAGATATTGGTACAATTGTAAAATAGGAGGATATTATGATATCTGATCTAAAAAATAACACTGAGTCTAGAATGAAAAAAACTGTAGAATCACTTACTGAATCATTACAGTCTATAAGAGCAGGACGTGCTAATACTACTTTACTTGATAAGATTCATGTTGATTATTATGGACAAAAAACTCCAGTTAATCAGGTTGCTAGTCTTTCTGCTCCAGAGCCAAGGCTTTTAACAATTCAACCTTGGGATGCAAATTTAATTCCTGAGATTGAAAAAGCAATCTTAAAATCTGATTTAGGAATAACTCCTTCAAACGATGGAAAGATTATTAGGCTTGTTATTCCTCAACTTACAGAAGAACGCAGAAGAGATCTTACAAAACTAGTAGGCAAATATGCTGAAGAAGCAAAAGTTTCTATTAGAAATGTAAGAAGAGACGCTATGGAAGAGATTAAGAAAGCTGAAAAATCTAAAGAGATTTCTGAAGATGACAAATCAACTTATGAAGAAGATATTCAAAAATTAACAGACAAGTTTATTAAAGAAGTCGACAAAGTAGCAGAAAACAAAGAAAAAGAACTTATGGAAATTTAATTTTTGGCCTTAGATTATTCTAAGGCTCTTTTTTTAAGGAGTTTTATGAATTATTATAACGAATTGGATTTAGAAAATATCCCAAATCATGTTGGGATAATAATGGATGGAAATGGAAGATGGGCAAAAAATAGAAATATGCCAAGAACCTTTGGGCACAAGGAAGGTACTAAAAGGGTTATTGAAATTGTTGAAGCTGCCTATAAAATTAACATTAAATCTTTGACTCTTTATGCTTTTTCTACAGAAAATTGGAAAAGACCAGAAGAAGAAATTTCAAAGCTTATGGATTTATTAGCCTTTTACATAAAAAGTCAATTGGAAAAAATTAAAAAAAATAATGTTAGAATTAAAGTCCTAGGAGATTATAGTGTCTTTCCTGATAAAATTGTGAAACTAATTGATGATGCGTTGCAGGAAACAAAATCAAATGATAAAATGATATTAAATATTGGGCTAAATTATGGCGGTCAAAGTGAAATTGTTAGAGCTACTAAAAATATATGTAAAGATGTAATTGATGGAAAAATTGACATAAATGATATTGATACAGAAAGCTATAAAGAATATTTATACACTAAAGGTCAAGATGATCTTGATTTATTAATTAGACCAAGTGGAGAACTTAGAGTTTCTAATTTTTTACTTTATCAACTAGCCTATAGCGAATTTTATTTTTCAAATATTTTGTGGCCTGATTTTCATGAAAATGAATTTTTCAAGGCAATATGCGATTTTCAAAGGCGCAATAGAAGGTATGGAGGACTTTAATTTTGACAGATTTACAAAAGAGAGTTACCACTGGAATAGTTGGTATTTTTTTAATATTTTTAATTTTTTATTTGGGACTAAATGCAATTAAAATTTCAATTTTTATTTTAACTCTTGAAGCTGTAAGAGAAATGTACAATGCACTTTACAACAAGGGAATAAAATTATTTTTGCCAGTTTTATTTTTTGGTGCAATAATAACTTTTTTATGTACTTTTTTTGATAAAAATTTAATTTACTCTCTTGTTTTGTTTTTTGTTGTTAATTCATGCCTTTTTGTTCACTTAGATGAGTATAATTTAAGTAACTATGCTAACACGACTTTTACTTATTTCTATGTTATTTTTTTACTTAATTTGCTAGGCAGTATTGATGATATATATCTAATTATTGCCTCTTTTATTATTTCTTTTTCAACTGATACTTTTGCTTATTTTGTGGGTTCTACCTTTGGAAAACATAAATTAATTGAAAGGGTAAGTCCAAATAAATCTGTTGAAGGTGCAATAGGTGGAACATTTTTTGCTCTAATTATTACGACTATTTATTTTGTAATGCTCAATAGATATAATCCAATATACAACATTAATGGACTTGTTATATTAATTATATTTTTATCATCAGTATCTGGTCAATTTGGAGATTTATTTGCATCTAAGATAAAAAGGTATACTGAAATAAAGGATTACGCACAAATTCTTCCCGGACATGGTGGAATATTAGATAGATTTGATAGTTTGATTTTTATTAGTCCCTTTATTTATATTTTATATAATCTTATTTAAGGAGGATAAATGATTACTTTAATAAGTTCTCTTGTAATTTTTCTATTAGTTGTAATGCTTCATGAATTTGGACATTTTACTGTAGCAAAATTGTCAGGGATAAAAGTAAATGAATTTTCTATAGGTATGGGTCCAAAACTTTTTCAAAAGAAAAAAGGGGAAACCTCTTATAGTTTAAGAGCCCTTCCTATAGGTGGTTATGTTGCCATGGAAGGAGAAGAAGAAAATTCTCATGATCCTAGGTCTTTTAATAATGCTACCATTTTAAAGAGAATGGCAGTTGTTATTGCTGGTGCTTTTATGAATTTCATATTAGCATTTTTTGCTTTTACAATAATTTTTTCTATAATTGGCTATGGTTCAAATGAAATTGACAAGGTAATTAAGGATTCTCCAGCAGAAATCTCAGGTTTAAAATCAGGCGATATAATAATAGAAATAGATAAAGTAAAAACCAAAGATATTTATGAAATTAATTCTCTTATTAGTAATAATGAAGGCGAAGAAATTAATTTGAAAATAAATAGGGATGGCAAAAATTTAGACTTTAATTTAAAACCAAAGTATTCAGATGAAAATAAAATGTATTTAATTGGCATTACATCTAAATTAAAGCATTCTCTTTTTAAATCATTTCAACTTGGTGCAAAAAGGACTCTTGACATTTCTCTTTTGATTTTAAAAAGTTTGAAAATGATTGTTGATGGTTCTTTTAAAATGGAATATCTTTCAGGACCAGTTGGAGTTGTACAAATGATTGGTTCTGAATCTTCAAAGGGCTTTCTAAACTTTCTTCAAATTTTAGCCTTAATTTCTGCTAACCTAGGAGTATTTAATCTACTTCCAATTCCAGCTCTAGATGGAGGAAAATTTTTATTCTTGTTAATTGAAGCTGTAAAAGGAAATCCTATTAATCCAAAAATTGAACAAAAACTAACTATAATTGGGATGAGTATTTTACTAAGTTTAATGATTTATGTAACTATATTTAATGACATTGGAAGGTTGTTTAGTAAATGATAAATAGAAAAGAAACGAAAAAAATTTATGTTGGTAGTGTACCTGTTGGAGCAGATTCTTTTATTTCTATCCAATCAATGACTAACACAAATACAAAGGATATAAAATCTACTGTTTCTCAAATAAAAAAATTAGAGAAGGCAGGTTGCGATATTATAAGAATGGCAGTAAATGATTTAGAAGATGCAGCTGCACTTAAAGAGATAAAAAAAGAAATCAAAATTCCAATTATATCTGATATTCAGTTTGATTATAAATTAGCTCTTGCTGCTGCTGAAAATGAAAGTGATGCCATAAGATTAAATCCTGGAAATATTGGTGAATCTTGGAAAATAAAAGAAGTTACAGAAGCTTGTAAGTTTTATAATATTCCCATAAGAGTTGGTGTAAATTCAGGCTCAATAAAAGAAGAATTTTTGGATAAATTTAAAGGTGTCAATGCTTCTTCAATATGTTTTAGTGCCATGGAAGAAGTAGAAATTCTTGAAAAAAATAACTTTTTTGATATTGCAGTTTCTTTAAAAGCCTCCAACGTAAATTTGACTATAGAAAGCTATAGAAAATTTTCTGAAATGTCAAATTATCCACTACATCTTGGTGTAACGGAAGCAGGAACTCCAAAAAAGGGAATTATTAAATCGGCAATTGGAATAGGAACACTATTAGCTGAAGGAATAGGAGACACAATAAGAGTTTCTTTAACATCAGATCCAATTGATGAAGTTATTGCTGGAAAAGATATTCTAAAGTCTCTAGACCTAAGAAGAGAGGGAATAGATTTAATTTCTTGCCCTACTTGTGCTAGAACAAAAGTTGATTTAATTGAAATTGTTAAAACAGTTGAAGACAGATTATATGAAATGAATAAGAATCTAAAAGTAGCCATAATGGGCTGTGCAGTAAATGGACCAGGTGAAGCCAGAGAAGCAGATATTGGCATAGCTTGTGGTAATGGTAACGGACTTATTTTTAAGAAAGGCGAAATTATAAAAAAAGTACCAGAAAATGAGCTTTTAAATGAACTTTTAAAAGAAATAGAAAAAATCGGGTGATGCTTTGATTTTATTAAAAGATATTTTAAAAAAATTAAATATTACTTCTTTAGATATTTCAGATGATATTTGTATTGACTCCATTAAAAGAAATAAAAATAATAGAGAAGTTTTTTTTGTAATATTATCTGAAAAAGATCTTGAAGAAATTTTAAAGAAAAAAATAAAAGAGATTTTTTCAAAAAATTTAAAAGAATACAAAATTTACATTGATTTCAAATCATCTTCTCTTTATAAAAGTGAAGATTATTTGATTTGTGCAGAAATTTTAAAATATAATCCATCATCAAAAATTTGGATAGAAGATATTGAAATAAAAAAAGATAAAAATTTAATTGACATTAAACTTCCAACTGAAGAGGCTTATTACACTCTTACAAAAAATGGATTTGGAAAGTATTTAGAAAATGAGCTTAAAATTTTTGATTCCTATAAAATTAAATTTAACTTTGTAAAAGAATTAGTTGAAGAGGAAAATATAGAAACTTTTATATCTCAAATTGACGAAGCAGAGGAAGTTATCTCTTCAAAACATGAATTAGAATTAAAGACAAAAGTTGAAAATAAGGTAAAGGAAAATAAATCTAAAAAAATAAATAGCTATGGAAAAAAAGATATTGATAATGTTCAAAGGCTTATTGATGTAAATGTTAATTCTCAAAAAGTCACTGTAGAAGTGGATATATTTAATGTTGAGTCTCGTGAATTAAAAACAGGGAATTTCTTAGTTGCCATGTCTGTCACAGATTATACATCTTCAACTCTTGCAAAAATATTTTTAAAGCCAGAAAAAGTTGAAGAATTTTTAGATAATTTTAAAAAAGGAGATCATGTTTTAATTACTGGAAATGTAAATTATGATAACTTTTCAAGATGTGACACTATTATGATAAGATACATTGAAAAAAGAGATAAAGTTATTAGAATGGATTTTTCAGACGAAAAGAGAGTTGAATTTAGAATACACTCAAAGATGTGCCAAATGTCTGGAGTAACTTCCTTTACTGATTTTGCAAAAAGAGCAAAGTTATGGGGTCATGATGCACTTGCTATATCTGATACTAATGATGTTCAGGGCTTTCCTGAAGCTATGGAGGCAGGAGAAACAACTGGACTAAAGATTTTATATGGCACTGACATAAATTATGTAGATGACAAAGAAAAAATTGTAACAAATTATGATTCAAATAAAAATTATAATTCCTATGTTGTCTTCGATATTGAAACTACTGGTCTATCTTCAAGAAATGATAAAATTACAGAAATTGGCGCCGTAAAAATTGTTGATGGCACAATTGTAGATAGATTTTCACAACTTATTAATCCTGAAAAAGAAATTCCACAAGTTGTAGTAGAACTTACTGGTATTAGCAACGCTAAGGTAGAAAATGAACCAACTATAGAAGAAGTAATTCCAAAGTTTTACGATTTTTCAAGGGATTCTGTTTTAGTAGCTCACAATGCAAAATTTGATATTTCCTTTATAAGAAGAGAATATGCTAATAATAATTTAGAATTTAGTCACCCAATTTTAGATACACTAGTTTTGGCAAGAGCTATTATGACTGATATGAAGAGATTTAATTTGGGAACTCTATGTAAAAATCTAGGTGTTTCTCTTGTCGGTGCACATAGGGCAGTAAATGATGCTGAAGCTACAGCAGCTATGTTTATTAAATTAATCGAAAGATTCAAGAGAGAAAAAGAATTTAATTTTGATAATTTAAATAAAGAAATAATAAACATAGATTCTAAACGTTTATTCGAAAACTCCTTGCTATTATTAGTAAAAAATGAAGTAGGGCTAAAAAATCTCTACAAATTAATTTCAGATTCCCACATGAAATATTATAATTTCAATCCAAAAGTCCCAAGAACTTTATTGGATAAGTATAGAGAAGGAATTTTAGTAGGATCTGGAAATGCAAGTTCTCCTCTTTTTGATGCAGTTTATAGAATGTGTCCAGATGATGAACTAATAGATATTGCAAAGTATTATGACTTTTTGGAAATTCAACCAGCAAGCGACAATATAATGGCAATAGAAGATGGAAAATTTAGTGTAAATGACATAAGAGAAATAAATAAAAAGATTTTATGGCTTGGAGAAAAACTTGAAATTCCAGTTATTGCAGATTCAGATACCTATTATTTGGAAGAGTCAGAAGATGTTCTGAGAAGAATTGTCCTTAATGGTAAGCCTGGAAGACCTGATCCAAGAGCTAGTAGAAAGCAAAAATTCTATTTTAAAACTACAGAGGAAATGCTAGAAGAATTTTCATATCTAGGAGAAGCAAAAGCTTATGAAGTGGTTGTTTCAAATACAAATAAATTGAAAAATGAAATAGATAGTATTAAACCAATACCAGATGGGAAATTTCCACCAGTAATAGAAGGTTCTGATGAAAGTCTTAGAGAAATAACATACAAAAAAGCTCATGATATTTATGGCGAAAATCTACCTCCTATAGTTGAAGAAAGATTGGAAAAGGAACTTAAATCTATAATTTCAAATGGATATTCTGTTCTTTATATAATTGCACAAAAACTTGTAAAGAAATCTAATGATGATGGATTTTTAGTAGGATCCAGAGGTTCTGTTGGTTCATCTTTTGTTGCAACTATGTCTGGTATAACAGAAGTAAATCCTCTTCCACCACATTATATTTGTCCAAAGTGTAAAAACTCTGAATTTACCAAGGACCTAAAATATGGTAGTGGTGTCGATATGCCAGATAAAATTTGCCCTAATTGTGGAAGTCCAATGAAAAAGGATGGCCACAATATACCTTTTGAAGTATTTTTGGGATTCTATGGAGATAAAGAGCCAGATATTGATTTAAACTTTGCAGGAGAATATCAACCACAAGCCCATAAATATACAGAAGAATTATTTGGTGAGGGTTATGTATTTAGAGCAGGAACTATTGGCAAAATTGCTGAAAAAACTGCTTATGGATATGTAAAAAAATATTTTGATGGAAAAAATATTTCTCCAATCGAAATAGACAGGTTAGCAAAAGCAATAACAGATGGTAAAAGAACAAGTGGACAACATCCAGGCGGCGTTATGATTGTTCCAAAAAGCAAAAGTATTTTTGACTTTACCCCAATTCAATATCCTGCAGATGACCCTACTTCAGGAGTAATAACTACGCATTTTGATTATAACTTTATTCACGGAAAAATTTTAAAGCTTGATATACTTGGTCACGATGGTCCAACTATTATAAAAATGCTAGAAGATTTTACAGGACTTGATTCAAATAAAATTAGACTTGACGATGAGAAAACTTTATCTATTTTTAATAGCGCAGAAATTTTTAATATGGATGAGGAAATTTTTTCATGTAACACAGGAACGCTTGGCATACCTGAATTTGGTACATCCTTTGTCATATCAATGCTTATGGAAACTAAGCCAAAGAACTTTGCAGATTTAGTTAGAATTTCTGGGCTTTCACATGGCACTGATGTATGGATATCAAATGCACAAGAGCTTGTAGATTCAGGAAGGGCAGAACTTAAAGATGTAATTGCAACTAGAGAAGACATAATGGTTTATTTAATAAATGCAGGGGCTGAGAATAAGATGGCCTTTGATACCATGGAAAAGGTTAGAAAGGGAAAGGGACTTACTGAAGAACAAGAAAAAATAATGAATAACTTAGATCTTCCAGAATGGTATATTGATTCTTGTAAAAAAATTAAGTATATGTTCCCTAAAGCTCACGCTGTAGCTTATGTAATGCTTTCTTTTAGGATTGCATACTATAAGTTAAATTATCCTCTTGCTTTTTATGCTACATTTTTTACTATTAAATTAAGTGATTTTAATGGAGAAAATATTATTGAGGGACCAAGTTTTTTAAAGAATAGATTAAAAATATTAAAGGAAGTTCAAAATCCAACTGCAAAAGATAAAGGCGAAATAAGAGTATCTGAAGTAGCACTTGAAATGTATGCAAGAGGTTTTGAATTTTTGCCAGCTGATTTATATAAGTCAAAGGCATCGAAATTTACTATAGAAGATGCCAAGGTTAGAATGCCTCTTAGGGCAATACCAGGTCTTGGAGAAAACTGTGCAAATAGTATTGAAGAAGAGGCTTTAAAAACAAAGTTCTTATCAGTAGAAGATTTTTCAAAAAGGACTAGAGCAGGAAATTCTGTTATTACAATTTTACAAAAAAATGGAATGTTAATTGATTTAGATGAGACAAATCAAATTTCCTTATTTAATTTTTAAGCTATAGCATTGAATAATTTTAGTTATATGTTGTAATTCTGCTATTTTATGTTATAATTTAATAAGAAAGATATTTTAGTGTAAAGAGTGGGTTAGCCCACTCTTTGTTTTTTAGTAGTGAGGTGTTAAGTGAATAATAAAGAATTGAGAAGAGAAATTTACCCACTAGCTGAAAAGGTAGCGGAAGAACTTGGCTACGAAGTTGTAGATATAGAATTTCAAAATGGATCAAAACATGATCTGCTATCTATTTTTATTTACAAAAAAGATGGTATTGATCTTGATGACTGTACTGAAATGAGTAGAAAGCTAGAAAAGGAATTAGATAACATTGAGATTTTAAAGAATCCTTATTATTTGGAGATTTCTTCGCCAGGACTTGACAGACCTTTAAAAACAAAAGATGATTATAGAAGAAATATTGGAAATGAAGTAGATGTTAAACTTTATGCTCCAATTGATGGTAAAAAAGAATTTAGTTTTGTTTTAGACAGATACGATGATGAATTTGTTTATTGTAAAGTTGATGATGAGGAATTAAAAATTCCTATAAAGTCAATTGCATCTATGAAACAAACTATTAAGTTTTAAATGGAGGATTAAATGAACCAAGAGTTTATAGACGCTTTAAGTGAAATTGAAAAAGAAAAAGGGATTTCAAGAGAAATCATATTTGAAGCGTTGGAATCAGCTTTAGTTTCTAGTTATAGAAAAAACTACGGTACATCTCAAAATGTTATTGTAAACATGAATAGAGAAACTGGAGAAATCAAACTTTTTGCATCAAAAAATATTGTAGAAAATGTTGAAGATGATCAACTTGAAATATCTATAGATGAAGCAAAAAAAATTGACCCAAGTTATGAAGTTGGAGATATATATAATTTAGAAATTCATCCTAAAAATTTTGGAAGAATTGCTGCTCAAACTGCTAAACAAGTTGTCATCCAAAGAATAAAAGATGCTGAAAGAGATATTGTTTTTGATGAGTATGTTGAAAGAGAAAAAGAAATTATCACTGGAGTAGTACAAAGAAAATCTTACAATAATGTCTATGTTGATTTAGGAACTACTGAAGCTGTTTTACCTTATAGTGAACAAATTAATGGCGAAAAATATGAACATGGTGATAGATACAAATTATTAATACTATCTGTTGAAAAATCGACAAAAGGTCCACAAATAATACTTTCAAGATCACATCCTGATTTAATAAAAAGACTTTTTGAATTAGAAGTCCCAGAAGTAAGTGAAGGAATTGTTGAAATATATTCTATTTCAAGGGAAGCAGGGTCAAGAACAAAAATAGCAGTATTTTCAAGGGATCCTGAAGTAGATCCACTTGGAGCTTGCGTTGGTTATAAGGGTCAAAGAGTTAATGCTATTGTTGATGAAATCCACAATGAAAAGATAGATATTGTAATTTATGAAAAAGAAATTGATAAATTTATTGCTAACTCTTTAAGTCCATCAAAAGTTGAAAAAGTTTTTGTAAATGAAGCTGAAAAATCTGCATTAGCAATAGTGCCAGATTATCAATTATCACTAGCAATTGGTAAGGAAGGACAAAATGTTAGACTTGCAGCTAAACTAACTGGATGGAAAATCGATATTAAATCTCAGGAACAGTTTGAAGAATATCTTGAAGACAGAGGTATTACTGAAGAAGAATTGGCTGAAGAATTTGAAAATGCTAAGAAAGAAATACCTGAAGAAATAGAAAATTCTGAGGAATCAATTGAAATTAATGATTCAAATGTTGAAGTTAAGGATGAAGATTTAATAGTAGAGGATTCTTCAGATGAAATTAAAGATACTGAAGAGATAGAAGAAAAGGAAAATTGAAAAATTCTTAATTTAACGGAGTGAAAAATGACTAAAATTAGGAAAATACCTATGCGTACATGCATAGGTTGTAGGGAACAAAAGGCAAAAAAAGATTTAATCAGAGTTGTCAAAAACAAAGAAAATGAGATCTTTATAGATAAAACGGGTAAGGCAAATGGAAGAGGAGCTTATTTATGCAATGACAAAAGTTGTTTAGAAAAAGCGATAAAGTCAAAGGCTCTAAACAGAGCATTTACAACAGAAATTAGTGAGGAAGTTTATGATAAGCTAATGAATTCTGTAGATTAAGCTTCTTTTGAGGAGGTGTTCAATTTGTCAAAGATAAGAGTGCACGCATTGGCAAAGGAAATTGGTATTACAAGTAAAGAATTAATTTTAAAATTAAATGAAATAGAGATACCTGTAAAAAATCACATGTCAACGCTAGAAAGTGCTGATGAAGAAAAAGTAAGAAAATTATACAAAAAAAGTTCTTCTGAGAATGAATCTCCTGTAAAGAATGATAATTCTAAAAATAGTAGAGATAAAAAAAATAAAAAACAAGATGCCAATAATAATGGTAATAAAGAAAAACAAAATAAAGACAGCGTTAAAAAAAATAGAGATAACAAAGTAAATACTAATAAAAAGTCATTTGACAATGATAAAGTAGAAAACCACAAACACAATAAAAGTTTTAAAAATAAAAAAGAAGAGTTTTTTGGAGAAGAAGATTTTAAAAACAATAGAAAAAAGAAATCCAAAAATAAAGATAATAAAAAGGAAATTAACAACTCCTACAATAGAGATTTAACAAAGAAAAAACCAAAGAAAAAAGTTAAATCAAGACATAAAACAGAGGAAGAAAATAAAGGGGATGATCCTATAACAGTGATTGCACCAATTACAGTTAAAGATTTTGCAGATCAACTTGGAGTATCTGTGTCAACAGTAATTACAAAATTAATAGGTCTTGGAGTAATGGCCAACCAAAATCAAAGTATTGATGAGGATACTTGCATTTTATTGGCAGATGAGCTAGGAATTGGAATTGAAATTGAAGAACAAAAACTTGATAATTCCATTGAAGAAGAATATGGCCTATTAAAGAAAGACAAGGAAAGAGACTTAAAAACAAGACCACCAGTTGTAACAGTTATGGGTCACGTTGACCATGGTAAGACATCTCTTCTTGATTCAATAAAGAAAACTCATGTTACTCAATCTGAAGCTGGGGGAATCACTCAACATATAGGTGCTTACACAGTAAATTTATCAGGAAAGAAAATAACTTTTTTAGATACTCCTGGTCACGAAGCTTTTACTTCAATGAGACTTAGAGGAGCTCAAACTACAGATATAGCAGTGCTTGTTGTTGCTGCAGATGATGGTGTAATGCCTCAAACTATAGAAGCTATTTCTCACGCAAGATCAGCTGAAGTCCCAATTATCGTAGCCATTACAAAAATTGATAAACCAGAAGCCAATCCTGAAAGAGTAAAGCAAGAGCTTATGAATGAAAATTTAGTAGCTGAAGAATGGGGCGGAGACACTATTGTTGTAGGAGTTTCTTCTAAAACTGGAAAAGGAATAGATGAACTTCTTGAAATGATTCTTTTAGTAGCAGAAATGAGAGAACTAAAGGCAAATCCTAACAGACGTGCTATTGGTACAATTATTGAAGCAAATCTTGACAAGGCAAAGGGACCTATGGCTACTATTCTTATTAAAAATGGTACTTTAAGATTTGGAGACTCAATTGTATCTGGAGTTTGTTCTGGCAGAATTAGAGCAATGGAAGATGATAAGGGCAAAAAAGTTAAAAAAGCTGGTCCATCGATGCCAGTTGTAGTTCTTGGCCTTAATGAAGTCCCTAATGCAGGAGATACTATTTATGCAGTAAATGACGACAAAACTGCCAAGGCAATTGCCGATAAAAATTCAGAAATTTCAAGAGAAAAAAGACTTAGTCAAACAACTAAAATTAGCCTTGATAATTTATTTGAAAAAATTTCTGAAGAAGATGTAAAAGAATTAAATATTGTTGTTAAAGCTGATGTTAAAGGATCTGTTGAAGCTTTAAATCAATCACTTCTAAAACTTTCTACGAATGAGGTTAAAATTTCAATAATTCACTCTGGAGTTGGTGGAATTAACGAATCTGACGTAACACTTGCCTCTGCATCTAATGCAATTGTAATAGGATTTAATGTAAGACCAAATATTAATGCTATAGAACTTGCTAAAGCTGAAGATGTTGAAATTAGAACTTATAGAGTAATTTACGAAATAATAAATGACATTGAACAAGCTGCTAAAGGTATGCTTGACCCAGATATTGTTGAAGAAATTCTTGGTAGATGTGAAATTAGACAAACATTTAAACTTCCTAACAATCAAATGGTTGCAGGTGTATATGTATTAAATGGTAAGATTTTAAGAAATTCTAAAGTAAAAGTTTTAAGGGATGATGTCGTAATTCACGAAGGAGATATTGCATCACTTAAGAGATTTAAAGACGATGCAAAAGAACTTGCTACCGGCTTTGAAGGTGGTCTTGTAATCGATGGCTTCAATGACATCAAAGAGGGAGACCTTCTTGAATCATTTATATTAAAGGAAGTTAAGAGAGCATAATGAATAATAAGAGAATTAATAGAATTTCTGAAGAAGTAAAAAGAACTATTTCAAATATTATCCAAAATGAATTAAAGGATCCGAGAATTCCATCTATAACAAGTATTTCACATGTAGATGTTACTAATGATTTATCATTTGCCAAGGTATATGTTTCTGTTCTTGGAAATGACTTTGATAGAGATGAAGCTGTTGAAGGTTTAAATTCCGCAAAGGGATTTATAAAAAAAGAGTTATCAAAAAAAGTTAAACTTAGAGCCATGCCTGAACTTATATTCATTAAAGATGATTCTATAGAAAAGGCACTTGAACTTGATAAATTAATTGATGAGGTAAATCGTGGAAATGAATAATTTAATGGAACTTTCCTCAACTTTTAAAAAATTAATTGATGAAAGTGAAATTATAGCAGTTGCTTCTCATTTAAATCCAGATGGAGATAATTTAGGCTCAGTTACAGCAATGGTTGGTATGTTAGATAAACTTGGAAAAAGTGTAGTCTTTATTTTAGATGACAAGATTCCAAAATCTTTTAAATTTTTGCCAAACTTGTCCTTTGCAAAGGCTCCTAATGAATTACAAAATGATTTTGATTTATTTATTGCCTTAGATTCATCTGATGAAAATAGAATGGGCGATAATATAAAAAAAATCTTTGAAGCATCAAAGAAAACTGTAAATATTGATCATCATTTTAGCAACACAAATTACGCTGATTTAAATATAGTTGACTTTAAATCTCCAGCAACTTGTGAAGTCCTTGCAAGGATTTTTGAAACTTTGAATTTAGAACTAAGTAAAGAAATTGCAACTTCACTATTTACTGGACTTTCAACTGATACAGGCTCCTTTAAATATAGCTCTGTATCTTCAAGTACATTTTTAACTGCATCAAATTTATTTAAATACGATGTTGATATTGATGAAGTTACAGTGAATGTCTATCAAAGTAGAAGTAGAGAAAAGACAGATTTATTAATTAGAGCAATGAATTCAATAGAATACTTTCATGACAATAAAATTGCCCTTGTTTTTGTTACAAAAGATGACATGGAAAAATCAAAGGCAGAAAAATCTGATGCAGATGGAATTGTTGAATTTGTAAGAGATATTGACACAGTTGAACTTGCCATTTTATTAAAAGAAAAAGATGACTGCATAAGACTTTCCCTTAGATCTAAGTCAAATATTGACTGCACAAAGATTGCTTCAAAATTTAATGGCGGAGGTCATGTTAGAGCATCTGGAGGAACAATAAATCATACTGATTTAATTAAAGCTAAAGAAGACATTATTAAAGTAGCTGAAGAACAATTATGATGGACGGACTTTTAATTTTTGACAAAGAAAAGGGAATTACTTCTCACGATTTAGTTTATAAAGTTAGGAAAAAATTAGGAATAAAAAAAGTAGGTCACACTGGCACACTTGACCCAATGGCAACAGGTGTGCTAGTGATTTCCATAGGAAAGGGCACTAAGACAAGTGATTATATTTTATCAAGTGATAAGGTATATGAGGCAAAAATAAAACTTGGAGTCCTAACTGATAGCTATGATATAACTGGAAAAATTTTGGAGGAAGAAGATGTATGTTTTACTGATGAAGATATTAAAGATACTTTAATTAAATTCACTGGTAAAATTTCTCAAAGACCTCCAATTTATTCTGCCCTAAAAGTTAATGGAAAAAAACTTTATGAATATGCAAGAGAAGGTAAAGATGTCGAAATAAAAAAAAGAGATGTTGAAATTTATAAAATTGAACTTTTAGATTTTAATGGAAAAGACGAATTTACAATTTTAACTAAGGTATCAAAGGGAACATATATTAGATCTCTTGCAAATGACCTTGGAAGATCTCTTGGAACTTTTGGAACCCTAACTGAGCTTAGACGAATTAGGACTGGGTCTTTTAAAATTGAAGACGCCATAAAAGTTTCTGATTTTGAAAAATTAAGCCTAGATGAAATAAAAGAAAAAATTTTACCTATGGATTTAGCACTCATGAATTTTAAAAGAATTGATATTCCAAAAAGTTTTTGTGAAAAATTTATTATGGGACAATTTTATAAGTTAAAAGAAAAATTAAATGATGAAAATTATAGAGTTTACTCAGAAAATAAATTTTTGGGAATTGGTGAATTAAAGAAAAAAGATGGAGAGTTTTTTCTCAAAATGAAGAAGAATTTAATAGGTGATTTATGAAAATAATTGAAATTGACTTAAATTATAAAGCTAAAGAAGAATCAGTTATAGCCCTTGGAAATTTTGACGGCGTCCACAGAGGACATATTGAATTAATAAAAAAAGCTATTGAAAATGCAAAAAAATTGAATATTAAGTCAAGTCTTTTGCTTTTTAATGAGCACACAGATAATCTTGTAAAAGTTGGGAAAAAAGATATTATAACAACTAATAAGACAAAATTTGAAATTTTAGAAAATTTAGGCGTAGATATAATTTACCTGATAAATTTTACAAAAGAATTTATGTCCTACAGTCCTATTAAATTTTTAGATGATTTTTTAGCAAAAAATTTAAAAATAAAGGGAGTCGTAGTGGGCTATGATTACACCTATGGATATAAAAAATCTGGTGATGTAAAGTTTTTAAAGGAAAATAAAAATTTATTTGAATCTGTTGAAATAATTGAGCAAATTTCTTATAAAGGCGAAAAAATTTCTTCTTCATTGATTAGAAAATTAATTGAAAATGATAAAATAAAGGAAGCAAATTTTTTACTTTCAAGACCTTATAAACTTATTGGAGAAATTATTCATGCAAAAGGCTTGGGCAAGAAAATGGGCTATCCAACGGCAAATTTAAGACTAATTGATAATTTTGTTATACCAAAATTTGGAGTATACGACACCGACATTATAATTAAGGGTAAAAAATATAAGGCATCTACAAATATTGGGACCAATCCTACTGTTGAACAAGATGGAATTAAAATAGAAGCACATATTTTAGATTTTAATGAGGAAATTTATGGTGAAATTGTAGAGCTTGAACTATTAGATTTTGTTAGACCTGAATTAAAGTTTAATAGTGTAGAAGAATTGTTTGAACAAATTGCAAAAGATGTTTTAGTTACAAGAAATAGATAACTTTACATTTATTGCATTTCGTGGTAATATATAAAAGGTTAAATAGCTATTCTCAGTTGGACGCTCCTCGACGCCTACTTTGATTAGCTCTATTAAAAATTTAGGAGGAAAATATGTTAGAACCAAATATTAAAAAGATTATTATTGACGAATTTAAAACTCATGAAGGTGACACAGGTTCACCAGAAGTACAAATTGCAATTCTTACTAGAAGAATTAACGATTTAAATGAACACTTGAGAATTCACAAGAAAGACCACCACTCAAGAAGAGGACTTCTTAAAATGGTTGGTAAAAGAAGAAACTTATTAAGATATTTAAAAAATAGTGATATAGAAAGATATCGTACACTTATTAAAAAACTACAAATAAGAGGATAATAGGAGCGGTAATTCCGCTCTTTCTTATTAGAAGGAGGAAATAATGGAAAAAACTTATACTATGGATCTTGCAGGCTCACAGTTAAAAGTTACAATTGGAAAAGTTGCAGAACAAGCTAATGGAGCTTGTTTAGTTCAATACGGAGACACTGTCGTTCTTGTTACTGCAACATCTTCATCAAAACCAAGAGAGGGAATCGACTTTTTTCCTCTAAGTGTTGATTACGAAGAAAAGATGTATGCCGTTGGAAAAATTCCTGGTGGATTTATTAAAAGGGAAGGAAGACCAAGCGAAAAGGCTACACTTTCTGCTAGATTAATCGATAGACCTCTTAGACCTCTTTTTCCTGAAGGATATAGAAATGATGTTCATATTGTAGCTACTGTTTTAAGTGTTGACCAAGATCACTCACCAGAAATTGTTGCTATGATTGGTTCTTCTATTGCTCTTTCTATTTCTGATATTCCTTTTGATGGACCTACTGGTTCAGTTGAAGTAGGCTTTATTGATGGTAAATATATTATAAATCCTAATGAAGAAGAGAGAAATAACTCTAGAATAAATCTTTCACTTGCTGGTACGGAATCTGCCATTATGATGGTAGAAGCAGGTGCGCAAGAAGTAAGCGAAGCTGAAATGTTAGAAGCAATTCTAGAAGGACATGAAGTTATAAAAGAAATTTGTAAGTTTACTAACGAAATTACTTCAGAAATTGGAAAAGAAAAAGCTGAATATGAAGTATTTAAGGCTGATGAAGAAATTGTTTCTCAAGTTAAAGAATATGGCAAAGATTTATTAGTTGATGCAATTAGACAAAAAGATAAAATTGTAAGAGTTGAAAAAACTGAAGCAGCAAAAGAAAACATTAGAGAACATTTTAAAGACTTAATGGAAGAAAATGCAAAAGACGTTGAGGCTGCTTTAGAAGAAATTGAAGTAACTGAAGTTAGACGTGGAATTCTTGAAGATGAAAGAAGACCTGACGATAGAAAATTAACTGAAATTAGACCTCTTTCTTCAGAAGTTGGAGTTTTACCAAGAACTCATGGTTCGGGACTATTCACTAGAGGACAAACTCAAGTACTTTCTATCGCAACATTAGGAGCAATTTCTGAAGAACAAGTTATTGACGGACTTGGAGATGACAAGCCAAAAAGATATATTCACCACTATAATTTCCCTGGATTTTGTGTTGGAGATACTAAACCATCAAGATCACCAGGAAGGCGTGAAATTGGGCATGGTGCTTTAGCTGAAAGAGCTCTTATTCCAGTAATACCTGATAGCGAAACTTTCCCATACACAATAAGAGTTGTATCTGAAGTATTATCATCTAATGGATCTTCTTCTCAAGCATCAATTTGTGGATCTACACTAGCACTAATGGATGCTGGTGTTCCAATTAAGGCTCCAGTAGCTGGTATTGCCATGGGTCTTATTGAAGAAAATGGTGTAATTAAAATTCTAACTGATATTCAAGGTCTCGAAGATCACTTTGGTGATATGGACTTTAAGGTAGCAGGCACTAGAGAAGGTATCACTGCTATACAAATGGATATAAAAGTTGAAGGAATTAAAAAAGAAATTCTTGAAGTTGCCCTCGAAAGAGCAAAGGTTGCAAGATTTGAAATACTTGATCACCTAGCAACTACTATAGAAAAACCAAGAGCTGAACTTTCTAAATACGCTCCAATAATTCACATGATTTCTATTGATCCAGAAAGGATTGGGGAAGTTATAGGTGCCGGTGGAAAGATAATTAATAAAATTATTGAACAAACTGGCGTTAAAATAGATATTGATGATGACGGAAGAATTTCTATACTTTCTGATAATGATGTAAAAGCAAAAGAAGCAATTGCTATAATAGAAGATATAGTAAAAGAAATTGAAATAGGAGAAGTTTATACTGGAAAGGTTAAGAAAATCGTAAAATTTGGAGCCTTTGTAGAAATTAAAAAGGGAACTGAAGGACTTCTTCATATTTCAGAAATTGCTCACGAAAGAACTAATAATGTTGAAGATGTTCTAAAAGTTGGCGACACAGTTGAAGTTAAGGTAATTGATATTGCTGAAGACACTGGTAAAATTTCACTTTCAAGAAAAGCTCTTATAAAGAGAGAAGACAACAAGAAAGAGCAAGATAAATAAATAAAAATTTAGTCGCATTAAGATTTATTTTAATGCGATTTTTTAAAGGGGAAATTATGAAATTAAAAATTATAAATAAAAGCAAGCATCCACTTCCTAAATATGAGACAGCTGGTTCATCAGGAATGGATCTTAGAGCTAATCTCGATGAAGATTTAGTTTTAAAATCACTCGATCGAGTTTTAGTTCCAACTGGATTATTTCTTGAGTTTGAAAAGGGTTATGAAGCACAAGTTAGAGCTAGATCTGGTCTTGCTCTAAAAAAAGGTTTAGGTCTTCCTAATGGAATTGGAACAATTGATTCTGATTATAGAGGTGAATTAAAAGTAATTCTAATAAATATGAGTAAGGATGAAGTTGTAATAAAAGATGGCGACAGAATTGCACAGATTGTATTTATGAAAATTGAAACTCCGGAAATTGTTGAAGTTGAAGAGATAAGTAATACCGAAAGAAACGATGGAGGCTTTGGTCATACTGGTGTTTAAGAGCACAAATTGTTATAATATTATTGAGGTGCAAGCTCTTGATAAAAAATAAAAAAAACAATAAAAAAAATTCAAATAAAAAGAATATTCAAAAAAGAAAAAAGTCAGCTTCTGAAATTTCTTCTGGAAAAGAAATTATGGGTCTTTTCTTAATTGTAATTGGAATAGTATTTTTCATCTCACTTTATAGTCAGAAAATGGGATTAATTGGCACATTAATTTATAAATTATTTTCAGTTGTTGCAGGATCTGCAAACTTTTTAATTCCACTTCTACTTATTTTTTGGGGAATTCTTTATAATATACAAGCAACAAAATATCACATGAGACGATATATAATATGTTCTCTTGTAATATTTTTGTGTATTTTAGTTTTCCTCGATGGCTCTAAGGAAATGGATATGACCTTAATCGAAAGGATTATTAAGTCAACTGAGTACTTGGATATTACGAGAAGCGGTGGCATAATTGGAGCTATTTTTGGTTTTTTCTCATATAAACTTTTGGGTTCTCTTGGAACATATTTGGTACTTGGATTAATTATAGTAGCTTCAATTTATTTTATGCTTAAAGTTAATATTGACCAGATAATTATGTTTTCTGAAGATATAGGTGAATATTTTGAAGATAAAAAGAAAGACTTTGAAATAAAAAAAGCTGAAAGAAAATTAAAACAAGAAGAAAAAGAAAAGAAAAAAATTGCAAAAGAAAATTTAAAGAAAGAAAAAATTGAGCTAAAAAAATCAGAAGAAGAAAAAGAAGTTGAAGTTGATAACTTTGGAGAAAATTTAGTTATAAAGGATTATTCTGACGAAAATATTGAAGAAGAGTCTAAAGAAATTATTAATGACGAAAATAAAAATATAGAAGAAAATAATGTTAGTGATTCTTCATTAATTGATAGTGAAGAAAATGTTATAGATACAATTAAAGATGACATTGAAAATAAAAATAAAGAAGAATATATTTACACTTATCCAGACATTGCTCTTTTAGATAGACTTAAATCTAAGGGCGGATTTTCTAAAGATGAAGTAATAGAAAAAGGCAGAATAATAGAAAATACTATGAGAAATTTTGGAATTGAATCTAAAGTTGTTGCCATAAATCGCGGACCTGTTATTACATCTTATGAATTAAAGCCTGCACCTGGAATTAAATTATCTAGAATTGTTGGACTTAGTGACAATATTTCTATGGCTTTAGCTAGTTCCGATTTACGTATAGAAGCTCCAATACCTGGCAAAACTGTTGTAGGAATTGAAGTTCCTAACAAAGAAAAAGATGCAGTGGGACTTAAAGAGTTAATTGATTCCAATGAATTTAAAACTATTAATTCTGACATTCCATTAGCTCTTGGCAAAGATGTTGAAGGAAATATTTTAATTTCTGGTATGGAAGATATGCCTCATCTACTAATTGCAGGAGCAACTGGATCTGGTAAATCTGTTTGCATTAATTCAATCATTACAAGTATTATTTATAAATCATCTCCTAAGGATGTAAAACTTATGCTGATTGATCCAAAAGTTGTGGAACTAAGTGTCTATAATGGCATACCTCATCTTTTGATTGATGTAGTTACTAATCCCAAAAAGGCTGCTTTTGCATTAAATTGGGCTGTTGATGAAATGGAAAAAAGGTACCTTGCCTTTGCAGAAAATCATGTTAGGGATCTTAAAGGCTACAACAAAAAAATGCTAGAAGAGGGAAGAGAAGACGAAAAACTTCCTAAGATTTTGATTATTGTAGACGAACTTGCAGACCTTATGATGGTAGCATCAAAGGAAATTGAAGAATATATAGCTAGACTTGCACAAAAGGCAAGGGCTGCTGGAATGCATTTGATTTTAGCAACACAGAGGCCTTCTGTTGATGTCATTACTGGAACTATAAAGGCAAACATACCTTCAAGAATTGCCTTTGCTGTAGCGTCTTCTGTGGACTCTAGAACTATTCTTGATATGGGCGGTGCAGAAAAACTTCTTGGAAAAGGAGATATGTTATTCTATCCAAGTAAATATCCAAAACCAAAGAGAATTCAAGGAGCTTTCATAGGCGATAATGAAGTTGAAAGAGTAGTTGACTTTGTTAAAAATAATAATGAAACAAAAAATCATGTTGAATCAAAAATTGAACAGGCAATAAAAGATAAAAAGGTTAAAATAGATAACGAAAAAGATCCACTTTTTAAGGATGCAGTTGAACTTGTTATAAATGATGAACAAGCTTCAATTTCTTACATCCAAAGAAAGTTAAAAGTAGGTTATTCAAGAGCTGGAAGAATTGTAGATCAAATGGAAGAGATGGGTATTATTGGACCTCATGAAGGTTCTAAGCCTAGAAAACTTTTAAAAACTAAGGAAGAAATAGATATAATTTTAGGTGATGAAGATGAATAATGTGCATATAGTTACTCTGGGCTGCTCAAAAAATGAAGTAGACTCATCTATGATGTACTCACTTTTAAATAAAGATAAATATAAAATGGTAGATGATGCAAGTGAGGCAGATATTCTAATTGTAAACACTTGTGGATTTATTGATGCTGCTAAGGAAGAGTCAATTGACACTATATTAGAATCAGTTGAATATAAAAATGAAGGAAAATGTAAGAAAGTTTTACTTTCAGGATGCCTTGCACAAAGATATCCTGAGGAACTTTTAAAAGAAATTCCTGAAATTGATGGAATAATAGGTACTGGAAATATTAATTATATAAATGAGCTCTTAGACAGAAGTATGGCTGGGGATTTATTTGTAAAGACTGATAATTTAAATTCAGCTTACATTGAAGGAATAAAAAAAGAAACAGTTAATAAAACTGAATTTGTAAAAATTTCTGAAGGCTGTAATAACAACTGCTCTTATTGCATTATTCCATCGCTTCGTGGCAAAAATAGATCAAGGAAAATTGAAGATATATATTCTGAAGTTGAATATCTTGTAAAAAATGGTGCGAAAGAAATTATTTTAATTGCACAAAACACCACTGATTATGGAATTGATTTGTACTCAAAATATTCTTTGGCAAAGTTAATTAAAGAAATTTCAAAAATAGAAGATTTAAAGTGGATTCGCGTTTTATATTTATATCCAGATCATTTTACAGATGAATTAATAGAAGAATTTAGAACTAACGATAAATTAGTAAAATATGTGGATATGCCTCTTCAACACATATCTGACAATGTTTTAAAGAGTATGAACAGAAAAACTAGCAAAAGTCATATTATAAAAACTCTTAAAAATTTACGAAAAGCCATTCCAGAAATTGTTATTAGAACAACTTTTATTGTTGGCTTTCCTGGAGAAAATGAAGAAGATTTTAAAGATCTTGTAGACTTTATAGAAGATATTAAATTTGATAAGCTTGGAGTTTTTGAATACTCAAGAGAAGATGGAACAAAAGCAGCTATTTTAGATAATCAAATTCCCTATGAAGTGAAAGAAAGAAGAAAGGATGAAATTATGGAAATTCAAAGTGAAATTTCTAGCGAAATCCTTTCAAAAAATTTAGGTAAAACTTTAGAAGTATTAATTGAGGAAAAAATTGACGAAAATAATTATGTAGGAAGAACTTATATGGATGCTCCAGAAATTGATGGAGTAACATATATTGAATCTCCTAAAAATTTAGAAGTTGGGGATTTTGTTAAAGTTAAAGTTATTGATACTTTAGATTATGATTTAGTAGGTGAATCTATATGAACACTCCAAATAAATTGACTCTCATGAGAACTTTAATGGTTCCTATTTTCGTATTATGCATGTATTTAGATTTTAATAATTCGAGAATAGTTGCAACTATAATATTTGCAATTGCTTCTTTTACAGATTTTTTAGATGGTTATCTTGCTAGAAGAGATAATTTAGTGACAAATTTTGGAAAATTTGCTGACCCTCTTGCAGATAAAATTTTAGTATGTTCTGCCATGATAATGTTAGTAAGTTCTGGAGAAATGCCAGCATGGGCTGTAATAATAATTATTGCTAGAGAATTTACTATTACTGGATTTAGAATTATTGCAGCTTCTGAAAATATTACAATTGCTGCTAGTCCTCTAGGAAAGTTTAAAACAGTTACACAGCTTATTTCTAACATTTTACTTTTAACTGGGTTATCAAATCTTAGACCTATTGGCATGGGAATATTTTATTTAGCTGTTGTATTTACTGTAATTTCAGGTGCAGATTATTTAATAAAAAATAAAAAAGTTCTTGATTTAGAAAATATTTAAGGAGAAATATGAAAGCTAGCATTTTGACAGTTGGGAAAGAAATTTTAATTGGTTCAATTACAAATACTAATTCAAAATATATTTCTGAAAAATTAACAGATATTGGAATTGAGGTAAATAGACAAGTTTCTGTAGATGATGACTTAGAAGAAATTGTAAAAGAGTTAACTTATTCTACTAAATCTTCTGATTTAATTATTATAAGTGGTGGGCTAGGACCCACTAATGATGACATAACAAGAGATGCTGTTGCTAAGTTTTTAAATAGAAAAATTCATATTGATGAAGCTGAAAAGGAAAAGATGATTGACAGATTCACAAGACTTGGCAGAAACATGACTCCAAATAATTTAAAACAAGTTATGTTAATAGAAGGTTCAGAAAAAATAGAGAACATGTGGGGAGTAGCTCTTGGTGAGTCAATTGAATTTGATGGTAAGAGAATAATTCTTCTTCCAGGTCCACCAAATGAGATGGAACCAATGCTTGATTATTATTTTGCCAATAAATCATTTACCAATGAAAATATAATGGTAAAATCCATAGACATTATTGGTCTTGGTGAATCAGTAATAGAAGATAGAATTAGAAAAATGACCTTTGAAGATGATTCTGTTAGTATAAATACTTTCGCGCATGGAACATATACTGAAGTAAAAATAATAGGCAAGAGTTCAAAAAAAGATGAACTGGAATTTTCTATAGAAAAAGTTGTTAAGTCCTTATATGCTGAATTTAACACTCATGTCTATTCAGAAAATAATGATGATGTTGCTGAAGAAATTGTTAGAATTTTAAAAAATAATAACTTAAAAATTTCCTTTGCAGAATCCATTACTGGTGGCATGCTTAGCTCTTCAATAACAGATATTAGTGGAGCGTCAAAGGTTATGGAAACTTCCTTTGTAACTTATTCTAACGATTCAAAAAATAAAAATTTGAAGGTTTCTAAGAATACTTTAGATGAATTTGGAGCTATTAGTGAAAACACAGCATATGAGATGGCAAAGGGCATTAAGGAAAAATCCAATGCTAACATTGGCGTTTCTACAACTGGAGAAGCAGGTCCTAATTCATCTGAAACTGAAGTAGGAAATGTCTACACTTGCATTTATTTTACAGATGAGAATTATTATACTAAGCATTATTTCTTTAGTGGAGATAGGAATAAAATAAGAAGAAGCACTGTCAACAGAGTATTGTCTCAAATACTTTTTGTACTTAGAAAAAATTTTAAGGAGTAATTATGAAAGATAGTAAATTAAGCAAAGAAAAACAAGAAGCTCTTCACAATGTTTTGTCAAAAATTGAAAAGCAATATGGTGAAGGATCAGTAATGGTATTGGGAGACGATGTTAAGCTTGATATTGATTCAATTCCTACTGGCTCACTTGCACTTGATATTGCTCTTGGAATTGGTGGAATACCTAAGGGTAGAATTATTGAAATTTATGGTCCTGAATCTTCAGGAAAGACTACACTAGCACTTCATATGTTAGCAGAAGCTCAAAAGATAGGTGGAACTGGTGCCTTTGTAGATGCAGAACATGCTCTTGATCCAGGTTATGCAAAAAACCTTGGAGTAGATATAGAAAATCTGATTATTTCTCAACCAGATACAGGAGAACAAGCTCTTGAAATAACTGAAGCTTTAGTTAGATCTAATGCTGTTGACTTAATTATTATTGATTCAGTTGCAGCACTTGTTCCAAAAGCAGAAATAGATGGAGAAATGGGAGCAGCTCAAATTGGTCTTCAAGCAAGACTTATGTCACAAGCTCTTAGAAAACTTACTGGTGCTATAAATAAGTCTAAGTGTACAGTTGTATTTATTAATCAACTTAGAGAAAAAGTTGGCATCATGTTTGGTAACCCTGAAACAACAACTGGTGGTAGAGCACTTAAATTTTATTCTTCAGTAAGACTAGATATTAGAAGGTCAGAAATCATTAAAAAGGGCGATGAAATGATTGGAAACAGAGTTAGGGTAAAAGTTGTTAAGAACAAAATTGCTCCTCCATTTAAACAAGCTGAATTTGACATAATGTATGGAAAGGGAATTTCTAGTGTTGGTAATATTCTTGATGTAGCAGCAGAAGCCGACATTGTTAAAAAAGCAGGCTCTTGGTATTCTTATGATGAAGAAAAACTTGGTCAAGGTAGAGAAAATGCAAAAGAATTTTTAGAAGGAAATCCTGAACTATTAAAGGAAATTGAACATAAAGTAAGACTTCACTATAATTTAATACCAGAAAATGAAATGGAAGCAGAAGATAAAGATACAAAATCTGATAACTTTTTAGAAGAAGATAAATAGGTTGTGATTTTTTGAAATTACTCTATTTAACAGATACCCACATCAGAGGCACAAACCCCAAAAATAGAATTGATGACTACCAACAGACTTTGAAGGAAAAATTAATAGAAGTTTCAAATATTATAAAGGAAGAAAATATTGATTATGTACTACATGGTGGAGACCTCTTTGACAGACCAGATGTTTCTGTAAGTATAGTCTCTGATTTTGCAAAAATTTTTCAAAGTTTTGGAGTTCCCATATATATAATTAGTGGCAATCATGATATTTTTGGTCACAATCCTGATACTCTTGATAGAACAATGCTTGGCCTCTTATGTAATTTAGGTATAATGAATTTAGTCAATTATAAAAAAATTATTTTAGAAAAAGATATTAGAGTTGAGCTTACTGGTGCTCCCTATGTATATTCTATGGACGAAGCTTCAAACAGGGGAAATTATATTGTAGATGAAGTGGATAATACTTGTAAGTATTCTATTCATATGACTCACGGTTTTTTAATTGATAAACCATTTTTAAAAGAAGTTCCTCATACCTTAATAGATGATATAAGAAGTACAAAGGCAGATATTACTTTAGCAGGTCACTATCATTTTGGTTTTAAGACAGTTAAACTAGACGATAAATATTTTGTAAACCCTGGAGCATTAATTAGGATCTCAAATTCGAAAGCTGAAATAAGTAGAAAGCCAAAGGTAAATATAATAACTTTAGATGATGAAATAAAAATTGAAGATAGATTTTTAAAGTGTGCTAAATCAGGTGAAGAAGTCTTAGATAGGTCTGAAATGGAAAGGCATCAATTTAAGGGTATTAAGCTTGCTGAATTTAAAGAAAGTATTGATGCAACAAGTAACTATAAAAGTTTAGATATTTTTGAATTACTATTAAAAATATCTAAAAGTGAAGATATTTCTGAAGATGTAAAAAAGGAAGCTTTAAGAAGAGTTGAAGAAGCTCAAATAAATGGAGTTAGATACTCATGATTTATATAAAAAAAGTTGAACTTAATAACTTTCAGTCTCATGAATACACTGAGATGGAATTTGACCGAGGACTAAATGTAATTCTCGGCAATTCTGATGTTGGGAAAACTGCAATTTTGAGGGCAATAAAATGGGCTCTCTATAATGAACCTAAGGGCGATTATTTTATTAGACAAGGAGAGAAAAATGTCTCTTGTAAAGTGACATTTTCCAATGGAGTTATTGTTGAAAGATTAAAAACTCCATCAAAAAATTCATATTTCCTTGTAGATGCTTCAGGAAACGAAATGAGATTTGAGGGATTTGGAATAGATGTGCCAAAGGAAATTACTGATGTAACTAATATGTATAAGGTTTCTCTGGATAATTCCAACAACAAAACTATTTTAAATATAGCAGAGCAATTAGATGGTCCTTTTTTATTAAATGAGCAAGCATCACTTAGGGCTTCTGCAATTGGCAGATTAATTGGAGTGAATTATGTAGATGACGCTCTTAGAACTGTTGTTAGAGATAACAAGAGAACAAATCAAGAAATTGTTGAATTAATAAAAAATAGAGACGACCTCAAAGAGCAATTAGATGAATTTAATTATATAAAAGAATATAAAGAAAAGTATGAAAAAATTACTAATATAAGAAATAAAATAAAAAAATTACAGGATAAACTAGAATTATGCTCTAAACTAAAAGAAAATTTTTATAAAAATAAATGTGAGCTAGAAGAAATTTCTGCTTTACTTGAAAAATTTAAAAATCTAAATACAGTTGAAATAATAATCCCAAATTTAGAGAGTTTTATTTTAAAGAAAAATAATTTTGAAAATTATTTGAACAAAATTATAAAAACTAATAATGATATAAATTTAATTATTAATAATTTAGATAAACTAAAACATCTAGATGAAATATCATTAAAAGCTTCACAAATTAGTGAATATAAAAATAATTTATCTATTTATGAAAATTTAGATAATAAATACAAGAAAAACTTAAAAGAACTTTCAGACGTTAAGGATGATTTAAAAAATTATAAAAACAATGTAGAAATTCAAAACATTGCTGAAAAATTAGAAGGTAATTTAACATTTTATTCAAAAGTTTCCCAATACAAAGATAATTTAAATGAAATTAATTCAAAGCTTTCTTTGGGTAATGAATACATAAAAAACTTTTATAATAACGATAAAATTGATTTTATTTCAAAAACTATTGAAGATAAAACTAAGATTTTGAAAAAAATATCTGATGTTAAAGATAAATTTAGAGAGATTTCTAATGAAATTTTTGATGTAAATGATAAATTAAAAAGTATAGATGAAGATATTAAGGGCTACACTGTCTCTTATGAAAAGACTATTCTTGATATGGGAGTATGTCCTTTCTGCTACAGTAAAATCGATAATGAGTCAATTGAACACATTAAGTACCATTTGAGGAATGATTAAATGAATTACGAAGAAAATTTAAAAAATTTAAAGGATCAACTAGACAGATTAAAAAATATGAAATATAAATCTGAAGCAAGACTTGAACAATTAAACTCACAAAAAAAAGAAATTCTTACTGAGATTGAAAAGCTTGGCATAAAACCAGAAGACCTCGAAAGTGAAATTTCTAATTTAAAAAATGAAATCGAAAAACTTTTTGACGAAGCTAATAATTTAATGCCTAGGTTGTGATTTTTTGGATTTAAAAGAATTAGATATAAAATTAAATAAACTAAATAACAAAATATTAAGCGATGAAGGTAAAATTGAGATATTGTCAGATCAATTAGAAAAAACCGAAAAAGTTTTAAAGGATAAGGAAAAATACAGTGATATTTTGACAAAAGTTGCACTTTTATTTCAAAAAACTTCTGAATTTGCAAGAGAACAATCAAAGAGACAAATTGAAGATACTGTCACAAAATGTCTTCAATTTATTTTTGAAACAGATATTGAATTTATAATTGAACTTTCAGAATCAAGATCTGTACCTATTGCTGAATTTTTTGTGCAAAGCAATTATCCTGAGGGATACAGCGTAAAAACCAAGCCTGAGATTGCTAGAGGTGGGGGAGTTGTTGATATTATTTCATTGGCACTTAGAATTGCCTTCTTACAACTAAATCAGCCAAAACTTTCTGGACCACTTATTCTTGACGAACCTGGAAAACATGTAAGCAATGATTATGTTTTTAATTTAGGCGAATTTCTTAAAAAGTCATCAAATTTATTTGACAGACAAATAATTATGGTAACTCATAATCCTCATCTTTCTCAAATTTGTGATAAAGCCTTTCAGGTTAAAAATAAAAAAGGTGTTAGTCAAGTAAGTGTATACAATCAGTAATTTTTTCTTGACTTTTAGCAAACAAAATTGTTACTATATTAATGAAAATATAGATTGTTTTTATATTATACTATTGTTTAAAGTCAGGAGGATACAATGATTTACGACTCAAAAATAAAGAGCAAGGATGTAGATGGATTATTTGAAGCCATATTACTTTTAGAAAATTTAGAAGAATGCTATAGATTCTTTGAAGATATTTGCACAGTTAAAGAGTTGCAAGCAATTGCACAAAGATTACAAGTTGTAAAACTACTTGTTAAGAATAAAACGTATCATGAAATTGAAAGTGAAACAGGGGCTTCAACTGCTACAATATCAAGAATCAACAGATCTTTAAATTATGGAGCTGATGGCTATAAATTAGTTTTAACAAGATTGAATATAATAGATGAAGATGAAGAAAAAGAATAAGGTTGACCTTATTCTTTTTTAAATGTTTACATTTATTGTTTTATAATTTGTATAATTTACTAGTCCTGGTTTATTTGCTGGATGTCTTTTAACATTAGCTTTAAAGGTATAATCAACGGGAATATTTTGGGATTTTGAAAGAGAACTGTATTTTGCAGCGACTTTAGCAGCCGTAAGAAGGGCATTGTTTGTAAAATCTCTGTTATCATTTTTTAAAATAACATGAGAACCTGGAGCATCCTTAACATGAAACCAAAGGTCATTTTTTTTGGCTTTTTTGTGAGTCAAATAATCATTTTGTCTATTATTTTTTCCTACAAAAATATCAAAACCATCTTCAGTTTTTATTTTAATGTAATTTTCTTCAGAATCTTTTTTCTTTTTTATTTTTTTCTTTTTCTTTTTTAAATATCCTTCTTTTTCCAATTCTTCATAAATATCATCAATTTCATCAGGAGATTCAGCTAAATCGATGTTAAGTAAAATTGATTCTAAATAAGAAATTTCTGATTTCCCAATTTCAATTTGTTCAGTCAAAAATATTGCTGCGTTCTTTAATTTAGAATACTTTTTATAATACTTTGAAGCATTTGATGGTCCATCTAATGTAGGATCCAATGGAATTTTTATTTCTTCCATTTCATTATAAAAATTTTCAACAGTAACTGAATTAGCACCCTTTTCAATTTTATAAAAATTTGAGGATATTAAATCGGCATAAATCTTAAATTTTTCACGATTTAAAGCTGTATTTAATTCATTTGCCTGGTTTGAAAGCTTTCTTTTTATTTTATCAATATGTTTTCTAATTGATTTTTTCAATTCCTTGGACTTTGATCCCAAACTATCTCGTAAAAACTTTGAATTATAATATTCTTCAAGAAGGGAAGAGATAGATTTGACTTTTACTTTTTCATCTTCTCCAAGTTCATTTAAATCTATAGAATAAAAGTCCTTAAATAATCCATCTCTATAAATTTTTATTGGTTCAAATTTATTTTCTCTTATATTTTTAAAAATTTCTAAAAAATTTTCCTCAAGATCATTAATTTCACTTTCATTTAATGAAGATACATTCTTCTTAAAGTCAATATTAGTTCTGTACTCAAGTTCTCTACACATTTGTGGACTGATGCCAGTAAATTCTTTTAAAAAGAAAGATTTTAAATTCACATTTTTCTCAGAATTTTTTATGATTTCAGATAATGAATTTAATTCACATGGATTTAATCCCTGCGATATATCCTCTTCATTATAAATTAAACCAGGAAGAATTTCTCTAACACTTGATAAGTTAAAGTTAATTCTTTTAAGGGAATCAATAATTTTTTTGTTATCCTCATCAATTAAAATAACATTTGAATGCTTTCCCATAAGCTCAATTATAAGGGACTTCTTACTGTATTCACCAAGTTCATCTAAAGACTTAACCATTATTTTAATTATTCTATCCATCTTATATTGACTAACTTCTAAAATTTGATTATTTTCCAAATGCTTTCTTAAAAGCATACAAAAGGCTGGAGGATTTTGTAGAGTTTCAAAGTTTTCATCACTAAAATAAATTCTAGGACTTCCAGATATAGATATAAAGAGTTTTTCCTTTTGACCATTAGCTCTAATATTAATTAAAAGATCATTTTTATTTTGGTATATTTTATCAATTCTACCTTCTTTTATTCGATTATTTATTTCATAAACTAAATTTTTTACAACTGTACCGTCTAAAGACATTTTATCACCTGAAAATAATTATAACATATTTTATAAATTATAATATTTCTCAATCACTAGAACGTATGTATAGAACGAATGTATTATTTTATTAGATTAAATATGTTGTTTAATTAAAGAAAATTTATTTAATTTAAAAGGAACTATATCTATAAAATTTGCAATAAAAGTTTGATGGATTTTCATAATAATTAAATTTAAGTACAAATTGTAATAATGATATTTAAAAAACTAATTTTAAATATTATATTAATAAAAATAAAAAATTATTAAAATTTTAGACATATAAAAGTATTAGGAGAAATTAAAAAGCTCATAGAACTGATTTAGAGAGATCATAATTTAATAAAAAAAGATGCTTTATTAAACCCTTCAGAATAATTAGGAAAAATTATAATAAATAAAAGGAACAAGAAATTTAAAAAATAATTCTATTTAAAAGAGATATTAAAAATAGATGTAAGCTTGTTATTTAATTCAATATGAAGTTAAATGTAAAAAAAAGAAAAAAAATACACAAAAATAGTCACAAAATTATTATTTTGTGACTATTTTTGTGTCTCCTAACCTTTAATTTTTCTCTACCCTAAATATAAATATTAAAAATAATGATAAAAATTAATGTTATATATATTTAAAATAATAGAATTTATTATGAATTTTTCATTTTTATATAAATTATTTATAATTTTAAGAAGACAGAGTAATCATATGAGTTAGTATAACCATGAAATCCCCATAATAAGATAAAAGATTATACCCCTTTGTTTTTGGACCCTATTCATTATGTCATAGGTTTTCGAGTCTTCATAGTCAGATAGAGATAATCTAGCCGCTTTTGAATATATTTTTTCTGAAAAATATAAATTAAATTTCATATATTCCTTTTCGTTCAAAATTATTATCTAAAAAGTAGTACGAATCTCCTGACAATCCGCCTATAACATCATAAAAATTATAATGAATATTTTTATATTTTTTATAATTTTTAAGTAAATTCAACATAATTTTAAAAAATAATTTATCAACACTTTTTGAAAAATCTTTTAATAATCCTTTTATAATCGAAAATTCTTTCAACACAAAAGCAAATTTTTCTAATCCTCCAATCATACCACAATTATATATTATATTTCCTTTATTGAATTCATCTCTTTTTGACATTCTATCATTAATATTAGTAATCTTTTGCTCATAATTCTTAATCATAATAGACACCATTATTTTAATTCAAGAAAATTCAATTATACTTTTTATTTAATAAAAATGGAGTATATACAAGTATAGCTGTTATTACAGATACAAGCAAAAATTCTTTTGTAAAAATAAAATCTTGATTGTAATCTGCACTAGTACCATTAGCCATAAACATATTGTGCAAAAGATGAATGAAAGTTACCGCAAGAACACTTCTACTCTCCATATAAATGAGTCCAAGCACTATCCCAATAGTAATGCAAAATACAGTAATATCTATACCAGCATAAAGGCCTTCTATTCCAGAATAAAATACAAAAAAATACAAGGGCAAATGAGATAAGCCCCACATAATGCCAGTTAATAAAACTCCTATTCTATTACCATAAAATGATTGAAATCTTGTCTGTAAAAAATATCTCCAACCATATTCTTCACCCATAGTAAATATTAAATTAATGATTGTGCTAAATAATCCTATGGTAAATGTACCTATTACTCTCGTCAAAAGATCAGTAAAATCTACATCTGATTGAAAGTAAAAATTTAATATTCCCATTCTAAATGTATCTATTAAAATTACAATAAAAGCCCATTTAGCCAATATAGCAAAATTAATTTTTCCTCTTAATCTTTTATTATCTATTGTAAGTAAATAAATACTAATTGCCCAACCTAAATATACGACATAATTCATATTATTTAAAACTTTTTTGGAAAATAATGCCAAAATGTAAGAAAATATAAATAATATAAAGTATAAGGAGTATATCAAGTTGAATTTATCCTTAAATAAATCTTTTAACTTAAAATCTTTTTCTGATAATATAGCAATAAAAGCAGGAACTAAACTCGTAATAAGGGTTATAACCCCTGTATTATCGACTTTATAAAAATATTTACATGTAATTCCCAGTAAAAAATCTAGAAAAAAAAACTATAAATAAGAAGTATTTTATTTCTTTTTTTATACTCATATTAACCATCCCTCTTTTACCATTTTTTAACTCATTGACTTATTTATACTCATGAAATATCTTATAATTAACAAAATCACTACCACTTTAAAGAATATAAATTGTTTTAAAATGGTAGTGTACATAAATATACGAAAGATGTAATCTTTATACTTTTATATTTTTTTATTGAAAAATAGAAATCGATTCATTTTTCTTTTGATCTTTATCATCAAGAGATTTAGTTTGATCAAAAGATTTGTTATTTTCTTTATTTATTTTCTTTTGGTTATCATCTTCTCCATAATTATATCTTTTTCCCTTAGTTTTAAATTGTCCTGATATATAAACTGAATTATCTTTCCAATCAACACTAAGTCCTAGAGTTTCAGATATAAATCTTATAGGTACATAAGTTCTACCATCATATAGTATAGATGGAGAATCTAGCTCGATAATTGATTCATTTCCAGCCTTATTAACTTTTGCTTTAGTTGAATTAATATCAAGTTCTACTAAAACATCTATGGCGCCTATTAGAACTCCTCTAGTGTTATTTTCATTTCTTTCATAAAAATTAATTTGAGCTCCCAAATTTTCAGAAATATATCTAATTGGAACCATAACCCTATTAGTTTTCTTATCAAAATAAGCTCTTCCCATTTCTTGCGGTATTGTTTGAACAGTATCATTTATAAAAATATAAATATTTTTATCAGAAGCATCCTTTGGTAATTTTCCAGCTGCAAAAACAGATGTACTTAAAACCATAGTCATTAATCCAAGAACTGCAAGTTTTTTTAATTTTCTCATAATTTCTCCTTTAACATTAATGTTTTAAATTTTTAGTCCTCTTCTTTTACTTTTGAAAGAGGATTAGATTCTACTAATTTTTTTAGTGATTTTTTATTTACATGAGTGTAAATTTCTGTAGTATTGACAGATTCATGTCCCAATATTTCTTGTAAAGACCTTATATCTGCATTTCCATATTGATAAAGTAGTGTTGCCGCAGTATGTCTAAGTTTGTGAACAGAATATTTATTTGTATCAAGTCCAGAATTTTTCATATGTTTTTCAATCATGTGTTGAATTGATCTGTTACTCATTCTTTGCTCTCTCATAGATAGAAATAGGGCGTCATCTTTTATTTGAGGACGAAGTTTTAAATATTCATTTATTGCATAAACAGAAGCCTCATTTAGATAAATAGTTCTTTCCTTGTTACCCTTTCCTATTACCTTTAGAGTGTTATCATCCTTCAAATGAGAAATATTTATAGCAGAAAGTTCAGAAAGCCTCATACCACAGTTTAAAAATAAAGTTACAATAGCATAATCTCTTTTTTTATAAAGTGCTTTTATTTTTGATTTCTCTATAGTTTTTAAAAGATTTAAACTTTGGTCAAGAGTTAGATAAACTGGTAAAGTCTTTTCAATTTTAGGCATATCTATATCTATAATTGGGTTTTTCTTAATTACCTCTATTTTAGCATATAAATAATTATAAAAACTTCTAACTGATGAAATTTTTCTAAATTTTGATCTATTAGAAATTTTTCTTTCCCTTTCTAAAAAAGCATTATAGGCATATATATCTTGTTTTGTTACACTTTCTAATACCTCAGGGCTTATATCTTCGATAGCAATATCGTTAAAATCAATAGATTCATCAACTAAGTTTTTTCTTTTTTTTATAAATCTTACAAAAACTCTTAAATCATAGTAATATTCCTTGACTGTATTATCAGAAGAACCCTTTGTTGATTTCATATAATCTAAAAAATCATCAACTAAATTTGAACTTATCAATCTATCACCTCTCATAAAAATAAAAACCTGACAAAAGTCAGGTTTTTAATTATTTAGCGTATTCAACTGCTCTAGTTTCTCTTATGACATTAACTTTAATTTGTCCAGGGAAATCTAATTCAGCTTCTATTCTCTTAACAACATCTCTTGCAGTAATAGTAATTTCTGCTTCAGATATTTTTTCAGGTTTTACTATTATACGAATTTCACGACCAGCTTGAACTGCATAAGACTTTTCAATTCCCTCAAATTCATTAGCGATTTCTTCAAGTTTTTCAAGTCTTTGAATATATGATTCAACTGTTTCGCGTCTTGCACCAGGTCTTGCAGCAGAAATAGCATCTGCAGCTTGAACTAAAACTGATTCTACACAATTTGGCTCAACATCCCCATGATGAGACTGGATTGCATTAATTACAAATTCAGATTCGTGATACTTTCTAGCAATTTCAACTCCAATATCAACATGTGGAGCATCAAGATTTCTATCTACAGATTTTCCTATATCGTGTAGTAGTCCACCTCTCTTTGCAAGTTTAACGTCTGCTCCAATTTCACCAGCTAATATTCCTGCAATTTCAGCCACTTCAACTGAATGTTTAAGGTTGTTTTGTCCATAACTTGTTCTATATTTAAGTCTTCCCAAATATTTAATAATTTCTGGATGAAGTCCATGAACACCAGCATCATAAGCTGCTTGTTCACCAGATTCTTTGATTATAGTTTCAACTTCAGCTCTAGCCTTTTCTACAGTTTCTTCAATCTTAGTTGGATGAATTCTGCCGTCATTTACAAGTTTTTCTAAAGCTACTCTTGCTATCTCTCTTCTTATTGGATCAAAACAAGATAATACTACAGCTTCAGGAGTATCATCAATAATTAAATCTACTCCAGTAATTGATTCAATAGCTCTAATATTTCTACCTTCTCTACCTATAATTCTCCCCTTCATTTCATCATTTGGAAGATTTACAACAGCAACAGTAGACTCTGCAACTTGATCTGCAGCACATCTTTGGATAGCTTGTGCAATTACATTTCTAGCATATTTTCCGGATTCTTCTTTGATTCTATTTTCATTTTCTTTGATAATAAGTGCTGATTCGTTAGTGATTTCTTTTTTTAATTCATTTAAAAGAATTTCCTTACCTTCATCTTTTGTAAGACCGGCAACTTTTTGTAGCTCTTCTTCTCTCTTTTTAATAAGTTCTTCAGCTTGATCTTCTTTTTCTCTAAGACCTTCTAATTTCTTAGTAAGTTTTTCGTCTTTATGTTCAACTTGAGCAGACTTCTTGTCTAAAAGCTTTTCCTTAGATAAAACACGGTCTTCCATTTCTTTAATTTCAGCCCTTCTAATCTTAGCTTCATTTTCTTGCTCAGATCTTAGTTTTTGAATTTCTTCTTTAGCTTCAACAAGTAAAACTTTCTTTTGAGTTTGAGCTTGGTTCTCGGCATCGTAAATCATCTTTTTTGATAATTCCTCAGCATTTTTAAGTTTACCTTCAGAAATATATCTTCTAACAGCATAGCCAATTGCCACACCAATAATACCCATAATAATAGTTAAAGTATTAAAATCCATTCATACACACCTCCTATTTAGTTTTCATGTTTCAAATTTTACAATCATTTTCAGGCATAAGCCTTAAAATAATTGTATATCTTTTAAAAGCATAAGTCAAACATTAAAGTAAGTGTTTCAATGCCATCTAATTACTTTTATTAATAGGTATAGCTAATTTATAACCTGGTTTTATATCGTAGGATGTAATACTATTTAGTTTTTCAATATCCATTATAAACTTCATTTTATTTTTATATTCATAATTTTCTGAAATTGACCATAGGGTGTCACCCTTTTTTACAGTATACACTACGATTCTTAATTCTTTATCCTCTATTAATTTAGTATCATCAAAATTTTTTATTATTAAGCCAGAGTTAAAAATAAATATTAAAAATAAAAATAAGAAAACTTTTGGCTTATTAATAATAATTCTTTTCATAAAATCACCTCATATAAATTTGTTCGAAAATAGTTTAAACACCTGTAGTAAACAAGCGTATCAAATATTAGTTCTAAACATATGTTACAACTAAGGTTCTATTATGTCAAGTAAATAATACACTTATTTAAACTTTCGTTTGAAATACTTGTTTTAATGTGCTATTATTAATATAGAAAAATTTGGAGGTAACCTATGTACGAAGATCTAAACCAAAGAGAGCTTGAAATTTTATTTTTTATTAAAAGATTTATTGAATCTAAGTCTTACCCACCCACTGTCCGTGAAATCTGTTCTGGATGTAATATTAAATCTACATCAACAGTTTATTACGCACTTGAAAAATTGGAAACTACCAATTATATTAGAAAAGACGCTTCCAAAACTAGAGCCCTTGAAATTGTTCCCCAAGATGACGACATACTAATGCTGAAAAAAAAGACCGTAGATGTTCCAATTCTTGGTAGAGTTACAGCAGGCGCTCCTATTTTAGCCGTACAAAATATTGAAGATACTATGCCCCTTCCTGTTGATTTTGTCTCAAATAAAGAACTTTTCATCCTAAAAGTTAAGGGAGAAAGTATGATTAATGCTGGAATTTGTGACGGAGACTATGTAATTATTGAAAAGGCAAATTCTGCCAGAAATGGTGAAAAAGTTTTAGCTTTAATTGACGAAGAAGCTACTATAAAAACTTTTTATAAAGAAAAGGACAGATATAGACTTCAACCTGAAAATGATAATATGGAACCTTTTTACTTTGACAAAGTCGATATATTGGGAAAAATTGTTGGACTTTACAGAAAAATGAACTAAAAAAATAACCTTACTGCTTATAAACAGTAAGGTTATTTTAGTTAAACTAAATTTTAATAAGGAATTAAGAATTCTTTTATAAGGGATATATATATCCCTTATTTTTTCATAAAAAACTAAATTCAATTTCAAATTTTTATCTATTTGTCTTTTAAATTTTTGGTTATTTCCAAAAAAAGACAATTTAATCCTCTTAAATGTTAATTAGATTTTCTTTATCAAGGGCATTTAAGAGATGTATTAGGGCAAACTTAATGTGATAGTAAGAGAGACCTCCTTGGAAATATACATAATAAGGCTTTCTCATTGGTCCATCTGCTGAAAGCTCTATAGATGAGCCCTCTATAAAATCCCCTGCTGCCATTATTACCTTGTCATCATATCCTGGCATGTCCCAAGGCATAGGAGTGAATTCTGAGTCAACTGGAGAAGAAAATTGAATGTATTTGCAAAATGTCTCTAAAATTTCTGGTTTTTTTAGTTCAATTGCCGTAACAATATCACTTCTTGGTTCGTCACTTGATGGAATAGTTTTAAAGCCTATTTCTTCAAAGCATTTTGAAAAAAGCATAGCTCCCTTTATTGCATCTTCAACAATTTTTGGTGACATAAAAAGCCCTTGTAGGATTTGTCTTGTCATGCCAAAAGTAAGTCCACAGTCCTTTCCTATTCCTGGCGCTGTAAGAATATTTGCAGCTCTATTAATTAGTTCAGACTTGCCTACAACATAGCCACCAGTGTAAGATATTCCTCCTCCTGGATTTTTTATAAGTGAACCTGCCATAATATCAATTCCAAGCTCACTTGGCTCTATTAGTTCTGTGAATTCACCATAACAGTTGTCCACAAAAATTTTTATATTTTGATTTATCCTCTTAACTTCATCAATAGCTGCCTTTAGTTCAGAAATTGTAAAGGCCCTTCTATTTGAATATCCAGTTGACCTTTGCATTATTACAAGAGAAGTATTTTCTCTAATATAATTTTTTATGCTTTTTACATCAATTTTGCTGTCAATTAGGGGAACTTCAGAATATTCATATCCAGAATTAATTAATGAATCAGGATTATCTCCCCTTAATCCAATAACTTTTTGAAGTGTATCATAGGGTGTTGAAGTAACAGATAAAAAGTGATCTCCTTGCTTTAATACAGACTTAATTGCCAGTGTAATGGCATGAGTTCCTGATACAATATTTGACCTCACAAGACTATCTTCTGTTTTAAAAATTCTGGTGTAGATGCTTTCTACCTTGTCTCTTCCAATATCTCCATAGCCATAGCCAGTGGTCCAGTTAAAATCTGTTGATTTTAAGCCCTCTTCTTGCATGGCTTTTAAAATCTTAACTTGATTATACTGTGCAATGTCACTAAATTCCTGGAATCTATCTTTTAAAGTTTCTTCATTTTTATTTACAAAATCAATTATTTTTTTATCGATATTATATTCTTCTTCAAATAATTTATCGTATATGGTCATATCTTCTCCTAAACTAATCTACTGTCAATATAACTTTCTATATCAGATAATATTCTATCTGATTCTCTGTCAAACCACTTTATTCTATCATCTCTTCTAAACCAAGTAAGCTGTCTCTTTGCATAGTGCCTTGAATTTTTCTTTATTAAATCTACCATTTCATCAAAATCTATCTCGCCATCTAAATATGAAATTACTTCTTTATATCCAATGGCTTTAAGTGATTGAGAGTTTTTGTCTAGTCCTTCATCTAAAAGATTTTTCACTTCATCAACTAGACCTAAATCAACCATTTTATCTACTCTTTGGTTTATTTTTTCATAGAGTTTTGCCCTCTCCATATTAAGTCCAAGGTAGATTAAATTGTAATCTTTATTTTCCTCACGAAAATTGTCGCCCTTTTTATTGCCACTTTTTAAAATTTCTAAGGCTCTTATAATTCTCTGCCCATTATTTTTGTGAATTTTTTCTGCAAGTCTTTTATCTTTTTCTTTAAGTTTTTCATAAAGAAATTCACTTCCCTCTTTTTCTAAAATCTCTCTAAGCTCATCTCTATACTCATAATCTGGCTTAGTCTCAGTAAAATCTAAGTTATAGACAAGAGAATTGATGTAAAGGCCCGTTCCTCCAACTAAAAAAGGAAGTCTATCTCTATTATTTATGTCTTTAATAATTTTTTTTGCAGAATTTTTAAAATCAGCTACAGTAAAATTATCTGAAGGTTCAACTATATCAATCATGTAATGAGGAATGCTTGTTTCTGTTAAGTCAATTTTTGCAGTGCCAATATTTAATTTTTTATAAATTTGCATGGAGTCACAAGAAATTATCTCGCCTTTATATTTTTTTGCAAGTTCAAGGGAAAGTTCTGTCTTTCCAATTCCTGTTGGTCCTGTTATTATTATTAAATTTTCCATTTATTCCCTCAAAAATAATTTTGATATAGTGTGCTTTGATACTTCAACAACAGTTGGTCTTCCATGAGGACAAGTATATGGATTTTCACAATTTTTTAAATCTCTAATAAGTGATTCTATTTCCATATCAGAAAGGTCGTCTCCAGCTTTAACTGATGCCTTGCAGGCTTTTTTCATTATTTTATACAAATCAGCCTCATAATTTGAAGAAATCTCCTTATCGAGAGAATCAATAATGTCTCTTATAAAATTGACATAAGTTGGCATGCCAAAAATCATAGGCACTTCTCTTAAAACTACAGAATTGTCCCCAAAGTCTTCAATTTTAAAGCCAAGCCTTGTAAATAAGTCTAAATAATTTAAAATTTTGTCATATTCATTTTGGTTTAGCTCTATTATTTCTGGTTTTAGTAAAATTTGTGAAGTGATTTCACTCTTTAAATACATGTGTAAAAACTTCTCATAGTTTACTCTTTCGTGCCCTGCATGTTGATCTACTAGAAAAGTAATGCCCTCTCTTTGATTTTCTAAGAGAATGTAAGTCTTAAAGAGAACACCTGCGATTCTTGTATTTAAAAGTTTTTCATCTATATGGTTTTTTTCGCTGTTAAATAAAAAGTTGTCAACTTCATGTTCTTCAGTGAAAATTTTTTCTTCTTCTGGATTTATATCTTCTTTTAAGCTGTCTTTATATAAAACTGCATCTTCGTTAAAGGTATTCTTTAAAGAATCTTCACTCCTATCCTTTTCTATATCCCAAAGGCTCTTTAAGTTTGTATCTCTTTCTTGTGCTTCAGGTTCAATAGATTCTTCTTCAAATATGTCAAAGACACTAATATTTTCCTTTTTATCTTCTATTTCAATTTTTCTAATGCTTCTGTTTGGGTAAATTACTTCTTCTACTATTTCAGCTAAAAGAGCACACAATATATTTTCATTGGATATTTTTATTTCATTCTTTTTTGGATGAATATTTACATCAATTAATTTTGGATCAATATCAATGTATAAAACAAAAACAGGATATCTATTTAGAGGTATTAGAGAGTGATAATTTTTTTCTACTGCTCTTGAAAGGTTTATATTTCTTATAAATCTGCCATTTACAAAAATATACTGGCTGTCCCTATTTGATCTGAAAAGTTTATTGTCGGAAAAAAATCCCCTTATTTTATAATTTTCAGATTCAAAAGAACCTTCATTTAATGAAGATGCAATTTCTGAACCTAAAATACTATAAATTCTATTAATGGGATCCTTGTCGCTTCCTGTATTTAAAATAATTTTCCCATCTCTTATTAGAGTGAATTTGATATTATTGTTACTTAGGGCAATTTTTTGCACAATGTCAATTATATTATTTATCTCAGTTAAATCTTTACGCAAAAATTTTTTCCTAACTGGAGTGTTATAAAAGACATCGCTAATGACAAAAGTAGTTCCCCTTGGCATACCAACTTTATTTTTCTTTATGATTTTTCCATTTTCAATTAAGAGAGAATTTCCAGCAAGGTCCTCTTCTCTCTTTGTCATGAGTTTAATTTTTGAAATATTTGAAATACTTGCTAGAGCTTCCCCACGAAATCCTAAAGTTCTTATTTTTTCAAGGTCTTCAATTTTTTCTAGCTTTGATGTTGAGTGGCGAAGAAAAGCAACTTCTAAATCATCTTCAGAAAAGCCTGATCCATTATCTGATACTTTAATAAAATCGGTACTTTCACCTCTTATTTCTACGAGAATGTCATCTGCACCAGCATCTATAGAATTTTCCACTAATTCTTTTACTATTGAGGCTGAATTTTCAATTATTTCTCCTGCAGCTATTTTTGAAATAGTTGCTTCATCTAAAAGTCTAATCATTATAACTCCTTAGATTTATTTACAATTTCATTTAATAAATTAAAAGCTTCCATGGGACTTATTTCAAGAATATTAATTTCCTTTAATTTTTCTATAAAACTTAAAATCTCAGGATTATTCTTATCTTCTCTAATATATTCCTTATTTAAATCAATGCTAATATCTTCATTTTCTTTTTCGATTACATATAAAACTTCTTTAGCTCTATTAATTATAGTATCCTCAATACCTGCAAGCTTAGCAACATCAATGCCATAGGAATTATTAGTAAAACCCCTTATAATTTTTCTTAGGAAAATTATTTCATCATCTTGTCTATCAACTGCAATAGTTAAATTTTCCACTGAATCATATTTTTTTTCAAGATGGACAAGTTCGTGGTAATGGGTTGCGAAAAGGGTTTTTGCTTTTATATTTTCTGCGATGTATTCGATAATCGCATTAGCTATGGCTAGACCGTCGAAAGTACTAGTTCCCCTACCTACTTCATCTAAAATAAGTAAGGATTTTGGTGTTGCATTCTCAATTATATCTGCAACCTCTTGCATTTCAACCATAAAAGTAGATTGCCCTTTGGAAAGATTGTCACTTGCACCAATTCTCGTAAAGATTCTATCAACAAGAGAAATATTTGCACTATCACATGGCACAAATGATCCTATATGAGCCATAATTGTAATAAGTGCAACTTGTCTCATATATGTTGACTTACCTGCCATATTTGGACCTGTAATTAAGTGTATCATATGATCTTTGTTGTCAATGAAAGTGTCATTAGGTACAAAAAAGTCATCCTTCATATAAGTTTCAACAATTGGATGTCTTCCATTTTTTATTTCAATAAAACTTTCTTCATTAAATTTCGGTCTTACATAATTATTTAAATTAGCCACTTTTGCAAGTGATAATAATGAATCTAAATTTGAAAGTTTATCGGCTAAGATTTGGATTCTATATATTTCACCTGCAATAAAATCCTTTAAAGAACTATATATTTCAGCTTGTAAAGTTAAAGCTCTTTCCTTAGAGCCAAGTAACTTTCCTTCCATATTCTTTAATTCAATAGAAAAAAATCTTTCTGACCCCACCAAAGTTTGTTTTCTGATGTAATCATCTGGCACCTCATCTAAAAAAGATTTAGTAACCTCAATAAAATATCCAAGAATTTTATTATGTTTAACCTTTAATTTTTTTATACCAGTTCTTTCTCTCTCTTTTTCTTCAAAATCTAGTAGCCAATTTTTTCCTTCAGTGGCAATTTCAAAGAGTTCATCTAAGTCTTCCGAATAACCTTTTTTTATTATTCTATTTTCTTCTATTACAACAGGTGGATTTTCGATTAAAAGGGTTTCTATCTTTTCATAAATATCACTTAAATCTATAATTTCCCTTGCCATAGAATTTAAATAATCATTTTTATAATTTTCTAAAATTTCTTTTATTTTTTTTGCATTTATAATAGTATTCTTAATAGAATAAATTTCGCGAGGATTTATACTTCCATTAGATATTTTTACAACAAGCCTTTCAATATCATAGACTTCCTTTAAGAGTTTTTCCAATTTGTCTTGTAAAAGAAAATCTTTAGTGAAGGCTTCAATTACATTTTGTCTCTCATAAATTTTACTTAAATTTACCAGTGGACTTTCTACCCATTTTTTTAGCTTACGAGAACCCATAGATGTGCTGCATTTGTCAAGGACATCTAATAGTGAACCCTTTTTGGTAAAAGTGTTTAAGCCTTTAACAACTTCTAGTGTTCTCTTTGAGCTTTCATCTAATATTAAATAATCAAAATTATTATAAAGTTTGATATTATTTATATGCTTTAAATTTATTTTTTGTGTAATTACTAAATATTGTAAAATCTTTTTTAAAGATGTGTAATCAGAAATATTATTTGTTGACAAGAAATTTTTTAAATTATTTTTAAAATTTTCACTAAAATATTCTCCAAGATCTCTTAACAAATTAATTTCTTTTAAATTTTCAGAAATATAAGGGTTTATAAAAATGTTATCTTTTTTTAATTTATCTTTAAAAATAGAAGTGATATCATCGTTAAATAGAATTTCATTGGGACTAATTCTATCAATTTCGTCTTTCAGGAAATTATATAATTCGTTCTTTGATATAAAAGTTTTTTCTGTAAAATAAAATTCTCCTGTTGAATAATCAGAATAAGTTAAATTTAAAGAATAGCCGTGAATAAAAATTGAAAGAAGATAATTATTTAAGTCACTCTTTAAATATTCTGTGTCTGTAAAAGTTCCTGGAGTAATAATTTGTGTTACTTCTCTTTTTACAATACCCTTGGCTAACTTTGGATCCTCCATTTGGTCACAAATAGCTACTTTGTAGCCTTTATTAATTAGTTTTGAAATATAACTTGATGCCACATGATAAGGCACCCCACACATAGGAGCCTTTTCTTCAAGGCCTGCGTCTCTTTTTGTAAGAGTAATTTCAAGTTCTCTTGATGCAAGAAGGGCATCATCAAAAAACATTTCATAAAAATCGCCAAGCCTAAAAAATAAAATTGCGTCTGGATTCTCATCCTTTACAGCAAGATATTGCTGCATCATAGGAGTTAATTTTTCACGATTCAATTTTTTCACCCACTAGAGAAAAACTATTTGCATCTTTAACTTTAACTTTTAAAATTTTTCCAATATCACTTTTATTTCCCTTAAAATTTATTAATTTAAATTCATCAGTTCTTCCACTTACATTGGATTCATCTTTTTTTGAAAAATCTTCAACAAGAACATCTACATCTCTTCCTATGAAAGCTTTATTTTTCCTTTCTTGAATTGGATATAAAATGTCTAATAATCTTTCAAATCTATTATGTTTAACTTTATCAGGTACTTGATCCATTTTTGCAGCAGGAGTGTTTTCCCTCATGGAATATATAAAAGTAAAGGCTGTATCGTATTCAACTTTTTTAACTAAATCTAAAGTGTCTAAAAAATCTTCTTCACTTTCACCAGGAAAACCAACCATAATGTCAGTAGAAAGTGCAATATTTGGATTTACGTTTTTTACCTTGTCAATTTTTCTTAGATAATCTTCCTTTGTATATTTTCTATTCATCAACTTTAAAACTCTTGATGAACCAGCTTGAACTGGGAGGTGAAGGAAATTGCAAAGTTTATCTAAGTTTTTAAAAGAATAAATTAATTCATCAGAAATATCCTTTGGATGAGATGTCATAAATCTTATTCTCTCAATTCCATTAATAGCATTAATTTCTTCAAGAAGATTAGCAAAAGAATATTTATCCTCAAAAGTTTTTCCATAAGAATTTACATTTTGACCAAGAAGAGTTACTTCCTTTGTTCCATTTTTTGCAAGTTCTTCAATTTCTCTAATTATTTCATGGGGCCTTCTGCTAGTTTCTCTTCCTCTTGTATAAGGAACAATGCAATAGGAACAAAAATTATTGCAGCCATACATTATATTTACATAAGATTTAAAATTATAGAGTCTATTTGCACCTAAAGCATCGTCTATGCTAAGTGGATTATCTTCAATGTCCATAGAAAGCTTTTTACCAGCATAGGAAGATTTTAAAAGTTCTGGTAATTTCCAAATATTATTTGTTCCAAAAATAATATCAACATTGGGAAATTTTTCTACTACATAATTTCTTGATTCTTCTCTTTGCATCATGCAGCCACAAACAGCAACTTTTATATTTTTTTTCTTAGATTTTAAGTTTTTTAAATTTCCAAGTTGACCATAGACCTTGTCCTCTGCTGAATGTCTTACAGAGCAAGTATTTAGAATTATTAAGTCTGCATCTTCCACTTCATTTACAAAATCATAGCCCATTTTTTCAAGGAGCCAAGTTATTTTTTCAGAGTCGTGCTCATTCATTTGACAACCATGAGTAATTACAAGGGCTTTTTTTTCATCTATATTTTCTTTTATATTTCTAATGTACTCACTTACATTATTATTTATATCATTAATTAGTTCTTTATTTTCCATTTACATCCTCATTTCATATCTTTATATTATAACTGAAAATTAGGCTACTTATCAAGAAAAGAGTATGCATACACATACTCTTAAGACATAATACTATTTAAATATCTAGCAACATAAACTCCGCAGGCAGATGCTTGAGAAAGCGAATGAGTTGCACCGCCACCATCACCAACAACGAAAAGACCATCAACTGAAGTTTCAAAGTTTGAATCAGTTTCAACTCTTGAATTATAAAATTTAACTTCAACGCCATATAAAAGTGTATCGTCGTTTGCTGTTCCTGGAGCAATTTTATCTAAGGCATAAATCATCTCTATTATAGAGTCAAGTTGTCTTTTTGGAATTACAAGGGACAAATCTCCCGGTGTTGCCTTTAGAGTTGGCTCGGTAAAACATTTAAGCATTCTTCTCTTATCAGATCTTCTTCCTTTTACTAAATCTCCAAATCTTTGCAAGAGAACGCCGCCGCCAAGCATATTGCTAAGTTTTGCTATTGACTCCCCATATTCATTAGAATCTTTAAAGGGTTCTGTAAAAGTATTGCTAACTAAAAGAGCAAAGTTTGTGTTATCAGATTGAAGCTTAGGATCAGCATAAGAATGTCCATTAACTGTTATAATGCCATTAGTATTTTCAGCTACTACTTGTCCATAAGGATTCATACAAAAAGTCCTTACAAGGTCATTGTAGCCCTTAGTTTGGTAAACTATCTTTGACTCATAAACTGCATCTGTTATGTGTTTAAATACCTCTGCAGGAAGTTCAACCCTAACACCAATATCAACTTGATTTGAAAATAAATTAATATTAAATTTTTTGCAAACTTCTGAAATCCATTTAGAACCACTTCTTCCTGAAGCAAGGACTAATTTGTCACAATAAAAAGTTTCGCCCTTATCAGTAGTAAGTTTAAAGTCTTCATTCTTTTCAACATCAACAATAGTTGTGTTAAAAATTATTTCAACCTTATCCTTAGTCCACTCATAAATTTTTTCTAAGATTTTTACATTTCTATCTGTGCCAAAATGACGAACCTTAGCATCAAGCAGATGAAGATCGTGTTTTAAGGCAAGGGTTTTTAAATTTGATGCAGTTGTTTCGTAAAGTTTTGAATTTCCACCGTCAAATTTACATAAAACGGAGTCAACATATTCCATTAGTTCAATTGACTCTTCTTTGCCAAGGTAGTCATGCATTTGTCCGCCAAAATTTGTAGTAATATTATATTTTCCGTCAGACAAAGTACCTGCTCCACCATAACCATTCATGATGTTACAAGGTTTACAACCAATACAGCTTTCCACTTGTCCTGTTTTTATTGGACACTGTCTTTTATAAATTGTATTGCCCTTGTCTATTACTAATACTTTTAAATTGGAATTTAACTTTTTAAATTCGTAAGAGGCAAAGACGCCACTTGCACCTGAACCAACTATTATTACATCATATTTATTCAAATTATTTCTCCTCACTAAAAAAACTTATAAAATCATTGAATCTTTTTGGAAATTCATCTGTTATTTCAAGTTTCTCACCACTAATTGGGTGAATAAATTTAAGTTTATAAGCGTGTAAAAGTTGCTTATTAATTTTGTAATTATTTTTTATTCCGTAGGTCTCATCACCTACTACTGGATGATTCACATAGGATAAATGTACTCTAATCTGATGAGTTCTACCAGTATGTAAAGTAACGTCTAAAAGAGTAAATTTATTAAAATTTTTTAAAACATGAAAACTTGTAGAAGCCATTTTTGAATTTTCTTGAATTACTTTCATTTTTATTCTATTGTTTGGATCTCTACCAATGGGTGCATTAACATCAAAGTCCTCAAATATATTTCCATGGACGATAGCCAAATAATGTTTTTCAATTTCATGATTTTTAAACATCTCAACAAGTTTATAATAAGCTTCATCCTTTTTTGCAATAATCATAAGGCCAGAAGTATTCTTATCAAGCCTATGAACAATACCTGGTCTATTTTCGTCTAAGGGATTAGATAAGCTTTCAAACCTATAAAGGAGACCATTAACTAGAGTTTTATTTTTATTTCCTGCACCTGGATGAACTACTAGGTCCTGTGGCTTTGAAATTATAGCAAGATATTCATCTTCATAGATTACATTAAAATCTATTTTTTCAGGAAGGAGTTTTTCTTCATCTTCAAAGGAGACTGTAACAGTATCTCCTTTTTTTAAACTATATCCTGCCTTTACGATTTTTCCATTTATTAAAATATTTCCAGATTCAATATGTTTTTTTATTTGCGATCTATTTATTTCTAGTTTTTGATCTAAAAACTTATCAAGTCTAATATCAGCATCAAGAATATTTACTACAAAAGTATTGTTATACATATATCACCTTTTATTGTCGTGAAGAACTATTCCAATAGAAATTAAAATTGTTCCTATTACAATAAACATATCGGCAAAATTAAAAATTGCAAAATCATGACCAAAGAACCTCATACTTATAAAGTCAACAACATAGTGAAGTCTAATTCTATCTATGAAGTTTCCAATAGTTCCTCCAATTAATAAACTGAAACTAACTAAATAAATAAATGGAACCTTATTATAGTTTTTAATTAAAAATATAATTAAAACTAATAAAACTATAACAGTTATAATTGCAAATAGATATCTAAATCCTTGTAAAATTCCAAAAGCTGCACCTCTATTTTCTATGTAGTATAGTCTCAAAAAATTGTCAATTAGAACAATTGGATTTTCATTTGCAATATTCTTAACTACTAAATATTTTGTAAACTGATCTATAATTATTAAAATAATGCTAAAAATAGCAACAAACATAATAACTCCTTATTTATTTAATCTCACTATAATAACAAAATTGCCTTTTTTAGTGCTTCCTTCTACACCGAAAATTCTAAATCTTCCATATTTTCTAAGGGAAACCAAATCTCCCTTTTCAAGTTCAAAATGGGATCTAGTTTCTTTGGCAAAATTTACTTTTACAAGTTCTCCATCTATCATCTTTTTAACCTTTGATCTTGAAAGATTAAAAACCTTAGAAATTAAATTGTCTAGTCTAAAAGATGAAACAATTATTTTTTTGTAGTCATATTCCTTCTTTGGCAAATCTGTTATTTTATCTTCACGACTAAGAATTATATTGTATTTAGAAATTTTTGTGAGATTTATTTCTAGAAAATTTGCAACTTCTCTTTTAACAAAAAAATAAGTGAATTTTTCTCCAATTAAAATATCACCTATTTTTTTTCTGTCTATACTAAGACCTAAAATAGATCCAAGTACATCGCCATGTTTAATTTTTTCATTAGATTCAAATTTGAATAAGACAATATCATCTGCATCATTTTCATATTTATAACTAGGAAAAATATATATGATTGAAGACTCACTGTCATCATATCCCCCATGAACTTCATAGGAAATATCATCTTTAAATCTATTTAAAATGGAAATAGATAAATTAATCTCATGAGGATTTAAAAAATCTGTTGACTCAGTAATGTGACTTTTCATTACAGATTCAATCTTGTCAATAACTTTCCTTATTGCAGTCCTTTCCTCAGGTCTATTAATATGATTAATTAAATCTATCCTATTTAAATTTACCAAGGAAACATTCCATTGTTTTTAAGTTGCTCTTTTAATCCATCAATTTCTACATTGTTTGGTGCTAAAATAAAAATATCTTTGTTAACTTTTTGCATTTTTCCGTCAAGTGCATAAAGAGCTCCACTTACAAAATCAAAAATTTGCCTTTTAACATCAACATCAAGTTGTTCAAAATTAAGAACTACAGCCTTGAAATCTCTTAAATCATCAACTATAAGTGGTGATTCATCATAAGAAAGTGGTTCGTGAACTGTAATTACCATATTACTAGCTGATACCCTTGGTTTAGCTTTAGTATGAGTAACAGTCTTTTGATTATAAGTAGGTTCTACAACCTCTGTTTCCTTTACATCATTTTCGAATTCATCATCGAAATCTTCATATTCATATTCATCTGCAAAACCAAAGATTTTCTTTAGTTTGTCCATAGTTTTTTCTGCCATAATATCCTCCTAATTATAATTTCTATTTCCAAATAATTTAGAACCAACTCTTATCATATTAGAGCCTTCTTCTATTGCCAATTTAAAATCATGGCTCATACCCATTGATAAATATTTCATCTCAACACTTTCATATTTTTTGGATGCAATATTTTCAAACATAATATTCATCTTTTCAAATAATTTTCTTAGCAAAGTTTCATCAGGACTATTTGGAGCAATAGCCATAAGACCTTTTATATTAATATTTTTATAATCTAAAAGCTCATAAATAAAATCTTCGGTATCTTCATATTTTATTCCTGACTTAGTATCTTCATTTCCAATATTTATTTGAACAAGACAATTTACTTTTATGCCATCCTTAGCTGCCCTTTTATTAATTTCCTTAGCTAATTTAATTCTATCTAGTGATTGAATTAATTCAACTTTATCATAAATATATTTTACTTTATTAGTCTGTAAATTGCCAATTAAATGAAAATTTATTTTATTATTTTTTAGTTTTTCTTCAATTTCACTGTCTTCAATTTTTGAGAGAAGTTCTTGAACCTTGTTTTCTCCAAAATCTGTAAGACCAAGTTTATTAAAATTTTTAATCATTTCAACTGGATGGGTCTTTGATACAGCTATGAGTTTTACATCCCTTTTAAAATGAGAATTACTCTTAGCAATTTCAATATCTTCGTAAAGTCTGTTTAAATTGTCTTCCAAGTTCAAAATATCACCTCAGTTTAATATCCTAGACTCATCAACAGTTTTCGGATTTATTACTATTGCGTCATTTACAGTTACTGTCTTATAGCTTTTATCACCAACACTTATAACAGATTGTTTATTTCCTTTATTAATAAATACATTATCATTCGATTGATTGATAATATCTACAGGAACAAATTTGACCAAGCCTCTAATTTCTTGAACATAAACTCCAACTAAGTTATCCCTCTCTATGAGAGTTGATTTTGGAATCTCGAATCCTTTAGTTTTATTTACTATAATTTTTCCATCATGAATTCTATTAGAATACATATTTTCAAAATATCTGTCTAAGCTAACAATTATAACTGCATGATTATTATCTTTATTAATTTTTTCAACTATGCCATAAATGTCTTCAATTTCTGGGATTTGAATTTTAACAGAATCTCCAATATTGTAGTTTGAAATTTGTGAAACATTATTTATAGTGCAAGCAAGCTTCCAATTTAAATTATTAACAATTTTAAAAAGTGGATCACCATTTTTTACTTTAGTTTCCATTTCCAAACTTTTAAAATTGTAATTTTTATTTAAGTATTTATAAGTAAACTTATCTAAGTTATCTATTTTAAAATAATCTTCATTGCCATCTATTTTATAAGTAACTATACCACTAAATTCTGCTAGATATGAAAAATTATATTTTGAAATTTTTTCTTCTAAGTCTTTTTCTTTAAGTGCAAGAGCCTCTTCTGATAATTCAAGATATTCTTTTAGCTCTGCCTCATTAATGTTTTCCTTTGAAGCTTCATCAGAGGAATTTATATCAAAATATACCCCAGGATAATTTTTATTTTTAATTTGTTCTTGAAGATTTTTAGTAAAGCTTAAAACATTTTCTTTCTCAACAGGTTCTATACCTTTTTTTATTTTTATAGCTGCCTTAACTTTATTTAGCTCATCTTTTAAAGAAGACACATCTTCCATTAAATTTAAATTTGCAACATCAAATCCAGCTGGAACTTTTTGTCCCTCACTGGCATGAAATACTACAACTCCATCTCCCTTAGAGAAATAAGCCTTCTCATCAAAGAGATTATAAATCTTTGTATCAATGTCTTTTTCAAAAGTGGTTAAAGTTGGAAAAATTGTTTTATAATTATTTACTCTATTTCCTCTTATTAATTTTGCAAAAAACATAATTAAAATTATAAAAATTAAAAGAGTAAGAATCCTTCTCTTAAAAAATTTATCTTTTTTAAAAAACCTGTTCAAAAAACCACCTATTCATCAAATAATTATATCACAAACTCCTGCAATATGTTATTATTCGAAGAAGATTTGCTCTATTTCATCTTTATTTTTTCTAGTCATTAAATCATACACAGCTTTATTAGGATCATAACCCTCATATAAAACTTGATAAAGTGCATTTGTTATTGGCATTTCAATGTTTTTTAGTTTAGAAAGTTTATATGAAGATTTAACAGTTTTTACACCTTCAACTACTTGACCTACTTCTTTACAGGCTTCTTCCATTGATTTACCTTCTCCAATTAAAATACCCGCTCTTCTATTTCTTGAGTGCATACTTGTACAAGTTACTATTAAGTCGCCAATTCCGGAAAGTCCGTTGAAAGTGTGAGGATTAGCTCCAAGTGCAATTCCGAGTTTACTCATTTCATAAATTCCACGAGTCATAAGAGCTGCCTTTGAGTTATCTCCATAGCCAAGGCCATCATTCATTCCAGCAGCAAGAGCAATAATATTTTTTAAAGCTCCGCCCATTTCTACACCTATTAAGTCTGGATTAGTGTAAATTCTAAAAATTGAAGTTGAAAATTCATGTTGAATTATTTCTGCAGCTTTCATGTCTAAGGAAGACGCTACAACTGTAGTTGGGATGTCACATCCAACTTCTTCAGCATGAGATGGTCCAGATAGTGCCACAAAAGGATTATCCTTTAAAATTTCTGATGAAATTTCTGAAATCCTATCTAAAGTTTCAACTTCAATACCCTTTGATAAGTTAACTATTATTGTATCTTTTGAAATCTTATCTTTAATTTTTTCTAGAATTCCTCTTGTGCTAGATGTTGGCACTGCAATTACAAATACATCAATATCTTTTAAGACGCTATCTAAATCATCAGTGAGATTTATTTCTTTTTCAAATTTTGCTCCTGGAAGATATTTTGTATTTTCTTTATTTTTCTTTATATCATCAATTACAGACTTATTTCTAATGTAGAAATTTACCTTATGACCTTTATTTGACAAAAGCCTAGCAATGGCAGTACCCCAACTACCACCACCACACAGTGTAATATTCATTTCTTACCTCCTACTTTATTTTCATTTCCAGCCATTATTCTCTTTATATTATCTTTATGCCTTATAATTCCTATTAAGGCAATAAAGTTAACTAAAATTATATTATAAGTAGTTAGGTCTGACATAAAAGTGTAGACAATAATAATTGAAATAAAAAATAAAATTGAACCAACAGAAACCATTTTTGTGATAAATGTTCCTAACACCCATACAATATAGCATATTAAAGTAAGGGGAAAATTAAATAGAGCCAAGGCACCTAAAGTTGTTGCAACTCCTTTTCCCCCTCTAAAATTCATGTAAAAGGGGAAGTCGTGACCAAATACAGCTGCAAGTATTCCCAATGGAACTAAGTTTGGTCCAAAAAGCTTTCCAATAATAAAAGTTACTGCTACTCCCTTTAAAAAATCGATTATAAAGGTAATAACTCCAGCTTTTTTACCGAGAACTCTCATTGCATTTGTTGTGCCAGCATTACCTGATCCATATTTTCTAATATCTTTATCTAAAAATAATTTTCCAATAATATAAGAACCAGAAATAGTCCCAATAAAATAAGATATTACGATTACTAAGATATATTTCATCTTTTAGGACCCTTATCAGCTCTTGGACTAACTCTATTTTTAAGTTCTAAAATTATTGGAGTTCCATCAAAGGAATAAGTATCCCTAATTTGATTTTCAATATATCTAAGATATGAAAAATGGAATAATTCTTTATCATTTACTGACAATAGAAATTTAGGTGGTCTAACACTTACTTGAGAACCATAATATAATTTTCCTCTCTTACCCTTGTCTGATGGAGGTTGATTCATAAGAACAGCTCTATTTAAAATATCATTTAATACGCCAGTTTGAATTCTATGATTGTAATTATTATTTACAACTTCTATTAAATCCAAAAACTCATTTACTCTTTGACCAGTTTTTGCAGAAATAAAAATTATTGGAGCATATAAAACAAAAGGAAGCTCATTTCTTATTTCTTTCTCAAAATTTTTCATTGTCTTTGTATCTTTTTCAAGAGCGTCCCACTTATTTACAGCAATAATTATAGCCTTGTTATTATCATGAGCATATCCAACAATTTTAGAATCCTGTTCAGTTACTCCTTCTAGAGCATCAATCATAAGGACGCATACATTTGATCTTTCAATTGCAGTAAGAGTTCTTATTACAGAATATCTTTCAACGCCTGGAATAATTTTTTTCTTTTTCCTTAAACCAGCAGTATCTACAAAAATATATTCATTATCTTTATATTTTATTAAAGAGTCAATTGAATCTCTAGTAGTACCGGGGATATTAGTAACAATAGATCTATTTTCTCCAGTTAAATAATTAAGTAGAGAAGATTTTCCAACATTAGGCTTACCAATTAAAGTAACTCTAATTTGATCATCATCTTCTATTTCATCAACTGGACTTAAATCACTTACAACTTCGTCAAGTAAATCTCCTACACCAGTACCTTGTTCAGCGCTTATTCCAATAGGTTCGCCTAAACCCAATTCATAAAAATCAAAAATATTATTCTTTGTTATTTTTGAATCGTATTTATTTACTGCTAAGACAACCTTAGTTTTAGTTTTTCTTAGAAATTGTGAAATTTCTACATCTGTTGGATTTAATCCTTCAGCGCCATCTACTAAAAATATTACAACATCAGATGTTTCTAATGCCATGTCGATTTGTGCCTTAATGCTAGACATAAAAATATCTTCATCTTTTAGATCTAGTCCACCAGTATCTACAAGTAAAAATTTATAATTAAGCCAAGATGCAGGTTGATAAATTCTATCTCTAGTTACACCTGGAGTATCTTCAGTTATTGAAACTTTTCTTCCTACAATTTTGTTAAATAAAGTAGATTTGCCTACATTTGGTCTGCCAATTATTGAAACTATGGGCATTTCCATATAATCACCCCTATCTTAGTAATTATAACAAATTAAATTATTAGATTCAATTTACTATTTACAATTGAGAATAAAAAAACTCCATAGTATAATTAGCTTGGTGATAAAATGGCTAAAGTTTTAAATAATATAAAAGATGCCAAAGATTTAATGAATCTATCATTATTTACAGGGGCATTATTAATTCAAAATGGAGCTGAATCTTATAGAGCTGAAGACACAATTGAAAGAATTTGTAAATCTGTTTCAAATATTTCTAATGTGGCTGCCTATGCTCTACCTTCTGCAATATTTATTTCAATGGAATTTGAAGGGGAAACTCTTAGTAATTTTAGAAAAATAACAATTTCAGATACAAATTTATATAAAATCGACTGTGTAAATTCTTTTTCAAGAGAATTTGTCTCAAGAGATCTTTCAATAAAAGAAGCTTATGATAAACTTTTTGAAATTGATGGAACAGAAGAGAGCCCAAAGAAAGTTTATTTTTCAGGAGGAATTGCTTCTTCCTTTTTTACAGTTTTATTTGGCGGAGACTTAAAGGACTTCGCTGCAAGTTTTATTATTGGAATTTTAATTCCTATAGTTCTTGAAAAACTGAGCTATTTTAAACTTTCTTTTTTTATAAATAATATTATTTGTGCCTTTATTACATCTGTTTTAGCAATTATTTGCGTTCATTTTGGTTTCGGATCAAACATTGACAACATAATTATTGGGGTTATCATGCTACTAGTTCCTGGTGTTGCTATTACAAACTCTGTAAGAGATATTATGAGTGGAGAATTTATAACTGGGGCAATTACTATGATTAAGGCCTTCTTTATTGCCCTTGCCATTGCCTTTGGTGTTGGTGTAGGATTAAAAGTTATGAGGTTTATATTATGAAGATTTTTCAACAATTTTTCTTATCGGCCTTTGCAACTTATGGCTTTACAGTTTTTTTTAAACTTCCAAAAAATGTAAGAATTATAACATCATGCCTAAGCGGTTTTATATGGATAATATATGAAATTTTCTATGATTTTAGCGATAACTATATGATTTCTTACTTAGTATCATCTTTTTTAATTGGTATTTTTTCTGAAAGTTTTGCTATTAAATTTAAAAAACCGGCCACTGTTTTTACTCTGCCCTGTTTAGTTCCACTTGTTCCAGGAGCTGGAATGTATTATATAATGTATTATTTCATAGAATCAAATTATGTTTTTATGCGTGAACAAGTCATTAAAACTACTTTAACAACATCTGCACTTGCTCTAGGTATAGTTTTATCTCAAGGTTTAGTTAGGATAATAAAAGAATCTATAAGAAATATTAAGGCAAATAAAAAAGGTAATGGATAATTTTTTCCATTACCTTAATTTTTTAATATTAAAATAAACTTTGAATTATTTTACTTCCAGCAATAATTGTTCCAATAGATGAGCCAATATTTGCCAGTATTACAACTAAAAGAGCTTTCAAAAATTTATTATGGATCCAAGATTTTATATTAAAAATATCATCAGGAATATTATTCACATCTTCAACTGTAGGTTTTTTTAAACTTGCTTCTACTAGACCAGCAAACCAACCACAAGCTAGCATTGGATTTATAGATGTAAAAGGAGCAGCAACGAAAGCTGTCAAAACACTTAGTGGATGAGGAAGACATAACGCTGTTAAAAGAGCTGCTAAGATTGAATTGAATAAAAACCATGATTTTATTTGATCCATGCCTGTATTCAAACTTTGCTTAAATCCAAGTCCAATTAAAACTACAATTAAAATTGGAATTAACCAAGGAAGAACCTTACCAGTAAAGGATTTTGGAGGAATTTCATTTAATTCATGAACATTTTGCTCCTTAAAAACTTCTTCTTCAACTCCTGGGGTATGTGCGGCGCCAAGAATTGCAATAACTTTTTCACCTGGTGCATTTTTTATATTGTAAGCTAGATACTTATCTCTTTCATGCAATAGAGTTGCTGCTATTTGAGGATAATCCTTTCCCATATCTTCAATTGCTAGTTCAAGATTATCTCTTTCAATTAGTTTTTGTAAGTCTTCTTCTGAAACATCCTCATCATCGTCCATGGCCATTAAAGAAAAAAATAATTTAATTTTTTCAAAAAATCCCATTTTCCTCCAAATTCTCATAAATGTTGTTTGGATACTTCTATCAGCAAGTACTAAATTAATTCCCAATTCTTCAGAAGCTTTCATGCCTTCAATCATTTCTTGACCAGGTTTTGTCTTTAATTTCTTTGCAATATTTCTTTGATATGATGAAAGAATTAAATTTGCAATTAAAAGCGTCACCTTTTTCTGTTTAATTATGTCAATAATATTTGTGTTCTTCCAAGCATCGGGGTTTTTTAAATTTTTATACCTTTGCTCATCAAGTTCAATGCAAATTGAATCAGGCTTTTCCTCTTCAATAGTTTCTCTAACTAATTTGGCACTTTCTTGAGATACATGAGCTGTAGGAATTAAAATTATTTCCTTGCCCTGATAATCTAATCTAATTAATTTATCCTTCATTTCTCTCCTATTATAAGATTTATTCTTTCTCTTCTGTCAAAGTATAAGCATCTCCACTTATTCTATTGTAGTAAGTAACAGTTGTTTTATTCTTTTCATTTTCTTCGCTCATAATTGTATCTTCTAAAATATTAAGTTTATTTACACCATTTTCTGATATTATTTTAAAATTCCCTAAATAATTAACAGATGAATTTAAAATATCAATGCAAAGAGCATTTAGCACTTTAAAATTATTATCTTCTTTCTTTTCACTAGGCTTAAGGCCATCTAAAGTACTAGATTTATCTGATCTAAGTATTTTAATATTTTCCTTATCGCCATAGATATTTTCATAAATAGAAAAGAAATCTTCCTCTTCTTTTAAAATATTTTCCTTTTCTTCCTTTAGCTTTGAAATTTTAGAAGTATCATTTAACAAAATGGATTTTAACATATAATTATCACCATTTATTAAATAATCAATTATTCCAAGATTCTCATAGGCCTTTAGATTGTGTTTACTAATATTTCGATTTAAGTCAAAATTATAATAGGAATTTAAGATAAATTGAATCATAGTTAAATTTGATTTTACATCATCTTCCGTTAAATCTTCTTCAATAAAATTTCCCTTTAAGGGTTTATAATTATTAATTTTCCTATTGTCGGTATTATAAAATTCATTAAAGTTGTTTTTTCGAAAAGCTATTAAAGATTCAAGAATTTCCTTATTCATACTGTCAATTTCTGAAGTCTTTTCTTTAATTATGTCAAACTTATTTATTTCGCTATTTATTACATCTAATTTTGACTTCTTACTATTATTTTCCTGACTTAAGATTTTTAGTTTTTCGTCAGCCTTATTTTTTTTCTCTATAAGAGAAGAGTTTTCTCTTGATAAATTAAAGTATGATGATCCAATTTCTTTTAAATTGGAAAAACCAAAGAAGGAAAAAACTACACTTAGAACAATAAAGATAAAAGACAATATTATTTTTTTATTTTTGTTCATCTTTATCACTCTTTTCCAAAGCTTTTAAAATGCCTAGATTTTTATAGTATGATGTTATTTTATCTTCAATAAAATTATTCAAATAAATTAGATTTTCAGAATTTAAATTACCTGTTTTATAGCCTTTTCTTTCTATTTCCTTATAAATAAACATAAGATTATTTAGGTCTGCATAAATTTCTGATAAAGATGATTTTTCATTATTTATATAAGAATAAATATTTGAAGTGTAAATTGAAGCATAAAAAACTAAAGCATTTAGTTCCTTAGAGCTTTTATTTAATTTCAAAATTGTTTTGGCAAATCCATCAGATTCTTCAACAAAAGATTTAATATTTAACTCATTATAAATATTTTTGTGCTTATCTAAATTAGACTCACCATAAAGTTCTAAAAAATCATTAACTGATTTTTCATATCCTTCTTTTTCATATATATTAGACTCAAAGTAAGCACTATAGGCTTTTAATCTATCCTTTATTTCTGATATTATGGCTTTATTTTTATTTAAATAATCTTCTCTAATTTTTTTTATTTCATCAGATTTATTTGATTCAAATTGATAGCCATATTTTTCATAAAAATCTTGAGATTTTAAATTAAATTCAATTTCTAGTGCATCAATATCTTCTGTGATGCCCTTTGTTTTGTTTTCAATAGAATTTATTTCTTCTCTAATTTTTTTATTTTCAGCTATTAACTCTGATGAATATTTTTTGTTTGCAATAGAATAAATGAAAAAAATTAAAGATAAAATAAAAACAATAAAAGTAAAAATATAAAATACTTTATACCAGTTTTTATTAAGCATTTTTCACCTACATTTTTTCGAGAAAAATAGCACCCTTATTTGTTTTTTTAAACTTGTGATCTATTCCTTTTAAAATAAAATAGGAAATAAGTAGGGAAAATATTCCCATAATAAGTGATTTTAATTCTATATTTCCCATAGAAGTATGACTCATAACAATATATGAAATTGTAATTGTAGCCATAAATAAAATCAAAGGAAGACCGTAAACCAAGAATTTATAAGATAAAACAGACATATCCCTTGTCTTTATTTTTACACGATCTCCAACATTGGCAGAGACTGAATTTGGAAACTCAAAAAGTTCTGTCTCAGATTCTGCACATTTCGCATTACAAGATTCGCAACTTTCTCCACAAGCACTTTCCCTTGTAAATTCAACAAAAATTTTATTATTATTTTTTGCTCTAACAATTCCAATGTTTTCCATAATATCACCTTAATCTTCTTTTTAATTATTCTTCTTTTTCCTTTTCTAAAACTTTAATATGAACTTCTTCCAATTGTTTTTCTGATAAAGAAGTTGGTGCACCAGTTAATAGACAAGTTGCAGCTTGAGTCTTTGGAAAAGCAATTACATCTCTAATGCTCTTAGCATCTGTAAATAGCATTACAAGTCTATCTAAGCCATAAGCAAGTCCTCCATGTGGTGGTGCTCCATATTTAAAAGCTTCTAATAGAAATCCAAATTTTTCTTTAGCTTCTTCTTCTGAAAGTCCCAAAGCTTCAAACATTTTTTCTTGGATTTCCGGATCATTAATTCTAATACTTCCTCCACCCATTTCATCTCCATTTATTACAATGTCGTAAGCCTTTGCTCTCGCATTTTCCTTATCGGTAGTAAGTTTATCTACATCTTCGTCTAATGGACTTGTGAAAGGATGGTGCATTGCAACATATCTTTCTTCTTCTTCGTCATATTCAAATAGAGGGAATTCTGTTATCCATGTAAGTTTATAATCATTAGGATCAATTAAATCCATATCTCTTGCAATTTTATTACGAAGATTTCCAAGTCCACTGTAAACAACAGAGTTTTTGTCAGCTAAAATCAATATTAAATCGCCTTTTTTTGCATCAAAAACTTTAATAATTTCATTCATTTTTTCTTCAGATAAGAATTTTGCAATTGGAGAATCTATCTCTTCATCAACTCTAATCCAAGATAGACCCATTGCCTTAAAATCTTTGACAAAGGATTCTAATTTTTTAACTTGTTTCTTTGAATAAAATTCACTTCCACCATCAACCTTAATTCCTCTGACACTTTTGCCTTTTTCTGTGTTTGATTCAAATACTTTAAATCCACAGTCCTTAACAATACTAGAAATGTCATTAAGTTCCATGCCAAATCTTAAATCTGGTTTGTCAACTCCAAATCTATCCATGGCTTCAGAATATTTCATTCTCTTTATTGGAAGTTCAATGTCTTTATTTAAAATTTCTTTAAATAATCTTTGTAAAAATCTTTCATTTATTTCCATTACATCTTCTTCAGTAACAAAGCTAAGTTCCATGTCAATTTGCGTGAACTCAGGTTGTCTATTTGCCCTTAAATCTTCGTCTCTAAAGCATTTTGTAATTTGGATATATCTATCTAGTCCTGCAACCATTAAAAGTTGTTTCATTAATTGTGGAGATTGAGGAAGGGCATAAAACTCGCCAGGATTAACTCTACTTGGAACTAAATAGTCTCTTGCTCCTTCAGGAGTTGGCTTAGTTAACATTGGTGTTTCAACTTCAATAAATCCATTTTCATAGAAGAAGTCACGAGTAATTTTGTAAATCTTAGAACGAATCATGAGATTTTTTTGCATACTTGGCTTTCTAAGGTCTAAAGTTCTATATTTTAATCTCATATTTTCAGAAACATTGTCATTATCTTTTACATAAATTGGTGGAACTTCAGATTCACTTAAAATTTTAAGTTCGCTGGCAAGAACTTCAACTCGTCCTGTTTCAAGTTCTTCATTTATTGAAGATCTCATTCTAACTTTTCCCTTTACAGCAATTACAAATTCCCCACGAAGATGAGATGCCTTTTCTAAAAGCTCGTCAGATGATGTATCATCAAATACAATTTGTGCAATTCCACTTCTATCTCTAAGGTCAACGAAAATTATTGAGCCAAGGGATCTTTGTTTTGCAACCCAGCCCATTAAGGTAACTTCCTTTGAAATCATTTCTTCTGAAATCTCATTACAATAGTTAGATCTCTTGAGATTTCCCATTTTTTCAGCCATATTTCCTCCTAAAAATTAAACTCCAAGCCTCAAATGGTTTGGAGCTTATTCGTTAAAATATAAATAAACGATTAGCAATTTATATTATTTATTTCCATAAAATTCTATTTTAATTATAAAACAAGGTCTCTTAAAATTCAACTTTAACAGATTCTACTATCAATTCTTTGAGAAAATCCTTGGATATCTTTAACTTTATTTTCTCTTAATAGTTTTTCCTTTACAAATTTTGCACCCTTATCCATTCCCTGGCAGCCTGCAAGTAAAAGTACATCCCCATTATTTAATAAATCAATGGAACTATTTATAGCTTCTTCTAAAGTATCATAGATTTTACACTTAATATTATTTTCATTTAAAATCTTCTTAAAAATATTTAATTCATCTTCTGTAACTTTATCCTTTTCCTTAACAATTTCTTTTGATAAAGTTGCAGATAGAGATTTTGGTTTTAAAACTTTGATCCACTTGACTAATCTTTCTGTAATTTCTCTATTAACTTCTACTCCCCTATGTCCTCTTATGGCATATAAGATATTTAAATCCTTATAATCCATCATTCTAAGAGTTTCCATTGTTGCGTCGATATTTTTTTCATTTGCAAAATGATCGTCTAAAATTTTAAAATCTTCGTCAAAGATAAGTTCAAATCTTCTTTCTACACCCTTAAAGTTTTTTAAGGCATTTGTAATTATATCTTTTTTAATATTAAGACATAGTGCCACAATTATAGCAACAACTGAATTCATAACTGAAGAATAACCAACAGATCCAAGTTCAACTTTAAAATAGGATTTTTTTATTATAAAATCTTTTAATTTAATATCTTTATTAATATTAAAAATAAATTTTCCCTTCCCAGTAGATAAATCTAAATCAGAAATTCCAAAATCTGCCCCATTATTTTCAAGTGAAAAAGATAAAACTTTAGCATGTGTTTTTTCTTTTAAAGAATAAATCATTTTATCATCAGCATTCAAAATAGCAAGAGCATCTTTTTTTGCATGTCTAATAAGTCTTGATTTATAGTGAAAATATTTTTCAAAGCTTCCATGTTGATCAATATGTTCTCTGCCAAGATTATTAAAGGTTACTATATCAAAATCAATATTTTTATCTCTAAATAGTTCTTGTGCTGAAGATGATACTTCCATAGTAACGTCAGTTATATTTTTATCAAGCATATCTCTAAAATATGACTGAAGAGTGAGTGACTCTGGTGTTGTAAGTATTGATGGAATTTTTACATCTTTATATCTAGTGAGGACTGTACCTATCATTCCAGTTTCTCTTTTGTCTTCTTTTAAAATTGAATCCACCATAAAGGCAGTAGTTGTCTTTCCATTTGTAGCTGTAATTCCAATTACATTCATATCTTTTGAAGGATTTTTATAAAAATTTGTAGCCATATCTGCAAGGGCAATTCTAGAATTTTTAACTTTTATTTGTTTGATATCAACATCAACAAAATCTTCTACAAGGGCAAATTCTGCTCCAAGTTCTTTTGCCTTTTTTATATACTTATGACCGTCTGTTACATATCCTTTTATTGCAACAAAAATAGCGCCTTCAACTACATCCTTAGTATGGAAGGCGATTTCTTTTACATCTTTATTTTCATCAATTTTAAAATTTGTATGGACAATATTTATATTTTTTAAAATTTCACTTAATTTCAAAATTATCTCCTCTTTAAAAAATCTTCAAGATTTTTAGAATTTATACTTCTCTTAAATTTCCCCTGTGAATCTAAAATTTTTGTGCTAGCTCCAAGTCCAAATCCAATAATATTTTCAAGCTCTTCCATCATTACAATATTATAAATTGAAGAAGATCCTTTTTTTGCATAGCCAATATTTTCTGAACTAATTACTGATTTTTTCTGTCTGTAAAGATAATAGGGTTCATAAGTTGAAGCTAACATTAGGTCTTTTGATTCTTCAATAAGACCATTATAATCTTCTTCATTAAAATAAGAATTTTCGAAAAGTTTAGAGCCGTTTTTTAGTGCCAAGGTATGTAGTGTAATATTTTCTGGTGAATATTCAATAGCTTTTTTTATTGAATTTAAAATACTTTCTTTACTTTCACCAGGAAGACCCATTATTAAATCCATGTTTATTACATCAAAACCAATTTCTCTCGCTTTATAAAACCAGTAACTAAAATTTTTATTTGATACCCTATTTAATTTACTAATAACATCTTCGTTAAAACTTTGTGGATTTAAACTAATTCGATTAACTCCCTTTGACTTTAACATTTCTAAGATTTCTATACTAAAACTATCTATTCTTCCGCATTCAACTGTAAATTCTTGTGTTCTTCCAAACTTTTCTAAGACTGCATCAATAATTTTCTCTAAATTTTCTTTTCCTATTGCTGTTGGCGTTCCACCGCCAATATAAATAGAATTTGGAAATTCAGAAAAATCTAAATTGTAATTTTTTATATCATAAATTAAATTTTTAGTGTAGACGTCTATTTTTTCTTTATTTTTAATAGTTGTATCAAAGGAACAATATAGGCATCTGCTTGGACAAAATGGAATATGAACATAGACATTGTAATAATTTAAATTTGAATTTTCTCGAACTTTTTCTTGATTTTTATAAATTCGATATAAAAAATCACCTTCAGCTTTATTTATCCTATACTTATCAAATAATATCCTAATTGAGTCTTCATAAGTATAACTTTTAAAAATTTTTGAAAGTAATTTTAAGGGTCTTACTCCAGTTAAAATACCAAAGCTAGAGTCAAAATATTCATAATTACTAAATAAATCAAATAAATATCTCTTTATAATAAAGTGGGGCTTTTCATTTTTTATATCTAGCTTTGTGCTTTTATTAATTTTCTCTCCAAAAATATCAATAAAGAGAAAATCGTTATGAACATCAATTTTTAAGTTCAAGTCTAGTTTTTTATAACTCTTAGGAAGTTTCATCCTAAAAAATTCAAAAATTGATTTTTTTAAACCTTCACTTTCATTTTCTATTACAATCATAGTCTTCTTAAATAAGGATTTGTCATCTTTTCATAGCTCATTTGTGATTCTGGACCATGACCAGATAGCACATAGATATCATCATCTAATTCCTTTAATTTTTTGAGAGATTCCATCATAAGACTATTATCTGATTCAGGAAAGTCAGTTCTTCCAATGGAACCATTAAATAAAGTATCTCCTGCAAATAAATAATTTTTGAAAAGATAACAAACTGATCCAATAGTGTGCCCTGGACTTACAATTACCTTAATTTTATCATCTGAAAAAGGAATTTCATCTCCATCATTTACAAAAACATCAACATTTGCGGCTTCAATTTGAAGACCAAAGGCAGACTCTCTAACTTCTTTTGGATTTTCCAAAAAGTTTCTGTCATTTTTATGAAGATATATTGGAGCTTTAAATCTTTTCTTTAAAGCAGCAACTGCTCCAACATGATCAAAATGACCATGAGTTAAAAGAATATACTTTATATTTAAATCATTTTTTTCAATTGCTTCTATAATATTTTCACTTGAAGCACCTGGGTCAACTATAAAAGCATCTTTATTTTCGTCAAAGAGAATAAAACAATTTTCTTGTAGTTCTCCAACAACTAATTTTATAATTTTATATTCCATAATTCACCTAAAATTCCTTATTTGAATCCAATAAAATTGTAACAGGTCCATCATTAATAAGCTCAACATCCATATCAGCACCATATTCTCCATGAGAAACTTTTACATTTAACTTCTCAAGTTCATCAATAAATTTTTCATATAAAATAATTCCTTCATCGAATTTTGCTGAACGAACATAGGATGGTCTGTTGCCTTTTCTTGCATCTCCATATAAAGTAAATTGACTTACAAGAAGAATTTCTAATCCATAATCTAGAAGTGATTTATTCATGACTCCATTTTCATCATCAAAAATTCTAAGCTTTGTCACTTTTCTTAGAATATAATCTAAATCTTTTTCATCATCATCAACTTCAACTCCAAGGAGCACCATTAGTCCCTTATCTATTTTTGAAATAACTTTCCCGTCAACAGACACACTGGACCTTTTTACTCTTTGAACTACTGCTCGCATTATATCACGCCTTTACTCTATATACCTCGAGAACATTATTTATTCTCTTTAATTTTTCAATTAGTCTTTCTAGTTCATCACTATTTGTGATTTCAACAGTGATGTCTATTACTGCATCTCCATTTTTTATTACTTTGGCATTTAAATAGGAAATACTTAACCTAGAATCATTTACTCTATTGGCAATATCACCGATGACATTTGGTTTATCAAAGGCTCTTATTTCAATTGATGCGCTATAACTAGTTGCATTACTGCTTTGCCATTTTACCTCTACTAGTCTTGAAGGATCCACATTATTTTGCATATTTTTGCAATCTTTTCTGTGAACTGATATACCTCTTCCTATAGTAATATATCCCACAATATCATCACCTGGAACTGGTGTACAGCATTTTGCAATCCTAACATTAACACCATCAACACCTTTAACTTCTATACCCTGATTATTGTATCTTTTTCGCGATTGAACAATTTCTTCTACATCTTTTTCATCTTTTTTGTAAAATTTATTATAAATATCTTCTAATTTTGCTGTAACTTGTGCCGTTGTTATAGTTCCAAAACCAACTGCCGCATACATTTCGTCTAAGTTAAGCATATTTAATTTATGTCTAACTTCTTCAAGCCAGTCATCTCGCAAAATTTTATGAACTTGATATCCTTGTTTTCTTACTTCTTTTTCAATTGCATCTCTTCCTCTCTCAATGTTCTTTTCTTTGTCCTTAACCTTAAAATATTGAGAGATTTTTTTGCGGGCTTGAGGACTTTTTACAATTTTTAACCAATCAAGAGATGGACTAGTATTAGGATTTGTTATTACATCTACTATATTTCCACTTTGAAGTGTATAATTTAATGGCACAATTCTACCATTTACTTTTGCACCAACACATGTGTTTCCAACTTGAGAGTGAATTCTATAAGCAAAGTCAATTGGAGTTGAACCTTCAGGTAGATTTATAACATCTCCTCTTGGTGTAAATACAAAAACTTCATCGGCAAAGAAATCAATTTTTAAGGTGTCCATAAAATCTCCAGGATCATTTAAATCTTTTTGCCATTCTAAAAGTTGTCTAAGCCAAGTTAAATTTTCATCAAAAGCTGTTTCCTTTGAAACGCCAGCTTTATATTTCCAATGAGCTGCGATACCATATTCAGCAGTTTGATGCATCTCATAAGTTCTAATTTGAACTTCAAAAGTTTCTCCATTATTATCAATTACAGTTGTGTGAAGCGATTGGTACTTATTAGGCTTAGGCATTGCAATGTAATCTTTAAATCTACCTGGAATAGGTTTAAAAAGTGTATGGACAACACCAAGTGCCCCATAACAATCTTTTACTGAATGAGTTAAGATTCTAACTGCAGAAAGGTCATAGATTTCATCAAAAACCTTGCCCTTTTTCTTCATTTTTTTATAAATAGAATAAAAATTCTTTGGTCTTCCCTTTATTTCACACTCAATTCCAACTTTTTTTAAGTTTTCTTCAAGCTCAGCAATAATATGGTTAATAAGATCTTCTCTTTCATTTCTTCTCTTATTTACCATTTCTACAAGTTCATAGTAGCCTTCTTCATCTAAGTATCTAAGAGATAAATCTTCAAGCTCCCACTTGATTCTACTCATACCAAGTCTATCGGCAATCGGAGCATAAATTTCAACAGTTTCTGTTGCCTTTTCGATTTTTTTAGCATCAGTCATGTATTCAAGAGTTCTCATATTATGAAGTCTATCAGCAAGTTTAACAATTATAACTCTTATATCCTTTGCCATAGCAAGAACCATTTTTCTAATATTTTCAGCTTGCTTTTCTTCTTTATTTTTATAATTTAATTTTTTTAATTTAGTAACTCCATCAACTAAATCAGCAATTTCTTGACCAAATTCATTTTTAATATCCTCTAAAGTTACATCAGTATCTTCAACAACATCATGAAGAAGACCAGCAACAATAGTAGCAGTATCCATATTCATATCAGCCAGTATTAAACTTACATTTAGTGGATGAATTATATAATCTTCTCCAGAATTTCTCTTTTGTCCTTTATGGTGTTCTTCAGCCAATTTATATGCTCGATTTATCATATCAAAATCTGCATTTTCATTATAGGATTTTACTTTTTTAATTAAATCATCTATTAACATTTTTATCACCTGTAATTCTATAATTTTTAATTTTTAATTGAATTGATATATTTCCATTGAATTTATTTAACTCTAAATTAAAAATTATATCTATAAAAATATTTGATGGTCTACCTTGAAGTAGCGCCATTATTTCTTCCCTTTCATAATATTTTGCAAGATTATTTAAAAATATTTCTGAATCCTCAAATAAAGTTGCTGTGTAACTTATATTATCTTGAGATAAAGTCATTTTTAAAAAATTTTTATTTTTTCCCAAGATATTTAATGAATTTATTTTTAGATTTTTAGCACCAAACTTTGGAGCAGAATTCCCATTACCAAAGGGCGCAAGATTTTCAATTTCTTTAAGTAAATTCATGCTAATGTATTTTAATTTTAAATTTCCATCTATATAAATTTTTCTAATTAAATCCTCTTCTGTCAAGTTTTCCTTTTCGTCAACATCTTTAATAAAATCTTCTAAATTTTCAAGAGGAAGTGCAAGTCCACAAGCCATTTTATGGCCACCAAAAGATGTTAAATATTCTTTACACTTAGAAAATTCTTTAAACATGTTATATTCTTCTATACTTCTACCGGAGCCTTTAATTAAATCTCTAGAGTCACTTAATACAAGTGTTGGTCTATAATATTTTTCCTTGATCTTTCCTGCAACAATACCAAGAATTGATTCATTAAGCCCTTCTACATAAACTATTAGAACCTTGTGTTTATCTAAAAGATTTTCGCTATTAATTTTCTCATCTATGACATTAAAGGCATTTATTGTTAATTCTTGTCTTTCATAATTTAGCTCTCTTAATTTTTTAGCTTTTTCAAGTGCCGCATTATAATCTTTTTCCAGCAAAAGATCTAAGGCATACTTAGCTGATTCAAGCCTACCACTAGAATTTATTGTAGGTCCAAGAATAAAACCAAGATGATATACATCTATATCATTTTTCTTTACATCTGAAGCTTCTATAAGTGCATTTAGTCCAAGGTGTTTAGTCTCTCTTAAATATTTTAAGCCATAAGAGACTATTATTCTATTTTCATTTATAAGTGGCATTACATCACAGACAGTGGCAAGAGCAGCAAAGGGCAAAAAGTTTTCGTAAAACTCTTCTTTATCAACACCCTTAATTAAAAATAAATACTCAATTAATTTGAAGGCAACTACTGCTCCACAAATATCTTCAAAAGGATAAGAACAGGAAGATTGTTTTGGATCAATAACAGCATTGGCATCTGGTATTAACTCTTTTTCTATGTTATTTTCAACTATCTTTGGTACTTCATGATGATCAGTTATAACAATATCTATTCCCTTTGACCTTGCATAAAGAACAGCATCACTTGCAGCAATACCATTGTCACAAGTGATAATTAAATTTACACCATCATCATATGCTTTATCAATTAAATTATTATTAATGCCGTAGCCATCTTCTACTCTATGAGGAATATCATAGGATACATTTGCTCCAATTCTATTAAGACCAGTATATAGAATATAAGTGGAAGTAACTCCATCAACATCGTAGTCACCAATAATTCTAATTTTATTTTTCTTTGCGAGGTGACTTAAAATTAAATTAGAAGCCTTAACCATATCCTTCAAAAGTATAGGTGAATTTAAATTTGAAAGCTTTGGTTCCAAAAAGCTCTTTATTTCTTCTTCAGTATTTATTTCTCTATTAAGTAAAATTTTATATATAACATTATTAATGCCCAGTTTTTTGTATTCAATTCCTGGGTCGCTTTTATTTTTTATAAACCATCTTTCCATATAATCACCACTTCATATAAATTTAATTATATCAAAAATTACCATTAAGGTAAAACTATTATAAAATTAGTAAAGAATAAAAAAAAGAACCCCTAAGGGTTCATAAAAAATTATAATTATTCTTCATTTGCAAGAACTGAAATTGCACATTCAATTCTTTTCTTTTCCATGGCACAGCCAACTTTATAGGGTTTATTTATGTCATTATTGCTGTAATAAGCATTAGCATGACATCCGCCTGAGCAATAATATCTTGCCCAGCAGGATGGACAGTCTTCATTAGTGTATACATTAGAATTTTTAAACTTGTCTCTAAGATTAGTATTTAAAATTCCATCATCTACATTTCCAAGTAAAAATTCTTCTTCACCAACAAATTGATGACAAGGATAAATTTCTCCTTGTGGTGTAATTGCAACATATTCAGATCCAGCACCACAGCCAACAGTTCTTTTAACTATGCAAGGACCTTGTGATAAATCAATGATAAAGTGGAAGAAAGAAAAGTCTTTGTCTTTTTTTCTTATGTCAATGTAGTCTTTACTCATCTTTTCGTATTCACTTAAAATTTTATCTAAATGTTCTTCTCTTATAGCATAAGGCTCTCTTTCATCAGTTACAACTGGTTCAATAGAAGTCTTTTTAAAACCATGAGAATAAAAATCCTTTAAATCTTCTGAAAAATCTAAATTTTCATTTGTAAAAGTCCCTCTAATGAAATAATCTTTGTCCCCTCTTTTATCGATAAGTTCCTTAAATTTTGGAACTATTACATCGTAGGATCCTTTACCATTTATTGTAGGACGCATTTCATCGTTTATTTCTTTTCTTCCATCAATTGAAAGAACTACGTTGTCCATGTTTTCATTAATAAAATCTTCAATTTCTTTATTTAAAAGCATTCCATTTGTTGTAATTGTAAATCTAAAGTGCTTGTTATATTTTTTTTCTTCTTCTCTTCCATAGGCAACTAATTTTTTTACTAGATCAAAATTCATTAGGGGCTCTCCACCAAAGAAATCAACTTCAAGATTTTTTCTATTGCCAGAATTTTTTAATATAAAATCTAAGGCTTTCTTTCCAGTTTCAAAGGACATCAAACTTCTGTCGCCCTTAAAATCACCTTGGGAAGCAAAACAATATTTACATCTCAAATTACAATCGTGAGCAACATGAAGACATAGAGCCTTAACAACATTTTCTGGATTATATTTTGGAAGTTTAAAATGTTCATCTTCAGAAAATAATAAACCTTCTTTAGTTAAATATTCTATTTCATCATAAGCTTCTCTTGCATCTTCTTCATTATAAAGTTTTGAAAATTTATCTATAATTTCTTCTTTTGATAATTTTTCATAATCATCAATCATTTCATAAACAATTTTTTCAACAACATGAACTGACCCGCTGGCAATATCAAGGACTATATATCTGTCGTTTAAATAAAATTTGTGAATTCTTTCTACCATCTTTACTCCTTTACACCCCTTAACAAAAATAAAAGCAAGGTTTCCCTTGCCTTAGTTTTCAGAATTTTCGCATTTTTGATTTCCAACTGTGCAGCTAGTTTTGCAAGCTGATTGACAAGATGTTTGACATTCGCCGCATCCGCCTTTTTCGTAAGTTTTCTTAAGATTTTTCTTTGTAAGTGTTTTAATATGTTTCATAGTGTCTCCTATTCTTCTTCTGTATCTTTAAGTTCAGTATTCTTTTTATAAGTACCGTTAATACCCCACTTCATTATTTCAATTTTTGAATTGTCAGATGAAGTTTCAATAACTAAGTAATCTTCCTTTACAAGGACAATTTTTCCAATTATCCCGCCGATTGTTATTATTTTGTCGCCAACTTTTAAATTTTCGCGCATTTCATTTATTTCATTTGCCTTTTTCTTTTGTGGTCTTATCATGAAAAAATAAAAAATAACAAACATTACTATTAAAGGAATAAAATTTAACATTGCATTTTGATTCATTATTAACCCCTTTCTTGTATATTATAGATATTTATATTATACATTTAATTTTATAACTTAACAAGAAATTATTTATAACCAAATTTTTTGTAAAAGTCATTTTTATATTCTAAGAAGTAATCACCTTTTATGGATTCTCTTATATTTTTCATTGTTTGTAATAAGAAGTAGAGATTATGAATTGTTGCAAGTCTCATTCCAAGTATTTCATCAACATTAAATAAATGTCTTATATAGGCCTTAGAAAAATTCTTGCAAGTATAACAATCACAGTCCTCATCAAGCCTAGAAAAATCTTCTTTATAAACTGCATTTTTTATTGCTATTCGTCCTTTATGAGTAAGAACAGTTCCATTTCTTGCAATTCTTGTTGGAAGAACACAATCTGCCATGTCAATTCCTCTTTCAACAGCTTCAAATAAATAATCTGGACTTCCTACTCCCATTAAATACCTTGGTTTGTTTTCTGGCATAAAGTCTGTTGTAAAATCCAAAATATCATTCATTAAATCAAGAGGTTCACCTACAGAAAGACCTCCTATAGAATAACCTTTAAAGTCCATATCAACCATTTCTCTTGCAGAAATTTCTCTTAGGTCTTTATACATTCCACCTTGAATTATTCCAAAAAGAGTTTGATTATCTATATTTTTGTGATGTTCTTTACATCTCTTAGCCCATCTTAGGGTCCTTCTCATAGAATCGTCAATATATTCATGACTTGCTGGATAAGGGGCACATTCATCAAAGGCCATAATTATATCTGAACCAAGAATATTTTGAATATCAATAGATTTTTCTGGTGATATAAACATTTTACTGCCGTCTATATGACTTCTAAAGTGAACTCCTTCTTCAGTTATCTTTCTATTATCTGATAAAGAAAAAACTTGAAATCCACCTGAATCTGTAAGGATTGGCTTATCCCAATTCATAAATTTGTGAAGACCTCCAGCTTTTTCTATTATTTCAGTTCCTGGTCTTAAAAATAAATGATAAGTATTTGAAAGAATAATTTGTGAGCCTATTTCCTTTAATTCATCTGGAGTCATAGTCTTAACAGTTGCTCTTGTCCCAACGGGCATAAAAATTGGTGTCTCTATTTCTCCATGATTAGTTGTAATTTTGCCAAGTCTAGCTTTTGAATCCTTAGCAGTTTTTAATAGTTCAAATTTAAACATAAAACCTACCTTATAAACATTGCATCGCCAAAACTGAAAAATCTGTATCTTTCTTTTACAGCTTCTTCATAGGCCTTTAATATAATTTCTCTTGTTGAAAGTGAAGAAACTAACATTAGTAGTGTTGATTCTGGTAAGTGAAAATTAGTTATAAGTGCATCTACACACTTAAATTTATATGGTGGATAAATAAAAATATTTGTAAATCCACTTTTTTCACAAACTCTTCCACTTTCATCTGCAATGGATTCAACAGTTCTTACACTTGTAGTCCCCACTGCAATTACTCTACTTCCTCTATCTTTTGCAGTATTAATTTTATCTGCAACTTCCTTAGTCATAATATAAAATTCAGAGTGCATTTCATGCTCATCAATATTTTCAACTTTAACTGGTCTAAAAGTTCCAATACCAACATGAAGGGTTATATAACAAATCTCTACACCCTTGTCCTTTACTTTTTGCAAAAGTTCTTTTGTAAAGTGAAGTCCTGCAGTTGGTGCTGCAGCTGAACCCTCTTCTCTTGCATACACAGTTTGATATCTATTTTTATCTTCTAGCTTCTCAGTAATATATGGTGGAAGTGGCATCTCTCCAAGTTCATCTAATATTTCTTCAAAAATTCCATCATATTCAAATTTTAAAAATCTCGAACCATCATGAGAAATATCAACGACTTCAGCAGATAATTTGTCACTAAAAATTATTTTACTTCCAATTTGTGCTTTTTTCCCTGGTTTCGATAAACATTCCCAGGTGTCACCTTTGTGATTTAAAAGAAGAAACTCAATTTTTTCTTCCTTTCCTTCTCTATGTCCAAAAATTCGTGCAGGCATTACCTTGGTGTCATTTAATACTAGCACATCTCCTTTTTTAAGATAATCAACAATATCATAGAAATGTTTGTGTTCCATTTCTCCAGTATTTTTGTCTAATACAAGAAGTCTTGAGTGGTCCCTTTTTTCAGAAGGATGTTGTGCTATTAACTCTTTTGGTAAGTCGTAATAAAAATCTTTTGTTTTCATTTTTGCCTTTCTATTATTTTATTTTCTCTATAATTGTTCCAGGAAAATAAAATCCGATAATATCTTTATAATTAGTACCTTTTTTAGCCATTTCAACAGCTCCATATTGGCTCATGCCAACGCCATGTCCATAGCCTTTTCCCTTTACAGTTATTTTGTTATTATTACATTCTATGTCAAATAATGTAGATTTAATTATTGTATTTCCTAATTTTTGTCTAAAGTCTTTAGCTTTTATAGCTACATCACCCTTAGAAGTATTAAAGATAATATTTTTTACTCTTTTAGAACTATCTGTTAATTCCAAATTTACACCACTTGCATCACATAGATTTAATTTTTTTAAATCACTATTTTTTAAAGTGTAATTCCAAGTATAAGTTGAATATGGATCTTCCTTTGAAATTAAATATGGTACAAAATTTCCACCCCAAGCTTCTGATGATGATACTGTATAACCTCCTGACGAAGCGCAGAAAATTGTTTCAGCAATTTTTCCGTCGTATTTTATAACTTCTCCTAAAGTTTCCTTTACTGCCTTATCAGTTGATTTTTCTTCCACATCTTTTCCATAATAAACTTGGGATCTAGTAGTATCATCAAGGTTATATCCCTTTTTGATAAATTTTTTATAATTATTTATGGCAAAGGATCTTGAACATAGAGCTTGTGCCTTTAGTGATTCCATTGGAAATTCTGGACTCATTTCCTTAGGCAAAACTCCTCTTAAATAATCATCAATTTCTACATTATTTATAATGTCCATTTTTTTATCATTTACTCTAAAGGAAATTGAACCTCTGTAATTTCTTTTGATTTTATCAACATATATTGGAGAATCGGAGCTTATTAAAAAAGCGCCATCTTGTGGAAAATTGGCTAGTTTAAAGTTATCACCCTTAACATATATTTTCTCTCCATCAAACATAACATCAAATTCCTTGTTATTTGTATTATTTACAACTTGATTATCTGAAGTAATAATTTTTAATTTACTTTTAGATTTTATCTTCAAATTTTCCTTTGCACTTAAGGATTTTCCAACCTTTATGTCAATTTTTTCATAACTTTCCTTTGCAAAAATACTAGTTGGCAATAACATTAAAAATATGGCTAACAATAAAATTTTTTTCATTTCACTCACCCTTATATTCTATACCAAAATGGTCATAAGCCCTTTTGGTAGCAACTCTTCCTCTAGGCGTTCTCATAATAAAACCTATTTGCATTAAATAAGGTTCATAAACATCTTCTACTGTTCCCTTGTCTTCCCCAATAGCAGCAGATATGGCATCAATACCAACAGGTCTTCCATAAAATTTTTCTATCATAGTAAGAATTATTCTCCTGTCAATGGTATCTAGTCCATATTTATCAATCTCTAAAAGATTTAATCCTTTTATTGCCACCTTAGTTGTTATTACGCCCTCTTCTTTGACTTCAGCGTAATCTCTAACCCTTTTTAAAAGTCTATTGGCAATTCTAGGAGTTCCACGAGATCTTCTTGCAATTTCTAATGCCCCTTCTTCTTCTATTGGAATATTTAAAATCTTAGCAGATCTTATAATAATTTCTACTAAAGATTTTGTGTCATATAAATCTAACTTTAACATTACCCCAAATCTATCTCTTAGAGGAGATGTAAGCATACCTGCTCTAGTAGTAGCCCCTATAAGTGTAAAGGGTGCAAGGTCAAGTCTAATTGATCTTGCTGAAGGTCCCTTTCCTATTATTATATCAAGGGCATGATCTTCCATTGCAGGATAAAGTATTTCCTCTACAGATTTATTTAGTCTGTGAATTTCATCTATAAATAGTACATCATCATTATTCAAATTTGTTAGTATACTGGCAAGATCTCCTTGTTTTTCTATTGCCGGACCTGATGTAACTTTTAAGTTTACACCCATTTCATTAGCAATAATACCAGCTAAAGTGGTTTTGCCAAGACCTGGTGGTCCACTTAACAAAGTGTGATCAAGTGGTTCAGATCTATTTTTTGCAGCTTCGATAAAAATTTTTAAATTATCTACAACTTTTTCTTGTCCAATATATTCACTTAACCACTTTGGTCTAAGGCTAATTTCCTTTGTATCCCCATCAATATAAGATGGTTCCACTAATCTATTTTCATTCATAATATCAACCCATTAATTTTAAGGCTTCTCTTATTCTCTCAGAAATATCAAGTGAAGCATCAACTTTTTCCAGTGATTTTTTTGCGTCATATACATTATAACCCAAGGAGATTAGTGCCTCAACAGCTGGATCATCATTTTCATCAAATAAAGGACTTTCTTCTTTTGTAAAATCTAAATCTAAATTTAATTTTTCAACTTTATCCTTCAATTCAAGAATAATTCTCTGTGCAGTTTTTTTACCTACTCCTGGCAGTTTTGTTAGTGACTTTTCATCCTTTGATAATATGTATTTGGCAATATTAGAAACATCATCTCCATCTAAGATTCCCATAGCAAGCTTAGGACCAATACCTGTAACACTTGTAAGTAAATCAAAGGCATTTCTTGTTTCGCTGTCCTTAAACCCATACAAGATTGCAGCATCTTCTCTAAGAATAAGTCTAATATTTATAAAAACTTCTTCATTTTTATAAAAAGTGTGAAGCTCTCTTGAAACCATATTAATTATGTAACCAATTCCATTAGTTTCAAGAACTAAATAACCTCTATCTGTAGAGTGAACTCTTCCCTTTAAAAATTCTATCATTATATCAACCTAAAACTTTCTTTAAACTTGATTGAACTGCCATGAGTAATTGCAACAGCAAGTGCATCAGCAACATCATCAGGTTTTGGTACTTCTTTTAAATTTAAAATCATCTTAACCATTTCTTGAACTTGATTTTTTGTTGCCCTTCCATATCCCACAAGAGCTTGCTTAACTTGAAGCGGTGTATACTCAAATAAAGAAGCCCCACTTTTTTTTGCAGACAAAACTTCAACTCCACGAGCCTCTGCAACAGTTATTGCAGTCTTTACATTTTTGTTAAAAAATAATTCTTCAAAGGCAATGTCCTGTGGCTTATATTTATCTATTAAGTCATTCATTTCTGAATAAATAGTATTTAATCTATCTGGAAGAGGGACTTTTGCCATTGTAGTTATTGCACCATAATCCAAAACTTTATATGAATTACCATTTAACTCCAAAAAACCATATCCAACTATTGCTATTCCAGGGTCTATGCCCATTATTACCAATTAATCACCACTTTAAAAAGGATAGTTTAAAACTATCCTTACTTATATCTTTTTAAAACTCTATCGTTAACTCCATCCCAAAAACCATTTCTGAAAATCCTAAATCCATCTATGTATAAAAATTTGAAAATTTTATTGTTAAGAGTATCAATTTCTTGTTCAGTCAAATAGGAATCTACTTCCTTGATTTTTACATCATCGTCTTCACTTTTAAAAATAAGTTGCAAATCAAGGTGATCGTTAATGTTATTTATTTTGTCGTTAAGTATTTTTTTCCTAACATCTGAAAGTGTGCTTTTTATAAAAATCCTAATTTGCCTATCTTTTCTAATATCTTTAAAAATTAACTTCTTGAAAGATAAAATTTCTTCATTTTTAAATTCATACTGAAAAAGCTTTTTCCTGTTATAAAGTTCATCAATTGTTAAATATTTTAATGTTATTATTTCAAGTAAGTTAATGTGTTTCTTGGAATTAAAACCAAGTCTATAACCTTCCAAATATAAATAAAGCTCCAACCTATTGATGTCATCATGAATTAAACTAGAAAGGTTTCTTGCAATAAGTTCAATTCCTTCCTTTTGCTTATAAATTTTAATTATATCTTTTCTCAAATTTTCAAGAGTCACATACCTTGGATAAATATTTTCAATTGACTCATAAACATTGTATAAATTCAAAAGAATATTTATGCTATCTAGGTCACCCTTGAATAAGAAATTTGCAATTAGGTATTTTTTTATATCTTTAAAGGCAAGGCTTTTAAAATTTTCTTGATTTAATTTTTGTGCCAAATCCATAAAAAAATCCTCCGGTTTCGTATAAAAATATTATACTATATATTCCGAAGGATTTGTATCCAATTTGTAAATTTCTTAAATTTTATAATAATTTTATTTTATTTTCTTTACAATAGTTTAAACTTTTTTCGTCCCAAACTCCTACTTGTACTTCTCCTATATGGCTTTTTTCAAGGAAAAACATACAAATTCTTGATTGGCCAATTCCTCCACCTATTGTATAAGGAAGTTTTGCATTTAAAACATCTTGGTGATATTTAAGTTTAAATCTATCAGTAGTATTTGCAATTTCACATTGACTCTTTAAAGATTCTTCATCAACACGAATACCCATACTAGAAACTTCTAGGGAATTCCCTAAAACTTCGTCCCAAAATAAAATATCTCCATTTAAATTCCAATCATCATAATCAGGACTTCTATGATCATGAGGTTCACCTGAATTTAAGTTTGCCCCAATACCCATAATAAAAACAGCACCCTTATCTTTACAAATTAATTTTTCTCTTTCCTTTGCAGTTTTTCCAGGATATAGATCTTCAAGTTCTTGTGAAGTTATAAAAAATATTTCATCAGGTAATTTTTGTGAAAGAATATAAGGATAAGTTTGATTGATATATTCTTCAGTTCTCTTAAAAACTGAAAAAATTTCTTTTACAGTTAAAAATAAATATTCTTTATTCCTATCACTTTTATCTATAATCTTTTCCCAATCCCATTGGTCAACGTACGAAGAGTGTATTTCATCAAGTTCTTCTTCGGCTCTTATTGCATTCATATCAGCATAAATACCTTCATATTTATTAAAATTATATTCCTTTAAGGCATTTCTCTTCCATTTTGCAAGAGATTGTACTATTTCAACATTAATACCATATTGTCTTAAATCAAAGTCAACTGCTTTTTCTCCATTTAAATTATCATTTAAACCAGTTTCTGGTCTTACAAAAAGAGGTGCAGAAACTCTTTGCAAATTTAAAGTATTGGCCAAGTCTCTTTGAAAATAATCTTTAACTGACTTAATAGCTATCTGTGTTTCTCTAAGGTCTAATTTTGTAGCACTTGAATTGTTTCTCATCTTTTCCTCCATAATTTTAAAAATTCTTCCACCCTTAGAGTGAAAGAATTTTAATTCTTATATAAATTGTATATCATATTCTCCATTGTATTCAAGTATTGATTCAATAACAAGAATAGAAATATTTGTTGATAAATTTAAAGCAAAATTCAAATCATTGTCAAAACTGTGATTAGAATTTTTATACTCATCAATTACTTTTATTAGATAATTCTTTATCTTTTTCTCCAGTTTTATATCAGATTCTTCAAAAAAGTTTATATCTTTTGAAGAAATAACTTCAACAAAATTTTCTTCTGAAAACTTATTTTCTCTAGCATATAGTGCTAAATCTTGTTCATATCTAACATGCTTTTTTAAATTTTCAAAAAAAGTCATTCTATAAGCGTGAGGATAACATACAAAATCACAAAGATAATGCATTATTATGCCAAGCTTTTTGCTAATATAATTAATGAATAATTTGCTTTCGTTACCTTCAGAATAGGAGTATCTGGAAAAATAAATAAGCCTACTTATCTCTCTTGAAATATAATCTCCTGATTCATCAAAATAATGTCTTTTTGTCTTATAATAAGGCAAAACATCTGGAGCAACAGAACCCCATAGCATCTTTTCCATGTTTAGATTTACATTATATTTATCTTTTATTCTATCATGAACAATTTTTGCCACGATTTTATGTGTATCTGGTAAAATTTTAAACACATCCTAAAAATTAAAGTTTATTACTACTTAATTTTATACTTAATAAGTGGAATTGTCAATTTTTAGTTAGTTTTATCTAGTTCTTTAGATATTACATCCCAAATATTTTGCGTTTCAAAACCAAGTCTCCAAGATCCAACACCTGCAAGATTGTATTTATTTACAAGAGAAACTTTTTTTTCTAAAGAATTTGCATCTTCAATCCAAATTTTATAAGTTGAACCATTTTCTTCATATTCTACATAATTTTGTTGTGATTCTTTATCCCATGTTGGTTTTAATCCCTTTGATGCAATAATATTTGCAACATCTACCATGGACATTGTCTTTGAAGTAACTTTGCCATTAGATTCTTTCCATAGTCTTGTGTAAAGTGGAACGCCTAAAATCATTTTTCTATTTGCTACATTTCTAAATAAAACATTTATACTTCCCTCTACCCATTTATATTGAGCAACGGAACCTGCTTCATCAGATGATCCCCAATGTTGATCATAAGCCATTACAACTATATAATCAGAAATTTCTGCTAAGGCCTTTCTGTCATAAGGCTCCTTAGTTACATCAGAAGAAATTTGTGGTGTAACATCAACTGTGATAATAAAATCATCGCCAGCTTTTTCTCTAAATTCACTTACAAAGGCCGTTATATTATCTCTATCTTCAACTTTTGTGTGTTCGAAGTCTATATTTATTCCCTTCATATTGTATTTTCTACAAAGTTCCAAAGTTTTATCAATAATTTTTTTACGTGTATCTTCCTTTGATAGAGCTTCATGAGTAATATTTGGATCAAATGAATTATCTAAATAAGCCCAAACATCTATACCAAGTTCATTATATTTTTTAATATAATTTTGGTTTCCTCTATCAATCATGTCTCCATTGCCATTTCTAATAGAAAACCATGTTGGAATAATTACATCAAGTCCCTTTATATCTTTTATTTGATTAACTTTTTCATCAGAATGCTCTGCATAAGTGTAATCCCAAGTTAAATTAATAGGATCTTTTGAAGTATTTTTTGTTCTAACTCCTAAATTAACTTTTTCAAAATTTTTATCTACATCGTCTTTTAAGACAAATCCTGCGTAACCTTCTGGCATCCTAACTTTATAATATTTACCTTTTTCACCGTAAACATATAATTTTTCGCCTTCTGGCAGTTTCTTTATAATAGGACTTCTTCTTGAACTATCTTCTCTTAATAAGATTTCCTTAGTAGCTTTTGTTAAATCATATTCCTTATCTCTATAGTCCAAAAGTAAAAGTCTTATGTCCTTATTGTATCTCAAACTAACATTGTAATCGTATATAAAAGCTTCAATTGGAAGCATAATCTTGCCATTTTTTTCAATAACAGGAGCTCTCAAATCAATTGTTCCACTGTTAAACTTTGCTTTATACTCATTTAACTTCAATATTTTACTTGCGTGTTTATTTTCTATTTTAACTTCCCCAGTTTCCTTGTCATAAGAAATATTTTCATCAAGATATTTTTTTATATAATCAAGGGATAGATAAATCATTCCATCTTCAATAGAAAAATCCTCTTTATCAATATCTTTATCTTCTGTTATGAAATTAAACTTGTCATATTTAGTTGAAATTTTAGTAGTTCCTCTATTTTCAACAAATAAAAATGCGCCTGCCGCCAAAATAAAAATCAAAAAAATTCCTAAAAAAATCTTTTTCATATAATCACCTCTCTAATTTATTTGCTCAAAATAAAAGATACTAAAAATAGGACTTTAAAGTCCCACTCTTAGTAATTTGTTTTTTCTTTAACTTTAGCAGCCTTACCTTGTCTATCTCTTAGATAGTAAAGTTTAGCACGTCTTACGCTACCTTTTCTTGTAACAACAAGATCAGCAATTCTAGGTGAGTTCAAAAGGAAAGTTCTTTCAACTCCAATACCATAAGAAATTCTTCTAACTGTAAAAGTCTTTCTTGAACTTTTACCTTGAATTTTTATAACAGTTCCATCAAAAACTTGAATTCTTTGTCTTTCGCCTTCAATAATCTTGTAGTGAACACTTACAGTATCTCCAACATTAAATTTAGGTAAATTTTCATTTAATTGTTCATCTTCAATAGCTTTAATATAATCCATTGTCTTTACCTCCTTCCAGTAAATCTTTTAATATATCTTTTTCTTCATCATTTAAGATTTTATTTTTTAATAAATCTGGTCTTTTCTGTAAAGTACTTTTAATAGACTCTCTAAGTCTATATTTTCTAATTTTTTCATGATCTCCACTTAAAAGAATTTCAGGAACTTCAAGTCCTCTAAATTCTTTAGGTCTAGTATATTGTGGATGTTCTAAAAGTCCATTATAATGTGATTCGTCTTGAAAAGACTCATTACTAGCAAGAACACCATCAAGTAACCTTGATACACCATCTATAATTACCATAGATGCCAACTCTCCACCAGTTAAAACATAATCACCAATGGAAATTTCTTCATCTACATAATTTTCAATGACTCTATTGTCAATACCTTCGTAATGACCATTTAAAAGTATAACGTGTTCTTCATTTTTAAGTTCTTTTAGCTTATCCTGAGTTAAGACCTTGCCCTGTGGGGACATGTAATAAACTTTAGAATTTTCTTTCTTTACAGATTCAATTGCCTCTACTATTGGTTTTATTTGCATTAGCATACCTGGTCCACCACCATAAGGATAATCATCAACTTGTAAATATTTATTGATTGCAAAATCTCTTATATCTACAGTCTCAAGATCTAATTTTCCTTGGCCGATAGCCCTTCCAACAATAGAAAAGTCTCTAATGTGATTTATGAATTCGGGAAATAATGTTAAAACACTTATTTTCACAAAATCATTCCTTCTATTAATTTAATAGTTATTGTAGAATCTATTTTTTTAATAAATTCTTTAACTGCAGGTATTTGATAAATACTTTTATCATCACTTTCAATTATAAAAATATCATTAGCAGGGTATTCCAATACATCTTTTAGCTTTCCAATATAATTGTTATCAGTGTCATAAACTTTTTTGCCAATTATATCTGAAATATAGTACTGATTTTCATCTAAAGCTAACCTATCTTCATCTTTAATATAAATCTCGCTACCTTTTAAATTAATAACGTCATTTATATTTTCAAATCCTTCAAAAGTAATATAGACAAAATCATTTATTCTGACTTTTTTTATAAAAAATTCAGTTAAATCATCGCCGACATAAAGGCTATTTAACTTTGAAAATCTTTTGTTATCAAATGTATAAGGTTCAACTTTTAATTCACCTTTTATACCATGAGTATTTATAATCTTACCAATGCAAGTAATTGAATCTTTAATATTCTTCAATTTCTAAATTAACCTTTACATCTTCTTTTAGTGAAACAGCTTTTAAGATTGCTCTAATTGCCTTAGCAATTCTACCTTGTTTTCCAATAACTTTCCCCATATCATTTGATGCAACTTTAAGAGTGATATCAATAGAATCATCATTCTTAGACATAGTAACATCAACTGAAGAAGGATCGTCAACTAAAGATTTAGCAATATATTCAATTAATTCAACCATTTTGGTCCTCCAAACATACTGTTATTCAGTAGCTTCTGATTCACTCGCTTCTGCTGTATTATTTGAGTTCTTTTCAGCACTATATACTGAGTTTTCTCTGAAAAGTCTGTCAACTGTATCAGTTGGTTTTGCACCATTTTTAATCCAGTTGTTAGCTTTATCAGAATCTACAACAACTTTCTTAGGAGTTGTTAATGGGTTGTAATAACCAATCTCCTCGATGAATTTTCCATCTCTAGGACTTCTAGAGTCTGCTACAACTATTCTATAAAAGGGTTTTTTCTTTGTACCCATTCTTCTAAGTCTAATTTTTACTGCCAAATTATTCACCTCCACAAAAAAATTTATATATTAAAATATATAAGCTACTTTAAAAGGAAAAAGGTAATTTAAATTTTCTTTTTCCCATGTTTTTAGACATGTTTCCAAATTGTTTCATCATTTTTCTCATGTCTTTAAACTGTTTTAACAGTTTGTTTACATCTGCTGGACTAGTTCCAGAACCCTTTGCAATTCTCTTTCTTCTTGAAGAATCTATTATTTCAGGCTTTTGTCTTTCTTTTTTTGTCATTGAAAGAATCATTGCCTCAACTTTTGCAAATTCATTATCGGGTAAGCTAATACCTTTTAATGCTTTACTATTAACACCAGGAATCATTCCTATTATATCTTCTAGGGGGCCCATATTTTTCATTTGTTGCATTTGATCTAAGAAATCTTCAAAAGTAAAAGTTGACTTTCTAAGTTTCTCTTCAAGTTCCTTTGCTTTCTTATCATCAACAGCTGATTGTGCTTTTTCAATTAAGGATAGCACATCTCCCATACCAAGAATTCTTGATGCCATTCTATCTGGATGAAATACTTCTATATTATCCATCTTTTCACCAGAAGCTATAAATTTTATAGGAACTTCAGTGACTGATCTAATTGATAGAGCAGCACCACCTCTTGCATCACCATCAAGTTTAGTAAGTATTACGCCAGTAAGTTTTAACAAATCGTCAAAAGTATCGGCAACATTTACTGCGTCTTGACCAGTCATTGCATCAAGGACTAGTAGAACTTCAGAAGGCTCAAGTGCCTCGTGAATATCTTGAAGCTCTTTCATAAGTTTTTCATCAATGTGAAGTCTACCAGCTGTATCGATGATTACAACATCATTTCCATTTTTCTTTGCATGCTCAAGAGCAGCTTTAGAAATATCAACTGGTGAAATTTTATCTCCCATTGTAAAAACAGGAGTGTCAACAGACTTTCCAACAACTTGAAGCTGTTTTATTGCTGCTGGTCTATAAACATCACAAGCAACTAAAAGAGGTCTCTTTCCATCTTTTTTTAATCTATTGGCAAGTTTACCACTTGTAGTAGTTTTACCTGCACCCTGAAGACCACACATCATAATAACAGTTGGTTTTTTTGAGAAGTCAATTTTAACTTCACTGGTTCCCATTAAATTTGTGAGCTCTTCGTTAACAATTTTAATAACTTGTTGGCCTGGAGTTAAAGATTCTAAAACTTCTTTTCCCAAAGCTCTTTCTTTTACTGTTTTTACAAAGTCTTTTACAACTTTAAAGTTTACATCAGCCTCAAGAAGTGCAAGTTTTACTTCACGCATGGCGGCATCAATATCTTTTTCTGATAATTTACCTTTGCCTGTTAATCTTTGCAAAGTATTTTGCAATTTATCGGATAAACTTTCGAATACCAAAAATCCACCTCCTAGTCAAAAAGTATTTTTCTAAGTTCTTTAATTTCCAAATTATTTTGATTTAAAGATTCTTTTTCCATACTTTCTAAAATAGTTTCAATTTTTTTTCTTTTTATTACTCTATTTTCTTCTTCTTTTTTCGAATTTTTTATTAATTCTAGTTTTTCTTCAAATTCTTCTAAATTATTTTCTGCCCTTTTTAAGTTGTCAAAGACTGCTTGCTTTGAGATATTAAGTTCTGATGAAATCTCATTTATTGTGCAGTCATATACGTAATACATATAGGCGGCTTTTTTTTGTTTTTCTGTAAGAAGATTTCCATAAAAATCAAGTAAACTGTTCATCCTAAAAAATTTTTCATTCATTTTATCACCATTTTTCTAGCGAGGTCAACCTTTTTACTTGACCTTTATTATTGTAGCTAATACTTTCCCTTATGTCAATAAATTTTTTTAATTTTTTCAATAATTTTTAAAAAAATGTGGTGATTTTCATATCTTATCTAACAGTCCAAAATTTAACTCTTTTTTTCTTAATCTATTTATATTTTTACAAGTAAAGTTTTAAATTTAATCATTAAAAAAGTAGGATTTCTCCTACTTTAAAATTCTATAAAATTTTATCCAAATATGGTTTCTAAGAAAGTATCAATATTAAAATCTTGAAGATCTTCTATTCCTTCACCAACGCCGATAAGTTTTATTGGTATACCAAGTTCAGATTGAAGAGCAATTACAACTCCGCCCTTAGCAGTTCCATCAAGTTTTGTAAGGGCAATTGCAGAAATATCTGTAACTTCCTTAAAGGTTTTTGCTTGATTAATTGCATTTTGACCAGTTGTTGAATCTAGAACCAATAAATTTTCTCGATTTGCTTCTGGATATTTTTTACTTATAATTCTATTTATCTTTTCAAGTTCTTTCATTAGATTTGACTTGTTGTGAAGTCTTCCTGCAGTGTCAACAATTAAAACATCAGTCTTTCTTGCCTTTGCCGCTTCAATTGCATCAAATACAACTGCTGCTGGATCAGATCCTTCATCATGACTTATTACATCAACATTTGCTCTAGATCCCCATTCTTTTAATTGGTCAATGGCTGCTGCTCTAAAAGTATCTGCTGCACAAACTAATACAGATTTATTTTCATTTTTAAATCTTTGTGAAAGCTTTCCAATAGTTGTAGTTTTTCCTACTCCATTTACTCCAACAACTAAAATAATAACTGGTGGTTCTGAATTAATTTTTGTGTTTAATTCAGGATTCATTAATTTTTTTGCTTCTTTCAATAATAGAGGCTTAACTTCTTTAGGGTCATTAACTTTTTCTCTTATAATAGTTTCTCGCAAATTATCAATTAATTTCATTGTAGTTTCCATTCCTACATCTGCAGAAATTAAAATATCTTCAAGGTCTTCAAGCATTTCATCATCGATTTTTACGTAGGCTCCAAGAACTGTGTTGATTTTAATTCCTACTTCTTTTCTAGTTTTGTCAAGACCTTCCTTTAATCTTTGAAATAGAGAAACTTTTTTTGGCTCTTCTTCTTTTTCTTCAGCTTTATTTTCAATGGCATCATCAATTACTTCTTTATCTTGAAACTCTTTATTTGAATCTTCTTTTTTTTCTGAAGTCTTTATATCTTTCTCTGATAGATTTCCTTTTTCTTCAACTTCTTCAAGCTTTTCGTGAATATTTTCTATCTCTTCTATATCTTGTTCTTTATTGTCTTCAGAAAGCTCCTCTTTAACTTCTTTAAGCTCTTCTTTAACTTCAGATTCTTTTTCTTCTGCTTTATTTTCAATGGCATCTTCTATTACTTCTTTGTCTTGAAATTCTTTATTTGTATCTTCTTTTTTTTCTGAAGTCTCTATATCTTCTTCTGATAGATTTCCTTTTTCTTCAACTTCTTCAAGCTTTTCATGAATATCCTCTATCTCTTCTTCTTTGTTGTCTTCAGAAAGTTCTTCTTTAACTTCTTGAATTTCTTCCTTAACTTCATCTTCTTTTTTCTTAAATTTATCCTTTAACCATTCAAACATTTTTTTCTCCTAATCTTTTAATTTTACAGAGTACAATTTACTAATTCCTTTTTCTTCCATTGTAACACCATACATAGTCTTTGCAATCTCCATTGTAAGTTTTCTATGAGTAATTATTATAAACTGAATTCCATCTAATGTTAGAAGGTAATCAGCATATCTTTTAATATTAGCATCATCAAGAGCTGCATCTATTTCATCTAAGATGCAAAAAGATGCAGGTCTATATTTTAATAGTGCAAATAATAGTGCAACAGCAGTTAGAGACTTTTCTCCACCTGAAAGGAGGGAAAGTGATTGAAGCCTTTTGCCTGGAGGCGAAGCCTTTATCTCTATTCCTGAGTTTAGCACATCTCCTTCAATAGAAATTTCAGCACGACCACCATTAAATAAAATTTTAAAAATTTCAGCAAAATTTCTTGAGATTTCATCCATGGCTTCTGTAAATATTTTTTTCATCTCAAGGTCTAGTTTATTTAATATTGACTTAATTTCTTCCTTTGACTTAATTAAGTCGTCTCTTTGTGAGCTGTAGAAGTCAAGTCTTTCCTTTACAAGTTTGTATTCTTCAATAGAAGAAATATTTACTTCGCCATAGTCCCTTACCTTTTTCTTTAATCTTTTAATCGAACTTTCCTTTATATCTTCAAGCTCCTCATCAATGTAGTCGTGATAATCTTCGATGTCATACTCTTCATTAAGTCTAATGCTTTCATTTGAAATTTTGCTTTTATTCATGTCGATTTTTAAAGTTATTTTTTCTAATTCTGAATTTATAATAAGTGATTTTTCCTTTAATTCACTTAAACTATCTTTTTTGTCAAAATAAACCTTATTTTTTTCTTCCAAAAGTTCTTTAAAATCAAGAAGGGCAAGTTTTAAATTCTCAATAGAAGATTTAAGCTTTTCTAATTTTATTTTATTTTCATCATTGAAATTGGTCTTTTCATGAATATTGTGACTTGCGTCATTTAAAGAGATTTTATTGCTTTCTAATTTATTTTCAATAGATTGAATTTCTTTCTTTATTCTTTCACTTTCTCTTTTATTGTATAGGAGTTTTTCTTGGTTTTCTCTCTCTAAAAGTTGAATTTCAATTTTTTCACTTTTCAAAGTTTCAATGGACATTGATAATTCTCTTAGTTTTTCTCCACTATCAACTTCTTTTAAAAGATTTTCCAATATTTTATTTTTGTTTTCTATTTCTAAAGTATTTTTTTCTAAATTTGAAAAGTCAATTTTAATATTTTCTTCTAATTCTTTTCTTTCGCTTTCATATTTATTTAAATAATTTGTATTTAAATCTCTATCATTTTTATTTTTATAGATATTCTTTTCAATATCAGAAATTTTTATATTGTAAGTATTTTGTCTTTCAGTAAAGTCTTTTACAAAATTATCTAATTCAAAAATTTCTCTTTCTATTTTACTTTTATCATCACTAAGTTTACTAATTTCTAAATTTACTTTTTTAGATTTGCTTTGAAGTTCGCTAATTTCGTTTTTACGCAAAATAAAACTGCTGTTGTAATTATTAAGACTTCCACCAGTTATAGCTCCCGATGGATTAAAGACTTCTCCCTTTAAAGTGACAACCTTTAATTTATGTTTCTTTGATAATTGGCTTGCATTTTTAAAGTTATCGGAAATAATAACTCTTCCAAGTAAATTATAAAAAATACCCCTAAAAATATCGTCAAATTCAATTAAATCACAAGCTATACCAACTATGCCTTCTTCAGCTATATTTATTTTTGCTTTATTTCCATTTACTCTATCTAGTGGCAAAAATGTTGCTCTTCCCATTTTGTTTTCTTCTAGCATTTTTAGCATGTCTGATGTTTCCTTGGTTGAGGATACAATTATGTTTTGAGCCATGGATCCTAAAGCTACTGAAATTGCTCTTTCATATTTTTTTTCTACAGAAAATTTTTCAGCAACTGGTCCAAATAGTGAATCTTTAAAAACATTATGCTTTGAAGAAAAATTCATAAAGGATTTTACAGTTCTGTTATAACCCTCATAATTTGACTCCATATTTTCAAGTATTTTTAATTTTGCTAAAATTTCACTTTGAGAATTTTTCTTTGAAATTAACTGATTTTCAAGATTCTCATTATTTTCATTAAGTTTTACTAGCTTTTCTTCAGTTTTTTTATATTCTGATTTATCTTTTTCAAGGGCTTTATTTAAGCTATCTACTTCCTTTAAATCTTTTTCTATTATCTTTTCAAATTCTAATTCGTTATTCTTGAGATTTTCAATGCTTTTATCTAAGCTATCTTTTCTATTATTTTTTTCCTCAATAATATCCTTTAAGGTTTCTTTTTTAAATTTTATATTTTCAATTTCATTTTTTAATTTATTTTTATTTTCAAATTTTAAATTGCCAATTTCTTCTAAATTTTTAAATTCTTCTTCCAGACTTTCAATAATCTTATTTTTGCCTTCTAGTTTTTTTAGAATTTCATCCTTTGAATCCTTTAAGGCTTCTTCATTCTTTTCTAAATCCTCTAAATTATTATTATTTAAAATTAAATTTTCCTTTAAAGACTCATTTTCGAGATCAATTCTCTCAGAATCTTTTTTTAGGGAGTTAATCTTTTCAAACTCAAGGTTAAGCTCTAAATTTAATTTATCGTACTCATCTTTTTGAAAATTTAAATTTTCAATTGACTCATTATTTTTATGAGAAATATTTGAAATTTCATTCTCCAAAAGCTCTAATTCGCTGTATAAATTATTTCTTTCAATAATTATTTTATCAGCATCATTTTTTAAGCTATCTGAACTTTCTTCCAATCTTTTAATTTCTTCTTCTCTTTTATTAATCTCTTTACACGAAAAATTTATATCATTAATTTTTAAAATTTCAAAATCTTTTAGATAGGCACGGGCCTTTTCTGCTTGACTTTTTAGATTTTCCTCTTGAAGAACTATTTCTGATAAAATGTCTTCAATTCTAACTAAATTTTCTTCAGTCTTTAACAGTTTATTTGTAGACTTAATTTTTTTATACTTATATTTAGAAATTCCAGCAGCTTCTTCAAAAATATTTCTTCTATCCTCTGGCTTTGAACTTAAAACAGACTCAATTTTTCCTTGACCTATTACAGAATAACCATCTTTTCCAATACCTGTATCCATAAAAAGTTCTTTAATATCTTTAAGTCTGCACTTTTTGTTATTTATTAAGAATTCACTTTCAAGAGATCTATACATCCTTCTAGTTACAGAAACTTCATTAAAGGGTAATTTAAGGGATTTATCACTATTGTCAAATACAATTGTAACTTCAGCAAGCCCAAGAGGTCTTTTAGCATCAGTTCCAGAAAAAATTACATCTTCCATTTTATTCCCGCGAAGATTTTTTACTGAAGTTTCGCCTAGCACCCAGGTAATTGCATCAGTAATATTACTCTTACCACTACCATTGGGACCTACAATTGCTGTAGTACTCTCATCTAATTCAATTTTTGTTCTATTTGCAAAGGATTTAAAGCCTTGCATAGTAACTGATTTTAAAATCATCTGCTCACCTATAATAATCTCTTATGTCAATAACTTCTGTAAATTTCCCTTGAACCTCTACTTCAAAATCGTCTAAATCTTTTTCTTTTAATATTATTTTTGAAATCCCAAGTTCTTTTATAATTTCATTTTTATTTTTTGATTTCTGACCGCTAATATTTGAAATATTTTTTCCTTTAGCATAAATTAAAATCTCTCTATTAATATTTTGAGACTTTTTAAAATAATTTAAAAGACCACTTTTAAAATAAAAAGATTCTACTAATTGTCTGTAAGCAGGATGGAAAGCTCCCGCAACTACATCTCCATCATAATTTATATTCTCCGTTGGCTGAAGTCCAACTCTTATTACATTAATATTCTTCTTATAGTAAATATCAAGGATATCAGCAACAAATTTAATAGAAGATCTTAAATCTAAAGCCTTATAATTTCCATCTACTAAATCTCTGTAAAGCATGGTCTCTTTAATTACAAGAGTTGGATAAATTCTCACACAGTAAGGATTTAGTTTTACAAATTCCCTTGCAGTAAAAATTGATTTTTCTAAAGTATCTCCTGGTAGACCCACCATTTGTTGAAGTCCCAGTTTAAATCCATAATCCTTAATAAATTTTGATGAACTATAGACACAAGCTGGATCGTGGCCTCTATTAGATAGATTTAATACTTCTTCGTCTAAGCTTTGTACTCCTAATTCAATTATATCAACACCATATTTTTTTAAATTTTTTAAAATTTCATGGCCTATTGCATCTGGTCTTGTTGAAAGTCTTATATATTTAACTAAACCCTTTTCTTTATATTTATGTGCAACTTTTAAAAATTCTGATTGTTTTTCAATGGGAATTGCTGTAAAACTTCCTCCATAAAAAGCAACTTCAATATTGTCCTTTCTCTTAAAATAAGAAAGATATTCCAAAATAGTATTTTCAACATCACTATTTGAAATATCTGTAGACATTCCCGTAATTTTTCTTTGATTACAAAAAACACAATCATTAGGACAGCCATAGTGAGGAATGAAAATCGGTATAATATTTCTTTTAGACAATTTTTCCGCTCCTTTTAAAGGCATCTTTTGCAGCTTCTTGCTGAGATTCCTTCTTAGTTTTTCCCTTTCCTCTTCCAAGCAAAACATCATCTAAATAAAGTTCTGTAAAAAAAATCTTGTCATTGTCAGGACCCTCTTCTTTAACCAATTTATATTCTGCTTTTTTCCCAGATTTTTGAACTTCCTCTTGAAATTTAGTTTTGAAATCAATATTAAATAACTTGTAGCTATCCTTTTCTAAAAATTCTTGGAATAAATTTAAAATAATTTTTTTGATATTTTCAAAATTTGAATCTAAATAAATTGCACCAAATAAAGCTTCAAGAGCATCAGCAGAAGTTGATTTTCTATTCCTTCCACCACTTTTTATTTCGCCCTTTCCAAATTTTATATACTCTCCAAGATCTAGTTTTTTGGAAATATAAAATAAGACTTTTTCATTTACAGATTCAGCCCTCATTTTAGTTAGAGATCCCTCATTATCTTCTGGAAAATTTTTATAAAAATACTCTCCAATTACAAGCCCTAAAACTGCATCTCCAAGATATTCAAGCCTTTCGTTACTATCATAACTCTTCATCTTATTTTCATTTACAAAAGAACTATGAGTAAGAGCCTTTTCCAAGAGATTCTTATTTTTAAAATAATAATTTAATTTTTTTTCAAGAAATCTTAGATTATCTTTGGACATGAAATCACTGATCCAAGTCTTCTACATAGTCAATAACATCGCCAATAGTTTTTAATTTTTCAAGATCATCTTCAGAAACTTCAGTCTCAAATTCTTCTTCAATTGTCATTACTAATTCAACAAGTTCAATAGAATCAGCATTTAAATCTTCTTGAAAATTCATATCTTCATCAAGTTCATTTACGTCCATGTTAAATTGTTCCGCAATAATTTCTAGAATTCTTTCTTTCATTTTTCTTCCACCTTATTCTTTATTTTATTAACTATATTAGATTTTACTATATTTATAGCGTATTTTGCAGCATTTTTTATTGCTCTACTATCAGAATTTCCATGAGCTTTTATAATATTTCCATCAATACCTAAAAGTATTGTTCCACCAACTTCTTTTGCATCTAAGGCCTTAAATTTTGTCATTAACAATTTTGTAAATTTATTTTTTCTATCTGGGTCAAAATCAGATTTTTCGATAATATGAAAAACATTTTTTACTGCAAAATTAACTACTCCTTCAATTGATTTTAAAAGTATATTTCCATCAAAGCCATCACATACAACAAGATCAACATCATTATTCATTATATCTCTTGCTTCCAAATTTCCTACAAAATTTATAGAGCTATCTTTTAACTTATTATAAGTTTCTTTATAAAGAGAATTTCCCTTTCCTTCTTCAGTGCCTACATTTAAAAGAGATATTCTTGGTGATTCGATTTTATAATATTCCTTTAAAAAAACATCCCCAAGCATAGCAAACTGTAAAAGAAGATCTGGATTAGTATCCATATTCGCTCCAGAATCAATTACCAAAGTATTTGATTTATTCCCAGGAATAAGTGTAGGAAGGACTGCTCTCTTTATACCCTTAATTCTTCCAACAATAAATAGTCCGCCTGCTAAAAGAGCTCCTGTACTTCCTGCAGAAATTATTGCCTCTGCTTTTTTTTCTTTTAATAAAGTCATTGCAACTACAATTGAGGAATTCTTTTTGCGTCTTAAAGCAAAGGCAGGATCTTCGTTGTTCTCAATATTATCTTTTGCATCAACTATTTCAACTTTATCCTTATTGTAATCTAGTCCCTCTAGATTTTCTCTTATAAAATCTTCTCTACCAACTAAAATAATATCTGTATCAAATTCATTAGAGGCTTCGATTGCTCCTTTAATTATTTCAGATTTATTATCTCCACCATTTATATCAAAAATTAATTTCATTTCGACCTCCAGTAATAATTTTAATATTATATCAAAACATTAAAAAAATCAATGATTTGAGCTTACAAACTCTATTTTTAAACTTATAAAAGTGTAACATAAATTAGAAAAAATTTACACAAAAAAACCCGCTCATTTTTATTGAGCGAGTTTAAATAATTATAAAATTTATATTTTACAAAAATTATTCTTCTTCAGAAAGAGTTACATAACTTGCATATCTTTCCTTAGCATTTTCTTCAGCAACTTCATAAAGTTTTTCTGCTCTTTCAGGGAATAATTTCTTTAATGAAGTATATCTAACTTCTCCATCTAGAAAGTCTCTGAAAGGTTTTGTAGGTTCTTTAGAATCTAATATGAATGGATTCTTTCCTTCAGCCTTAAGTTCTGGGTTAAATCTGTATAGATGCCAGTAGCCAGTTTCTACTGCTTTCTTTTCTTCTTCAACTGAGAAGCCCATACCAACTCTGATTCCATGGTTTATACATGGTGCGTAGGCAATTACTAGTGATGGTCCATTATAAGCTTCTGCTTCTTTAATTGCTTTATATGCTTGGTTTTTGTCAGCACCAAGAGCGATTTGTGCAACATATACATATCCATAAGTTGTTGCCATTAAACCAAGATCTTTCTTCTTAGTCAATTTACCAGCTGCTGCAAATTGTGCAATTGCTGCTGTTGGAGTTGATTTAGAAGCTTGACCACCAGTATTAGAATATACTTCAGTATCAAGAACAAGTACATTTATATTTTCGCCAGATGCTAGAACATGGTCAAGTCCACCGTAACCTATATCATAAGCCCAGCCGTCTCCACCAATAATCCATTGACTCTTCTTAATTAAGAATCTTTCAAGACCTTTTAGTGTGTCAATAATTTCATCTGCTTTATCGTTTCCAAATTTCTTGTCAAGAACTTTTAAAATTTTAGCACTAGCAGCCTTAGATGTCTTGTAATCTTCTTTACCTTCAATCCAAGCGTTAAATGCTTCATTAGCTTCATTATCAACATTAAGTTCTACGAAGTCTTTCATTAGATTTTCAATTCTATTTCTAGTTTGTTCTTGAGATACAGCCATACCATATCCGTATTCAGCATTATCTTCAAATAATGAGTTAGCCCATGATGGTCCATTTCCGCAATCATCTGTGCAATATGGCATTGATGGTGCAGAACCGCCCCAAATTGAAGAACAACCAGTTGCATTAGCAATACTCATTCTATCTCCAAATAGTTGAGTTACAAGTTTAACATATGGAGTTTCTCCACAACCTGCACAAGCTCCAGAGAATTCAAGATATGGAGTTTGGAATTGAGAATTTTTGAAATTATTTGGCTCAATATTTTCTTCTTTAGATTTAATATGTTCGGAAGCATATTCCCAGTTAGCTGCTTGTACATCAATTTCATTTTCGAATGGTGACATTACAAGTGCTTTTTCTTTAGCTGGACATACTTGAGCACAGTTTCCACAGCCAGTACAATCTAGAGGTGAAATTTGAATTCTATATTCATAATCTTCAAGTCCCTTACCGTTAGCTTTTTTAGTTTCAAAACCTTCTGGTGCGTTGGCTTTTTCTTCTTTGTCTGCTAAGAAAGGTCTAATTACAGCGTGAGGACAAACTAATGAACATTGGTTACATTGGATACAGTTTTCAACTTTCCAGTGAGGAACATTAACTGCAATACCTCTCTTTTCGTAACGGCTTGTTCCAGATGGGAATGTTCCATCAGGCATATCAACAAAAGCAGAAACTGGAAGGTCATTACCTTCTTGTCTATTCATTGGAATCAAAATGTTATTGATAAAGTCAGGTGCTCCACTAATCTTGAAGTCCTTAGTAGTGTCAGCATTTTTCCAAGAATCTTTTACTTCTACTTTTTTAAGAGCGTTAATTCCTTGATCTACTGCTGCGTAGTTCATGTTTACAATATCGTCGCCCTTAGCGCCGTAATCTTTTACAATTGCTTTTTTAAGAAGTTTAACTGCTTCATCAATTGGGAGTACTTGAGAAAGATTAAAGAATGCAGCTTGCATTACCATATTAGTTCTTCCGCCAAGTCCAACTTCAGCAGCTATTTTTGTAGCGTTAATTGTGTAGAATTCAATTTCATTGTCTGCAATATATTTCTTCATATAACCTGGAAGATGTTCGTCAAGTTCTTCTTCATTCCAAATAGTATTTAGTAAGAACTTTCCACCCTTTTTAAGTCCTCTTAATAGGTCATAAGAATATACATAAGATTGTTTTGAACAAGAAATAAAATCAGTTTCTGTTAATAGATAAGTTGAAGTGATTTTATTTATACCAAATCTCAAGTGAGACATTGTAACTCCACCAGATTTCTTGGAGTCATAATCGAAGTATCCTTGAGCATACATGTCAGTATTATCACCAATGATTTTAATTGCTGATTTATTAGCACCAACTGTACCGTCAGATCCGAATCCCCAGAATTTACATCTAATTGTACCTTCTGGTTCAGTAGTAATTTCTTTTTTAATTGGTAAAGATTTGTGAGTTACATCATCATTAATACCAATTGTGAAATCATTTTTAGGTTCAGATTCTTTAAGATTGTCAAATACAGAAAGAATATCAGTTGGGTTAGTGTCTTTAGATCCTAATCCATAAATTCCACCAACAATAAGTGGTCTTTTATCTGATTCATAAAATGCATCTCTTACATCTAAGTAAAGTGGTTGTCCTACTGCGCCCTTTTCTTTAGTTCTATCAAGAACTGCAATTCTTTCTACTGTTTCAGGAATTGCTTCCATTAAGTGTTTGATAGAGAAAGGTCTGTATAGGTGAACTTTAATAAGTCCTGTTTTTTCTCCATTTGCATTTAAATAATCAACAACTTCTTCAATTGTTTCTGTTACAGAGCCCATTGCTACAATTATATCAGTTGCATCTTTAGCTCCATAATAGTTAAATAAGTTGTATTCTCTTCCAGTTAATTTAGAAATATCTTTCATGTAATCTTCAGTTATACCAACGATATCTGTGTAGTATTTATTTGAAGCTTCAATTTCTTGGAAGTAAATATCAGGGTTTTGAGCAGTACCTCTAACTTGTGGTCCATTTGGATTTAATGCTCTTTCTTTAAAAGCTTTAATTGCATCATGATCAACAAGTTTTGCAAGGTCATCGTAATTAAGTACTTCAATTTTTTGAACTTCGTGAGACGTTCTAAATCCGTCAAAAAAGTGAACAAAAGGAACTCTACCTTTAATTGCAGATAAGTGAGCCACACCAGCTAAGTCCATTGCCTCTTGAACAGAACCTGATGCAAGAAGTGCGAATCCAGAAGCTCTAGAAGCCATAACGTCTTGGTGATCACCAAAGATTGATAGTGCATGAGATGCTAGTGCTCTTGCTGCAACATGGAATACCCCTGGAAGTAATTCTCCTGCAATCTTATACATGTTAGGTAGCATAAGTAGTAAACCTTGAGATGCTGTATATGTTGATGTAAGTGATCCTGCTTGTAATGCACCGTGAACAGCTCCAGCAGCTCCTCCTTCAGATTGTAACTCCTTAACCAATACTTCTTGTCCAAAAATATTTTTTCTTCCATGAGAAGCCCAAGCATCAATGTGCTCAGCCATTGGAGATGATGGAGTTATTGGGTAAATACAAGCAACGTCAGAGAACGCATAAGCGACATGAGCGGCTGCTTCATTACCATCCATTGTTTTAAATGTTTTAGCCATATCTTCCTCCTATTATTAATAATATAAATATAAACTAACCATACTGTTTATATTATAGAACTTAATTTAATAAATTTCAATAATATTGTTAATAAATGGGTTTGAATATTTGAAAATAGCGAAACGCGAAAGACGTTCCATATTATGGAATTATATATTTTTTGTAAATTTCTTATATATCATTTATAAATATAAATAAAAGACCATAAAAATATGATCTTTTATTTATTCTTTAATTTTTTTAACATTCTCTCATTAAGGGCAGTAGCCGGATTATAACCTAATTCCTTTTGCTTATAATTTTTTGTGGCAACCTCAATAATAAGTGCAGTGTGTCTTCCAGGTTTTACAGGAATATCAAACTTAACTACATCAATTCCTAAAATATTCTCGTAATTATTGTCTAGTCCAAGTCTTTCATATTCTTTGGACTCATCCCAATCTTCTAAGTTTACCACAACTTCTATTGCCTTTTCTTCCATTACAAAACCAATACCGAACATCTTTTGTATGTCAATAATTCCTACTCCTCTTATTTCCATAAAATACTTGGTAATTTCAGGTGATTTTCCTATTAATTTTTTATCCATATTTTTTATTATAACTGAGTCATCAGAAATAAGCCTTGCACCATTGGAAATTAAATCAAGTGCAGTTTCACTCTTTCCTATTCCGCTTCTTCCAGTTATCAAAACGCCAATACCAGAAATATCTAATAAGACCCCATGCATTCTTGTAGTTGGAGCCAGAGCTTCATCAACTAATGAGATTATTTTACTAAAAATTTTAGAAGTAGTATCCGGACTTCTAATAATAGTAACATCATATTTTTCAGCCAAAAATTCCGCTTGAGGAAAAATCATATTATTTCTTGAAAAAACAACAACAGGAATGTTATATTTGAATAATTTTTCTAAGGTTGTAAATTTATCTTCGTCATTTAAGGAATTAATATAGTGCCATTCCTGTGTCCCTATTAGTTGAATTCTATCTTTTACAAATTTTGAATAATAACCACAAAGCTGAAGTCCAGGACGGTTTATATCACTATTTTTAATTTCAATCTCTCTATAATCACTAGATGCATGAATTATTTCAAAATTTAATTCATCAACAATATATTTTAATTTAACTCCCATTATTTACTCTCCTAAAATGTTCATAAAGCGATTCTGCACTTTTTTCATTCATTGATTCAACTTCCATAAGCTCCTTAACGCTTGCCTTTTTTATTTTGTCAATGGATTTAAAGTGTTTCAACAAGTTTTCCTTTCGCTTTGGTCCTATTAGTTTAATATCATCAAGCTCTGACTTAAACATTGTCTTGGACCTAAGATTTCTGTGATAATTAATTGCAAACCTGTGAGCTTCTTCTTGTATTTTGTATATCATTTTATAAGCTCTGGAATTTAAATCAACATTAAATTCTTTATTCTTATAAATAATGCCACGAGTTCTGTGGAAATCATCCTTGACAAGCCCACAAATTTCAATATTTAAATTTAATTTATCTAAAATTTCTTTGGCGGCATTTACTTGACCCTTGCCACCATCCATCATTATAAGGTCTGGAAAATTTGAAAAGGAAGAATTTTTATCCTCTTTCTTTTCTTCTACCCCTCTTCTAAATCTTCTTTCGATGACTTCTTTTAAACTAGAATAATCGTCAGGTCCTATGACACTTTTAATTCTAAATTTTCTGTAATCACTTTTTTTTGCGTCTCCTTCTTCAAATACAACCATGGATCCAACAGACTCTACTCCTGAAATATTTGAAATGTCATAGGCTTCAATTCGCCTTGGTCTTTCTCTTAATCCAATTAAATCTTTTATATCTTCAAGAGCCAGCTTATTTGATTCGGCACGCTTTTTGTACTTGTCGCCATACTTTTCAATCATGTCAAGGGCATTTCTCTTTACCATTCTAATTAATTCTTTTTTATCGCCCTTTATAGGAACAGTAATGCTAACTTTATTGCCTCTCTTTTCAGTCAGCCAATCTTCTAGCACTTCAATATCCATAGGTTTTTCTTCAATAATAATTTCCTTTGGAATATAAGATGCTCCAATATAAAATTGTTTTAAAAATGAAGAAAAAATTTCATCGTAGCTATCGTTATAGTAATCCCTTATCATATAATGCTCTCTGCCAATGATTTTACCATTTCTAAAAAAGAAAATTTGAATTAAGACTTCATCAAGTCCCTTGGCAAGGGCGATGATATCTTTATCGTCGCGTGCTTCAGGATCACTTATAAGTTGTCTTTCCTTTAAGTATTCTAAATTTTTAATTCTGTCTCTAATATCAGCAGCATTTTCATAGTCAAGATTTCTTGAGTAATCCATCATTTTTTCATGAAGCTTATCAGTTAATTTGTTGTCGGAACTTGAAAGAAAACTTAAAACTTCATCTACCATGACATTGTAATCTTCGTCTTTTACATTTCCTATGCAAGGACCTATACATTTCCCAATGTAATAATTTAAACAAGGTCTATAATTTTTTTCTTCAACATTTTCTAGATTCAAGTTGCAAGTCCTTAGAGGGTAAAGTCTCTCAAAAGTTTCGATTGATTCATTTACTGCAAAGACATCGGGATAGGGTCCAAAATATTTTGCCCCATCCTTTAAAATCCTTCTTGTCTTCATAACTCTAGGAAATCTCTCATTGACCTTGACCTTGATGTAAGGATACTGCTTGTCGTCACGCAAGAGAATATTGTATTTTGGGAGATTGTCCTTAATTAAATTGGACTCAAGAACCAGAGACTCCACTTCATTTTCTACAATAATGTACTCAAAATCATGAATTTTTGAGACCATGCTGGCAACTTTTTTGGAAGACTTCCCATAAGACCCGAAGTATTGTCTCACTCTCTTTCTAAGAGACTTGGCCTTGCCAACATAAATTATCTCATCTAATTCATTTTTCATTATATAAACCCCAGGTTTATCTGGAAGTTGGTCAAGCCTTTCTCTTAAATCTAACAATTATCTACTAACCTCTTTCGTTGCTTCTCTTAAATAATCTAAAATTTCTCCACTAAAATATGGACTTAACTTATCAAAAACTTTTCTGTGATAATAATTTAAAACTTCTATCTGCCTATCTGTAAGTAAATTTACATCAATTGCTGCAAGTTCAAAGGGGCAAAAAGAAATTGTCTTAAATTTATTAAAGACTGAATCATGAGTTTCGCAGTCAAAGACTACCCTCATAATATTTTCAATTCTTATTCCATGCTTGTTTTCCTTGTAGACACCAGGTTCATTGGAGACAATCATATTTTCCTCCATCCTAACAGCAGGATCTCTTGGAGAAATTCTGTGTGGCCCTTCATGAACTGATAGGACAAAGCCAATTCCGTGTCCTGTTCCACACTTGTAGTCCATCCTGGCTTGCCAAAGAGCATATCTAGCAATGCCATCTAAGGCTAAATCATAAGTGCCCTTTAAAAATACTGCGTCCATTAAATCTATATGACTCTTTAAAGTCACTGTGTAGTCGTGAATTTCTTCCTCTGTGAGTTCTCCCATGACAATAGTTCTCGTGATGTCTGTTGTCCCAGAATAGTATTGTCCACCTGAATCCACAAGGTAAAAACCCCTAGGCTCAATTACAGCTTGGTCATTTTCTCTAGCATGATAGTGCATCATGGCTGCATTTTTTCCATAGGCAGAAATTGTATCAAAGGAATTTGAAATATAAAGTGGATCTTCTGCACGCATAGAGTCAAGCATCATCGCTGCCTCATATTCGCCTATTTTATTTTTTGCATTTTCCTTTAACCAGCAAATGAACTTAAATAAAATTGCTCCGTCTCTTATATAAGTATCTTCAAGATTTTTTATTTCAGTTTCATTTTTTATTGCCTTTAAATTTTCTGAAATATTGTTGCCAAAAATTATTTTATTATTTTGGCAAATGCCTTTATAAATTTTTTCGTTAATAGAATTTGGGTCTAGGTATATTTTTTTATCTTGGTAATTTTTCAGATAGTCATAAAATTCGGAGTAATCTCTCACTTCAACTAGATCAGAAATTTCTTTTTCAATCTTTTTTGCTTTTTCTCTATCAGAAAATAAAATTACCCTGCCAGCTTCTATAATCATAAAAGAAATTAGAACTGGCGTATCCTTTATGTCCACCCCACGAATATTAAGAGTCCAAGCAATGTCCACAAGTGAAGAGACTATTGTCATGTCAGCTTTCTTGTCTCTTAAAATTTTTCTGATTTTAGAAACTTTTTCTGTTGCAGACTTTCCTGCATACTTTTCATCAAGTAAAAAAGCATCTTCATTTGGTAGTGGGTACCTATTTTTCCAAAGGTCAGTAATTAAATCAGCATCAACAATTTTTACATTTTTCTCCTTTAATTTCTCTTCCAAAGAAGAAAAACTTTGGTGAGAAAAATATTCTGCATTTAAAGCAAGAGTCATGCCTTCTTTTATATTATCACTAATCCAATCACTGTAGTTTAAAACTCCAACTTGACCTTCTTTTTGAAGTTCAAAGCCAAAATCTTTAATTTCTTTTGCAGCTTGTATAAAATACCTGCCATCAGTCCAAAGATATGCCTCATCTCTAGTTATGACAGCTGTTCCCTGTGAACCAGTAAAGCCCGTGACAAATTCCCTTTCCTTGTAATAATCTGGAAGATATTCAGACCCATGGGGGTCTTTTGATGGGATAATATAAAAATCTATATTTTTTTCTCTCATTATATTTCTAATTTCATTTAAAATCACAAAATCACATCCTAAGTCATATATTATCACAAGGATAAATTTGAGCAAAGAAAAAAGTCCGGCGAAATAATTTTCAACCGAACTTTCTTCTGCACTTATATTTAAAATCCTTTTAAGCTAATTTATTAAAATCCTTTTAAGCTTATTATTAAAATCTTAAAAATTTTTGTTTTAAAATTCTATGGTAACTTTGAATAAGTCTCCGTCAATTTCTATGTCAAAGCTTGCTCCGTGAGCTCTCACAAAGGAAGAGGCTATTGATAGGCCAAGACCTGATCCTGATGTGGTCCTTGATTTTTCTCCACGAGTGAATCTTTCCATAAGTTCCTCTGCAGATATATTAAGTGGATACTTGGAAATATTTTTTATAGTCAGTTTAACTCCATCTTCTTCTAAAAGATCTACATAGACTCTTGAGTTTTCTAGGGCATACTTAGAGATATTTGAGAATAAGTTGTCTAAAACTCTTGAAAATTTTTGTCCATCAATGCTAAGCATTACTTTTTCTTCAGGAAGATTAGAAATAATTTCAATATTTTTTTCTGAAATTTTATCTTCCCACTCTCCTATGGATTGTTGGACAAGAGAATTAAAGTCAAGCTCTTGCCTGTCAAGTTCAATATTGTTAGATGTTGCCTTTGAGACTTCAAACAAGTCTTCGATTAAGACCTTTAACTTGTTGGACTTTTCATTTATTATTTTTGAATATTCCTTAACTTCATCTTCTGTATTATCATCTTTTGATAAGAGATCAGAATAATTAATTATAGATGTCAATGGAGTCTTTAAGTCGTGGCTGACATTTGTAATAAGTTCTGTCTTTAACCTTTCAGACTTTACTGCATCTTCAATGGCAAGGTCTAAGTTCTCTCCAATATTGTTAAAGTTGTCGACTATGCCATCATAAAGACCACCATTTTTTTCAATGTTCTTTTTATAATTTCCCTTAACAATTTCACTGGACTCCCTGGAAATTCTTGCAACTTCATTTATATTTTTCATCAATATATAATAAATGAATATGCCAAATAATATCATTGGAATTACTATTCCTTCAAGAGCAGAGGAATATAATGATGCAAGGAAGAGGAATACTATAAACAGCACAAAACAAATTCCAAAATAAACTAGGGTAAATTTAATTTTTGCATCTTTAATATTTTTATTTTCTTCGTCAAAATTTGAAAATTCTGAAATCGCACCAGTAAAAATTCTATAAATTAATGAATTTTTAACTAGATAATTTTCTGTATTTTTATTAAATACGCTCTTTAAAAGAATTATAAGGTAATTTACTGTTAGTGAAACTATTACAAGACCAAGAAGGTACAAGAAGTAGAAAATATACAAATTACTGTAGATTTGATTCGTATTTGATATTCCTGCAGCAAAAAATCCAAATATTACAAATAAAATAATCACAAGTTCTATTGGTAGTTTGAAAACTTTTCGCAAGCTTTCATTCTCATCAACTTTTTCCATACTCATAAATAGTCCAAGTATTGCTGAAATGACAGCTGCGATTAATACGCTTACTCCAATTTGCACTTGGACTTGATCCCTAAATAAATCTCTTTCAATCTCTTTAAAAGCTTCATCGTCTAAAGATGCGTAATAAGCAAATTTTAAACTTTTAATATTATTTCTGCTGTTCAAATCTCTAAAACTGTCATTAATTTTAGATTTAAAAGATTTTTCTATAAAATTGTAGTCACTATCCATAAGTCTTTGACTTTTTTGAACCTTATCAATCACTACACTATCATTGATTACTGAACCAGTAATTAAGAAGTCATTATTTCTCATTTCGATTTCTAGGGGGTCAAACTCATTTTTTTCATATTCATTAGTTAGGTAAAAAGTTTTGTACTCAGATTTTAATTCTGGTTGATCTATCATGCCTTCGTCTAAATAAAGTTTTGGGTCAAGACCTTTTTCCTTTAGGTCATCCTTTTTCTTTTGAGCTTCAATTGCTCCTGGATCTGTAACAACATTGTCATTTTGGTCAAAATATTTTAGTTTGTAGGACTTAATAGCATAATTAAAAATATTATAGGAGCTATAATCTTCATCATTAAGAGATAAGTCTATGGTGCTAGTAATTCTATTATCTGTCATAATTCTTCTATAAGAAGAGTCAGGATCCCTTGAAAATAAAAATGATCCTGCCAAAAGTGAAATAAGTGATATTGCTAAAATTATTAAAGCATAATAGCTAAGTTTGTAAGAATTTTTTTTCATTATTTTCGCCTCAAATCTTCAAATTTGTATCCAAGTCCCCACTGGACTTTTAAGTACATTGGCTTCTTTGGATTTACTTCGATTTTTTCTCTTATTCGCCTAATGTGAACTGTCACAGTCTTTGCCTCCATGGCTGGTTCATTCCAGACACTTTCATAAATTTCTTCAATGGAAAAAACCCTGTTGGGATTCTTCATCAAGAGTTCCAAAATTTTAAACTCAATAGAAGTAAGACTAACTGGCTTATCTTCAACATAGGCAATTTTTTGTGATAAATCTAATTTAATGCTGCCTATTTCTATAAAGTTTCTGTCATTTTTTAAATCATAGGCATAAAATCTTCTCAAATTGCTCTTAACACGAGCTATGAGCTCCATTGGGTTGAAGGGCTTTTGAACATAATCATCAGCGCCAATGTTGAGTCCAAAAATTTTGTCTGTGTCCTCTGATTTTGCAGATAGGATAATTATTGGGACAAAGGAAACTTCTCTTAACTTAATTATTGCTTCCTCGCCAGAAAGTTTTGGCATCATGAGATCCATTATAATTAAATCAATTTTTTCATTTTTAAAAATTTCTAGAGCTTCAAGCCCATCTTCAGCATAAAAAATTTCAAAATTTTCATTTTTAAGATAAATTCCAATGGACCTGGCAATTTCCTTGTCATCCTCAGCAATTAAAATATTGTATTTATCCATTACATCCCTCCTCTGCCATTATAATAGCAAATAATAATTACAAAAAACTGCACAAAATTCTTACAAATTTCTTAAATTATAATTTTAAAATTTTTCTAGTATTAAAAACCTTGCAAAGTAAATTGCTATAAGCGATAAAATTATGCTAATTAATGCGTAAAAAATTGAAAGGTTTAAATTCCCATTCTTTTCTAAATTAAATATTTCAAAGGCAAAAGTTGAGAAAGTAGTAAAACCTCCGCAAAATCCTACCTTTAAAAATAAAATTAATCTAGGATCCAATTTATTTTTCTCAGCGTAAAAGGCAATTATTGCTAGAAAAAAAGCTCCCACTACATTAATTATAAGTGTGGCAAAGGGAAAATCTCCACCACTATTTATCTTGTTACTCAAAAGATATCTGAGACTAGAACCAAATGCCCCACCTAGTGCTACAAATAAATACATTTTTTGCTCCTTTCTATTATTGTATGATAAAAGCTTATGTGCTAAAATCATTTTGTTATAATTATATTAAAAAAGGAGTTTATTGTGAAGGAATACAATGTAATGAAACTTGAATACGAAGTTGATGACAAGCCTAATTTTTTAAAATCCTCCCTACTTGGATTTCAAAATATTTTGACTGCCTTTAGTGGAATTATTGCAGTTCCACTTAGTATTGCTGCTATAGCAGGCACAAATGTGGCAGAGACTTCTGTGCTTATCTCTGCTGCCCTACTTGCCTCTGGTATCTGTTCTTTTATTCAAACCAAGGGGATTTTTAAGGGCAATGCAAAGGTTGGTATAGGTCTACCAACAATTATGGGAACAGACTTTGGCTTTGTGCCACCTGCCAATGCTGTTATAAATACTATGGGCGGCGGTCTTGCAGGTTATTTTGGTGCAACTATAATGGGTGCCCTTTTAGAATTGATCTTAAGCTTTTTTATTAAGCCCCTTCTTAAATTTTTCCCAGAAGTTGTAACAGGAACTGTAATTACTTTAATTGGAATAACAATGATGCCCGTTGCCTTTGACTGGGTTGGAGGAGGTTATGGCGCAGAAAATTATGGCGACCCACTCTTTATTGGGATTGCTGTCTTCACCTTCCTACTTATAATTTTTATAAATCACTATGGCAGAGGTTTTGTAACGACAGCATCAGTTTTTATAGCCATGATTATTTCCTACATCATTTGTATTCCACTACATCTTGTAGATTTTTCACAAGTTGCAGCCGCTCCTTGGATAAAAATTCCAGAAATTTTTCCATTTGGAGTTAAATTTGATTTAAAATTTGTAGTTCCCTTTATTGCAGGCTATCTTGTAACAATAATTGAAACTGTAGGAGTTATGAAAACTTTGGGAACAGTGTGTGAAGTAGACTTATCTGATGGCGACATTGCAAGTGGTGTCAGAGCTGATGCCATTGGGTCAATGCTTTCTCCAGTCTTTGGTTCAGGTGCAGCACAAACCTTCAGCCAAAATGTTGGGCTAATTCCACTTACTAAGTGTGCATCAAAAAAGGTCGCTCTTTATTCTTCCTTTATTTTGATTATTATGAGCTTATGCCCTAAGTTTGCCACTTTAGTTTCCATTATGCCTACACCAATTCTTGGTGGTGCAGGAATTCTAATGTTTGGTACAATTATAGGCTCTGGTATGCAAGCTCTTAGCAAGGCAAAATTTTCTACAAAAAATATTATGATAATCGCTGGTGGAATTGGCGTTGGAATTGGAATAACTATGAAACCAGATATTGTTGCAAAACTCCCAAGCTTACTAGCAGCACTTTTCTCATCAGGTATATCTGGTGGAACTATTGTAGCTGTAATATTAAACATTTTACTTGTGGATAAGGATTATTAAAATTAAACTGCTCTTGGAGCAGTTTTTTTATGAAAAAATTTTCTAAATCCATTTACTGTGCTATAATGTTAAAAGAAATTCTCTTTTGAAAGGAAAATAACATGAAGGATTTTTTGACAAGACCAGCTTGGATTGAAATAAATTTAGATAATTTTGAAAATAATATTAAAGAAATAAAAAGTATAATTACTCCGGGAACAGAAATTATGAGCGTAGTTAAAAGTGACGCCTATAGACTTGGTGCCATTCCCCTTTCTTATGTGTCTAGAGAACTTGGCATAAAGTTTTACGGTGTTGCAACTTTAAGTGAGGCATTGAGATTAAAAAAAGAGTTTTCTGACACTTCTATTTTAATACTTGGTTACACACCAGCCCATCTCTTTGAAGATGCAGTAAAAAATGAAATCACCCTAACTATTTATACACTTGAAGATGCAAGAAAACTAGATGAAATAGCAGGGTACTTAGGTAAAAAAGCTAAGCTTCATCTTGCAGTTGACAGTGGAATGTCGCGAATAGGTTTTATACCAGGAGAAAATTCATTAGAAGAAGTTAAAAAAATATTTGAGCTTGGAAATATTTTTGTTGAAGGAATTTTTTCTCACTTTGCTGCCAGTGAATCTGATCCAGAATTTACAAAAAGACAGTTTATAACTTTTACAAATTTTATAAAAGAAATCGAAGATCTTGGCTACAAAATTACATACAAACATATTGCAAATTCTTCTTCTGTCTTATACCACAGAGAATATGACCTCAATATGGTAAGACCTGGAATAATTCAATTTGGATATACAGATAGCGAAAACCTACCTGAAAAATTCGGCTTAAAAGAAATTGTATCTATTAAAGCACAAATTGCCTCTATTCGTATGGTAAAAAGTGGAGAAACTGTAGGTTATGAAAGGTTTTATAAGTGCCACAAGGACACTAAGGTTGTCACTCTCCCCCTTGGTTATGCCGATGCCTTTCCAAGGATTTTATCAGAAAAAATTGAAGTTCTAATTAATGGAAAGAGATGCAAGCAAATTGGCTTAATCTGCATGGATCAAATGATGGTTGATGCCACTGGTGTTGATTGTAAAATTGGCGACGAAGTTGTCTTAATTGGTAAACAAGGCCAAGAAGAAATAAAAGTAAGAGATATTTGCCAATACTCCTGCGACTGTGAAACTTCTTTTATAACTCATTTTAATAGAAGACTCCCAAAATATTATTATAGACATGGAGAACTTGTCCATGTGAGCAATATGGATTAATATTTATAAATTTCATAAAATTTAAACCCCAAAAACTTTAATAGCTTTTGGGGTCATTTATTAAAAAAGAGAGCTCATAGCTCTCTTTTTCTTATTCTTATTCTTCTTCACTTATTTCTTCTTTTTCAGCATTTTCAGTTTCTTCTGAATCTAATTTTTCTTTTACTGCGTAATATTCTTTAAATATTACGTCTTCCAATTCTTTTCTTGCTTCAGCATTAATAGGGTGAGCAATGTCTCTGTATTCACCGTTAGATAGTCTTCTGCTTGGCATTGCTAAAAATAATGATTCATTGCCTTCTATTATTTTTATATCATGAAGCACAAATTCGTTATTAAAGGTTACAGATACTATTGCTTTAAGTTTTCCTTCAGTTGGTAATTTACGAAGTCTTACATCAGTTATGTTCATACAAGTATCCCTCTCTTTCTTTACCATATTATAGCACAACTCTTTTATTTAATAAACGATTTAATTAAATTATTTACTATAATTTAATTAAATAGAAACTTATTATTTTTTTCTTTGTAAAAATTTGTGTTATAATTAAAAAGAATTGGAGGAAGTAAATTGTTTGAAATTAATATAGATAATAGTAAATATAAAAATATATTTTTTATTGGAATTGGTGGAATCAGTATGTCAGCTTTAGCTGAGCTTATGCTTTATAAGGGCTATAATATTTTTGGAAGCGATAGAAGTCCTTCTATAAATACTGAAAAATTAGAAAAAAATGGAGCCACAATATATTATGAACACAAGAAAGAGCATATTAAAAACATGGACCTTGTGATTTTTACTGATGCAATTTCTTTTGACAATGAAGAATATACAGAAGCAGTCAAAGAAAAAATTGATTTAGTAGATAGAGCTACATTTTTGGGTGCAATAATGAAAAATTACAAAAAATCAATTGCAGTTTCAGGCACTCATGGCAAAACTACTACTACTTCTATGATTACAGAAATTATTAAAGACCTTGATGTAAATCCAACTATTATGCTTGGAGGTCAACTAAAGGATATTGATGGCAATATTAAAATAGGTGAAGAAAAGTTATTTTTGACTGAAGCCTGTGAATATAAGGCAAATATTTTAAAATATTTTCCAACTACAGAAATTATTTTAAATATCGATGAAGATCACTTAGATTATTTTGATAATATAGATCATATAATTAGAACTTTTAAGGGATATGTTGACAACTTAAATGAAGATGATTATGTTATTTTAAATGTTGATGATGAAAATGTAAGAACACTTTTCCCAATTGATAATTGCAAAGTCTTTACTTTTGGCATAAATAATGAAGCTGATTTAATGGCAAAAAATATAGACTTTTCAAATGACGGTTTTCCAACTTATGACTTATATCTTAAAGGTAAAAAAATAAGTCATGTTGAACTTTCAGTCCTTGGAAGCCATAATGTTTTAAATTCTCTTGCTGCAATTTCCGCAACTTATGTTAATAATATTTCTATAGAAAATGCAGTTCTCGCACTTAAATCTTATAAGGGCGTAGAAAGAAGATTAGAAGAAAAGGGCTATTTCAAAGGCACTAAAATTATGGATGACTATGCTCATCACCCAACAGAAATAAAATCATCAATTCACGCAATTAAAAAAGCTTGTGCTGGAAAACTTTACACTGTTTTTCAACCTCACACATTTACCAGAACAAAACTTTTATTAGATGCATTTGCTAACTCTTTTGATGAATCTGATATAATTATTATCACAGATATTTATGCTGCTCGTGAAAAAGATTATGGTGACATTCACTCAAAAACTTTAAGAGATGCCATTTCAGAACACAGAGATAATGCCTTTTACATTTCTGGCTTTGAAGATATTGTAAAATTTTTAAAAGAAAATGTTAAAAAAGACGATGTAGTTGTAACAATGGGTGCTGGAGATGTATATAAAATAGGCGAAATTATTTTAGATAAATAATGATATAAAAAATTTTGGAACTCTTTGAGTTCCTTTTTTTTGGCAAAAAAAAGATCTCACAATGGAGATCTTTTAAAAATTTTTAACTAAAATTATTTATTTTATTTTGTGGCTTATTATTAATTTGTGTATTATTAATATTTTCTGTACTTTTATTGTCATTAGAATTCTTTCCATCATTATTATTTATCTGATTATTTTCATTCTTTGAATTAATTTTATTATTAGAATTAGTTCTTAAATTTTTAGAATTATTATTTTCTGAATTTTTTGAACTTTCATCTTTTTTTGTTTCAATCTTTTTTTCAGTATCCTTATTTTCAAATGAGGAAATTTCTATTTCGCGACTTTCATTAATATAATTAACAACCATGTCTAAATTCTCAGCAATAAATCTAATTGGAACATAAGTCCTGTCCCCCTTAATAATTGCTGCTTGATCAATTTTTACATCTTTGCCATCAATTTTTATAATTGGGGAATCAATTTTAAGCTCAATATTTTTGCCATTGCTATTGACTCTTACAAGTCTATTTTCTCCATCCCAATTTACCTCTCCACCAAGCGCTTCAACAACAAATCTTAATGGTACTAAAGTTCTATTATTCTTAATAAATGGTTTTGCATCCATCTTTTTAGATTCACCATTAATACTATAGTTAACATCATTAATTTTCATTTTAATTAATCTAGTAGATTCATCATAAAGTGAAAGTATTGAAGTTTTATTTCCAAGTTTTGCAATTATTTTTGGATTTCTACCATAATCAAGTATATTAATTTTAAAATTGTTTGGATCCACATTAGCTGTCATATCCTCAAAGCTATAGTTAATAACTCTTGGAGAAATTTTAATCTTTCTATTATTGTATTCACCCTTGGCATTTATATCTAAAGTCATGCCTTTTTTTATTATTTTATTCTTAGTATCAATAGTAAATTTTGAATATTTTGAAGGATCAGCTATATTTATTTCTTTATTAATATTTTCGCCCTTATTTGTTGTTAAAGCTAAATTAAATTTTCCTGGTGTAATTGATAGATAATCCAAACCCTTTAAAATATTAGCTCCATTAGAATTATCTGCCACTGTATAAGTTCTGTCTTTAATATCAATGGGATTTAAAAATTCATCCCATGCTGATTTTAATTTTAAATTAATTTGCTCTCCAACAATTGTATTTAAATCACTTTCAAATTTTACATCAGAAATAACACCAGTATTAGTAGTTGTGTTAAAAACTCCTAGACCATTTACAACTTTTCTTTCTGCAGCATTTCTTTCAGGATTAGTAACTCTCGTTCTCTTAATATCTCCTAGATTTCTAACTGCCATGGCAGTAGAGCCGCCACCATCTAAATTCATTGCCTTAAATGCACCAAGATCTAGCATAAACTGAGATAACTCATTTAGTGAAAGACCAGCAGATCTTTTTGTTCTACCTTCGCAAGAAACAATGTAAACAGTTTTTCCATCTTTGCTTATGCCCACAGCAGTCCTTGCTCTTATGCCACCAATTGATGTAACATCCTTTGTATATTTTTTTATAGCTCCATTTTCGACAAGAAGTGCATGACCACCAATCATCATTTTCCAATTTCTATTTGGCTCAATGTTAGTATTAATTTGAACTTTGTCACCAACTTTTATATTTTCACGCACAAATCTTTCAGAACCGCCGCTTACTTGTAGTATTTTCTTTCCCTTAGGAATTTTCATGTCAATATTTTTTCTGTAAACAATTTGTTCTACTACATTGTCTTCTGATAAAAGAACTTCACCAGCAGTTTTATCTCCCCTAGACTTTGAAGACCAGAAGGAATCATACATTTGAATTTTTGATTCATGAGAATATTCTTTAGATGGTTGGTACCAATAAAAAGTTTTATTTAATCCATCAATTGGATAAGATTTTCCATTGGGAGCAGTGATGCTTCCAACAAATTTTGTGCTGTCAATAAAAGCCATATTATTTTCATCTATTCCAAAGGACCAAATATCAGTCAATACCGCTGGAGATGATTTCATATCTCCATCAATAATAGATGCCCCAAGTGGCACACCTTGAAGTTGCATAGTAAAGAAATCTCCATTTACAAGAGCAACAGCATTAGTTCTATCTGCCATTTGTGACACAGTTGCCTTATTAGTATAAGTTCCTCCACCTGCTACTGTATTAATTTTTATATGTGGATTATTTAAATCAACTGTAACAACATTTGTCTGTGTATTCTTTTTAACTCTAGAAATTTCATATTTGTATCTCACAACACCTGGAGCAATAGGCTCCTTAAATAATAATTTATTGGTTGCAAATACATTAGATGTAACAATCATAAAAAATATAATCATTACAAGGCTAATTCTTTTTTTATTCATTTTATCTACCTCGCTTACATAAAAAGTATAAATGAAGATAAGTATTTTCTCAAAGAATTTTTTAATTTGTAACAAAAACTTAATTATATAGCTAAATTTTGAAAATTTTCAAAAAAATATCCTGCCTTAGGCAAGATATTTTTTATTTAAATATTTTATTTTTTTAAAATATCATCAAAAACTTTAGTAAATTCCTTCATGTCATCTAAAGTTGTATCACCCATGTGTCCAACTCTAAAAGTTTTATCAGCCATAGGTCCATAACCATTGGAAATTACAATTCCCTTTTCTATAAAGTCACTATTTAATGTTTTGAATTCTAAATTTTTTGTATTTTTTACACAAGTAATAGTTGGTGATAAATACTTTTTATCTCCAAAAACTTCAAAATTTTTATTTGCCCAATCTTTAAAATAGTTAGACATCTCTAAATGTCTATTAAATCTATTTTCAAGTCCCTCTTCATTTATTATATAGTCAAGTTGATATTCTGCAGCAACCATATTTGAAATGGCAGGAGTTGATGGATACTGATAATCATGTTCCTTGGAAAAATTATAGAGAAGCAATAAATCTAAATAATGACCTCTATTTTCTACTGTCTTTGCTTTCTCTACAGCTTTTTTTGAAAAAGATGCAAAACTTAGACCTGGTACAAGTCCTAAACATTTTTGTGAAGATGTTATGGCTATGTCTATGCCATATTTATCTTGATCAATTGGAGTTCCTCCAGCGGAACTTACCGTATCAAGAGCCCAAATAATTTCTGGATATTTATCTATAACTTCTTTAATTTCAGAAAGACTATTTAAAATACCTGAAGATGTTTCGTTGTGTGTTATAGCAACAAAATCATATTCTTTTTTCTTCAATAAATCTTCTAATTTATTTGGATCAGTTGCTTCACCTGGCTCTGCCTTTAAAATATCAGTCTCAATTCCATTTTCAAGACCTAGTCTTTGCCAAAGCTCTCCAAAGGAACCTAAAGAACAAACCAATGCCCTCTTCTTTGTACAAGACTTAATAGCACCTTCCATAAGTCCAGTGCCTGATGATGTTGAAACTAAAATATATTCTTTCGTTCCAAAAACTTTTTGCATATTTATAAAAATTGATTTTTGAATTTCTGATGCATCCTTAGTTCTGTGTCCTATAACAGGTTTTTCAAATTGTTTTAAAACTTCACTGCGAACTGACACAGGACCGGGTAAAAATAGTTTCATCCTTATTCCCCCTATCTATGCTAAAAATAATAATACAAATTTTTTTTATAGTCAAATTAAAATCTTTGTAGACCTATTAATGATAATTTTGTTTGAAGTAAATTTATAAAAATTTATTTTTTATAAATAAATAATTGAATAAATAAAAAAACTCTGTCAAAGACAGAGTCTAAAATTTATTATTTTAATTTTGCAAAAATCATTTTTCCTGCTGAAGTTTGTAGAGCACTTGTAACAATTACGTTAACATTTTCTCCAATAAGATCTTTTCCATTTTCAACGACAATCATAGTACCATCATCTAAATAACCTAGACCTTGATTTTGTTCTTTACCTTCTTTTACAATTAAAATTTTCATTTCTTCACCTGGTAAGTAAAGTGGTTTAACTGCATTTGCAAGTTCATTAATATTTAAAACTTCTACGTTTTGAACCTTTGCTACTTTATTTAAATTATAATCGTTAGTTACAATTTTACCGCCTAAATCAATGGCAAGTTTTAATAATTTTGAATCAACTTCAGGAATTTCTTCAATTTTTCCCTTGTAAATAATAACTTCAACATTTTTAAGTTCTTGAATTGCAGCAACAGTATCAAGCCCTCTTCTGCCACGATTTCTTTTTAAAGAGTCAGCAGAATCGGCAATGTGTTGAAGTTCTTCTAATACAAAAACTGGAACTACAAGTGGTCCTTCAATAAAACCAATTTTTACAATATCAAGTATTCTACCATCAATAATTACTGAAGTATCTAACACCTTAGGAATGCCCTCACGATTTTTAACAGTTTCCTTTGTCTTAGTGTTTCTTTTTGCAGACAAAAGAGTTAAATCTCTTATTTTTTCTGAAATGGTGTCCTTATTTGACATTCCTATGTTAAGACCTAAATAACCAAGCATCCCATAAAGTAAAATTGATATTACTGAACCCACATATGGAATTGGAATCTTGTAAATAGGTTGTGATATTAAAAATGCTATTATGAGACCTATAATTAATCCCACAGCGCCAAGTATTACCTCTGTAAAAGATTTGGTTTGAATTTCTCTCTCCCATAAAGCCAAAAGATCCTCCAAAGTTCTAAAAGTCTTTGGTGAAAGTATAAAAAATATAAGTGCAAATAAAATAACTATAATGACAGAAATAACTGTCACAATTTTTTGGCTTCCAATAGCTTTTACAAATTGCATGTCTGATAATACAGACACGATAAAAATACCGACTAATGCGCCTATTAAAGTAAATAGCACCTTAAAAATTTTGGACACAATTTTTCGGTTCTTACTAATAAAAATCCCTCCTTAACCAAAAATGGCATCATTAATTAATTTTGAAATTTCTTCCACATTTTTATCAAAAACAAGAGCCATCTCTGAAACAATGATTTGTCTTGCTTCTGTCAAAATTTTTCTCTCTCCTGTAGAAAGAGATTTTTTTTTGTCTAGATTTTCCAGACACTTTATAACGTCAGCAATTTCTGTTAAATCGCCAGATTTTATTTTTTCTAAATTAAATCTATATCTTCTATTCCAATTTTTTGGCATAGTAATTTCCCTATCTGAAGAAAGTGTTTCTAGTAATTTTTCCATAGTTTTCTCATCAGAAATTTTTCTAACACCAACTTCTTCTGCATTTTTAACAGGAATCATAACTTTTAACTCGTTTATAGGTAATCTCATTATGTAGTATTTGTGGACATTTCCGAGAATCTCTCTCTCTTCTATCGCAACTATTTCGCCTGCCCCATGCATAGGATATACAATTTTATCGCCAATATTAAACATATTTTACCTCCTATTATCCCTATTATTAGTATAACAGAGATTTGCAAAAAAGTAAAAACTATTTAATATATCATAGATTATAGTTTTATGCAAAGATTTTTTTGATAAATTTTAATTTACTTAAAATTTTATTTATAGTATAAAATATTAATGTGAAAGTTAATAAAGTTTTTTGTGAAATTTTAAGTATCTTTTATAGATATAAAATGCCCTCTAAAAATATTTAGAGGGCAAATTTACTTTTTTTAATTTGAAATCAAATTATCTCTTGTTAGTTCTTCTCCAAATGTTCATCTTTTCGGCATCTTTAATTAGCTCGTCTCTAAATTCAGGTGCAGCAAGATTAATTATTCCTTCAGCTCTTTGCCAAGTTGATTGACCCTTGCAGTTAAATTTTCCATATTCTGTTACAAGCCAATGGGTGTTTGGTCTTGCAGCTGTAATTGCTGAAAATGTTTCAAAATTAGGAACGATTCTTGATTCTTCCTTGCCAGTCTTTTTATTCATAAATTTTGAAGATAGACAAATAAATGACTTTCCACCTTTTGATAAATATGCACCAAGTACGAAGTCAAGTTGTCCACCAGCTCCTGAAATATGTTTTACTCCAGAAGATTCAGAAGATACTTGTCCGAATAAATCGACATTAACAGCATTATTTATAGATACAAAATTATCAAGCTCAGCTATTACTCTTGCATCGTTTGTATAAGATGTTGGAGCTGCCATGCAAGCAGAGTTATTGTCAATGAAGTCATACATTTCCTTTGAACCTGCAGCAAATCCATAAGCTTGTCTAAATCTGTCAATGTTTTTCTTAGCACCAGTAAGCTTACCTTTCTTTGCCATTTCAACAAAACCGTCAACATACATTTCTGTATGAACTCCTAAATCCTTTAAGTCAGAATCTGCAATAAGTGAGCCTACAGCGTTTGGCATACCACCAATTCCAAGTTGAAGAGTTGCACCATTAGGTATTTCTTCAACAATTAATTCAGCAACTTTTTTATCAACTTCACCAAAACTTCCCTTTGGAAGACAAGCAATGTCAGGATTTTCTCCTTCTATAATATAATCAACATCTTTAATATTAATTTCGTGTTCAAAACCACCAAGTCCTGTTGGCATTTTTTCGTTTATTTCAATTATAACTTTATCAGCAGCTTCAATAACAGCCATTAAGTGAGATGCACTTAAACCAAAATTAAAGTTGCCATGTTTATCCATAGGAGGAGTTACTATTACAGCAATATCAACTTTACAGTTTTCTCTATACCATCTTGGAAGTTCTGAATATCTTAGTGGTATATAAAAACCACCTGGAGTCTTATTAATTCTATTTCTATCAGGACCACCTGCATGCCAAGAATTCCATACTACTTTTTCTCCATTAGGATCCTTTTTGAATACTTCAGGTTCCCAAAGAAGAACTCCACCTCTTAAATAAATTTCATTTAATTCATCTAGTCTTTCTGCTAGGGCCTTATCAAAAGCAACTGGTGTTTGTACGCACCAAGCGTAGTCAATCCACATATTGTCTTTTACCATTTTTGCAGCATCTTTAGCTGAAATTAATTTTTCTTGATACTCTTTAGAATAATCCATAATTCCTCCTTAAATTTTTAAATAATCCTTATAATTAGTATGAGACCTTATAAATTTAATGTAGTTTAAAAAATCTTCCATTACTATTTCATATTTTTTCTCATTTAACTCAATATCTATTTTATTTTTACCCCTTAAATCGAAAATATACGCACTCTTTACTTTAACTTTATATAATTTTTCATAAATAGCTGAATAAAGTAATAATTGATTTTCATAAGACTTTTTCATACTTTCATAGTCTAAGTCACTTGTTTTTAGATCAACAATATAATATTCTCCATTTTTTTCTATAACCTGATCAATAAATCCCTTTACTAAAAAACCTTCTAAATCATAATAAAATAATAATTCCTTTTCAATTATATTTTCTTCTTCCATTTCAAGGTAATTAAGTGAAAGTTTTCTTACAATATTTAATTTATTGTCATTAATTTCTTCTTCATAATAATCAAAAATTTCTTCCAAAAATTTATCTATATTACCTTTATTAGTATCTTTATTAGAATGAATTTGTGCGAATAAATGTACTATATTTCCTAAGGTCTTGGGATCAATTTTTTGTTTTTTACCTTGACCCATTGTATACCTATCTATTCCCATAAAATATTTCTTATAAAAATCTAAGGGACTTCTCTTATAATTTATAAAATCAGTAACTGTATAATATTCTCTAATTCTATTTTCAAAATTAATATCTACATTAAGCTCATCATATTTTTTAAGAGAATTTTCTTTTTTTATTTCATGGGAAAATTCATAATCGCTTATTTTAATTTCTTTATCTAAAAAGTCAAAATAAGAACCACTTTTATATTTATCATAATTTCCAAAAAGAATAAGTTCTTTTTTTGCCCTTGTCATAGCAACATATAAAACTCTCTTTTCCTCTTCACTATCAATAGATTTTATTTTTTCATTAATATTTCTATATCTATAATCAGAAAAACTTGATTTTATAGCAAGACCTAGCTCTTTATCCACTATTATCTTATTATTTTGACCCAGTTTTTTTCCTTTATCCATGTGAGAAATAATAACTGCATCAAATTCCAAACCCTTAGATTTATGAATTGTCAAAAGATTAATTCCTTTTTCTAAATCGTCAAATTTTAAACTTAGAATATATTTTTCAAAGCTATTAAAATCATTTGATTTTTCTTCTAAATAATCCCCTGCAATTTTTTTAAATTTGTAAAGATAGTCCCAATCAGTTCCATTAAGGGTATCTAATTCATATAAATAATTCATTATTTCCTGAATCATTTCATCTAAAAGAAGGATTTCAGATTTTTCTTTTAGCTTAATTAAAAGCTCTATAAAATTATTTATTTTTTCATCTTCTATATTTATATTTGACTTAAATAAAGAAAAAGTATTATCTATTCCATGATTTAAAATTTTAACTAAACTATTAAAGTTAAATTTTAATATCGGTGAATTAAAAAGAGATAGAGTTTTTATAAAATCATCTGGACTATAAATTGTTGCTAAAATATTTTTAACAATTTTTAAAACTTCTATTTCTTCAAGTCTTCTCTCGCCCTTATTAAAAGGAATATTTTTAAGGGAGAGGATTTTACTTATTTCATGGATTTGAGCATTACTTCTAGATAAAATTGCGATGTCTTCTTCCTTATGTTTTTTTAATAGATCAAAAACAAGATTTACTAAATCATTATTATCTTCAGTATTATAGACATAGACACCTCCATTACTATAAAAGTCAAATTCCATTTCTTCATAAGAATCAATAAGATTTTCAAAATTAGAATTTATAAAATTAATTATTTTTCCATCACTTCTGTAATTCTTATTCATTAAAAGGGAAATTCCACGATTTTTTATTTTGTTGGCAAAACTAAAATAGCTATTTAAATCTGTCCCCCTAAAAGCATAAATAGATTGTTTTGGATCACCAACAATAAATAAATTTGAATTTTCAAAAACATTGATAATATCATTTTGAATTTCATTAGTATCTTGATACTCATCTACAAGTATGTAAGCATATCTACTTTGAAGTATCTTTTTACATTTATCATCTTTTAAAATTTTATGGGCATAATTTATAATGTCATCATAATCAAGAACATTAATTTTCTTTTTTTGATTAGTATAAATATCGTCAATATTTTTTAAAATCTCAATTATAATTTCGTAGTAATATTTATTTTTTATCTCGAAACTCTCTTTTAATTCATGAATTAAATTTAAAATATCTAAGATTTTATCCTTATATTTCTTTGACGAACCTAAATTTGAATCTATTAAATTTAGGACTTCTAAATCAATATTTTCATTACTTGAGAAAAGGTCAAGGTTTTCATCATAGAAAGATTTAAATTTATTTCCACTTACTTTTCTATAGTCTTCTAAAAGTAAAAATAGCTCTCTAAAATCTTTGTCACTTTCAGAAAATTTCAAACTTTTATGTAGAATATCGTCAAAGTCTAAATCGTTATTTTTAAAATCAGAATAGAGCTCTATAAATACCTTTATTTCTTCAAAGGGATTGGTATTAAAATCAAGTAAGTAATTTTTGAATTTTTCATCTCTAATGTTATTTAATGTTAATTTTACAGAATTTTCTAATATTTCTTTTTCTTTGCCATCTTCCAAAACTTTAAACTTAGGATTTACGCCAAGTAAGTAGGCGTAATTTTCTACTATTTCTAGGGCAAAAGAATGAATTGTCTTAATATTTAAATCTCTTTCCTCAAAATTAATATCTTCTGCTACTAGCTCCTTTGAAATCCTTTCCAGCATTTCTTCAGCAGCCTTTTTTGTAAAGGTAATTGCCAAAATATTTTTTGGGTTTTCAGATTTTTTTACAATATTTATAAATCTTTTTGTTAAAACTCTAGTTTTGCCTGTGCCAGCGCCTGCCATTAAAGTAACATCTTTATCAATTGTATTAATGGCTTTTAATTGGATTTTACTTAATTTCATAAAAACTCCATAAAAAAATCCCACTAGGGGGATTAATTAAATATTGTTTGAGCAAGAGATATTATGAACTTATTATCAACTTTATAAAAAATTTCAGTTCCATTTCTATCACTGTTTAAAACACCAGCTCTTTTCAACTTTCCAAGATGAGATGAAACAGTTGGTTGAGGAATGTTGAATTTTTCTTGTAGTGAGCTTACGTTACTAGGTCCATTGTCTATTAAATTTTTAATAATTTCAAGCCTAATAGGATGTGCCATTACTTTTAAAATTTCTGCTGTCTTTTCTAAATTTTCAATTTTGCTCTTCACTTCATACCTCCAAATATGTAATACAAACTATTATTAAATTCATATTCTTTAATTATAATATTTTAAAGTCCATCCATTGTCAATAGTTTTGAAAAATTTACATACAGTGAAATAGTATACTTTATATAAAAGATAATTTAATCAATTAAATTACCTTTTATATACTAATAATAAAATTCAAAATTTAAATATTTTAAAAATATCACTATATTTTTGAAATAAATTTTTTTAAGTTATTTATTTGAATAGTAACTGCCTCTTTAGCTGGGCCACCATAGACATTTCTATTTTTTAAAGAATTTTCTATTTTTATAAACTCGTAGAGACCTTCCTCAAAAATTTCATTAAAAATTTTATATTTTTCTAAACTTATATCTTCTAACTTTAAATTTTTTTCTGAAGAGAAATTTACGATTTGACCTACTATACTATAGGCCTCTCGAAAAGGCAAACCCTTTAAAACTAAATAATCAGCCAAATCTGTTGCATTTAAAAATCCTTCTTCTGCAGAAATTCTCATTTTTTCCTTGTTAATATAAAGTGTTTCTAAAATTCCCTTCATGATTTTTAAAGAATTAAATACAGTTTTCACTGAATCAAAAAGAGGCTCCTTGTCTTCTTGAAAATCCTTATTATAAGTTTGTGGTGTTCCCTTTAAAACTGTAAAAAGAGTGAAAAGATCTCCATAACATCTTCCGCTTTTGCCCCTTATAAGCTCTGCCATATCAGGATTTTTCTTTTGAGGCATAATACTTGAGCCAGTGGAAAATTTTTCAGAAAATTTTATATAACTATATTCACTGCTTGAAAAATAAATCAGTTCTTCGCAAAGTCTTGATAAATGAGTCATAATTAGTGAATTGTTAAATAAAATTTCAAGGACATAATCCCTATCTGAAACTGAGTCCATAGAATTTTCTGTTGGCTTCTTAAAGCCTAGTATATCTGTCGTCATAAATCTATCAATATTAAAACTTGTAGTTACAAGTGCGCAAGAACCAAGAGGATTTTCGTCTAGCCTATTATATGTTTCAATTAATCTAGTAAGATCCCTATAAAACATTTGACCATAGCTTAAAATATAATGTGCAAAAGTAGTTACTTGGGCATGTTGCATGTGAGTAAAGCCTGGCATAATTGTGTCTTTATTTTTTCCTGCAAGCTCAATTATTTCTTGAATTAAATTTAACAATTCTTCTTTTATGCTTTTTAATACCTTCTTAGCATATAATCTTAAATCAAGAGCACATTGGTCGTTTCTTGACCTTGCTGTGTGAATTTTTTTTCCTACATCCCCCACTCTATTTGTTAGTTCATTTTCTATAAAGGAGTGTATGTCTTCTTCTTTTAAATTTATTTCAAGTTCTCCATCTTTTATTTCCTTTAAAATATTTTTTAGCTCATCTAAAATAATTTTTCCATCGTCTTTAGTAATTATTCCGACTTGGCTAAGCATTTTTACATGCGCAAGAGAACCAGAAATATCCTCTTCATATAAAATTTTATCGAAATCAATTGATTTATTAAATTCATGTGTAAATTCTTCTAAACCTTCTAAGTGACTTCCCCATAAATACATATTAAACTCCTTTATTTATCTTCGCATCAACAAGTGTTTGAAGTGAATATAAGTTAATAAAACCTGCAGCATCTTTGTGAGAATACAAATTTTCTCCCCCCTCGCCAAAAGATGCCAATTCTTCACTATAAAGTGAATATTTTGAAGATACTCCTGCTGGAATAATATTTCCCTTGTAAAGTTTTACTTTTACTTTTCCACTTACATTTTTTGTAACTTCATCTGCAAATGCAAGAAGTCCTTTAAGTGAATTTGAATACCACTTGCCATCATAGACAAGATCTGCAAATTTAATTGACAAATAATCTTTTAAATGGGCTGAATCTTTATCTAGAGTAATAGATTCTAAAATTTCTAGTGCCTTATATAAAATTGCTCCACCAGGATTTTCATAAACTCCACGACTTTTCATCCCCACAAGACGATTTTCTACAATATCATCAATTCCAATGCCATTTTCCCCGCCAATTTTATTTAGATAATTTAAAATATTTGCAGGAGACATTTTTTCTCCATTTACAGCAATTGCTTCTCCAGACTCAAATTCTATTTCTAAATCAGTCACTTCATCCTTTGCCTTCATAGGCGTAAGAGAAAGTTCTAATATTTTATCAAGGTCAGGAAAGTTTTCAGGATTTTCTAGATCAAGTCCCTCATGAGATAAATGCATTATATTTAAGTCTTTAGAATAATTTGTCTCTCTAGAAATTTTTAAAGGAATATTATGGGATTCTGCATAGTCAATTTCTTCTTCACGAGATTTTATATCCCAAATCCTCCAAGGTGCAATAATTGGCATATCAGGAGCAAAATGTTTTATGCCCATTTCAAAACGAATTTGATCGTTTCCTTTTCCTGTACAACCATGACAAATGGCATCACAATTTTCTTTTTTTGCAATATCAACAAGGGTCTTTGCTATAAGTGGTCTTGCCGTTGCTGTTCCTAGAAGATAATTTTTTTCATATTTAGCACCCATTTTTATTGTTGGAAATACAAAATCTTTTACATATTCTTCTACAAGATCAACTATATAAATTTTTGATGCTCCAGTTTTTATTGCCTTCTCTTCTAGACCTTCAATTTCACTAGCTTGTCCAACATTTCCAACTACTGCTATAACTTCACAAGAATAATTTTCCTTTAACCATGGAATTATTATAGATGTGTCAAGACCACCAGAATATGCTAGGGCAACTTTTTTATAACTATTATTTTTCATTTTTTCCTCCAATTTTTTCCATTTTCCATAAACTTACAATTGAGACTCAAAAAAAGTATAAAAAAATCGCCCCTGTCAAGGGACGAAAATCGTGGTACCACCCAAATTTGTATATTTCTATACCTCAAAAACTATAACGCGTAACCGTGCAAATCTAAATATCGATATGCAAGTTCCAAGCTCCTTTTCAAATTATCCTCCCTGTTTTCTTTCAGCAACCGAAAACTCTCTTTAAGTCTTGGATAATTTTACTCCGCTCTTCAAAACTTTTATTGTTTGATATCCTAGCAAGATTAAGTTTGATTGTCAAGAATTTTTTTTAATTTTTTTATAAAATAATTTCGTTTTGAATTTCTTATCTAATAAATGCCTTAAAAAATTTTCTTTAAAAAAAATTATAGAAAAATTTATTTAAAAATTTTTTTAAAAAAAGTCTTGACAATTTTATTTTACCATAGTAAAGTAATCAGAAATCAATGAAGTGGACAAAAAGTATTCTCATAACTTTTTTAGAGAGCAAGGTTAGGTGAAAGCTTGCAAGGGAAAAGAATATAATAGAACCACAGAGATTCTGTAAGGAATTTAGTATTTACAGAGGTTAACTGCCTTAAAGTTTTGAGATATCTAAAAGATAATTAGAGTGGTACCGCGGACTTCGCCTCTTTCATAGAGGCGATTTTTTTATTTAAGGAGGAAAAACATGAAAAAAATAGTAAGTTTATCAGTAATTTTTTTAGCTGCCATAATTTTAACTTTGGCAATATTTTTAAATAAGTCTAATGGAAACTCTAATGACAGATTAGATGCAATAAAAAAATCAGGAAAAATTGTCATGGGTTGCAATGCTAATTATCCACCCTTTGAATTTCATAAAAACCTAGATGGCAAGGATGAGATAGTGGGATTTGACATTTTTATTGGAAAAGAAATTGCCAAGGATTTAGGTGTAAAACTTGAAATATCTGATATGGAATTTTCGTCAGTTCTTGCAAGCTTAGACACTGGCATAATAGACATGGCTCTCTCTGGAATTTCCAAAACACCTGAAAGAGAAAAATCAATTTTATTTTCAAAAGTTTATTACGACCCAAAAAATTATTTATTAGTTAATTCTAAAGATTTAGGAAAGTATAAAGATGAAAATAGCATTAAGGATTTAACTATTGGAGTTCAAACTGCCACAACTCAAGAAGAAATTGCAAAAAAATTAAAAATAAAAAATATTGTATCTCTTCCAAAAACTCCAGACTTAATTGTACAGCTAAATCAAGCTTTGATCGACGGGATAATAGTTGAAAAATGTGTTGGAGACAATTATGAACTTTCTAACAAAAATTTAAAGATGGAAAATAGTTTTTACTTTGAGGCCGACACTGATGGAACTGCAATAGGTCTTGCAAAAGATGATAAAGAGCTTTTAGAAGCTGTAAATAAAACTTTAGATAGACTTGAAAGAGAAGGAAAATTAGAAGAATACTACAACAAAGCCCTAGAACTTTCGGCAAAGTAGGTGTCTTATGGAAAATATTTATAAAATAGAAAATAAAAAATTTTCAAAAAATAAAATTATTAATTATATTGTAATTTTTATCTTTATAATTTTAATTTTTATTTTTGGAAATTTAATTATAAATTTTTTCAGCTCAACTTTTGAAATTCTAAAAAAATACAGCTCCTATTATATAAAGGGATTAGAAATAACTATATCCCTTTCCTTAATATCTGTAATGCTTGGAACTATCTTTGGACTTCTACTTTATCTTATGAAGTCCTCTGAAATTAAAAGTTTAAATATTTTTGCAAACTGTTATATAGAAATTATTAGAGGCACTCCAATGCTTACTCAAGTATTTTTTATATTTTTAGGTGTGGCAAGCATAATGGACTTTAAAAAATTTGGAATTTCAATTTCATCCTTTGCCTATATCACTGGTGTAATTGCCGTTGGTCTTAATTCTGCGGCCTATGTGGCAGAAATTATTCGTTCAGGGATAAATGCAATTGACAAAGGACAATTGGAAGCCTGCCTATCTCTTGGAATGAGTAAATCTCTTTCCATGGAAGAGGTTATTTTACCTCAAGCTACAAAAAATATTTTGCCTTCCCTTGCCAATGAGTTTATTGCAGTTATAAAGGAAACTTCTATAATTTCAACAATTGGCGTTACAGATATTATGTACAATGTAAATTTAGTTAGAGGTTCATCCTATAAGTCCTTGGAGCCACTTATAATTGGCTCATTACTTTATTTTGCCATAACCTTTACTCTTACAAGGTTATTAAAATTTGTGGAGGGAAAATATGATAAAAATTGAAAATTTATATAAATCTTTTGATGGCAAAGAAGTTTTAAAGGGCATTAATTTAGATATTAAAGATTCCACTGTCACATCAATAATTGGAGCAAGTGGTTCTGGAAAATCAACACTCCTTCGCTCTATAAACCTTCTTGAAAAATGCGACAGTGGAAAAATCTATCTAAATAATTATGAAATCACAGGAAAAAATCCAAATTTAGAAAAAATAAGACTTGAAATTGGAATGGTATTTCAAAATTTTAATTTATTTCCCAATAAAACAGTTCTAGAAAATATTACCCTTGCACCCATAAAAGTTAAGGGAGAAGATGAGAAATCAGCCAAAAAAAATGCAATTTCCCTTCTTAAAAGCATGGGCTTAGAGGATAAAAAGGATTCCTATCCTAACTCCTTATCTGGCGGTCAAAAGCAAAGAGTCGCCATTGCCAGAGCTCTTGCTAATAAACCTGAGGTCCTTCTCTTTGACGAACCAACTTCAGCTCTTGATCCAGAAATGGTAAAAGAAGTATTAAATGTAATCAAATCTTTGGCAAGAAAGGGACTCACTATGGTAATAGTCACTCATGAAATGAGATTTGCAAGAGAAATTTCAGATACAGTTGTCTTCATGAAAAACGGAATAGTTGAAGATTTGGGAAGCCCCAATTATATATTTAATAACACAAAAAATGAAAGTACAAAAAAATTCTTAAATGCTGTCTTATAATCAAAAAATCGCAAAAAATAAGGCTCTCGATCTTACCAGAGCCCTATTTTAATTAAATTACATTTTTTCTATTGCAATTTTAATGTCGTGACCATTTAGATTTTCAACTTCTGCATCAACATCTGCCTTTACTAATTCTTTTGCCAAGGTTTCTGTCTTTATAAATTCTTCTTCAGAAGCAATGGCCTTTTCTACTTCTTCGTCAGACTTATAAGTTATCTTAATATTGTCTAGGATGTCTAAATCTTTTTTCTTTCTAAGTTGTTGAATCTTTGATACAAATTCTCTTACATAACCTTCATTTAGAAGTTCTTCATTAAGCTCAGTGTCTAAAATTACAAAGAGGTTATTTTCCATAACCACATCAAAGCCTTCTTTTGCACTGATTTTAACTTCAACATAATCTCTTTTAATTTCAGTTTCTTCCCCAGCAATTTCAAGATTTATATCGCCTTCATTTAATTTTGCAAGAAGTTCTTTTGCATCAGTTTCTCTTAAATATTTTCCAAAATCTTTAACCTTTGATCCTAAAATACTTCCGCAAACTCTAAAGTTTGGTTTAAGTTCAAATTCCATATATTCAGAAAGATTTTCTTCGAAGTCAACTTCTTTAACATTAAGTTCTTCCTTCATTAAATCAGTTAAATCACCAATAATTTCCTTGTACTTGCCATCGATAATAACTTTTGAAAGTGGTTGTCTAACTTTAATTTTAGCTTCTTCTCTTGATGCTCTTCCTAATGTTACAAGATCCCTAACTAAATCCATTTTTTCTTCAACTTTATCATTAATCATATTTTCGTCATAAGTTGGATAATCTGTCAAGTGAACAGATTCTTCATCAGTTAGTGACTTAAATAATTCTTCTGAAATAAATGGAACTATTGGTGCAATTAATTTTGTAACGCCAAGTAAAACTTCGTAAGTTGTCTTATAAACTGCAAGCTTAGTGTTGTCCTTATCAGTTTTCCAGAATCTTCTTCTATTTCTTCTGATATACCAGTTAGAAACATCTTCTATTACAAATTCTTGGATTTCTCTTACAACCTTTGTAAGTTCAAAGACTTCCATGTCTTCTCTTACAGTTTTTACAAGTCTATTGTATTTTGAAAGTAGCCATTTGTCGATTTCTTCTAAATCATCATAGCTTACCTTGTGTTCTCTAGGGTCAATGTTATCTGTATTAGCATATAGACTGAAGAAGTTGTAAGTGTTTCTTAATGATCTAAAGAATTTTGATTCAATTTCACGAAGTCCATCTTCATCGAATTTTGTTGGAGTCCATGGTGGTGAAACGTAAAGAAGATACCATCTAACAACATCAGCACCGTATTTATCAAAGAGTTCAAAAGGGGCAACTGTATTTCCTCTTGACTTAGACATTTTCTTTCCTTCTTTGTCAAGAATTAAGTCGTTTACAAGAACATTTTTATAAGGACTCTTACCTGTCATATAAGTTGAAATAGCAAGAAGTGAATAGAACCAACCTCTAGTTTGGTCAATACCTTCAGAAATAAAGTCAGCTGGGAATAATTCATCAAAGTTGTCCTTATTTTCAAATGGATAATGCCATTGAGCAAAAGGCATTGAACCAGAATCAAACCATACATCAATTACATCAGGTTCTCTCTTCATTTCTTTGCCACACTTAGGACATTTTAGGTGAATATCATCTACATAAGGTCTGTGAAGTTCAACATCACAAGGAACATCTTCTACTGCTTTTTTTCTAAGGTCTTCTATTGAACCAACTGATTCAGTATGACCACATTCACATCTCCAAATTGGAAGTGGTGTTCCCCAATATCTTGATCTTGAAATTGCCCAATCATTTAAGTTTTCTAGCCAATTTCCAAATCTCTTTTCACCAACAAAGTCTGGGAACCAATTTACACCTTTGTTATTTTCAATTAATTTATCTTTAAACTTAGTTACTTCAATATACCAAGATGGATGTGCGTAATAAATTAATGGAGTATGACATCTCCAACAGTGTGGATAATTGTGAATAACCTTTTGTTTTGAGAACATTAAGTCATTATCCATTAAGTAGTGAAGCACTTCGTGGTCTGCATCAATTACAAATTGACCCTTCCATGGTGTATCTGTAAATTTACCTTCTTCATCAACTGGTTTTAACATAGGAAGGTCATATCCCCTTGCAGTTTGATAGTCATCTTCACCAAAAGCAGGTGCAATATGAACTATACCAGTACCATCTTCAGTAGTTACATAATCTGCACAGATTACATAAAAGGCTTTTTTATCTGGTTCTAAGAAATTTAAAAGTTGTTCATATTCCATATATTCTAAATCTTTTCCGACAAACTCTTCTATAACTTCAAAGTCATCATCTTTAAATACAGCCTTTGCAAGTGGTTTTGCCACATAATAAATATTGCCATCAGCGTGTTTTACTTTTATATATTCAACCTTTGGATTGACAGCAAGGGCAACATTTGATGGTAGAGTCCAAGGTGTAGTTGTCCATGCCAAGAAATATTCATTTTCCTTGTCCTTTAATTTAAATTTACAAGTTGCAGTAGTTGTCTTAATTTCTTCATAACCCTGTGCAACTTCGTGAGATGCAAGACCAGTTCCACATCTTGGGCAATAAGGAACTATTTTATGACCTTCATAAATTAGTCCATCCTTAAACATCTTGTCTAGTATATGCCAAACTGATTCAATATAAGTATTTTCAAGGGTGATGTATGGATGGTCTAAGTCAATTAGATAGCCCATTCTTCTAGTAAGTGTTCTCCATTCTTTTTCGTATTCAAAAACAGATTCCTTACATTTTTTGTTAAAATCTTCAACTCCATAGGACTCAATGTCTTGCTTGTTATGAAGACCAAGCTTCTTTTCTACTTCAATTTCTACTGGTAGACCATGAGTATCCCAGCCAGCTTTTCTCTTAACCTTATATCCAAGCATTGTATGATATCTACAAATTAAGTCCTTTAAAGTTCTCGCCATTACATGGTGTATGCCTGGCTTACCATTTGCTGTTGGAGGTCCTTCATAAAAGATATAATTTTCTCCATCTTTTCTTGCTTCTACAGATTTGTGTAAAAGATCGATTTCATCCCAAAATTTTGAGATTTCTTCTTCCCTCACACTAACCTTATCCTTAGATAATTCTTTAAAATTTTTCATCTAAAACTCCTTATTCTTCCTAATTTTTTATAAAAAAAAATCCCCTCTCAAATGAGAAGGGACGAACTAGCCGCGGTACCACCCTAATTATAGGTAACTATCACTTAATTTTTTAACGCAAATGCGCAAAGGCTTTTGACCTTTGAGCTCCGAGGTGATCTATAAATTTCTAAAACACAGTTTCGCACCAGACAACTGCTCTCTTAGTTTCTTAAAACTTACCGTCCTCATCAAAGCTTATATAAAATTGTCAATTGTTTGGTTTTTAAACATTTTAATGATGTTTGATTGCATCATAGCAAGTGTAGTGTGAAATTTGCAGTTTTTTACATCACTAACTTCGTTTTTGTTACAAAAGTTATCACCTTGCAAACACCTATTGATAACAATAGGACCATCTACTGCTACAAGTACGTCGTAAAGTGTTACCTCTTCTTTTGGTTTTTTCAGATAGTATCCACCCTTAGAACCTCTTTTTGCATCAGTTATTCCAGCCAAATTTAATTTTCTAAGTATTCTAAGCGTAAATCTCTTTGTAACGCCTTCGCTTTCAGCAATTTGTGGCGCTCCAACTACTTTACCCTCATTCTTAGCAAGATAACTTACAATCCTAAAGGCATAATCTGTTTCTTGTGTAATTCTCATATCATCACCTATTGCGAATATTATATCAGATTTGTTTACTTTTTGAAATACTTATCTTGTTTTTTTCTCAATTTTACTATTTCTGCAGCTTCATTTAAAGACAAATCTTCATAAGTAAGAAGGTTTCCTTTTTTTATATCCCTTTTAGCAAAGGATCCCTCAGTTACAATCCCAATAGGTACATGATTTCCTTCTACTTGTGCTTTTTTTGTTTCAAGAGTTCCAAAAATCATTTCTCCACCAATAGAATCAAGTTTTTCACCTTTTTTTATGTCTCTTTTAGCAACTGCAACAGTTTCTGCAAAAGGCTCTCCCTTTGGTGCAATAGATGCATCTCTTAATACTACAGCTTTAATTATTGAAATTATAGTTTCAATACTAGTCAAATGATAAGGTCTATAAATTTCATAGTTTGGACCCGGACCCATAGAAAGGTATTTCATTTCTTCATCTATTATATGAGACTTTGCTTTTACAACAGCAAAAACTCCAGGAGCAATTCCTGTGGCAAAATCTACAATACCATAAGAATTTAAAATTCCACCATCTTTTTTTAATTTATAGTCGTCTGCAATATTTTTGGGGCTAGTTTCTACAAAGTGACATCCTCTTATGTCTGGCACATAACCAAGGGCATTGCATACAGAATTAAGTTCTATCATAGTGTTAGTTCCATCAACAAAAGAAGTGAGCATTCTTGGATTGATTCCCTTTTTTTCTGCAGCTTCCTTTAAACTTTCTGGACTTGCATAATTATTTAATTCATTATTTTTTCCCTTGCCAAGAACTAAAACCTCAAAACCACAGTTCTTTGCAAATTCATAGATTTCTACTATGGCACCAGGTTCATCGCCCTTAGTTCCAGAATATATAATTTCCTTTTCGTCTGCCATAACTTTTAAAATAGGGCCAACAGTTGCATCCATTTCAACATTAAGGCTTACTATATCAACACCATTTTCTATTGCTGCAAGGGATAGTTTTGTACCAGTTTCTGTATCTCCTGTACAATCTACGATGCAGTCCACTAGACTTGCTGCAATTAAATTATTTGTCGTAGCTATATATTTTTTTTCTTTTATGAGATTTTTTGCTTCTTCAAAATCATCTGTAAAAGCAAATTCATTTTCATCTAAATTTGCTGATTTTATTGCATTATTAAGTGTTACTTTATTTCTAGATGAGAAAATTATGGGATAAAAATTTTCATTTTGACTTAATAAGGTAAAAAGAGAAGTACCCATTATTCCTGAGCCAACAATACCAACAGAAATATTTCCATATTCCTTTAATTTATTTTGTAAGTAAAACATTATTCCTCCAATTTATATGAATAGTTTTAAATTTATTCGCAAAAAATATTTTAATCTGAATTATCTTCTATTGCAAATATTTTACAAATTATTTTCACTAAGCATTTTACCAAGTCTATATCCAGAGGCAAAGGCAAAGTGTAAATTATAACCGCCACAATCTCCATCAATATTAAGTGCTTCGCCGATAATATATAAATTCTTAAATTTTTTACTTGAATAGTCGCAATTATTAACTTCAGACAAATCTACTCCACCTCTTGTAACTTGAGAGTTTTTAAATCCTGTTGTTCCAATTACCTTGAATTTTGACTTCAATAATATTTCAATAATTTTTTGAAAATCTGCCATAAAAATCATATTCATTGCTGTATTTTTGTCAAGATTTAAATAATCAATAATGTAGTGAATAAATTTTTTATCAACTATTCCCATTAAGTACTCTTCAATAGAAAAATCTTCTAGCATATAATATCTACTGTAAAGCTTATCCACAGTATTTTCATCTACATTATTTATTAATGGGACTTCAATAAAGTTATCTTCACTAATATTTACAGACAAATCTAAAATTGGTGGACCACTAATTCCATAATTAGTAAATAAAATTTCTCCATTTCTCTCATCAATTTCTTTATTTCCCTTAAATAATTTGGCCTTTCCTATAACTTTTGTGCCGCTTAAATGTTTTAAGTATTTCGATTCTAATTTTACCTGAGTTAAGGCTGGCTTTAATTCTGTTATTTTTAAGCCAAGTTTTTTTAATATTTCAAAACTCTTTCCATCAGAACCACTTGCTGGCATAGATTTTCCACCAAAAGCAGCAATAACAATATCCGCCTCTATTTTATCATCATTAGTAATTACATCGAATCCATTTTTATTTTTTTTGATTTCCTTAACTTCAGTATTAGATCTAATATCTATTCCCTTTTTATCAAGCCAATATATCAAAATATTTAAAACAGAATTTGCTTTTAGGGTGATTGGATAAACTCTATTGCCATCAGTGGTAGATTCTAGACCCAATAAAGAGAAATAATTTATTAAGTCTTCATTTGAAAACTCATCTATAGTTTTTTTTACAAAACTAGGACTAGAATAATTGTCCTCTGACAAATTTAAATTTGTATAATTACATCTGCCATTTCCTGTAGCTAAAAGTTTTTTCCCAACTCTATCATTTTTTTCAATTAATATTACCTTGTTATTTTCATTTTTTGCATTTATTGCAGCTACCATTCCTGCTGGTCCTGCACCAATAATTATTATATTCATAGTATCACAGATAAATTATATCCTAAAATTATAAAAATTTACAATAAATAAGGAAATTTGTGCTATAATGACTAAGAATTTTGGAGGAATTATGAAAAATAAAATTTATATAACAGGTCACAAAAATCCTGACACTGACAGTATATGTTCCGCCATCGCCCTTGCAGAATTAAAAACAAAAATGGGCGAAGATGCTGAAGCAATTAGACTTGGCAACTTAAATAAAGAAACTGAATTTGTACTTAAACATTTTGGCGTGCAAAAGCCAAGACTAAAGACTTCAATAAAGCCACAAGTAAGAGATATAGAAATAGACGCTGCCTATTGTGTCAATCCAAGCCTTTCTATGGCATCAGCAATGGATTTGATTCAAAAAAATAATATCAATTCCTTGCCCGTTGTAGACGATGATGACAATTTAATTGGAATCGTAAGTCTTTCAAATATTGCATCTACTTATATGGAAATATGGGACGACTCTATTATCGGAAGAAGTAATACAAGCTTTGAAAATATTTTAGATGTTTTAAGAGGAAAAGTTATTTATCTTCCAGAAAATCCAAGAAAATTATCTGGAAAAATGGCTGTAAAAGCTATTAAAAACCAAGATTTAATAAATGAAGGCGACATTGTAATTGTAGGAGACGATGTTAAGGATCAAGAATCTGTAATAAAAAAGGGCATCTCCCTATTAATTTTAACAATTTCAAGTAAGCTTGATGATAAACTTTTAAAGCTTGCTAAGGAAAATAATGTTGCTGTAATTTCAACTGGTCTTTCCACTTTTATGGTTGCAAGAATTTTGCCACAAGCAGTTCCTGTAGAATATGTAATGACAAGAGATGACTTAGTTGTATTTCACAAAGATGACTTAATTGACGATGTGAGAGAAAAAATGTCACAATCAAGATTTAGGTCTTATCCAGTTCTTGACAATAAAAACAAAGTTATAGGAAATATATCTCGTTACCACTTGATTTCAAATTTAAAGAAAAAAGTAATTCTAGTAGATCACAATGAAAGAAATCAATCCATTGATGACTTAGATTCTGCAGAAATAGTTCAAATTGTTGACCATCACAGAGTTGCAAATATTTCTACATCTTCCCCAATATATTTTAGAAATGAGCCTGTTGGATCAACTGCTACAATAGTTTCAAAGATGTTTTTTGAAAATGGAATAAAACCATCTCGTGAAGTAGCAGGTCTTCTATGTGCAGCAATAATTTCTGATACACTTTTATTTAGGTCTCCAACATCAACTGATACAGACAAATATGTTCTCAACAAAATGAAGAAAATTGCAGCGATTGATGTAGAAGAATTTGCCATGGAAATGTTTAAAGCTGGTACAAGCCTTGAAGGAAGAAAACCTGATGAACTATTAAAATCTGATGTTAAAAACTTTTCCATTGAAGGCGTAAATGTAAGAGTATGCCAAATCTTTACAATGGATTTGGATAGCACAAGTTCAGTAGAAAAAGATTTAAAAGAAGCTATGGAACACTTTGTTGAAACTTCTGATGCTGAAACTTTTGTATTAATGATTACAGATATTTTTAAAGAGGTTTCAGAAGTAATACTTGCAGGAAGTTTTAAAGAAGCAATTGCAAGAAAATTTGATAAAGAACTTGTAGACGATAAATTTTTATCTGAGGGACTATTATCAAGAAAAAAACAATTAGTTCCAAAAATTAGTGCCGCAATTTCAGAAGAACTTTCATAAAATTTATTTTGACAAAATAAGAGCCTATCAAAATTTGATAGACTCTTTTTTTATTTCAATTTCTGTAATTTATGCAAGCGAACCCATTGGATCCCATGGTTTTAAATGGATTGGTTCTTCACTATATGCTTTTATTACTTTTTCGTCTAAATATTTTTTGTTTATTAGGGCTTGATACATATATTCGTCAAACCACTCATCACTCATGACAAGATAGCCTCTATCGCCAGCATCTTTTCCCCATGAATTTTCAACTTTATATCTATTTATTTTCTTATTTTCTTCATCATAATCGCAACCAACAAAGACCATGGCATGTGTCATTAGTGACTCCTTGTAGTCTAATCTTTCTTCCTTTGACAAGTCATATTCTACATTTAGTAAATCAAAAATTTTTAAAGTTGAAAGGTCTAAATTTGCTCCCTTTCTGTAGAAGAATTGTGCAACATCACAGCCAAACCAAACTGGCTCACCATCTTTTAGTTGTTTTAAAATTCCGTCTTTCATAACTTCTACTGGCACATTTACATACCTAACCTTGTCAAGTTCCATTACATTACCTAAAAAGTCAACTGTATAAGATTTAAAATAAGGCTTATCCTTAGTTGGTGCATTGATTAAAGAAATATAATCATCTAAATTTACTTCTACATGTTTTTTCAAAAATTCTTGTGGTGTTAAATTTTTGTCAGAAATAAATTCTTCATCTTCATTGCGAACTTCGAAGTCGAATTTTTCTGGTGGAGTTCCTAAGGAAATTGAAAGAACATCATAAATTTTCTTCATATATTCTTCTTGAGTTTTCTTTAATTTTTCTAAATCTTTTTCTTTTTTATAGGAATCCCTCAAATTCTTAGCATACATTCTAAGAATTTTTGTTAAATAATTATTTAAATTTGCTGTTGCAGATGAATTTACTGATTCTTTCATTGCGTATGATGGTACAAGTCCATATTTTTTTATAATATTTTTAATCATGTCCCATTGTCCGCCATCTCCCATGGGGTCAGTCAAAATATGAGAAACAAGTCTTCCATCTAAATCTTCATCTAAAGTTCTTATAATTGAATCTAAAAAGTAATTGCATCTTTCTAATTTATCGAAAAATAAAGTATAATTTTTTGAAAGTTCAAAACCCTTTAAATTATACTTTCTGCAAAGTTTATATTCCATTAAATTAAGAGCTGCAAACATCCAACATCTTCCAGATTGTTTTTGATTCCTAATTTCTTTTTCCTTTAACTCAATATTAAAAGTATGCCTATTTCTTTCGTCTTCAACCCTATCAACAGAAGCTTCAACTAAACCATTATTTACAGCAGCTCTTTGTGCTACTCTATTTGCTCTGTCTTTATAAAATTTTTCTCTACTATTTTGTAAAAATTCTTTTGTTATTTCCATTAAATCATCCTCTTTATAAATAAATTTTTTATATTAAAAATTAACTTACTTTTATATTATACTCTTCTTTTGAAATTTTAAAAAATCACATTTATATAAAAAAAGACTCTAATAAAAGAGTCTCAAAAATTTTACATAAAATCAAGTTTTTAATTTATTTAGAAGGGTCCTCATGACAACCACAAGAATTCCCATCATCTTCATGGTGGTATTTGTGGTCATGGTCATGCTCATGATGATGGTTCTCTTCATCATCCTCACTCTTATCAATATAGACATTTAAATTTTTTATTCCATAAACTTTTTCTAGTTCTTCAGAAAATGCCACTACAGATTTTTCATCAAAGCCATAGATGTAAAATTCACTTCCATAATTTAAGATTTCTAATTTTAAAATCCCATCGTCATAAAGGCTTATGCCCATAAAGTTTAAAGTAGCATCTCCAATTAAATTTTCTAAAATCATTTTTTTGAAGTCTTCATCAACAATTCCTTGATAAATGTATTCGTAACCATCTTCATCAGAATAAACTGCAAAATCTTCTAATAATTTCTTTGATTTTGCATCTTCCTTTAAAATTTTAACTTGATAAGAATCGCACTTATTTAAATATATTCTTAAAATATCATAAATTGGTTTTAAGTCAATTTCTTGATCAATAAATATATCATTTTCAAAATTTATATAATACAAATAGATCTCTCCTTATTTTATCAAAAAATAAAATTCAATATAAGAATCTTCCGACTTGTCTTCTTTTCCAAAATAAATATCAGAAAATATAACCTTATAAGCATTATTTTCCATTGCTAAATCTTCAAGTTCAATATGATCTTTTGTCTTTTTTAAAAGTTTTAAGTTGTCTCTAAGTTTTGCCAAATCAATTGTAAAAACTTTTTTGTAATCATCATGAGATTTTTTATAAATTTTTATTTCTTTTTTATTTTTTTCAAATTTATATTCACCAGATGTAACAACATTATCAAGAGAATATACAAAGATTATTTTTTTGTAACCTTCAATGTCTATGTTAAAACCTAGTTCACTATTCTTAGCTATGTTATCTGCATAAGAATATCCCAAATATTCTTTGTCTTCTACAATATTGGAAAAACCAAATAATTTTGTAAAACTATCTTCATTTAGTTTAAAATCCTTAGGCATATAGCTAAGCTTGTCTACTCTATCCGTCCTAACCATATAGCTTACAATATCTACAATTTGACTTTTTGTACTACTTTCAACATTTACATTGGCTTTTATCTCGTCGCCAGCAATCATTTTGTTTTCTTTTAAAAGTTTTTCAAATCTTGTATTTTGTGATCTCACACTTAAACTTGTTGCAGATGCAGGGCCAAGACCTGTTATTAAAATTATTACTGATAAAAAAATTGGAATGGTAATATTTGAATTTTCTCTGTAAAAAATATAATAAATTAGAGATAGAGAAATCCAAACTCCTGCCGCAATTACAATATATCTATTTTCTGTAATTCCATATTCCTGAATTCTTAAATAAATTGCAAAGAACATCATTCCTAATAGTGGAAAGAGTGTAAAGGGAAAAACAATTTTAAATTTGTTTATAAATTTAATACTTTCTATTCTAGATAAGAAAAATAAATATACCACTGAAAAACTTGCAAACCAAATAACTAAATTAACAATTAAATTATTTGGAATTTGCCAAAGCCATAAAATTTTAATAAAATAAGCAAGTAAAATCGCTGCATATATAATTACTATTGGTGTAATTATATAAACTAACAAAATTTTAAAAGCCTTAGGATATTTATAATCTATAAAAGAATCTCTAACTTTTGGAAAATCAGAGAAAAATGTCACAACATTAAATAAAATAAAGGAAAAAATTCCAACTCTTAAATAAATAGAAGATGAAAAATTTAATTTAAATAAAGTATTTAATGCATAAATAATTCCGCTAACTCCGATAAAGACAATAAAACTGTATATATTTGAAATAATAAATGCCTTTAATATTTTAGCTACATAAACTACATAATCCTTGTGATAATTAAATTTACCTACAAAAGATGTGCCAACTACTAAAGCTGCAATTAAGGTAAAATAAATAAAGTTACTATTAAAATGTGACAATGCTTGACCCTTATCATAAACAAGTTCATAAATCCCATATAAAATTGGAAGGGTGATTACATAGGAAAGTATCTTGAAAAAATTATTATTTTTCAAATTATTAAGATCGTAATAATTTCTTAATCCTTCATTAAATAGTTTAATAAAGGCATAGAGAAAAATTCCAAAAACAAAAACTAATCCTAAGCTCATCAACTTGTTATTATATGCTTCAGCGTATTCATCGAAAGTTGATAAAATTAAAAATATTGTGGCAAGTGAAGCAGATATTATTGTAAATGGAAATCTTTTAATGGTGTTTTTAATACTATTAAAATTAAGTAAAGTGTAATTAAAAATTCTCATAACTACCTCCCTATTTTAATAATATATCAAGTATATAGAATTTTAAAGTAAATGGCTTAAATCTTTATCTTTGTATCCACTTTGACATATTTATTTTTTATATACAACTTTTCCCTCAGAAATTGTATAAAGAATTTCGCCCTTTAAATTCTTATTTGCAAAGGGACTATTAGATGATTTTGATTTAAATTTTTCTATTTTGTATTCCTTTTCAAGATCAATTATTGTTAAATCTGCAAGTTTATTAACTGCTATTTCCCCACCTTCAAGTCCATATATTTTTGCAGGATTTGTGCTCATTAGTTCAATTAATTTCATAAGAGATATTTCTTTACTTAAAACTAAGTTTTCATAGCAAATAGAAAAAGATGTCTCTAGTCCAATAATTCCTGATGGCGCCTTAGTTAGTTCTTTTTCCTTTTCTTCAGAGCTGTGAGGAGCGTGATCTGTTGCTATAATTTCAATTGTTCCCTCTTTTATACCTTTTATAATTCTTAATCTGTCTTCTTCACTTCTTAGTGGTGGATTCATTTTTGCAAGGCTACCATATTCTAAAACAGCCCTGTCATTTAAGGCGATATGATGTGGCGTCACTTCTGCAAAAATATTTGCACCCATAGATTTTCCAAATTTAACAAGGTCAACACCAAGACCTGTTGATAGATGCTGAATAGAAATTTTTGCACCAGTGTAAATTGCCATGGCTACATCTCTTGCTATAAAAGATGTCTCTGCAATACTTGGTGAGCCATAAATATTTAAAGAATCAGAAACTTCCGAATGATTTATACCATTTTGAGAAATTAAATTTGGATCTTCTTCATGAAAAGAAATTATTGCGCCTATTTTTTTTGCACAATTCATGGCATCTAGTATTAATTTAGAATTTCTATTAGGTATTCCATCATCTGTAAAAGCAATGGCACCAGCTATAAAATTTTCTTCCATATCAACAAGTTCTAAGTCTCCAAAATTTTTTGTGAGAGCTGAAACTGTAAAAACTTTTAAAGGAAGATCTCTTGCTTTTTTATAATGCTCAATAATTTTTTCTTTGTTGTCTATTTTGGGACTAGTATTAGCCATTTGTACTACTGTGGTAAATCCACCAGCAATAGCTGCCTGGCTTCCCGTTTTTAAATCTTCTTTATAAGTTTGCCCTGGATCTCTAAAATGAACATGAACATCTATAAGACCTGGTACAAGAACTTTTCCACTTGCATCTATAATTTCTTCATTAGGGTATTTTTTCTCATCAATATTTTTTTCAATTTCAGCTATTAATCCCTTTTCTATTCTTATATCTAAAACTTCATCAGTCCTTGAGAGAGGATCAATTATTCTTCCGCTTTTAATAATCATATTTTCTCCTAATAATTTTAAACTATCTTAAAAAAGACGAGGAAACACCTCGCCTTTTAAAAAAATTAATTATTCTTCTTCACTTTCTTCTTCATTTTCATCATAGATTTCTAAATCATCAAAATCAAAATCATCATCATATAAATCGAAATCCATGTCTTCATTTTCGTAAACATAATCTTCTAAATCAGCAAGATCTTCTTCAATTATGTCAACATAATCTTCAATCTCTTCACGAGATTCTCTCATTTCATCAATAACATCGCTTAAAATATCTACAAGTTCAGATATAATTTTTCCTTCGTTAGTTGTAGTGTCTAAATCATATCCATCACAAAGTCCTTGCAAATAAGAAATTCTCTTTAATAAATATTCCATATTTCCTCCAAATTAAACTCTAGACATGTATTCGCCGTCTCTTGTGTCAATTCTTATAATATCGCCTGTATTAATGAAAAGTGGTACATTAAGAGTGTAACCTGTTTCAACAGTAGCAGGTTTAGATCCACCACTTGATGTATCTCCTTTGACACCTGGTTCAGTTTGAGTTACTTCTAATTCCACAAAGTTTTGAGGTGTAACTCTAAAAGCTTTGCCCTTGTAAAAATTAATAGTAGCCATGTCATTTTCTTTCATGAAGTTAAGTGCGTCTTCTACCATGCTTTTTTCTAGTGGAATTTGTTCGTAAGTTTCTTGATCCATAAAGTAATAAAGTTCTCCATCAGAATATAAATATTGCATTTCTTTATTTTCAATTACAACTTTTTCAAATTTTTCTGATGGGTTAAATGTTGTATCTTTAATACTGCCAGTAAGTACTGATTTAATTTTACTTCTTACAAAAGCAGCACCTTTCCCAGGTTTAACGTGTTGAAAGTCAATTACAACCCAAACATCTCCATCCCATTCAAATGTAAGTCCTTTTCTTAAATCTCCTGCTGTTATCATATTTTCCTCCATATTAAGTATTGTCTTCTAAATCATAATGATTAAGTGAAATTGGCTGAAATTTTATAAAATCAGGCATGACTGAACCATAAAATTTTAAGACTGGTGGATTATATTTAACGCTTATACTAGAATTTTTGTCGTATAAATCAATTAAATACCCCACTAATTTGCAATTATTAGAAATTTGTGCATTATTATTTAAAATAATTATACCAGATATTCTATTATGGTTAAACAAAACTTTATCATTTATTACTAAAATTTGATTATTTATGTCCGATTCTATTTTTAAACTTCCACTATTTTGAACTATTATATTTACATTATCTAAAGAAATCCTAGGAATTCTTTTTATAGTTTTTTCTAAAGTATTCTCATTTATCTCCTCGACTTCTTCAAAAATGTATTTCTTTCCCTTTTCATCTCCATAAATAAAATCACCATCTAAATTTATAAGCTTATATTTAGCATGCGTCCAATTATTTTTTTCAAAAGAATTTTTTATTTTTTCCAAATCATCCTTATTAACTTTTCCTGAATTTAGGACCCCATCATCCATTTTATATAATTTATTAATATAATTTGCCCTTATTTTTGCACTAGATAGTGAGTTTTTATATTTTATGTCAGTAGAAAGTTCAACTAGATCAAAATTTTTCATGCTCTTATCATCGTCTAGCATTCTTAACTGAAGTCTTTTGATTTCTGTATCATTTGGTTTAAATCCACAATGTAAATTTTTATAAATGCTATGAGAATTAATTAATTTTTCTAAGTCTTTATTAAAATTTTCTTCAGAGCTTTTAATATTTAATACAGATTCTGCCGCATAATTTGCCTGAATCTTTTCAACTTTATTTAAGCTTATGTATGATGTATTTGACGTATAGGAATATATAAAGTAAAAGAAAAGAGCAAGCAATGAAATTAAAATAATAGTAAAAATATAAATATATCCTTCTTTTCTTTTATTCATAAAGTTTTATCCTCTTTGCTATTTTAAAATTTATTTTATCTTTATCATTATACTTTAAATAAATGTTAAAATAAGGCCCTTGGTCACTTACTTTAAAAGCACCTATCTCTTCAGTCAAGGCATTATTTCCTTTTTTTGGCAAATTATTGAACTTTTGCATTTTATCTACAGTTGTGGAATACCTAAATAATTGATTATCTTTTAATCCATAACTAATATAATTATACTTGTTGTCAACTTTTTTAATAAAATATAGTCCTCCATTAATATAAGTGTAATAATCACAAGATTCTATTTCGTCTTTTATGTAATTTATGGCATAGGACATGTCAGAATTAGTATTTTGATTAATATAGCTTTTATTTAATATCTTTTGTGTTACTCCAAGAATAGATGTTAAAACCATTGTTATGATTAAAAGCATGGCTATAGAAAGTACAAGCTCAATTAGTGAATAACCCTTCTTGCGGTAAGTACACTTCAAGTTTGATTTCTTCATCACTACCACGCCTCTTTCCACTAACAATTACATGATTTAAATTACCCTCATTATTTTTTACTACATTAATGATAAAATTCTTTTTTGTATCATCGTCCTTATCAAAATTTATTTTCAAATCTTTATTGTTATAAGCATCTCCAATGATCTCTTCCATTTTTGAATTTACAGCATAAATTAATAATTCTCTTTCTTTTAAATAATTTTGATTTTCCAAGAGACTAATAATATTTGGCATAATTACTGATGCAATTAGACCTACAATAGCTATTGAAAACAAAACTTCAATCATTAAATGTCCCTTATTCCTAGTCCTTAATATCATAATAATTCACCTTGCCAGTAACTGGTAAAACCTTTATAGTAATAGTTTTTTTATCCCCTATAGAATAAACAATGGTACCCGCAGAATTATTTTTGCTTATATATGATGGCTTCCCGCTACTTGTAAAATTAATATCTAATACATTAGTGGATTTTAATTTAATAAGTTTATTAAACTTAATAGTTTTGATTTTATCTCCAAATTTAATAGTATAGCCGTCATTTTCAATTTTAAGGCTGGTTCTACAATTATTAACTTGAGCATAATTTTTTACAAATTTAATATCAAGTGCCAAAGTTTTTAATTGCTGCCTTGCTTCAATTCTATCTCGGACATTAAAATTAATTACACCAATTGATAAAAGTACTAATATAATGCCAATTGTTATAACTAGTTCAATTAAAGTAAAACCTTTAGATGTCTTCATTGTATTCAACTTCTTTTATAAAAAAGAATAAATCCTCATTATTTTGTGGCAAAAAATAAATATAACTAATGTCTTCAGCAAATAAATTTATTCTAAACCACTCATTTTGAAGTATTTTTCCTGTAAAAGGAATTTTTTCTCCTGCAATATTAATTATTCCAATTTCTTTGCAGGAATCATAGGGAAATAAAAGTGAAAGAGAAATTCCGTTACAATGTTTATTTACACCAAGCTTTATAATGTCGTAAATTTTTTCTTTATCTACAAAAATTGATATAATCCCAGATTCACTATAATAATTTGTATTTACATTATTATCTACAATAAATTTATTTTCCTCATTTTTATTTATTTCTAAATCCAAATTATTATGATTACTTTCTAATTTGTCTTTAGCTTTATTATCAATATTGTCTTTTACGCCATTTAGGTTAGATAACTTTTCTTCATGCCCCTTAATTGCATTATCTTTATTATTAGTTTTTAAAGATTCTTTTCCTTTTAAAGTTAAGTTTTTCATAATTTTTTTATTTGTACTTTGTAATTCAGTGGCCTTTATATTTTTTATATCAGTTATATTCTTATCTTTCTTATCATCTTTAGAATTTAAATTTTCTTTTTCACTTTCCTTATTATTTAGATTAGATGAATTTTTTTCATTAAAGTAAGCACTTTTTAAATCGGAGTAATAAACAGCCTTTGATGGCTTTTCTGCCTTAAATTCAAAATTGAATGTATTTTCATCATTTCTATTTAAAGTAATATTAGAATAACCATAATAATTTGTTAGCTTAGAAATTTTACCAATATCTCCGTTATTTATTATTCCAGATATGGATAATGTTTCAATATCTGTCTCTGCTTCCTTAGCAATATTTTCTTCTTTAAAATTATTCTCAGCAACAATTTTATCTATATTTTCCTTTGAAAAATTTTCTAAACCACTATATTTATAATTAATTTTTTCACTTTCAATACTTTCATTAAATTGTATTTCAGAAATTTTTTGTTTTTCATTTTTTATCAAAAAATTATAAAATAAAAATTCTAAAAATAACAAAATGAAAATTACCAATAAAATCTTTTCTCTCTTTGAAAATCGCCTATAAGAAATTTTTTTGCTTAAAACATCAAAAATATCCATTCAATTTTTCCTCTACAAATATTGCTAATTTTTCATGAAGCCTTTCATTAGGATGTATTCCATCGATTAAATCATCCTCAATGTTATTTTCTTTAGCATAATCGTAAAATGAAACAACTTCATAATCCTTGGCATTTTCCTTTAATTTTTTGTCAAGATTTTCTATTTTATTGTTCACTGAATTAAAATTTATAAAACTTTCATAAGCTTTATCTAAATTTTTAAAAGATGTGGGATAGGGTGTAATGACAATAATTTTTCCAGCTAAGCTCTTTAATTTCTCTATAATTTTATTTATATTTTTTAAAACATAATCAAGAGATCTTCCATTATAAAAATCGTTTAAACCTATGAGAAGAAAATATAAATCATAACTCATCAAATTATTTATTGCATATAAAACTTCATCAGTGGTTAAGCCATTGACACCGTAGTTATCAATATCGTAACCTTTTCCCTGTAAATAATAAATTAAAGATTTTCCTCCAACTAAATATCCTTCAAATATGGAGTCTCCAAGAGCACAAATTCTCATAAAACCTCCTACATAAGTCCTTCTTCTAAAAAACTAAAATACTTATTATCTCCAATAATAATATGATCTAAAATATCAATTCCAATTATCTTTGATGCCTCAACTAAGGTATTGGTAAGATCAATGTCCTCCTTAGAGGGTTTTGGGTCCCCTGTTGGATGATTATGTAGCAAAATAATTGTGTGAGCATTGTCAAAAATGGCAGCCCTAAAAACTTCTCTTGCGTGAACAAGGGTCATATTTATAGTGCCCTTAGATATTTCTCTAACAAAATTTATTTCTTTTTTTGTATTTAAAGTTATAATCCTAAAATGTTCTTCTTCTAAAACACTCATATCACTTAAAACATAATTTGCAGCAATAGATGGAGATGTAACTCTAATCTTAGAATCGTAAGAACTCACTGAAAGACGCATTCCAAGTTGCACAGCAGCTATAATCATGGCAGCCTTAGCTTCTCCAATTCCTTCCACTTTCATTAAGTTTGAAAAGTTTGCATTTTTAAGACTATTTAAGCCATTCTTATCATTTTCTGATTTTAAACTTCTAAGAACTTTATTGGCTGTATCAATGGATGAATCGCCACTTTTAGACCCAGTTCTTATTATTAAAGCTAAAAGTTCAGCATTGGAGAGATAATTCGGCCCAAATTTTATTAATTTTTCCTGAGGTCTCTCATCCTCTGGCATCTCTTTTATTGTGTATCTGTCATTTTCTCTATCTTTCATAAAATCACCACAAGCTTAAATTTAATAATCTCATCAAGTCTCTATTAATCTTTCCAATAGGAAAGCCCACAATATTAAAATAGTCTCCTTCTATTTTCTCCACCAAGAGAGATCCCTTGCCTTGGATTCCATAGGCACCAGCCTTGTCCTTGTATTCAAGAGTGTCTAAATATTTTTCTATTTCATCATCACTTAAATCATAAAACTTAACAGAAGATTTATCATAGCTAACATATTTAATTTTTTTAGATAATTTAAATATTGCATAACCTGTATAAACATTGTGAATTTTTCCGCTTAAACTTTTAATCATAATCTTTGCATCTTCACGATTTTTTGGTTTTCCAAGAAGCTTTCCATCAAGTTCAACTAAAGTGTCTGCAGATAAAACTACTTCATCAACATTATCCTTTGCAACTTCTATTCCTTTTTCATAGGCAAGGGCCATAACAGTTGTCCAAGGAGAAAAACAATCATCTTTTATCTCATCAATTTCTTTAGAAATTACAGTAAAGTCTATAAAATTTGATAGGATTTCTCTCCTTCTAGGAGAATTTGATGCTAAAATAATTTTTTCCATTTCAACCTCTCTCTTTTGAAATATTTGTATTGTCGACTACATAGATTGAAGTAAGGCCAACAAAAAAACCAGTAAAAATCCCTAAAATAACGAGAAGTGGTAAATATGCAAGTATTGCAGTAGTTTTCATAATATATGATGCAACTAAAACTTGACCCAAATTGTGAAAAAAAGATCCAATTTCACTAATACCAATTAGCGATAAATATTTTTTCAAAAATTTGTGGGATAAAATCATAGCAAAAGAACTTAAAATAGCTCCTCCCATTGAAAAAAAGAAACTAGAGACTGCACCAGTAACAAGTGCCAAAATCACAGTTTTAAATATAGATACAAAAAATCCCTCTTTATATCCTATGGCAACTATAGTTACAAGAACTACAATATTTGATAAACCAAGTCTTGCTCCAGGTATTGCAACAGGAAGTGGAATCACACTTTCAAAAAGTCCAAGGACGATTCCCAAAGCACTAAGTAGAGATAAATAAATTAATTTTCTATTATTTCTCATTTTATTATCAAATCCAAACTATCCTCATTTTTTTTGTCAGAGACAATTTTTACCATAAGTCTATTAGGTAGGCAAATAATCGAATCTCCAGCTATAGAAATTTTTCCCATCTTCATACAAATTTTTTCCTTACAATTAGATTCATGCATGTAGACCTTTCCATTTTCAATTATCACTTCGTTTTTACCATAAATAGTATTAATATCAATTTTTTCTTTTGTATTATTAGTTAAGGGAAGCTCTTTATAAATTTTCCCATCAACAGTTATGACAACTTTTTTTGAAATATCATTTTCTTCCTTTGGCAATTTATTTGTAAAAAAATAAATCAAAAAGGAGGCAATTACTAGTAAAATAATAACTAATATATCCGCTTTTTTTAACTTTTTCATAGTTTTATTATAGCACAAGTTTAACTTGCAAATATAATTTAAATTTGTAAATAAAAAACTCTATAAAATCTTAGAAATCAATCTAAAATATTATAGAGTAAATTAGTAAAAAAAAAAGTGAGACCTTAGTGAAGAGAACCCCAAAATCCGGAATAAGGATGGAGGGGTTTTTTGATGCCAAAATATAGAAAAGAATTTAAATTAAA